>Ga0255781_10003327_pt1 | contig 12572 bp, 9 predicted proteins | sample 101ome_21_FD_179979 | JGI IMG/M metagenome (GOLD analysis project Ga0255781, IMG submission 179979) | Coastal salt marsh microbial communities from the Groves Creek Marsh, Skidaway Island, Georgia - 101413BT metaG (version 2) | ecosystem: Environmental > Aquatic > Marine > Intertidal zone > Salt...
CGGCAGATCAAACAAAAAAAGCGATGCTTGACTGCTATAATGAGGGACTTACTCCTATGCTCACGGTCCATGATGAGTTATGCTTTAACATAGAGAGCCAAGAGCAGGCCGACAAAATCAAGGAGATTATGGAGACAGGAGTGCCTCTCAAAGTTCCCTCGAAGATTGACGTAGATATCCAGAATGATTGGGGAGACATTGAATAATGTTTGAGAAAGAGTTTAAATCTTTAGGTCTAAGAGAAATGCATCCTATGCAGGTCGAATCTCTGATGGAGTTTATCGGGGTCACACTTAACCTTGCGACCATGACAAACGACGACGAGGTGATCAAAGAGACTGAAGCCTTTGCGGACGAACTTATAAAGCTGTTCGGGGGAAACGGAATCAAGCTGACAATAGAGGCTGACTACTGACCACCACCAAGGCGTTGCAGAATCTCTAGGTTCCGCAGCGCATCCACTGGGTTTGATCCAAGTAACGGCATACGAGACATGATGTTCTGTTGCTGTTGAGCCGGAGCCTGTGGTGCAGGTGGCGTACCCTGTGGCACATTAGCTTGAGGAGCAGCGACTGGAGCAGGACTGACTTCCGGTTGCTCAACCGCCAACTGACCTGCTGTATCTGCTGCTGCATCTCTATCCGCTTTACGCTCTGCCAGTCTGGCATCCCGCTCTTGCTTCGCAACAATAGGCTGTAACTTCATGTTTCGACGGTCGTTGGACAGGCGGTTGAAGGTTCCCCATGGGATATCTGTAACAGCGCGGCGTCTATCTTCTGAGCGCATGTCCTTCTTCGTGTCCTTGATCAGTTCCTTTGATGCAAGACCAGGCCAGAACTCTCCGCGTAGGATAGCTGCAACCTCTGCGCCACCCATACCCGCAGCTTTCAACTCGCTACGAATCTCTTTGTCACTCGCCCCTAACCTACGAGCGGCCTCCACATTGAAGAAGAGCCTGCTCTGTTCACGGTAAAGGTTGTCTAGGTATGTGTTCCATGCCTCAACCATTTCCGGCACTGTAGCGTCCGCACGTTTGATCTCACGGTTGGCCCCGCTCTTGGCAGCGGAACGCAGTGGGAGATACTCACCACCTTTGAAGCGGAAGTCTGTCCGCGTGTTGATAACGATAGGCGTGAAACCTGTGAGTGTACGAGCCAGTTCCTCGTTGGCAGTGTAGGTTTGACCGCGTGTCCCTGGTTCACCTGTAAGGCCACGCAGTAATCGCCCTGGTTGCAACTGACCAGACCGCTCTTCAACAAACATTCGACCGTACCCTGGGATATATGTACCCATGATGTGCGTCAGGCTCTTGGCGAACTTGTCACCGTAGCTGTCAGATCCTGCATATATCTTGGCCCCCGTTTGGGTTTCGCCGTCACGACCAATCCAAGCCTGGGGAAGAACGTCGCGCACCCGTTCGAAGAACAGAGATTCAGAGAGGAACGGTTCGGCGTAGCCTTGAATTAAGGACCAACCACTGGTTAGGATCTGCTCCGCTTCGTCTTTACCAAGCTCACCCTTCTCGTTGTATGTCTCCAATGCCTTGCGTACTGGGTCAGTTACAAACGCATGAGGGAACACGTAACTCTGGTCAAACAGTTCCATCTTGCCGCGACCATCATTGCTGATTACGCCAAGAGCGTGGCCCCCATAAAAGTCTGCGGATAAGACACGCGCTGCTTCTAGCTCTTCTTCCGTGGTCCCAGTTGCAAGCATCGAGGCTTTCGTTATGGCGGCTGGCATTACGGTGGACATGGTTAGGTATGACATCAAACGCTGCGATCCGATGCCACGGATCTGACGCTCCAAGGCTCTTGCCTCATCGGCCCCCAGTGCCTTAATCAGCGCATCGTCTGCTTTGAAAGACAGTTCCCGCACACCACGGGACAATGTGTTGGCGGCGTTACGGATGTTCTCTGACGCAAACGATGTAAAGTTACCAAAGACAGGCAGCGCATCGAGGCGGCGGATTGCTTTACCCACACGGCTATACACGGGCATCGTATCTTTGACCGCGTCCCCTGCCATGGTGAGCAAGAAGTTTGCGGGAGAGGCGTCGAGAGACAAGGAGCCATTACGTTTTGCAATCCCCTGGTCAACAAGGGATCGAGAAACTGCGGCCCACTTACCTGGATCGGTTACGTTGTTTACATCGATGCCAGCTTTTGCCAGGGCATTTACCATCTTGCCTTGCTCCGCAAACACCGCCATCAATTTGAAGTAAGAGTCTGAGTTCGAATACAAGTTCTCAAGTTGCTGCATGAACGGGATCAACTTGTATGACGCATCGTCTGCAAACTTCTGAAGTCCACCTGCAAACTGGAAGTCCTTCGCCATCTCGCGGAAGTCACGCAGCGCACTGGTCACAAGGCTGGTATCCATAACGCCCAGCGCACCAAGCTCACGACTTAATTTGCGGAAACCTTCGTCATCGAGGTTTTCTACGTTTGCTGCAATCAAACGGAAAGTATCGACGAAGTCAGAGTCACGGGCGAGGTTGCCGTTCTGAGCAAGGGCGATACCGTTACCTGTGATGTTTCGAATCTGCGACAGCAAGTTTGGAACAATGGTCATACGTTGCGCTTGGCCTTTGAGCAGCGCACCCACTGCAACTGCCTGACCTAGCTCGTCCAGACCCATACGTGCCGGAGTTGTTAAAGCCTGCTTAACTTCTGGTGTTACAAACGTACCAGTCAGATCAGCGTAGGGACCGAAGAAGATGTTGTCAGGCACAGACTCTAGCTCTTCATAACCAAGGTTGCGCAGGTAGTCTTCATCTCTTAAAATCTGTTCACCGGAAACTGCTTCAGGGCGATCATACGCACTGCGGATAATCAGCGGACGCTTTCCTGCATTGAGGTCATTAAGAGCAGTGTCGATATTTACACCAAGTGTGTTCTTTGCGTTCCTATAGAAGTTCAACCCCGCTAATGTAGACGACATATCAGAGATAGTATTGAGGTATGCCTTCGCAGGATCGATTACTTCTCCCATTAGTTCCCGAGTTGCAGGAAGCTGGTTGAGTTCTTCCACGCGACTAATAAACATGTTGTCTGTTAGACTGACAGCCCGACCAGGCATGACGACATTGTCACCCTTCTTGGATAACGCTTTTTGTTTTTCACGCAACGATTGCGTAGGCGTCAGCTTCCCGTCAGAGATATCAAGGTCCAAGTATCGCAGTAACTTGCGTTCTGCAAAGTCATCCAAAGCAGCATCATCTACGAAGTCCGGAAGATCACGGCCTCCGAAGAGTTCTGCGTACTCTTCTTTCCCTGGCTTCTGGAACCGCACAAACGCCTTCATCTCTTTGAGGGCAGCGTTGTACTCAGGGCTACCGATAACAAGTGAACTGTAGTAGTTTTCCGCATCGTCATACATGTCGTAGCGACGACGGATGTACCCACCCAAAGAGTTTTTGTGAGACTGGATGTCTTGGATTGCTGTCTTGAGCATCGCAGGGTTGCCTTCCCCACGAGCTAACCGCTCTTCCAACTCAAGTAAGATTTTGTCTTGGTACTCAAGATCGAGCTTGAGCATACGGTTGGCAGCATTTTTAGCTTGGTCATTCAAACCATCGAGAGCCGCATCATCACCTGTAGTCAGAAACTTATATAGCTTCTGCTTGATCTGCTCACGGGTTTTCTTTCGCTTCTTCGGAATCTTAACCGCCGACATAAACTGACCAGTGGCTTTCTGAAAGTCTTTGTATAGCTTCAACGCTTCCCGCTGCGCTGTATCTCCGACTGCCTTAACATCGAGAACCTCTTCTAGTACAGCAGCATCAGACAGTCCCCCTGGTTTGAACCAGATGTCAAACTTTTCTTTTGCCGTCTTTGCCCCAGGAATGCGACTGACTAAGTCCCCACCCGCATTGAACGCAGCCGAAGATGCACGGGCCAAAGAAGAAGCTACGGGGGAAACACCAGGCAATGTACCAACGGACCTTGCTGCTGCGCCTACGACAGGCAGACCAACATCAAATGTCAAACTTGCCAAGCCACCCTCAACACCTCTGCGTAGGCTGTTGCGTAGACGGGAGTAGGCTAGGTCAGAACCAGACAGGTCTTCTGTACGCTCAGTTTCAAGGGCCGCGTCAATCGGATCAGGAAGAATGTCGAACGAGTCAGAGATTGTAGCTCTGCCGTCTGGGCTGAAGATAGCTTCGAAGCCCCCAGTTGCGAGGGCCGTGGTTCCTATCAAACCTGCACGGCTCTTGAGCATAGCCTTACCGACATCAGATCCACCGAACTTCTCAGCGGAGCGGAAGAACCTACTCTTGGCTGGGGCAGCTACGATCTTCGAACCCTTGGCTACTTTGTTTGCACGACCAAGCCACCCGACGATTGGAATAAATCCAAGGCCAAACCCAACTAACTCTTCAGTAACTTGACCGCCAGCGGTGGTAGGGTTGAGTTCGTACTCTTTCTTGAACGCTTCGAAGGCTTCGGTAACAGGGCGTGAGTAGTTTGTACCAAGAGACGCATCAAGTCCTGCGGATGCAAACTCCGAAAGACCCTGTGCCAATGTGACTGGCGCAGCTTTGATCCCGCGTCCTATGTCTGTGAACTTTGATTCTTTGTACGGTTGGATACGCTCTTTATACTGGCTCTTGAGATCTTCGGCTAACTCCATGTCACCAGAATCAAAGGCTTCGATAGCTCGGCTCCGGAGGTCAGACGCATCTCTCCTGTCTTGATATTCTTTTTTCAGACGTTCTGCCCGTTCAACGTCCCCCGCATCGTATGCTTCGATTGCGCGATCACGAAGTTCATTGATCGTAACCATAACCGTAGTCCTTAATTATCAATCCAAGAGGAGCCGTTACCCTTACCTTGTTTCGGTTGACTTGGTCCGCCGAGACCTGGGAACTCTTGAAGTAGTCGTTGAACAAGAGGCCCACCGCGTGAAATAGCGGAAGCAAGTCTGTCTTCTTCGTTCAAGTTTTCATCACCCATTGCACTAAGGTATATCTGTAGTGCTGCGCGGCCCTCGGCTGTATCTAAGAAACCACTTGGGTCATCATAAAGATCTTTTATTTTTAGCTTGGTTTCGTAAAGTTTTATGGCGTCTTCGTAATCAGTTACCCGTTGGGCGTCTAGCCTTGCCAATTTACGACGTTCTGACTCTTCATCAAGACCTGCCTGCAACGCCAGCATCTTGATCTTGTCTTTGCGTTCCTGACGGGTCGCGTTATCACCACGAAGCATGTCGATCATTACAGCGGAAGCCTGCCCAAAGTCCCCAGTCGATGCGTATGTCGCACCAAACATAGCCATGGCAAAAGCTTTGTCTTTCGCTGCTTTGTCTTCGTCTTCGCCTAAAATTTTAGTAAACTTCTCAACGTACTTATCAAATACGCTGTCAAACTTTTCTTCTGTGTCGGCTTTTTCAAAATCTTTTTTAAGCTCTGGTAAGAGATTATCAGCCTTTTTAGGGATCACAGTAAAGTCAGTGCCCGTGCCGTCATCGATCTCCGAAAGATCAGGGAATGTTTGAGGTGTTGTTTTTTCTTCAACAACTTCTTCTATTTCTCCTGCTGCTTCGGCTTTAGGCACTGTTGTAAAGTCAGTTCCCGTGCCGTCATCGATCTCTGAAAGATCAGGAGTTACCTTGGGTTGTCTACGACGAGTTGTATCAACCCCTTCACTACTGGATTCAGGAAGAACACCTGCTATTATTTCGGAAAGTGTTCTTCTAACCTCTGGTTTGTTTCTACGATCACCACGTTTTACCCCAGAAGCAACTACTGTTTCGTCAACTTCATCACCAATTCGTGTCGTCGTTGCCGGACCAGATTGATAGCCTGTTGCCGGACCAATACCTGCGACATCCAACTTCTCATTCATACGTTGTATTTCGTTTGCATTCGGGCCTACCGATGTGCGTCCATAATCTCCTATGGTAACAGGGCGAGGCATGTTCATATCGCTTGGATCTTGGTCCATCAATTCCTCAGACACTGTAGGCATAGGTGGCCCACCTGCCCGTGTCCCTTGGTTTGTGAAGATGTTTCCGTCGCCAAACAAACTTGCCGCGTCATAGCCCTGACCAGGTTTGATATCCCCATAAGCAGTGGGACTTGGAGCCGGACCTTGGGCCGCGATTTGATTTGCAAGAGCTTCAAGCGGTCCCACACTGTACGAAGATGCAAGATCCTCACGTACAATATCCCGAATAGTTCTGTCATCTGTAGGAACAGGTGCAGGTTCCGAGGGCTGAGACATGCGGTTCAATCGCGTTTGAACCACGGCATCACCAGGTCGTGCTGCTCGAACTACCGCAGCGTTTCTTCGACTTGCGCTTTCGACATCGGATACAAATCCGTTGTTTTCGCCTTGAGCCGCCCTCATCATTACATCAGGCATCAAGTCGTTCAATCGTTGAAGCGTTTGTGAGCTAACCGTCAGATACTCCCCGACACCCGTCAAAACTCCAGGGACACTAATAACATACATGTCTGTGGAAACCTGCCCACCAGGCGCGTACCCTTGCGCTGCCGCCATCATCAACGGCTCCGATGAAGCCATGATGCCACCCATCCGGCGAAGCTCGTCTCTGGCTTCACGGTTAAACAATTTACGCTTCATTACGCTCATTGATTAAGTCCTTGATAAGCTATCGCTCCACCTATGGCCTGTTGGAAAGGAGAAGGCCCAGGCATAAACGATGTTTGCGCAGTGCCTATAGGCGCACCGCGTATGATATCGGAGAAGAACCCAACGTTTTGATAAGGTAGCATTTGATTCGCACGATACATGTCGAAATAACCTTGATTCTGCCCCTGCTGCTGCGCACCAAGTTGAGATAGAAGATTTATATCTTGCGTACCCATGCCTTGCTGCATACCGCCAAGTTGACCCATGTTCATACCTAGTCCAGCAATACCTTGACCCATGCCAGCAATCTGCTGCTGCGCACCTAGTCCAGCACCAATACCTTGTAATCCTAAACCTGCGGCTTGCGCACCAAGCTGACCCGCTTGACCCGCGCCTTGCATACCCATACCCGCGCCTTGCATACCAAGACCTGCGGCCTGACCAGCACCCTGCATACCCATTCCAGCACCCTGCATACCAAGACCTGCGGCCTGACCAGCAATACCCGCCGCACCAGTTAGCGTAGATACATCTTGTCCTAAACCAGAAAGCCCAAGCTGTCCGCCACTTAACGCACCAGTTTGAGCCAGAGTTTCTGCCCCAAGTCCTAACTGCCCTGCGTTAGTTGCACCCGAGATTTGAGTTCCCGCACCAGCTTGACCCAACGCACCCGTCGTTGATGCTGCACTCTGCTGACGACCTTTAGATGATTCAAACGCCTCTTGCGCACGTTTAGCTGCAGACTCGTAACCAGCTTGACGCATCGAGGCTGCTGTTCCAGCTTGCTGTTCTAATATATTACGGTTCAACTCTTGTTCCGCTATTGCCGAGCGGCTTCCGCCAAATGCACCAGCCTGCACCGCTTGTGCGCCTAGCTCTTGCTGTTTAATCTGACCAGCCCGTTCGATGTCTTGCATCGCTTGTTGGATGGCATCGTCTTCATAAGGACTCATAAAACTAGATATGGAGCTAGGATCAAACTGCGCTGCCGATCCAGCAAGTCCAGCAATCCCTTGCTCTGCTGCGCTGCGTCCAAAATCTGCGGCAGAAGTAAGTTGCCCCTGCGCTGCTGCAGTAGACTTCCTTGCTGCCTCTGCTGCTTGCTCTGCTTTTTGAACCCCTTCAGATGCAAGTTGTTGACCTGTACCCGCACCCCCGAGTTTGTAAAGATCCCCAGAAATTGCGCCTGCTTGTTGTGCGCCAGTTGTACCAAACTGCTGTCCTTGTTGCGCGGCACTTAGGACTCCTTGCTGACCTTGTTGTGCTGCCATTTGTCCTTGTTGCGCGGCACTTAGGATTCCTTGACCCGCTGCGCCAAGTGCCTGCTGCCCAAGTCCTACTTCATTTGAAATTTGGCCTGCTAAGTTTTTGGTTTGATCAATTGCACCAGCACCCGCTTGAATGCCTTGCATTTGCGCATTGCTTGCGGCATCTAAATACGGCTGATAGGATCCGACTCCCTGCTGCGCCAAACTAAACGCCTGCTGCTGCATAGGTGTGAAACCTGCCATTTGATATTCAGGCATCGGCGTAGTGAATAATTCTTGCGCTTTAGGAAGAAGTCCCTGCACATATCCTTCTTCACCTGGTTCTCCCGAACCGTATAAAAACGGTTTTGCTTCTTCTGGGACTTCGTTGACTACGGTTTGTGTGCCGCCACCGCTACCTGCACCCATTTTATGCCACCTTCATTTTGTTAAACAGTTCCGCCGCCATCCTGCCACGGTCTCCGTTTTTTGCATTGCCTATTTTTTGAGAGGCTTTTTGATAGTCTCCATTAGGATCTAACGCAGCTAAATCCTTATGCGACAAAACCACTTCTTCTGTAGACAAAGCGGCTTCTCCCACAGGGATCCCGTCTTGATAAATAGTTGCAGGGATCGAGTCACTTGTAGGAGTCCCTGGACCCAAGATTCGGCCTCCTTCTACATACCCAGGAAACACATCTCTAGCCGATACATGCTGACCACCTGGCCCATAATAACCACCACCTATGTAAGGACTTCTTTTAGGAGCATCTTGTCTAGGCAAAAACATACTCATTAGCATAAGGTTCTTAGGGTTTAACAAGCCTTCTTTTGCAAAATCTTCGCCTAACAAAAGAGAACCAATTCCTTTGTCCGCACCTGCGCCTTCACCAAACAAAAGGTTTTTTAACGCCCCTGGAAAAGCCGATTGTTTTGCACCTTCTTGTACTGCAGCGTCCGCAAGTGCGGCTTCCCCCCCCTTGCCAAGCATTCCTGCGGCTTCACCAAACTTACCACCTACCCCGCCAAGAGCCGCTGATTTCATAGCATCTTGAAGATCTCCCCCTGACAAAAGAGATCCTGCGCCAGATGCAAGAGCCGTCGCCATAGGAATACTTATACCTAAACTCGAAGCAAGAGCGGGAGCAATTAAAGGAGCAAGCATTTGTATCATAGTATATGACCTCCAATAGACGGAACGGTGACTGTAACAGAAACGTGCTGCTTTGTGTTTTCAGACCAAGGTTCGTGGCACTCAGAACAAACAGGCTCATTAGCGTTAACTAAAGATTCACAGTTTGCACACTCTAATTTTTCTTCTGACTGTACTTCACTCATGGGACTACCTTCAATGTTCCACTGTCATTATAAACACTACCAGATTCTAAACCTGTAGCAGAAGTTGGCAGATCTGTCAGCACCAACGTTGTATTTCGACCAGGACCAGGGTTCCGTTGTTCCTGAACAAACAAAGAAAACGCTCGAATTAGTTCGTTAAAATACGCAACATCATATTCCGCAGGGGGAATAGGAAAAAACGGAGCCGTAAATTTAGAACTGTTACTCATTACTTCCTACCATCTGGTCGTATGTTAACACGAGTAGAGCCTAATCTCCAGGCCACCCCTGTATTCCCTGATTCTACCTTAAAAGTCATTGATCGTCCACGTAGTCTAACAAACACTTGATCTGTAAACTGTTCAACCGGAACAGAGGCTGTTTTAGATACGTCTTCTGCATCTGTTTTTAGATAAGTTCCACCAGGAGCATTCCTTGCTTTCAGCGTCATCGTTACCGTAGGAGTCGCTGCCGTGGAGTCTCTAAACGTTATGTCTGGAATAATCTTATCCACAAAACTAAATTGATGTCCTTCATTAATATCAAACTGGCTGGACTCTATATACGCAGAAATAGCAGAGGCAGGGCTTGTGCTACCGTCATCGATGCCATTCTCGTGGTAGTATAAATGCCCATCTAGTCCGGCAGCAATTGGATAACTATCGATGCCCCTATCAACCCAAGCAGTACGAGCCAAGGAACCTATGTACCAAATGTTTTGTTCGTAGTTGTAGACAACATAACTATCAATATTGTTATCAGTGTTCGATTCATCAGTTGAAGGATAAAACCACCACACCTCAGAAAAAGAAGTGTTGACTGACGCAAAAACCTTTTCTCTTTGATTTTCGTCAAAACGGCTAAACACATAATCCTTTACAGAACACGGAAGTTTTTGAACCGCCCCTGTGTACATGTAAAATTCCTCCCGTCCCATCCAAAACACATTATCTCGCACCGCAACTGCAGACATAGGAGACATAATGGTTGTGTTTTCTGAAATCAAAGAAATCCCAAAAGTAAACGGAGGGCCAAGATACTGCATCGCTTGAAGAGAAGTATCAGTGAAAACTAGAATTTGCTGCCGTGTTTCGAGAGCCTGAATGATCTCGGACCCCGAACCTACTAGCAAATCTCCTGCAGTATTTGTCGCAGTAGGAGTCCAATCCGCAGCATTTTCTTGATCTGAAAAACGAATTAACAAAGGATCAATGCTTGTTCCCCCTATTTCATTTGCTCCAAACGCAATAACGTGACGGTCATTATTAGAGACTAAAACTTGTTTAGCGGCTACGGGAGTATCAGATGCTCCCGTTAAACTAGATAACTCCACTGCTCTGTTGAAACTAGAACTCGATGCACTTCGATCCCAATAATAAATGCCACCGTTACGAACATTTATAATAAGGTCTTCTCCAAAGTTATCATGCGTCCAAAGACGTAGCTTGTCTGTAACTAAGCTAATACTTGCTGCAGAACCCCATGTCCCACGTTGATAAGGGCCAACACCCCAACCAGTGCCGACCACAGAAGTATCTAGACCCACATTAATTTGGTATGTGCCAACGGTTGCAGTGCCGCCGCCTGGACTTCCCGATACATCTGAAGAGTTTGCATTGACAAGAGTAGGCGTAAGAACACCGTCGATTGTAATCTCGTCTATCGTGGCAACTTCTCGTGCCTGTATCTTGTAGTTGTCGTCGTCAACAATCTCTACAATTTGGTATTCTTGATTTAGGATATCAGCAGTGATGTTGCCACCTAACGATACCGCATCACTGAATGTAACAAAGTCGTTCTGCACTGCGCCATGAGCGGTGTCCGTGACTGTCAGTGTTGATGAATCAAGTGTCGCAGAAAAAGTTACATCCCCTGCAGCCGTTGTTGCACGTATAGGTGTGATATCGTTATAACCACCGCCCTGCTCAATGTAGTATTTCAAGTGAGTGCCTACACCTACAAACTCAGAGTCGTCTAACGCTCTCCAAGAATGTAACGCGCGACATGTCCCTAAAAAAGATTTGGTAAAAATTCTTGTCCAACCGCCAATCTTTTCTGGAAGCCCAGAACGAAAACGCACTTTGTCGCAATCAAACCAACCGCCTTCATTTGTATAAGAAGTAGTTTCTTTGTTGATCCCAGGGTTGAACTGTAACTTTGATAAAGGCATTAAACATTACCTTCTGTAATAAGCAGCCTAGTAGAACTCAAGGCTTTTCCTACTTTTCGACCGCTTGCACTTGATGTTGTAAGACTACCATCATCTGCTAAATAATACACGGACTTTGTTGTCAATCCAGTTTGATTTGTATCCACGCAACCTTTTGTTTGTATATAGCCAGAAGCCGTGTCCGATATGGCCTCCAGTGCAATACCCAACCAATCATCTGCGTTTGCCGCCAAGGTAGTCACAGTAGACACCGTGCCATCCGTATTCAACGCAACGACATCTCCTGCTGAAATCGCGCCACTTGCTGTAGGCTCATACACCTCTTGTGAAAAGAAACTAAGTGTAGCAGACCCATTAGTTCCAAGAAGCTGTAGGTTTGCTCCATCCGAAGTCGGCAACGTGAACGTGTCCACAAAGGACTGCAGATTTGCGTCATACGCCAAAACGTTTGAACCAACAGCAGCTCCTAAAGCTGTTCTTGCATCAGATTCTGTAGATGAACCAGTGCCGCCATCTGCCACAAGAAGATCAGTTATGCCCGTAATCGTACCGCCTGTAATGCTTACAGTAGACCCCAAAGCAAATGAGTCCGAAACGTTAACGCACTGCGCTCCAGACCCCACGCCATCGGCATATATGACACCGTTTCTGTTGGCAGCAACAGTTGCATCTCCCCCTGTGCCTTGGGTAAACGTCAGGGTCTGACTAATTTCATTTATTATATAATAAACCTTACCCACGGTATTTGGGCTGATGGTGACAGTCACACCTGCAGACGGCGTTCCCGTAAACTTAATGACCGAGAAGTTTCCGTTAGATAACTCTGCGTCTGTTGTTGTAAGAGTGTACGTTGTGTCATCAGTTTCTAACGCAACTACAATGTTCCCGTCTAACGCACGGTCTATTGTGTCAAAGTTTAGATTGATTGAGTTGCCCCACTCACCACTTTGCTCACCAGGTGCTACCTTTTCTACGCCAAGGTTATCTGTAAAGGTACTGGGCATTACGCATTTCCTTCAGTCACCAGAAGCTCTGTTGCAGTCAACGCCTTTCCGATTTTATACGAGGTTACAGTTGTTGTCAGCGCACCAGCCGTAGTCAAGTAATACACAGAGTTAGGGGTCAAACTGCTTTGCTGATCGTTAATACCACCAACCACAGTTACAAATCCAGCGTCCCCATCTGCTATAGCACTTTCAGCCAAACCAACCCAATCAC
>Ga0255781_10003331_pt1 | contig 12564 bp, 11 predicted proteins | sample 101ome_21_FD_179979 | JGI IMG/M metagenome (GOLD analysis project Ga0255781, IMG submission 179979) | Coastal salt marsh microbial communities from the Groves Creek Marsh, Skidaway Island, Georgia - 101413BT metaG (version 2) | ecosystem: Environmental > Aquatic > Marine > Intertidal zone >...
TCATTGATCTCCGTGAGCGTCATCGGTAACAGCGCTGCACTGAGACCACCGTGCACAAAAAGCGTTCTGTTGATCCGAATTACCGCGTTGTGACCGGTGACCCAATTGAACAGCTCACCACCTTTTTGCCAAGCCATTCGGTGCTCAACGAATCCCAGCGGATGTTCGCTATACCATTGCCCCCTGAACGCATCATTGACTTCGGGCAATTCACTGATATCGCGACCCGCGTCTGCTGCGTTACTGCGTTGTTGCTCGATGCCCTCCACCACATAGGCATAATAGTTCTCGCGTAGTTTTTTGGAGTGACGCGTTTTGAACGCTTCATACTCGCCGGGGTGGACGTAGCGCAGGTCCCCGGTGATGTTCATATACTCGTGATTGCCGATCAGCAGATGGAGTTGCCCGCCCGCTTTTTTGGCCTGTTTCTCAAGTTTCTGCAGGTGGTCGATAATTTTAAGCGTATCGGGGCCGCGGTCTGGAATATCCCCCACTTGCACCAAGTGGGTGTTGCCTGCCACCCACTTTCCACGACGGTTAACAACCCCGGCTTCCCGTAGCGTAGTGAGATAACTGTCGTAATCGCCGTGGACATCTCCGATAGCCACAATGCGCTCAACGCCTTGCCAATCATCCTGAATATTGGACGCTATTGAGGGTGTAATGGTCGCGAGCAGTAATGCAACAAACAACCTGAGGACGCGTCGCATCACATGTGGCCTTACCAGCACGGGGCGAGTCATCGGCACACCTCGGTGATCTGTTGGCTAAGCTCTTTAGGGTTATCAATCACGGTGTAAAAACTGTCGATGTACTTTACAGCCGAGCGCGCCATCCATTTGCTCTCATAGAGGGTCTCATTCGCCAACTCCAGAAGCGCTTCTCGATGGAGACGAAACTCGCCCAGTGCTTTCTCCAGCACCTCTGGCTCGGTGCAAAAACCCCGGTAAATTCGCTGCCTGACGGATCTTAGATTGAGGTCAGGGGGCGTCTCGGCATAGGGCGCACTCACGTAGCCTGATGAATCGAAATCATAGATGACGGGGATATAGCTGCCGTCAGTTCCCTGGAGCAGTTTGGCGTTGTGGCAACAATTGCCCTCCTTACTGGTGATCAGGGAGAAATCAGCGTTGCCGATCATGTAATTAAATAGCGAAGCCATTGTGGCCTGTTCCGGCTCGAGTTTATCTTTGCGGATCCGCCCTACGCTCACGGCCTCCAGCGCCAATCTGTCGGCCAGGCGGTTTTTGTGCTCAACGAAAAACGCGGGCTGACTGCGAAGCGTCTCGCCCTCCAGCGTTTGATAAGTGACCTCCGCCCAGCGCACTCGGTAGCTGCGGTCTGTTAACCGATTCAGCATCCTGTATGCCTGAAATTCCTTGCGGAGGTACCCCTGATACCGCTGCGAATTCTTGCACTGCACGACCAGCTTAAGCCTTTTTTGATTGGCGAAAACAGTCTCTCGCACCTGTTTCTTTTTGAATTGAAGCCATAGCTGCGCGTGCTGGCAATTCTCTTTCTCAAGGCGAAAGTTACCCCGGGGCTGAAAACGCGTATCGATGCTGATGGTACGCTCGCCGTCGGAATAGTTCAGTGTCCCGGCGGGGTAGACAGCGGCTTTGTCCCGCTCCTTGTCGATCTCGAGAAATGGCCCGCGCAGGGTAATCTCGAGCGGTGCCTCGTCGGCAAACAGGGGGTCGGGGGCAGAGTCTTTCGGCGCGGCTTGCAGCGGTGCAGGAAGCCAACACCATCCACATACTGCGGCGATGAGTAGGGTTTTCATGATGATGGCTGCGTGTCCAGTGACATAAATCATGGGCTATTCTGATCTTCATTGATGCTCGCAGAGCCCTTAAGTGAGCGCAACCGGGGCATCGGGTGCGGAGTGAATATTGTGTGCCGCTGTCTGGGCGATGCAATAGATGCAATAAATGTGGTTCGCGATAAAAAGGTGGCAAGCGTAGACTATTGGCAGAGCGGTCATCGGGTCGCAGACGGGCGGAATAAATGCAGGGCCAGTCGATGAAGGAAAGAGCAGTTCGATGCGCAAGTACCTAGAGATAGTCAATCACCGCACTTTTATTCTTTTGGCGCTCTGTGTTCTGTCCGTCTATGCGTGCCTGCGGCTCGATTATGCCTATGACGTTGACTGGATTTTTCTCAGCATCGCTGTGCTGTTTCCGCTGGTATTCAGCATTCGCGAAGCCTTTCGCAGACGCCAACTTGCGATTCGGTATCTGAGCACGCTGAAAGCGTCGATTAGTGCCTTTTATTTTGGTCTGGAAAATAACATCAAGATTCCGATTGAGGAGAAAAAGCAGCTTCACGATCGAATGCGCCATCTGTCCAGCAGGTTTACCGAGAGTTTGAAGGCACCCGATGACGAGGCTATCGAAGACGTCCGGCAGGCTATTAGGGATGTCTATGCGGTCTCGGCACCTCGCGAGGGTGCGGTGTCGAGTAGCGCCAGTCTGAAACTCGGCCGCTTCATTCAGGACATTCAAGAGAGCATCGAATGTCTGAACGGCATCAAGATACATGGCACTCCCATCAGTTTACGGGCTTACCTTCTTTTGTCTCTCTACATTTTGCCGTTTATCTTCACCCCCAATCTGGTTTACAACCTGCACGACGACCCGCGCTGGTTGATTTACCTGTTAAGCGCGATCAACGGTTTCGTCTTGATGTCCCTCTACAACTTGCAAGAGCTCTTGGAAAACCCGTTTGATCAAATGGGGCTTGATGACATCAAACTCAACGAGTTTGAATTTGCAGACCCGGCGCCGTCACCCTAGGTGCTAGGGCAGTAAAATTCGACGTCAGGGTGGCGGATGATCGTCAGTAGTATCTCGCCCACACCGAACCCAAATTTCCTCATTTTGGATTCATTCATCACCACGTTCTCGCTGACGCGATACATACGGTCATCGATCTTCACATCGATGGGGCCATCTTCGAGCGCTATTCGCAGGGTGTAATCGAGGAACATGGCGTTTCCCTCCCAGCGCGCCTCTCCTTCGCCGACGACATCGCCTGCAGTGCCGATATAGGCTTGTGCACCATTTGGAGTCAGTGTCCAGATTCGCTTTTGTTCTTCCCCGTCGTCAAAGACAAAATCCTCATCAAGGGTACCCACGCCGCCCTGCCAGCAGCCCGTGATGTCGGCCCGAAAATGCCGAATGGCGGTGCCCGAAAAGTCCTTCACGACGCCGTGCGCAGTAAGCGCGCCGTCAAAAAACTCCTCGGGTTCAAAGGCCGGTGACCCCCCACGATAGTCGTCGATGGAGGTGGCGCTACAGGAAAGCAGCATAGCGCCCAGGGCTAACGTGCCGAAGTATTTGGCGGAGAGCCGCGCCGTTCTGCCTGGGCTCAAACTGCTTGGAGGGCGGTGAAACCCTCGGTTGGCTCTCTCGTTGTCAAACATTGCACCTGCCTTGTAAGCGTCTTGAATCATTGAGTTACCCATGTACGCCGAGCAAAATAAGGCGGATCTTAAGGTGATGCTCCTCAGACTCTGGATCATCAGGTTAGACATGGCTTGGAAGGGATTCGATGCGCGTCATTACAGAGCTCCTGCGCTGGTGTCTTGGAGCGGCGCTCCTGCTCATTATCGATGTGTTCGCCGAAGCAGTGGTCTTTGAGTGGTTACAGTGGAATGGCACTACCAAGAACGACTGGTTCTTTTTACTCTGGTGGTTGATTGTGGCGGGATGGACGGTGTTCTCAGCTCGCCGCATCTGGCGGGCAATGTCGAACAAGCCGGACTAGAGCAGCCGGTGCAACTTACCCAATCAAGCGTCACGGTCCATAGCGCGGCAGGCCTTCAATGGCCATGTAGCCGGCGGAATCAGTGACCCGCGAAGACCAACATTTGCACCGGTAGCAGGAGCGCTTGCATGCGCAAAATCACTGCATGTAGTACACCCACGGTATCAACCATATGCAGGAATAGCGTCTCGCTCAGGCCCAGATCACCAGACTCAAGCAGTTCGTGATTGTTGGTGTAGGCATTGGCGATACATTTACTGCCGGGCATCACCTCACTCAAGCCACCCTCATACAAGGGCTCCATCACGACTGTTAGAGTACCTGGCCGTGCGCGCTGTTGCGCGTCAATAAGCACATCGGACGGTTTCAGCTGGCCCGCGGCGACCACAGGCTGCACGCGGGTCACGACCATCGGGATGACGGTGAAGGGCTTTGAAAGGCATACGACCTCGCTGATGGTGCCGGGTTTGATGACCTGAGCAGAAAGCTGGTCGAATCCCGCTGCGATCTGGAAACGCCCGGATTCGGGGCCGTCCGAGGGGATGAGCACACCCGCGGGGCGTAATATGGGATTCACGTAATCCCCCCGCTGCAGATAAAACTGCGCCACCTGTCCATCGACGCCCGCGTAAACCACAGTCTTATCAAGCGCGACCTGCGCCTGCTCCAGCTGGCGCTCAGCACTTTTGCGCTGAGCAGGCAACACGTCTGATATCTGGGTCTGCACGGCGGTAATGTTGGCTTTGGCGGCCTGCACCCCGCCCTGGCGCTGAGCCACCGTATTTTCGAGTCGCTCGATTTCGATTTTGCTGACCAGCTGCTGCCCGCGTGAAGAGAGCTCCCGTTTTTTGGACAGCTCGTTTTCTGATTGCGCCAGCGCACTCTCAGCTTGTACGAGGGTGGCTTTAGCTGCCTCCAGCTGTACCTCTGCCTGCGCAAACGCTGAGGCGATTTGATCCAGTTGACTCTCGGCGATGTTAACGCCCGCAACCTGTGCGGTGTCCAGCAAACTAAACAACGGGTCACCAGCCTCCACGCCCTCCCCGTTTTTGACGAACACGTCTTCAACTCTGCCGCCGCCCTCGGGTAGTAGCGGGATTGTCCTGAAGTAAGGGCCCGCATTGGTTGTGGAGGGGTGGTAATAAAAAACTACTGTGATCAAGCTGACCGTGAGGATCAGGCAGGCGGTGATCCCCCAGCGCAATTCGTACCACATCGTGAAGAAGGTAATTTGGTCTCCCCAGTGCTTGCCCTGCGCATGGCGACGAAACAGGTAGTCGGGAAGCACGGTAATCAGTGAGCACAGAATCAATTCCAACATGGTTAGCGGACCTCCCCGGATTGCTCCGTGGGTGCTACCGCTGACTCGTCACCCGTTTGCTTCGGCGCCAATTTTTTCAATGACTCAGAGATACTGTTGATGGGGGTCAGAAAGTCAGGGAGCTTGAGGAGTGCCAGTATGAGCGCTGCGACCCAGAACACGTTGTTGTGGGTGAAGAGCGCCATTAAGGCGAGCACCATGATGAGCTGCGACTGGGTATTACTGTGCTTGTGCGCCAACTGCTCGGGGATGGCATGGAGCTTGAGGTAAAACACACCGATGCCCAGAACGGCGATCACAACGATCACAATAATGGCTGAGAATAGCGGGTCACTGCCATCTGCCCCGCCTACGAAGGGGGGCAGAACATGTGGAGCAAGGGGGTGGGTTTCTGCAGACATTCAATCAACCTCGTTATTCACGATGCCATCACGCCGCGGCTTGCATCTGTTGTTTTGCGAGCGCTCTTTGCAGGTCTGTCGTGGTGAGCGTTCGCAGGACATTGCCGTTGGGGTCGAGTTGCTCGGTGAGTTGTCCATCGGGCGCATAGAGTTCAAAGAGCACCAATGCGCCCTCGGGGCCTCCTTTTTCCATGTGCACATCATTCGATGGCTTCTTGGCGTAATCCCCGACACGCCTGATTCCTGATTTGACCGGCTTACCGTTCTCAAAAGTTTGGACGTGCAGTTCACCTTGTAATACCACTGATGTGGTCTCACAGAGGTGGCGGTGGAAATGGCAGTAGGTGCCCGGATCCCACCGGTACAGGACGCTGATATGCCCGGTGGAATCAATGCTCAATATGTGCCCCCAATAACTGACCGGGTAGGGGTAATCCGCAGCCTCTTGATAATGAGCCCAGCTCAGAGAGTCGATATCCAGCAGATTGTGATTGATGGCTTCTGACATCAGTGCTGTCCTGTCGGGGAATATCGCCCCATCATGCCGCTGCACACTGGGCAGTCAAGTAACTTGTGGCGCTTCTGTGAAACCTGTCGCTTTGGGAGGATTTTTGGAACACTGGCAAAATCTGACTCGTCGCCCGAATGATTGTTTGCGCCGGACGGCAAGACAAAAAGTTTGACATCACTATCGGTTCCCCTAAGCTCAAAAGCGCTCGGCAATCCTAAGGTTGCCCGGCTCGTGAAATGCCACACCACACCAAACAAAACCAAACTAGGGGGAAACCATGACGCTTTTTATTCGAGCAACGACGATCGTTTTTTTAGCAACGAGTTTGGCAGCCTGCAATCGGGCGCCCACTGCCAACCCTAACGTTGAGCTTGCAAAAGCATGGGTTACCGCGGCGTCGACTAGCCGCACGGCAGCCATGGAGATGATTGAAACCAACATGGCTGAGGATGGCTTGCTGTATCGCGATCGTTACGTCGGATTTGGTTTTATGTGGGATAACAGCCAGGGTGCCGAAGAGGGTCGCATGGTCGTTACCAACGTCATCGCAGATAGCCCCGTCGCAGGGGTACTGCAGGAGGGTGACGAGTTTATTTCTGTGGGCGGTGTCGAAGTCAGCGCCGACACTATGTGGAACTTGCCTTTCCGCGGGCAGCCCGGGGAATCCGTCTCTGCAGTCGTTTCCCGTGACGGCGAGGAGATGCCGATCGAGGTCAGCCGTGGCGTCATCAGTAGCACCACGACCAAAGCGCAAATGCTCGAGTGGATGGCTACCCTGGAGGACGACGATTGGGGCCCTGACAAGTGGGAGCTTCACGAGGCCGTGGGGCAGGGTGACGTAGTCTATGTATGGACGCAGGCATGGAATACCGATGAGGCAACGGGCCTGCCATTTGAGGCGCATCAGGTGACGCGCATGATGTTCAACGAGTCAGGTCAGGTACAGGCGATTGCGAGTCTCTCGGAGGATCGCTTCGTTCTCGAGCAGATGGGTTATACCGTCAGCCGCTAATATTCAGTAGCGCTCAAAGGCCGCTTGCGCGGCCTTTTTTTTGGCATTTAGTGTGCGTCTTCCCGAGCGATAAAGGGCCCATCCACACAAATTCGCCGCCCGTCAGGGGCCGCGCAGGCACCACAAATACCGACACCGCACTTGGTCAGATAGTCAATCGCACTGAAGATGCGATCGCTGGTCACGTACTGTCGTTGCACGGCCTCGCTGGCGTGAATCATGGGCGCGGGCCCGCAGTTGTAAAAGACCATTTTGGCCAGCGCCTCCGGGGGCTGCTGTGAGAGGAATTCCTCGAGGGCATCGCTGACGCGGCCAGCAAAACCGGCACTCCCGTCATCCGTTGCCAGCGTGACCCTGCCTACGGTGTGACACTCCTCCCGAAAGTAGAGTCGGTTTGCTGTGCGCGCTCCGACAAACAAGTCCACCGGTTGCGCCTCGCTGCCAAAGTCCTCGGCGATCTGATAGACCGCCGCCAGGCCGGTACCACCGGCCACACAGATAATATGCGCATCCTTCGGGGGCTTGACCGGTACGCCATGCGGCCCCCGCAAATAGATTTCGTCCCCCGGCGACAGGCCGTAACACTGAGCCGTAAATTCGCCGACGTTGATGACCGCCAGACGGACGGGATCATGGGTCAGGCAGGAGAACGGCTTTTCCCCGACGCCCGGTATCCACACGAATACGTACTCGCCCGCCCGGATATCGAGTTCGCCGTCGAGTGTGACGACGGTGATGTCCTCGCAGACAATCTCATTGGCCTCGACGCGGTAGGGCTTGAATCCCATGTCGATGTCAAAGCGCACCTGCTTGCCTGCCTCATCAGTGCCGGCTCCGAGGTCGTGATACAGATCGGCAAAAAAGCGACCGATGTCCTCGGTATCCATGCCGGTCAGCCCCGATCCCACGCCAAAAATCGTCGCTCCACAGTGTGCGGCGGCTCGGCAGTCGGCGGCCGAGGATAATCCACCACAGCCAATCAGCGGGACGTCGGTCTCTTGTCGCAGCGCCTTGAGCGCTTTCAGGGCAGTCGGCAGAACCCCTTTACCCGACATGCCGCCCATCGCGTTACTCAGTACAGGATGTCCGTGGTGTTCCGTGTACCCCGGACCAGTGGTGTTAATGGCGCAGAGCGCTGATGCACCCCCTTCCAGTGCAGCCCGTCCAATCACCGCAATGTCATCGACGTTTGGCGTGAGCTTCGGAATCACCGGGACATCCACAGCCGCGCAGACCGCGGCAACAACGTCGCGGACCATCTCGGGATCCTGTCCCATTGCCATGCCATAGCCTTTGGCGTGGGGACAGGAAAGATTCAGTTCCAGTCCGTCCGCAACGGGGGCCAGCTTCTGCGCGACCGAGACAAATTCCTCAACCGAGCCGCCGAAAATAGAGACGAGCAAAAACCGATCGTCGGGCACTCGCAAACTCGCAAGACCTTCAAGCGCTTCGTCCATCCCCGGGTTGGTTAAGCCGACGGCATTCACGAAGCAACCCGGCGCGAACTGACTGTAGACCGGCTCGCGATTACCTGTGCGAGGTTGCATGCCAATACTTTTAGTGGTGATCACGCCGATCTCCGGCATGGTATCGATCACCCGCTGAATAATGGCTGGGGCGGTCGTCACAATGCCCGAGGGGATAGTGAACGGTCCTGAAAGTTGCTTGCCGAGAAACTCGGTGTTCAATGGAGTATCTCCGTCGAGGAGCGGGAATTATAAGGCCCTCGATTCGGCCCGTCATGAAGGATCAAAAAAAACCGCGGATTTTCCGCCTCAGGTGCCGCAAAAAGTCCGGGTCACCCGCTCATCCTCGTGGGGTGGCCTCGCCCACTCTAGATCATCGGCCTGCCATTCGAAGGGTTTGCGACCGCGCCGAACCAGCCTCTCTACCCAGTCGAGTTCACCTTTCTCGGCGAGATCGATGCCGCGTTGTACCAGATGGTTCCTCGGGATAATCGCGGGGTTCACCCATTGCATCGCTCGGGTGACGTCCTCTGGGTCACCGGTATTCAGTTGTCGCCGGCGTTGCCAATTCTCTGCCCAATCAGAGAGCTCCTCGGGTGCGCTAAAGAGCTCGGGTAGGGGGGAATGTTGCAGAGACTCGTTAGCGACTTCAGTCAACCACCGGAAGGCGAGCGTGAAGTCCAGCTCGTGAGAGGCCAGGATGTCGTGGAACCGCTGGATGAGCGAATGGTCTGGCTCATTGAGATGATCAAGGCCCAGTTTGGCCGCGAGCCAGTGCTGATGATGGGCATGAAACCGGGCGGGATATTGATCGATGATCTCTTGTGCCGTGTGTTTCGCGGTCTCGTCGTCATCGTGAAGCAGCGGCAGAAGGCACTCCGCGAGAACCGCCAGATTCCAGTGCATGATGCCGGGCTGGTTGGGCCAGGCGTAACGTCCCTGCCGATCGATGGAGCTAAAGCAGGCCTGAGGATCGAAATGGTCCATGAAAGCACAGGGGCCGTAATCGATCGTCTCGCCACATAGCAAAGCATTGTCGGTATTGAGCACACCGTGCACAAAGCCCAATACCTGCCAGTGCGAGGTGAGTCTGGCGAAGTGCTGACACACGCCGTCTAACAGCGTCACCGCCGCCGTTGGATGAGACGCTGACTGGGGGTCGCCGGCTGTCTCACTGAAGTGTCTCGATACAATGTAGTCGACCAGAGGCTCTAATTCGTCTCCGCCTCGGGTCATGGCAAAGTACTGAATGGTCCCAACGCGGAGATGGCTGCTTGCCACGCGTGTCAGAATGCCGCCGGGCTCCACCCGATTGCGTATGACCGGGTCTCCCGTGCTGATGGCTGCGAGGGCGCGGGAAGTGCGCACCCCTAAGGCATGCATCGCCTCCGATACCACATACTCGCGGATCACAGGACCGATGGGTGATCGACCGTCACCACCGCGGGAGTAGGCGGTGGGGCCTGCTCCCTTGAGCTGTATATCGAATCGATTGCCCTGCGGGTCAACCCACTCGCCGAGCAATGTCGCTCGGCCGTCACCTAACTGTGGGTTGTACTGACCGAATTGGTGTCCTGCATACACTGTCGCAATGGGCTTTGAGTCGGGTAGAGGCTGGTTACCGGCGAGTGCCTGTAAAAACTGAGGTTGCGAGCGGGGGTCTCCCGCCCACCCCAGCGACGCGGCGAGATCTTCATTCCACAACATGACGCTGGGTTGGGATACCGGATCAGGCGGTTGGGGTGTACTGAAAGCCTTTCCCAAATCGGCGTAGGAGTGATCGAAGCCCGGCATTACGTCCACTCGGCCAAGCCGGGCAAGACCTCAATCACCAAAGAGCTTTTTAATAAATGATCCCGCTTTCTCTTCAATTGCATCCTGTACCTGCTGCTTGGCTTCATTTGCCAGGATTTGCTCGGCGATAGTCGCTACGTCAACTTTGCAGGAGGCGCCAGCCTCAGACGACAAGTTGCCCGTACAATCCACCGGCCAGTCTACGCCGGCGTAGCGTTGATCGATGACACACAGTGGGCTGACCTGCATGATATCGTTGTTGACCTGTCCTTCCATGCGAAAACCGAAGTCCATTGAGCCCAGATCAACGTCTCCCGAGCCTTTCATGACGATCCCGGGCGTTGCGAAGCGCAATCGCTCAATGTCACCGACCCCCTCGTCGAAGTCGATGCCCAGCGAGAGATCGGTAATCGGCGTAGTGGTGGGTAGTCCCGCGATGGGAGGGATCTTGTTGACCACTGCCACCGCATTGCAGACGAGGCCCTGAACCGAGACCTTCTCCAGTACGAGGTCTTGCCCAGCCGCCTTGATATCGCCATCAAGGCCGCCAACGAGATCCTCAGCTGTGACGCCTTTGCTTTCGACATCCCAGCTCATCTCAATACGACCCGAGGCAGCATCATGATTGCCTAAACTCGCCAGCAGCAGGCCTAGATTGACGCCCTTCAGACCGCCCTCGACCTCGGCCTCGACCACCGGTCGCCGCGCATTCAGGCTAACCCTGGTGTCAAGTTGCCCCTGATGAAGCACGCCACGAATGTAGTCAATATCGGCAACGCCATCGCGCACGCGCATCAAGACCTGCGCGTCAGTAATCGACTGGCCGGCCGCAACAAGTTCGTCGGCTACTACACTGAGTTCAAGATCCAGATTCTGCAGGGGCCCCACAGGTAGTGGCACAGGCGCACCGGCGGAGGAGCCCCCAGAGGTTGGTTGGGATGCAGGCTCATTGGCGCTCGCTGTAGAGTCGGTAGCAGGCAGCGCGGCGGGCTGGATCTGATCAACATCAAGCCGCGCCGTTGATACGTCGAGTTTGATCTCCGGGCTCTCCAGTGCTGACCAGATAAGCTGCCCTGTGATATCGCCGCCCGGGAGGGTGGCGTCGAGGGTGAAGTCCGCCTTGGCAGGTGAAGGGGTGAAGACGCCGTTGAGGGTGCTGGTAACCGGTTGAGTGAGCGCTCCCAGTACCTCTGTGGCGAGATCGTCAACCGCTATTGTGCTGAAATCGCTGGCAATCCGGATGGCGCCCTCTAATTCGATGTCGAGTGCCGACGTCGTACCGTCCCCCAGTACGGTAAGCGCTCCCTCGAGTTGCATCGGTTCATTCCGCGTATTAACGGCAGTCAGATTCAGGGACGCGACTTTAATCGTGTTACTGAGTGTGCCTTCCCGGGTTCGCTGCCTGACAGTGATGTCCTCTATCTGCACGGCCTCAGCAAGTATTGCAATAGCAGCGGTGCCGCCGCCGGCTTGCATCTGGCGCTGTCTCTCGGCTTCCTTACTTTTTCGGATCATCTCGCCGCGCTGCTCCCATTGCCGGTCGCTCATGACCGGTGCAGGTTCTGGGGGAGGAGGTAGTGCCTGAGGCTCTGTGATATCCGCGGCCACGCCAGCGATCACAATTGTCCCGACATCTACCTTTCCGCCCAGTAAGGGCAACAGAGAAAGCCCAACATCCAGTTCGGTGATCGACGCTCGAATGGTTTGGTCGTAATCCGTCTGTGCGGGTAAATTGAGAAACGTGTCCTCCAGCCTGAGCCCAAAACGGGGGAAAAAGCTGAGCTCGGCGCCTCCTTCCACCACGAGATCGCCCCCGGTGTTGGCTTTCACTTGCTCCTGCGCCATATCGAGCAGGGCCTGCTCATCGATGAACATGGGCAACATGAACATCGCAATCACGATCAAGGCGATAAGACCGCCCACAATCCACAAAACTACCAGCATCGTTTACCTCCCCCGGATATGACGCCTGAACGGCTCTATTAAAGGCGAATTGTGCAGGAGGTGTCTATTGCCTGCTTCGCCGCTCTACGTGCTGGTTCAGAATCCGCTCTTTTTCGGCCCGCACACCTTCATTGGACTTCAGTTTCCAGAGCGTCTCTTTGGCAAACTGATACGACGTCTTGAGGTCCACGATGGGTTCCGGGTAATCAATCGGATGGAGATGTCGCTCTATGGGCGACAGTAGCCAAGGCTGATGCACCAGCGGCGTGGGCAGCCCCGCCAGCTCCGGCACCCACTGAAGGATAAAAGTCCCATCTGGATCATGATCCAGCGACTGTTTTACAGGG
>Ga0255781_10003348_pt1 | contig 12523 bp, 17 predicted proteins | sample 101ome_21_FD_179979 | JGI IMG/M metagenome (GOLD analysis project Ga0255781, IMG submission 179979) | Coastal salt marsh microbial communities from the Groves Creek Marsh, Skidaway Island, Georgia - 101413BT metaG (version 2) | ecosystem: Environmental > Aquatic > Marine > Intertidal zone >...
ACTTAGGCGATGTAGGCTAGTACTTCTCCAGAGGTAACAGATACCGAGCTAAACAATCCGTATACCGTTACACCCGCAGGGATGGTAACAGATGATAAGTTGTCTCCAGCCTCAGCAGTTAAGCTGATTACAGCATCTGCAAGTACGGTGATTGCACGATAAAATTCTCCAGATGTTCCTGCGCCTCCTGCACGAACAGAGCGTAGGCCTTTCTGACCAAGTACTTGGCGTTGGAAGTTAGGGGTTGCGTTTACGTTTTCGTAAGACATTGTATATCAAGTTTTAAGTTGTCAAGTATCAAGTATCAAATACTCGACAAAGATAATTATTATATCAACATATCTGTTTGGTCCTCAGGTAGTTCGCCTCGTTGGCCCTGACGCTGGCTTATGAGCTTTGACTGCTCAACCGCCTGCTTCTTGACTCTGTCGTCTTTGCGATCTTCCTTCATCACCTCAGCTGAACTCTTTACCCGGCTTTCAATCTGCTGCTCCGCTACACCGTACTCTCCCTTTAGCTGTTCAAGCTCCATACGGAACTGGTGCTCTAGGCGGGCCAACTGAGCCTTCATCTCAAACTCCATCTGCTTCTTCTGCATATCAAGCTGAGCCAATGCCTGCTCCTTCTGTACCTCCGCCTGTGCGGTAGCCTGAGCTGACTGTGCGTTCGCCTGTGCCTGTGCTTGGATGTTTGCTTGAGCCATCTGCTGCTGCTGCGCGATACGTTTCTTACGACGTATCACTAGCAGTCTTTCTGCTTGATCTACATCCTTAACGTTTCTAACAGCTATCGCATCCTCAAGGTCAATCTCTTTCTGTGCCAGTGCAATCTGAATGTTCTGCTCCAAGTACTGACGGTCTCTGTCGTTGAGGTCTGTCATCACACGGATACCAAAGTTGTACATCGGCAAGTCACTGAAGCTGTTCAGCACAGACATATTCGTCTTACCGATAGCCTTCTCATATACTCTGTACAACACAGACTCACTAGGAAGGATCTGTAGACATTTTAAGATGTCTTCACAGACCTTCCGGTACAAGATCATAGATGCGTTGGTTACGTCGTATAGAGCGTTGTTTCCTGCAGCGACAGCCATCTGGTTAACACCTACCAATGCCTCACCCTTAGGTGTAGTACCATCCATCACCTCGTTGATACCCGTAGCGTCACGGATCATACGTAGGTAGTGGTTGTACAATGCAATAAGCTCGTTGATGTTTCTGATGCTGTTGTCGATCTGACGTACCGGTGGGTTTTGGAATCCACCCTCAGGGTTCTTACTACGGTAGTAGAACACACCCGTCTGTTCGTAGATGTCCTGAATCTCTAGCGGCTGTAAGTCACCACCACGCCCAAGATCTACATTCTCCAACCCTTCAATATCAATGATGATACCGTCAGGCTTCGCCTTAGCGATAGCTTGCTGGATCTTAAGGTGTGACAGCTGCAACTGATCAGCAAAGCCTATGATGCTTGATACCAAGCTCTTAGGGATCATATTGCGGATGTTCGTAGCTACAACGCTGTACGACATCGTCGCCTTTGTAAGGTCGTGGATGTTCTTAGGTACGTTGTTCTTCTGGCCGTAGTTGAATACGTAGTCTGTACCTACAATGTGCATACCGCCATATACTGTGGCGTTATTCATCTGTACAGGCTCACGGTCGTATACTGAGTTCTTAGGTGTCTCGTAATTATTGCCTTTGTAGTAGAAGCCCATATTACCGAAGCGTGACTTCTTCTTCTCGTAAACCATAGAGTCTACAGAGAGGAACTCAAAGTCCAACACTTCAATAGAGAACTCGTCGTAGCCGTAGTTATAACGGCTGAGACGTTGGTCGTAGTAGTTCTCCATAAATCGTGATGAGTCGTTGCCGTACTTGTTCATTACGGTCTTCGCCATCTTCTGGTACTGCTCCTCACTAAACTGATCACCCGCCAATCGCTTCAGCTCCTGGATGGAGATGCGCTTGATGTGGCCGGCATATACGATGTCTGAGAATGTAGGGTCGTCTGTGTAGCTGTGCAAGAAGAACGCCGGGTCTACATATTCCTCCTGGATTCCGTAGTTCGGGTCGTTACTTCTCTTGGTCACTGCCATACCACAGTTCACCAAATCCTCAACAGCTCTGCGGTAGATGCGCTCGTCAAAGTTATTCCAGCTTAGCGTCATATTGGTAGCTAGCTGTGCGGCGATCTCTGCGTCTGTCTTTACATTTGTTTCTAGGAATATCTCTACCTCCTCAGGTGTCTGTGGTAGCTTAGATGGATCTACGTCTACCTCTAGACCTGCAGCCTTAGCTTCCTCAAACATCTCTTTATTCTCAATGCGTAGTGCTACCTTCTTCTTCTTAATGTCCTTCTCATTCTGTGAGATAGGGTCAATGGCCTCTACCTGTGGGTAGCGGTATGAGGAGATAATCTTGTTGACAACGATCTTAGCGAACTTAGGGATAATAGGTACTGGGGTCCAGTCTAGCGTCATCATCGTGCCGTCACCATTGTTAGGGTCCAGCGAGTTTAGAATCTGCTTGTATATAGTAGTATCCTGAGTACCGTTGGCGTATTGGCGTGAGGTCTCAAACTCTTTATAGCGTCTACGGTATAGACTTCCTTCTGAGTCTATCCCTCCCCACTGTGCAACTAAAGCTTTGGCATATTCTAATCCGTATGCCTTTTGTACTTTTTCCTCCGTAGTTGCTAGCGGATCTGGAAAAGAAGATTTCTTGTAATTATTCATCGTTTCGCTGAATCGTTATCAAACGCAAAGATAACGTTTTTATCAACGCTGGATCGATGTGCCTTTACGGAAGAACTTCTTGTCGTCAAAGCTGGCCTTAGGCTTCTCCTTCTTCACGCGCTGGGCAGCTAGTAGCGCCAGCCCTGAGGAGATGGTAAGGTCATACTGTGTACGGTTATCGATACGGAAATTGATCCAATCCTCTAGCGTTCTGTTGAAGTACATCGGCTGGTAATGACCATCGTCATTCATACCTACATAGTCGTGTATGTAGGACTCAATCGCCTGGGCGTGTGCCTGTATAACGTCCTGAGAGTTAGAGGGTATACCCTTCGTCTTAACAGCTACTCTAGCTGTTGACTTCAGGTGCTCTGGTCTATCCATCAGGTACTCATCATAACCGCGTGTCTCAAAGTACCTAGCGATACCGTACTTGTTATTCTCTATTAGTATTTTATACCCGTAGAATACAGAGGCCATAAGCACATCCTCGTAGAAGATGCGGGCCAGTGGTGGGCGTGAGGCATACTCCACCACAAACATATTGGATGGGTGTGCCATATTAAACTTATTGTACAGGTGGAACGCACCCTTAGATCCCCGGCCATCTACCGTAGCATCCAGGTCATAGCTATCGACACCACCTACGCCGAGCCAATCGTTACCAGGGTACTTCTTCCCTCGCTCAACAGATATCTTGTTACGCAGCTCTACGGGTGGCATCCACGCCACACGGAACCTGCCGTTGTCATCAGGCCTGAAGATCACCTCCGTGTCTTGCTTACCGTTCGCCCAAACAAAGTTTCCCTTAACCACAGGCTGTGGGTAGAGGTCCTGGTTGTACTCTATCTGCTCGTAGATCTTAGCGATGTTAAAGAGGCTAGACTTCGTAGAGTCCCTGAACGCCTCCTCAGCAGTAAATGGGAACTGACGTATGGTTTCATTAAGCTCATTGCTGTCTCCCGATAATCCTTTACGCTCGTTCTTTAGATAGGTCTTTGCACCTATGGTTATCTCCTCACCGTCAATGCCCATCACCGCCTCATCTGGGTTCTCAACCACTGGGTTTCCGTAGCGGTCAAAGAAGCCCTCCAAGGCTTCGTAGGCCGGGACAAAGATTCTGTAGAGCATACTCTTCGTTCTGCCGTTGGAGTTTCTATCCTTAGGGTTGGACATATCCCATAGGTCACGGTAGTTTCTACCTCCCTTGTCTAGGGGGTTTACGGTAGAGCCAATGATGGCCTTACCTACAAACTTACGACCTACCATCAAACAGGTACGTTGTATACGCCACACCTCAAGGATGTCTTCAGGGCGCTCAAACTTACCACCCTCGTCAATGAACAACAGCTTAAGCTTCTCCCCATCGTATGCGTTGGATGTGGTGTTACGCCAGTTGATGATCGTGTTGAGTGCCTGCCCCTTGGAGCTGGTCTTATTGTTCTTAGTAATCCTCTTGCTGGGCTCACGGAATGCGAGCTCTTGGCGCGGGTTAGTGGTACCATCCTGGATAGGCTTGAAGAAGAATGGGTAGTGTCTATACATACCTACTACCTTCTTCATAAAGATGTTCTCCTGTGCATCCTTACCCGTCTTAGACATTATCCCTACGGTGACATCGTAGGTAGAAGTACCTACATCGTCTACCTTACTAGCGGCGACGTTGGTGTAACCAGAGCGTCGACACTTCGTATATATCTGCCCTGCACATCTAGGGTCTACCATACAGGCTTCCATATGGTAATTGATGTCTCGCTGGAACTTAAGGTAGTAACCGTAGAAGCTGGCATCTATCTTACTCCACTGGAGCATCATATAGTGTGACCCCGTTATGTATGTAGGCTCACCATTGTTATAGAACCAAAGACCGTTGTTGCGTCGCTCAAACTCCTGCTTGATGTAGGGCTCGTACTTACTCTTAAACTCCTTGGGCATATCGTACCACTCATCCATACTACGGATGCGGGACAGCTCGGTAGGCATCTCCTGGCGTACCCAGCGCTGCTCCTCCACCGGCTTGTCGTGGTAGAGTATCTGTTCCTTTGGTGGCACAGCAGGGAGCTGGATATAAAGGTCAGCGAGCTCAATGATCTCACCAGCCGTATCTAGTGGGCAGATGTTGATCACCTTATCCTCGTAACCCTTTATGTCTTTCAGTCCTGCCATTAACGTTTAGCGTATTGTTCTGAGAAGCCACCAGAAAAGTCTCTGGCCTCCTCAATCCCTCCAGTCTCCTTGAGCTCTTTTATCATTGTCTCAAGCTTCTGGTATTCTGTTATTAGTTCCTTGGCGTCAAGTGCTGACTCCTTGATACTCTTAAGCTCGGCCCGACGACCGGAGCCTGATTGCTCCGTGTCGATAGGCCTTTTAATTTCTTCTGTGATGTTGCGGATGGCCTCAGCCATCGCTTCAAGTAGCTCCTCACCAGCTCTTACACTACTGAATATCTTCTTGCGTCCCATTAGAATCCTGTTGCGTAGATATGATCTATGTGTGTTCTGTATACTTCCTGACCTTCAACCTCCATCTTGTAGTCAGCGTTCTTCATAATCATTACCTTGTCTCCTTTCTTAAGGCCTAGCTGTTGTACTGCTGGGGAATCGTAGAGCACATATCCGTACTGGTTGTACTCAGGCTTCTCCAGCTCTAGGATGATACCAGAATCTGTAACCTCCTCATCAGGCTGCTCCTCAGGAGTTAGGAATACCCAATCGCTTAACAGCTGGATCTCCCCAGTGTCTTGGTCCTTGTAGGCATAGACCTGTGTGCCGTGGCTATTGTTAGGATCAAAGCGTACGAAGTAAACATCTCCGTCAACTGTCTGACCATTACCGTTCCCTGATATTACTACGTGGTGGTGGAAGTAGATGGTGTCGCCAACCTTCACGGGGGTGTCGTACTTCTCAGGTACGGCAACCACCTCAGCGCATTGCTTACGGTTGTCAAACTCATTCCACTTTGGATCGATGTATATAGATGTATCACCGATCTTTACTTCATCGTTGAACGCCTTAGGTAGGCGCACAAAGAAGTCGTATAAACTTCTCATATAAATTAAATTTAGCTGTTGTTAAAAGTCTAGGTCGTACTCAATGAGTACAGGAACGTTCTCCACGCTCTTCCATAGCATCACCCCATCCTCAGGATGTTTGATGTATACTAGGTATCTCTTCTCTTTAAACTTATGTAGGTAGGCCTCATCGAGTATGATGGTGTCTACTTTAGACTCACCAGCCTTCTGGCCTACATAGTAAGCCATAGCTTTTAGGGGGTCTACCCCTATAATAATCTTACGTATCATTTCAATTAATTTAAATCTCCGGGATTCATCTTGTTGATCCAGTAGTTAATGTTGCTTGGGCTTTGCTCCTGCTCAATGCGGTATGCATCCAATATGTAGGATAGCATATCGTCTAGCTCCTCCTCATCCTCTACGGTGATGGAAGATAGCAAGTTCATACTTACTGTAGCTCCCTTACCGTTTGGTAGGATGGATTGATCATCCAGGTTTAAGAACCCTACAGCTAGTGCAACAATAACTTCTTCTTCAAGGTCGTGCTTCTTGATCGTCTCGTTTATCTGGATCATCAGCTCTTGAATCTCTTCAATACAATTTCTATGCTCTTCTTTCATCTTAGAGTATGTTTCCTACTGTTTCTTTACGTACTTCAACCTCGGTTCCTGATAAAATATCTGCATTACCTGATGCCGCTCTTATCTGTATTCTGATTGCTTGTGTAGGATCCAGTATGAAAACTCCCCAAAATGAATCTGCTTGATTTGTACCAGCAGAACCCTTATCTCTAATTACTGTTTTGATATCCGACCAAGTACCACCGCCCGTATTTCTTTGAATCTTGTATTCAATAGATGCTGGGTTTGATACTCCTATCGCCGAGGTGATAGACACACGTACAGGGAATGCTGATTCTGACCTGTTCTCAATGCTACCTGCTACGTTATCAAACGTAAAGTTAGCGGGTGTATTACCAAAATGGTAACTTGTGCTTTCGGTTGCGTTATCTGCTGAAGCAAATATTAATGTCTGAAATGAAGTTGTTAATGTTAGTGGAGCTTCAGTAACCCCTATCACAACCTCTTGAAGTGGAGCAATATTACTTGTGAATGCCCCTGTTCCAAACTCACGTTTAACTACCTCGTTGCTGCCGTTAATAAGAAGCCCTGTAGCCTCTAAGTTATCTGTTACGGGTGCTGAGGTGAAGGATTGTGTACCATTGATCTCAACCTCTGTGGTAGAAAGCTTAAGTGCAGATGCATCACCTGTACCATCCTCTACATTCTTCGTTGAGGAGGTTAGGCCTCCTTCAACGTGAAGTAGGTTACCAAACTTATCTTTTACCTTTTGTCCTGAGAGCGTGCTCATAAATATTAATTTTGTACAAAGATATTAAATTCAACGTTATGCCTAAGAGCGAGATCGCTAAGTCAAAGATGTTTCGGGATTTCTCCCGCATCCCGGATAGATACATTAAAGCAAATTACCTGAAGTACCTGAACCTTGCCCTCAGAGATATGAGTAAGAACTACGACCTCACCGAGGCGGAGATCAGGTTTATGGTATTCATCTATGACCTAGACTTCTTCACCATAGACTATGTTGCTGAGAACTACTTCTACAGCAAGAGAAAAGTATGGCAACGTTTGATACGCCCACTAAACGAAAGGGGATACATCTACCAACAATTCAAGTCAACAGATATAGATGAGAGTATGGAGGGCTATATGTTTCGTGAGGAAACAAAGCTTACCTATAGAAAGAGGTACGCACTAAGCCAGACAGGTAGACTTATGGTAAGTAAGTTCTACCGTAAGATGGAGGGGGATGAACAGATAAACGTACCCATTGATCCAAGGTTCAAGGGGCACAAGAAGCTGTAGTTAGCTGTGCTTAGACTTGATTCTAAACTTGGCCTCTAGTGATGCTCCCGCGTGGGGAACAAACTTTCCTTCGTGTGGCATAAGATAGTGTCGGCCCTTCTCGGTCATCCAATGATAACCGGAAGGTGCCTTAACCATCTCGTGTGTTTTAGCTTTCTTAGCTTTCATTACTTCTTCTTAGCCTTGAGCATCTTGAAGTCTGCACCTGAGATCTTTCCATCCTTGTTGGCGTCAAGCTTTACTTGACCGCCCTTGATGTACATCTTACCACCCATAGACATATACTTCTCAGCAATCTTGGTAGCTTGCTCTGGAGTAGCGCCCTCCTTGATGGCGATACGGTACTCACGATCAGCAATCTTACGCTTAGCCAAGTAAGCTTTCTCTCCTTCCATTTCTGCTAGGCGAGTCTGAGCTACATCAGCCATCTTAGTGAGTTCCTTCTCACGTTCTTCCTTAGACATCTTCTTAGCTTTTACAGGACCACCATCTTGGTACATCTTGTACTTACCGCCCTTGCCGTACTTCTTTAGTTTCATATATGATAATGTTTTAACAGTCAATGCTTTAGTGCAAAGATAGTAAAGATATACGTTCAATATATTTAGCTGTTGTGCTGTGTAGTGTACCATAAAAGTTTTAGGCTTGCCTAAACTAGACGTTCATTAAAGGTTTAGGCTTACCTAAACCTCCTGTATCCCCCATAAACACTGACTTGACTTTCTAAAATATTTTCCGTAACTTCGCTTGAGTAAACCCACGCAACAGGGTTCTCTTCCTCTTAGAACCCTTGTTGCTCCACACTCAAGACAAGGTAGCTGTACGGGCCGACGCCCAAAGCACAGGCACGCTAAGCTACTCCCGTATCAGCGGCAAGGACTACCCTCAAAATAGGATCTACATTCTACCGCAGTCGTTGGGCTTTATTGCCCCACTCCTGCTTCACAACAGTTAATTATCAGCTGTTGCCTCCAACCATTCCCCTCCCCGAAAACCTCAACCGCCCCACCAGATCCTTAACCGCTAATTTATATACCCCTTAAATACGCCATAAATACACCCTAATGCACTCAAAAAACACCTATACCCCACAACATATCCCAACCAGAAATAACTCCTTAAATGACAGCTTTCTGATCTTGTCTGTGTGTCCTGGAAATAAGGATTGAGTTATATGTAATGGGCCTGATGAAATTGAATTGAGTTATATGTAATGGGGGGATTATATATACATTACACCCGCGACACGACGAACCCCGAACCAAATCTCTACCCCCACCCCCCTGAAACGTCATCGATAATCTCCATAGGTTTTGGCTTTTTGATAGCTAGAATCTATGACCTGATAGCAACTAACTGCCTGAGGATTTTCAGGTGGCGAACGGATTGAAAAGGAAAGGGAAAGTGTAAGGTGGATGAAGCAGGTGAGGAACAATCCCCTCCCTACCTTTACCCCCACATTTACCCCATATCAACACACCAAATCCTACCACAATCTCACACATCCTCACACCTCCCTGATAGAATCGGTAACCCTGAAACACTTACTTTGGGTCAGCATTCCTTACGCGCGGGTCATATTAAGGGCAGTGATTTGCTTGAGTCTCAAACGAGACAAAGTGATACTTGATGTGAAAAAAAGTGTTGGTAACCCATTGTCAATTGAAAATGCTGTCGTACCATTGTGGTGTTGGAACGAACCAACGACTAAATTAAATGCCTTATGGATTACAAAGCAAGACAAGTTGAAGACATCACTTACGCAGTAGTAATGGTGCACCAAGGAAAAGCCTACACTGAGATTTTGAAGTTTAAAGAGTTGTTCTTCTACAGTGAAGACAAAGAAGAGCGTGAGGTGGTGTTCGCCTTGGAAGAAGAATTTGAGAAGATTATTAAACTCGGTTTAGGTGAGCAAATGCCTGTAAGAGTGGTAAGAGACCTCAACGAATATGGTGTTATTGAAAGAATAGTGTAGTTGCACTGACGAGTCCTGATAGGACGAAACGCCGTGAGGCGTCTGCAACTTAATTTAATGCTTTATGAAATCAGAAAAAACTTACAACGGATTGACCCTAGAGTACCACAATGAAGTGGGCAACATCACCTTCTATGTATCAGGTACTCACGATGTCAACGAGGACTACTACAACGTAGCTGTCAATGGTAGAGAAGATGGTAAAGGTAATGTGGTGGTAGAAACTACTGATGAGTACGGATACAACTACGACAACGTAGTAAGAAATGCGATACTACAATTGAGCCATTACAACATCCTCTTTGATGAGCCAAATCTAAGCCCTAAGAAAGCCCAAGATTTGTTGTACAGCGTACGTAAAGACCTAGACACACTTATTGCGCTAGGTGAGAGCTATGCTCACTTCCAATCGGCTCAGGCTACACACAAGTACCTGAAGAAGGCTAAAAACGCCTTAAAAGGGCTCAGCTAGTTAGCTGTTGCTACTGCGCCTCGTCTGACCTTGGAAACTTGGTCGGGCTTTGGTGGTAGAAACCTTTTGATAATTTAAATTCAAGTCTTATGAAAAATCTAGAACAACGTTTCGCAGATGCTCAGTATGAGCTAGAAAATCAAGGTCGCCTAGACCACGATGAAATCTCAATGGTAGCTGTAAGAATCAGCTCATCTAACCTGAGCACCCAAGGTAAAGTAAACGCCATTGAAGGTCTATTGAAGGTGCAACAATTTTGGTCACGCAAGTGTGATGAATCAGGTGAAGGTTTTGATGATGGATGGTTGATGGCTGATGATATCTACCTGAAGTACGAGAAAGATGTGGATGGCTATCTCATAGAGTGGGCTACTCTAGATGGCTACGAGTACGATAATATCGAGGAGCTAAAAGAGTACTACCACGATAACGAAAGCTACTACTATACTGAATGGGATTTCAGTTACGAGCTGATGAACGAAACATTCTACCTTGAGCTCAGTACGGGTGATGTGGTTTCTTGGGATGAATACCTTGATTATTGCGAAGTAGAATAGCTGTTGCGCTGATGATGGGTGAGCACACCCGAAACTGCCTGAGGGCAGTCCGTAACTAACTTAAATTAATTGTCTTATGACAAATCAAATCAACATTGCATTGCGCCGTAAATGGTCGCTTCAGGGCACTAAGAATGAGCACCTGATACCGGTTGCCTTTCGTGTGTTGACTAACCGCACGTATTGGAACAACAAAGGTAAATTTCAGGCGCAGTACGACTACGTATGGGAGAATCTAGTGCCTGATTACGGGAGCAGTGATAACGAGCACATAGAAGCTATCAGATGCATCGGTAGACTATACTACGAGTACTACAACAACAGCAACTGCAACACGTACGATTGTAGAGATATGGATGATTACTACGTGTATGAAATCCGTGACCACTACAAAAAGATGGTGCGTACCATTGAGGACTACTTAGAGCTTCCGTTTACCTTCTGCATCGAGGACAGCGAGTTGGCCAATGTCATCAAACCATCTGAGATAAACGACTATAGAGTCGGTGAGTATTTAGAGAATTTAATCGATCAAGTCCTGAGGAAAGCACTGCCTCAAATCACACTGCTGTAACAAGCACTTCCCTTTGGCGACTTTAGGTCGCGCCTAGGTCGTGCTAGGGAGGGGAACAAAGAAACCTGAGCACTAGGTATTTACACTCAATTGTGAAAAAAAGTGTTAAAAAGATTTGCATAGCTCGTTTGCTCTTCGTAGATTAGCTAAAGCAAATGAGGGAGAGCCCGTAAGCCCAACCTCAGGTAGTTAGGTCTACCAACGTTCATTGACATTTTGGAAAATCAGTCTGATGAGGGGTGACTATCCATCACCCTAGGCCTTCGGGCCTGACCCCTGAGATGGGGCGAAACCACGGAACGCAGGGAGTGCGTATGAGAAAAAGCAGGGACAGCGGTAGCTGTCCTTGGTTACTGATAAATTAACGTCTTATGGATAATGTAAAAGATAAACTGCTGTCAATGGAGATTGGCGTATACCAAGAAATCACATTCAGCAATGGAATACTAAAATCTACAAAGGAATTGTGCCGTATCGCAGAAGGCGAATGGGCAGTAGAATCTCATAGCTGTGGATGGTCTACAGCCTACCTTGACCTTGACAAAGCTATAGCTTACCTAGAGGGTAAAATCAAAGGATACGAGCTTGATTGGGATGACAGCGAAATCATCCTAGACTAAGAGGTGTAACGCACCTCGGTTACTGATAATTTAAATGAATGTCTTATGACAAAAGAGAAAAAGAGCCCTACGAAAGTAGCGACAATGTTTTGGGAAATTGAAGAAGAGGTTCAGCCATTTTTTGACCAAGTAAGAAAAGAGTGTTTCGGAGATGTACGGAATTTAAGCGAAGCACAAGGAGCTGTATATATTGCTCTTGGGTATGCAGAGTATTTTAAGACCATACCTGCTAATGAAGTGAAAAAACGAACATTCGTTTTAAGCAGAACGATTCATTATGTGAAACAGCAAAACAAGATGTGGAACGATGAATTAGATGTATTTGAGATGTGCAACCTTGTGACTAAGGAGTAAAAACTAAACAAAGCCCTCCGTTGGAGGGTGGTTACTGATAACTTAAATTAAACAATAGTCTTATGACAAAGCAAGATTTTATTCAGCTGTTGATGTCTCACGATTGGACATACCAATACAGCGATGACTCAAGTGTGTACCGCAGAGGTCAGGCTCAGCGCGATGCTATCAACACAGCAAAGGAACAGCTAGGTGCTGATGGTCAGGAGTTGTACGACCTCTACAACAAAACACCGAACCAAGAGCCCATCACGGGTGGCTTGGGCAGTACATACTGCAAGAAGGTGATGTGCCGTAACACCGGGCGTATTGGAAACCTGATCGATAAGAGC
>Ga0255781_10003350_pt1 | contig 12521 bp, 20 predicted proteins | sample 101ome_21_FD_179979 | JGI IMG/M metagenome (GOLD analysis project Ga0255781, IMG submission 179979) | Coastal salt marsh microbial communities from the Groves Creek Marsh, Skidaway Island, Georgia - 101413BT metaG (version 2) | ecosystem: Environmental > Aquatic > Marine > Intertidal zone >...
TACACTATTACAAACGGAATGTAAACAAAAAAGTGCATTTTTGTTTTGTTTAAAAACAACCACTTACGTTTTTTTTACAAAAAAGCCTCTAAAGTATTTAACTTTTTTTCTGAAATAAGAGTCTGTGTCTTATTATCCTGCACTACTGATTCGGTTTCAATTGTTTCACAATCTCCACCTAGAAAACGCTTTACATTTTCTGCCATATCCATAGCGGTCGTGACTGGAACGTTTTGGCAAATCATGTTTAAATTCTTAAGACCACCTACCAACTGAAAATCTTTTGGCATTTTCATAATATCTAATGCTTCACGAGTATTAATGTAACGATCTTCATCTGGATGACATAGGCTATGTGGAAAGTGTCCAACAAATGCGCCAATATGATCTTTGCCGATTTCTGTCATTTTTCTCATTATGTTTCCACCGGCCTTTAACTTCTCAAACATATAGTTACACTTCTCAGCAAGCTTCTGGTGTCCTCTATCCTCCATCCAGACAGCAACTTCTTTATAGGAAACACCTTTGTCTTCAATATAGTGTAACGGATTAGTTGTTTTATCGATTAGCTTAAAAAACTCAGGATGAGTAATACCACCATGCATTTCTTCCAAAACATATTGATAGTAAGGATTGTCAGAAGGTTTTTGTTTATTGTTTACCTGTTCAAACATAGGATCAGGCTCGTTAGTTGCCGATGATCTGATTTGATCTTCAATCTTTACATATGGCTTTTTATAATAATCAAAAACTGGAACATGATTACCTTTCCAAAAGAAATAAAAGGTACGATCACGTACTTGACTTAATCCATGGAGGATGGATTTTGTTTTGTAGATTGAGAAGACGTATCCATGTTTTCTTGCAAGCTTACGTAATTTATTAACAACTGGTTCTCCCATTTTACTAGCGAGTCGTGGAGCGTTTTCACCCCAGAACACCACTGGTTGGATGGATTCAAGCACATATTCTGCAGACTTGACCATCCAATCATTAGTAGTACTATCACCAGAGCTAGTAGGGCTAAGTGAGCTAAGCCCCGCACAAGGACAGACAGTATTGACCACATCCACTCTCCCAGGAGCGAGATCACCTTCATCAAGAAGTAGATAAGGAATACTGTTCCCATAATAATTAAGAAGCTGGCTATCATTTGCTTGAAACCCTGTATACGATAAGATGTACTCGGGCCGTGACCCGAATACATTTTCCATTGCGATTGTTTCACCACCAATAAGTGGTACGATACTTGCGTATTTAGTCATAGTTCACATTCTGTGCTAGTTCACGTTCATCTTTTTCATATGGCTTACGGTAATCGTTATTGACGTCAATTACTTTTTCCAAAACAGAAAAGACTTCAGCAAACTTTGCAAACGCTGCAGTATCCTTTGGAAAACATGCGCCTCCGTAACCCCGCTTACCATCAAAGCCAGGCACACGAGTATGGCTCCCACCAATACGAGGATCACAGCTGATTGCATTAATAATATGTCCAAAGTTGCCTCCAAAGTTTTCTACTACGTCATAGAACTGATTAAACCACAAAACCTTAGTAGCCAAGAAACAATTGATTCCGTATTTTACAAAGCTTGCATCTGCAGCACTCATATAGAATACTGGACAAGGTTTACATAAGCTATACTCATTATATATCTTTTCTAGCTTTTCACACATATCACGAGCTCCGCCAAAAATATGCATCTTAGGATTAATAAAATCTTCATTAGCATTCTTTTCTGTAAGAAACTCAGGATTGTAAATAACACGGTGGCCAGAACTTCCTTTAGTCAATTCTTTAACAATGTCCGGTGTTACTGTTGACTTAATAATAATAATACCAGACCGACGTTGTTTCAATTCCTTTACAGTATTGACCACAATTGAACAATCAATTGATCCATCTTTACCCATCGGCGTAGGTACACATACAAATGTAGCTTCAACATCTAAACTTACATCTTTTAATGCTACATCATAAATTGGATCAATAATAAGTTTATCTGCACCATAGAATCCATAATCAACAGCTTTACCTACAAAGCCGTGTCCAACGATTGCAATCTTCATTAGTTAACTCCATAATATGATTTGTACCAAGTAACGAATTCACGAATCCCATCTTTAACAGGAGTAGTTGGTTTATACCCTAGCTTCTGAAGCTTACTAGTGTCAGACCAAGTCTCAGGGGTGTCTGCGGGGTGCGCAGGGACCAAATTGCGAATTGCTTTGCGGTCTAGGTTATTCTCAATTTCTTCTACAAAATCGAGCAATTGGACTTGAGCACCATAACCAATGTTATAGATTTCATGGTATGAATCGTCATCTTTATATAGTTTATCTACAACTAAGCCAATGCCTTGTACAATATCATCAACATATGTAAAGTCACGTTTCATATCACCATAGTTGTATAGATCAATTGGCTTGTTATTTACGATATGATCAGTGAATTTAAACAGCGCCATGTCTGGTCGACCATACGGTCCATACACAGTAAAGAACCGTAGACCAGCAGAACGTGTTAAGTTTGAATGCATAAACTGACATTCATTTGCACGCTTTGACCAACCATATGGATTGTTTTGGTGAGCTGGTCGATCATGCTCATTCCAAGGTAAAGGTTGACCATGCATAACACATGAGCTTGATGCATATACAACAGGCACATCATAGATTTCTGCTGCTTCGATCAAGTTTTGCGTACCGGTAATATTCGTATCAATATATGGTTTAGGTTCAGCCAAAGCGTGGCGTGGATTTGCGTATGCTGCAAGGTGTAACATAACGTCTACATCTTTGAGCAACTCAAGCGATTTGATTTTGCTATCTTGAATATCGCAATACAGAGTCTTAATTCCATATTCCTTTTCCAAAATATTTGCACGGTCACGTTTTAGATCTGGATCATAATAAGTGTTAAAGTTATCTACACCAGTGACTTCCCACCCTTGAGCATGGAAGTGTTTTGCAGAATGAAAGCCGATCATGCCGGCCATACCAGTAATTAAAATTTTCATTGGAAGAATTCCTCGAGTCCTTGTGGTTGGTTGCTAGTAGTGTTTAAAGCGAGATCAACGATTTCATTTACAACATCTTCACCATCAGAATGTTGCTTCCAGAATTCGAATGCCATCTCTCTCCAATCATCTCTCATCGCAGGATCATTTTTAAGTTTAGTCATAATGTCTTGGCACTCATAGAAGTTAGAATAGTCAACGCCGATTGTGCCGCTATCTTTGCATTGACTAATTGGTTTACCCTGTACTTTATGTATGACATTATCACAGAAGTGTTTATGGAACAATGGAACAGTGCCAGATGCAATGCACTCAGCATGGCAATTCTCAATATTGTCACCATATGTTTCTGCTTTTAAGTGGTACAGGTCTGAGCCAAACGCAGATCTTGCCATCCGCATCATTGCCTCATCATTTATATATTGAGGATAAAGGTAAGCACCTTTACCCATTTCTTCTTTACCATATAGATCTGGTGTAAATTTTACTTCTCCATATTTCTTTTCTGGCCGGAAATAATTTTCAACCAAACGACGATCTACTGGAGTTTCTTCTTTATTATCACGGTACAATACAAGTGGATATTGAATAGATGCTTCCAAACCTTCTAAAACTGTGATAAATCCATTTTCCATCAAAGCATCCTGATGGAAGTCGATCATAAGACTTGGACCTTTCCACATTGCGGTACGGCCAATCCAACGAACCATATTATCTTGCTGTTCTTCAATAGGACGCCAGTATTTTTGACGATGTCCATCATAATCAAATCCTAATCCCATTTTGGTAAGTGGTGTTTGGATTTTATTTTTCTTCATAAACTTCGAAAAATCATTTTCAAGACTATGTGTCATAATCACATCAACGTTTTCACATACTTCTTTTAGATTAGCATTACGTGCAATGGATGCTGCTTTATGGTCAACATTAATAAATGCTTTACGAATACTTAGCCGTTGAAGGAACGGTACAAAATTATCTTGGCAATCTTGCGGATGCCCCTTTGATGGAACAGAATAAACAACTGCTAAATCATAGTTACGGTTAATAACGTCTGCAGTAGCTTCCCACTCAGTACCCATCATAAATTGCTTTTCTTGGATTTCTAATCCTTTAGCACGTCCCCATTTTTTATCGTACGCAGAAAAGATATCTGCATCTGTCACCTTTTGCATTTGGATAGCACACTGTGTTACACCACAGCCTTCAGTACCTCGTCCAAGTATAATAGCAATTTTAGTCATTTAGTATATCCTTATATGTGTGATGTGTGTATTTATGTTTGAATAAAACCATAGTCAACTCCAGCCTCATCAAACATTAACGAAGTCTGTGCAAATGATTCGACCCAACGAGTTGGATACTTATCGATTGGCATTACTACACGTTTGATTCCAACTTGAATTACACCCTTTGCACATTCAGAGCAAACAGGTAATCCCCAAACATATAGTGTTGAGCCGTCTAAAGACACACCATTATATGTAGCATTATATATCACATTCTGTTCTGCGTGAACCACATATTTGTATTTTGTTTCTTTTACATCCATACGAGTCGATGAGTCATCAATACCGCGTGGAAAACCGTTATAACCTTGCGCAAGCACTTGACCTTTTGATCCGATGGCAACAGCGCCAATCTTAGACGACGGATCTTTTGACCAAGTGCTTACTTCCTTTGCAAGATTGAGATAACGTATATCCCATTTATTCATCAGACTTACCAATCATATTTTTTTTAACATCATAAATTTTTTCTTGCTCAATCATATCTATGATTAGGTTAGTAATATCAATATCCTTCTTAATAAAAAACATTTTTTGCTGGAGCTTTTCTAGTTCTTGTTGGTAGTACTCCAGCTCTTTTTCTTTACGTAATTTAGTTTCTAATATATCAGTAATGTGGATTAGTTTACTCATTACTTCACCAAATGGAAATGTCTTTCATACACATGTAAGTTTTGTACCTGCCACATAATTGAGCCTGGCTCAATAACTTTACCATTGTCATAGCGATCAAGGTTGTTATGGTCAAAGCAAAGCTTTTCAAGTACATGCTGCTGCCATGCATAATCATTCTTGTAGCCATAGACCACATCGTTTGATCTCATTTGTACCACAGCATGTAGAATACCATCACGGATATAGTAGGTTACTGCATTTGTACAAATGAAATCGTTTTTACCATTTTCATTAAACTCTTTCCAAATAGATGGACGGTTATATACCATTGTAGCACGACGGCCATCAGGATTAGAAAGCAGTTCATCTAATACATGCAGGTACTGGTTGTGAAACTTTTCACTAAAAATAAGGTAACCATAATTTGAATTGATTTCACCATGACTATTCGAGGCATACTCCCAAGCTTTCGGTGCTGGACGTAAGTTACCATAAATGTCATTAATGTTAGTTGACTGTGAGTTATACCAAATCAATTCTTGATTAATGTAATCAGTATTCGGTACACCGAAAATAGCATCATCATCAGCAATAAAGGATGCACCAATTAGCTCAATTGTTTTTTGACCAGTCTTATCAATAGTGAAGGCTTCATCTTTAAGCTCACTAATAAAGAACTCACGGATATCTTTTACACTATGCAGTTTCATTGTTTACTTTCTTTGGACGGTTTAGAAAATCACGGTTTGGATCTTGGCCATCAATACCACCATTCATATAAGCAGCAAAGAATGACGCATAATTGATAATGTCAATACATGAGTCTTCAAGGCTTTCAAAGTTAGGCGAGTAGTTTGGATCAAGTTCCATAGCTTCAAGAACTGATTGCATACGTAGTACTTTGGCTGCCATTGTATCTAAAAGAGTTGCACAGCCACGAGGATAGTAATCAGCTTGACGTACTCGTGAATTAGGGTTTTGGTAATCATTACCTTTTTTAGTTTGTACTTCTGCAGCTTTTTGCAGGAACTTAAGTGATTCTTTCAATTTTCCAGTCCTTCCATTTCTTAGATGCTTTACCTAAACGGTATGCTAATTGTGATGGTGTGATATCATATGCTTCTATAATATCTTCACGACTATTATAAACCACACCGTCAACTTTGTAAACCTTGTCGCCAATATAATTTACCCAATCGAGTCCCGCTGCTTTGTACGCCATTCTTGGATGTTTCTTTGCTAAGACTTCATCATTCTGATATGGGCGGAGTGCTTGATTTTCAGATTTCAATGTAATCGTGACTCGGCAGCGGGACTTAATAAGAGCGGTTAAAAACTTATCTGATTTGCCTTTACGGATTTGTTCTATAATTGCAATACTTGAATTCTTGCGGCCCCAAATGTGTTCCCATGTAGTGTTTCGACCAGGCCCTGGCTTTTTTACATATTGGCATGCTGGTGTACATTTATTTATGAAGATATTAGGTGCACCAAAAATTGCATTGCCAAGTGAAAAGGTGATAACGCCATCTATATATTGATCTTTACCATATAAGGGTTCTAGCTGTTTTGCTACAGTTAAGATAGCACCATAAATTCTTGCATGATCTGTATTCATTACTTATACTCACGAACATATACGTCATAATGTGTTGCATTTTCCCAAGGTGTATCATGAGCATATGCAGATACACGAGGACCACGTGGACGAATACGAATACCTTTTGTAGGTTGAAAATAAATTGAATTTGGAAAGCGTTTACGACGAGCTTTAATTTCGTTATTTTGTTTTACCAATGCTTGTTTAAGCTCGGTAATCGTAGGATCATTTAGATCAGTTGTAGTGAAACGATAATCAGACGATGTACGGTTTTTATACGTTACATAAGACATAGTATAGTTCTCCTTCATTTCCTAAAAACTATACTACCATAAAAAAAGGGGATTGTAAACCCCTTTTTTCACTTTATTTGCATTTTTTGTATATGGTATAGACAATTAAAAATTGATAGTACCAACTAGTGATGACTAAGTATTCATATAAAAAATTCTCTTGGTTCTCTCCATACCATCCACTGGCCGCATATAAAAGTAGTACAAAATAGCATAGTATAGGACCAAAGAACCAAAACATTACCAAGCACTACGATCAATAGGAGTTCGATCACGGATCTTTTGTTGAGCTACATCTAACTCGCCATGATTACCTTCATGGCTCGGTGGTGTCCAACCACCGGGTTTTAAAAGATCTGGTAGGCCAAATGGATTAGGCCGTCCTGGTTTTACACCTGGAGACTTATTCATATTGGCTTTATAGATCTCATCCCATGCTTTATTTGCATCGACACCAAAGACATCCAGTGTACCAATAGCAAATACGCATAGGTCAATAAGACCATCAACGATTTCTTCTGAATCGCCAGAATTTACAGCTTGCATAGTTTCATGCAATTCTTCTTGACACATAAGCAAACGAAACATTAGATACTTGTTCATCAATACCTTATCGTCTTTATGTTTTTCAAACCATTCTTTTACACCATATTTGTTATGCATTTGGTGAATATCAAAAGCCCAATCACTCATTATCTTTTTCCTTTGTAATTGACCAAGAACCATCAGGTAGTTCTTCCCATAGTAATTTATCGCCTGCATCCCAACCAACCTGATTGAGAAGAGCATCTGGAAACTCAAAGAAGAGTTCACCATTTTCGTCTTTTTGTACTTCTAAAGTATAAGCCATTATACCACAATTCCTATCCAAATAAAACCAATTTTTTTATGCCTAAAGCCCAATTTTCTGCGGCATCTTCTGCCCAACGTAAAGACTTACCAATATGATCTTCTGTATAATACATAGATCCATCTTCGTTATAATACTTAATGTAAAAATATTCTTCTTTTAAATTAACATGAACTTCACAATATCTACCTGGCTCAACGTCTGACCAGTATGTCGATAATTTTTTACCCATCTTTAAATTCCATCACTTTGGGATAGATTTGACCAATGGCTTCTGCGATTGCGACTGCCAAATCCATGTGTTCTTTTTGAGTTCCATTAGCTGATCTAAGATCAATATAATGGATCCACGATCTAATAGTTCCATTAACGTATAGTCTTGAGACAGTGTTGCCTTCAGGGAGAACTGCACGCGCCTGCTCTTTTGCGATTCCATTTTCAATTGCCCAGTTATATGCCATTTTCGCTGTTTCAATAACAGCCATTTGCTTATTTGCCCATTCATCTTCTAGCGCCATGTCATCATTATCGATGCTATTCTGACGATTCTTTGGATCTTGTAAACGAGCTTCTCTAATTACAAAATCATCATCAAGATCGCGGATGTCAGCATACCGCTGAGAAAACTCTTGGAATGAGAAGGAGCGGTGTCGGAGGAGCTGTCGAGCGATGTCTCTTGTTGTGTCGACTTCGATGCAGGCTGATGCCATTTCGAATGGTGACCAGTGCTTGTGCTTGATGAGATAGTCAAGTAGCTTTGGCGTTGTTTTGGTGTTAGCTTGGTTTGCTGGATTGGAGACACGGGCACAATATGCGATGAGGTCCTGGATGTTATCCAATCCTTTGTTAGCAAGTTCTCCTGCGTGGATACGACCAACGGGTTGGGAATATGAGATGAGACGTGCATGCATTAAACTTTACCTTGACCTTTGTATTTTTTGTAAGAACGCTTCCTACTTTTATTCATTGATGATGTAGAAATATTACGTCTACCTTGTGATGTTTTTTTATTACCTTTAGCCATTTTTACTCCAATTTAAAATCTTTAAAACGTTCATTCACTTCTGATTTATCAAATGCTGGCGTATCATCTATCAATCCACCAGTAGAGTCTTCAGCATCTGATAATCGCATTTTAGATCGATCAACATTAATAAGGAAACGCTTATTCATATTAGGATCATTATATCTATTCTTTAGCTGCTTTACCATAATCTGATTCATGGATGCTAGCTCTTCGTTTGAAATCAAAGCAAACATTAAATCAGCTGTAGCAGGTAGGCCAAATGATTCAGACGTATCTTCAAGTCCAACATCTGAATTGCTATAACCAGATCGTGTAGTCTGAGTAGCCGATACAATAGGAACATCAAACTCTACGGCCAATCCACGAATTTCTTCTGCAATAGCTTTAATATAGGTATATGAATTAATACTTCCACCCATACCTTTCATACGAGATGATGCACAAATATTGAGGTAATCAATAAAGACAATATCTGGTATAAAATTACGTTTCAGTTTTAGCTCGTTAAGCAATGCTCGAAAGTGGCCAGTATGAGCAGATCCAGTAGGATATTCTTTAATGATTAACTTACCATTTGTTTTAGAGGCAATACGATGTACACGATCAACAAGCATATCCTTTGACAAAGATTCCAATTGATCCAATGGAACATCAAGTAAGTTAGCATCAATACGTTCAGCAATCCGCTCTTCGCTCATTTCCATAGTTATGTATAATACATTTTTACCTTCGGTTAATGCAGCCGCACCAACATGACACATAAACAATGACTTACCTACACCAGTACCAGCAAGTGCTACGTTCAATGTTTTATTTGGTAATCCACCTTTTGTAATCTTATTAAAGTAGTCAAGATCAAATGGAATACGTTCTTCTTGTTCATGGTAAAAGTCATAGCGCTGTTCTACATTTTCAATATAGTCGTGTCCAATGTTTGTATCAAAGGAAACGGCCAAAGCTTTTTGTAGAATATCCGGTAAAGCATTTTTTGTTAATGACTTATGTTTACCATCAATGATTGTAATAGATTCCATAATAGCATTATAGACAGCGCGATCTTGACACCACTTTTCTGTAGTATTCAATAGCCATTGCTCATCTACCTTTTCAGAAGAAAAGATGTTAGGTATGATTTCAACCGCATGCTGGTATTGCTCATCAGTAAAAGAATCTGACTGATCAACTTCAATCTTAAAAGACTCAACTGTAGGTAGTCTATTATACTTTGCAACGTATTTACCGACCTCTTTAAACAGAAGTCGGTAAACACCTTCAAAATATTCTGGTTTTACAAAGGGAAGAACTTTGCGCATAAACCGATCATCGGTTAACATATTGCGCATTATAGTTTGTTCTACGTTAATATTCAAAGCTCGCCTTTCTTTCGCATTTCAGCTCGGATTTTTGTTGCAGAGATTTCATGTATATCTTTACCAAGGTCATGTTGAGTAAAGGTATAGCCAACTCCGCGGCCATAACTAATATCTACAATGTTTGGTACTTGTATTATAACATAGTCTTCACCTGCTGTAAATCCATCTTTAGCTAATTCTATACTAATTTTTGAAGATACTTCATTAATATCGAATGGATTATCATTTTGGCCAGGAACTCGCTCATTTGCTTCAGTGTCCTTTGGAACATGACGAATCATAATAGCAACTTGGCCCGTAATTGCATGTGCTCTTTTAAATAGTTCTTGGTGGCCAGGATGCCAAGGCTGCCATCTTCCAAGCATTTGTACTGTAGGTTTTTGCCAATCAAACATCATGAGTCTTTCTTAAGTTATTTGCCATTTGTTTTATTTTATCGTCAGACATAAATTCATCGACAAGATAATCAAAATTTGTTGGTTCTTCAAACATTTTATTTGTATCTTGGAATCTACCTGCTATAATAGTGTTCATCCAAATCGTAATGTCTGCATCGAAAATAAACCGAGTCATTTCAGTTGGACAAACAAAGTCGCAAATCACAGTACGACCACAGCCTTTTTCATAATCTGCAATATTTGTCATACGTCGAGCTTGGCGGATTCTGGCATCTTCGCTAAATTGCCAATCGTTTGCCATCTCTCGAACTTTATCTGCGTTAAACCACGCACAATCCAAATGCTTTTGCAATCGCTCTGCTAGATGCGTTTTACCAGATCCAGGTAAACCCATTATTAGAATTTTCATTTGCTTTCCATTTCGTTTAAATTGTTTATTAAAATACTTTCTAAAATTTTACCTGCGTATTTTTGTAAATCTATACTGTCCACCGTCAAATCATCATCAGGCGAATAGATTAGAGTAAAATCAAAATTCAATGAATCTTCCTTTTCATTAACTTTAATTTTGCCAAAGTTAATAATAGACTCAATAAATTCTCCGTTTTTAATACGGATATTCCAATAATCATTTTTATCATTACTTGGAATTAATTCATAATCCACATTTTCTTCAAGCATACCTGGAACTTTAACCATGAGCGTCCTCAACAATTTCATCCATAGACACTAGTGATTGGTATCCAATACTATATTGCTTTTTAACGAATTCTTTAAAATCACTATTAGCAAAGATCGGATCCCAGAATTCTTTTTCTAAAGTTTGATCATGCCGCACCTTGCCACCAATTTCACCAGTCTCCATATCGACCGCTGCATACCAGCCATTGGAAGGTTTAATAACGTACCCGCCAGCAAGAGCCACGTCAAGCAGGCCAGAATAACTGCGAACACCACCGTCCCAGGAAACAGTAATAGGAATTTTAGACTTTTCTTTAACATATCTGCTTTTCTCAACATTAATAACGAAATGATAACCTTGGATCTCAGTACCTTTTTTATCTTGTTGACGACCAAGAATCCAAATGTTGTCAGCGGAATAATAAATGCCTGTACCGCCACCAACAATATCTTTAGGGAACAATCCAATTTCTTTATAGGTATGGTTAATCGCTAGCAATGGAATATCTTTCATTGTCAAATACGGTGTAGTCATACGGAATAAACCTTTAAGAGCTTTTGCTCTAGACATATCTGCCACTGACTTTTCATTGATAGCATCTTCTAGTTCTTTCTTCGAAGCCAGGTTACCAATGGAGTCGATAACAACAATCACACGATCGCCTCTCTCAATGCCCTCCAGCTGGCCAATTAGGTCAAATTTCAATTCTTCTACATTTGCAATTGGTGTATGCAAAACACGTGAAGTATCAATACCAAATTGCTGGAAGTAAGATTGAGGTGAACCAAACTCAGAATCATAGAATAGCATTACAGCATCATCATACTTTTTCAAATATGCAGCCGCCATAAGTAATGCAAATGAAGTTTTAAAATGTTTGGATGGACCGGCTAGGACTGTCATCCCCGGTGTAAGTCCGCCATCCACGGAACCAGACAATGCCACATTCATCATAGGCACGTCTGTTGGAATCATATCTTTTTCTTTAAAGAATTTGGAATCAGACAACACTTCGGTTGTTTTGATTTTCGTATTCTTTTTTAGCTTATCCATGATACTCATTTGTTTTTTCCTTCCTCTGCCGCGTGCACTCGCGCGCGGAGATCGCTAGTGGAGAATCTGTGATCTCGTTTATTATAATAAATTTCTATGCCACGCTGTGAACAAATGTCACGGCCAGTAAAGTTTGTTGATTGGTATTCTTTACCAATGATACGTACATCGAAGTTAAACATTAATAGAATATCCTTTAAATCGTCTTCAGTTTGATACGGAATAATTTCATCCACATACTTTACAGCTTGTAGCTGTGTCCAACGTTCAACTAATGTTTGTACTGGTGCATTTTTTTCTGGCCTATCAACGGAAGGATCG
>Ga0255781_10003364_pt1 | contig 12487 bp, 25 predicted proteins | sample 101ome_21_FD_179979 | JGI IMG/M metagenome (GOLD analysis project Ga0255781, IMG submission 179979) | Coastal salt marsh microbial communities from the Groves Creek Marsh, Skidaway Island, Georgia - 101413BT metaG (version 2) | ecosystem: Environmental > Aquatic > Marine > Intertidal zone >...
TATGGTTAGCAAGCTCCCAGACGCTCCGTGGTAAGCGGTAGGACTGGTTCAGCACCTCTATGTTATCTGAGGCATTGATGAACTCCTGAACGTCCACAGAGGTCCAGCGGTGGATAGCCTGATCGTCATCCCCTGCAATCAAAACCTCGTCCGCATGTTCCGCCATCTTACGCACCATCTCCCACTGCGCAGGTGTCAGGTCTTGTGCTTCATCCACAATCAACAGGTCCAGACTGGGTGGCTCTACCATCTCAGTGTACTTGGTAATCATGTCGGTGAAATCCAAACGGTTGGTCTTGGACTTGTACTCCGCGATCTGGGCATCGATCTGCACCAGCTTGTTGAAGTGCAGGTTGTGATCCCCCTCGTAGTTGTACTCATACTCAAGGCCCTTGCCTCTGTACTTAGATCGCCACACCACCGTAAGGTACTTGGCTCCCGATCCACCTATTGCAGGGATCGAGATGCCGTCATCAACGGAGGTGGCGTCCGCTCCATCAAACGCCACCCCCAACATGGAACCGAGTCGCTTGTAATCCTCGCGTCCCATGACATCCCCACGTTGCAGTCCTAACCCGTGATAGCCCGTCGCGTGTAAGGTTCTGAAATGTGGGAAATCGTTTCTCTCTAAATTAAACTTGGCACATGCACGGTCGATGAACTCACCAATCGCCTTGGTGGTAAACGACACAACGCCAATGCGTGATGGATGCACACCCTCTTGCAGCTTCTCCTGCACACGCTCGATCAAAGTGTACGTCTTACCGCAGCCTGGGGGACCCAGTATCAATGTTGCATTAGGAATCACGGCGATCCTCCAACCACTGGCGGATGTCAGCCTCGTCCCATCGACTTGCTACACGCCTCGCGTCACCGTTGCCTAGCTTGTAAGGCTTGGGGAATGTGCCCTCGCCCACCCATTTATAAATCGCGGACTCAGATACGCCTAACCACTCCGCTATGTCCTTCGCCTTTAGCATCTTAGAATGGGATGTCATTATCTATCTCCTGTATCGGAAGTGTACCTTCCATGTTCTCGAACGCAGGGACCCACCACACTCGGATCGTGGACCTTGAACCGTCTTCTTTGTTTACGTTTTTATGCCCATGGCAATCTTGGTCGCCGTTCATTTGCTTGAGGATCTCTTGTATCTGTGCCCTCGTGAAACCCTTGAAGCGGCGGTTGTGCAGAAACTCTGTCAGTCCTGACATGGTAAAGTATGTATACCCTTGGTTATCGGTCCATGGTTTCCCCGCTAGCATCTCCTCTGGGTGCATCGCTCTGATCTTACTGGTGCAGAATATCCGCAGCAGTTCTTTGAACTCCCCAGTCAGGGTCAGTTCTTCTGGAACCTCTTGCTTGGTGGACTCCGTCATCAGTTTACGCAGCAGCGTCTGCCATGTCTTAGCTTTCAGGATCGGCGGGGCCACTTGGATCTGCTCCATGCATGCACGTTGGAACAGCGTCTGGTTCTGTAGCTGCTCGGAGTTCAGTTGCACACGCTCCCCCTGGACAGTCAGGAAGTACAGGCGCGGCTCCGACAGTTGGATCAACAAGCTCCCGATATCGAGGGCCGTCTCCGCATCCTCACCAATGCCATACTTGCGAGACATGCACAGTTCCTTGTCGCAGTAACTCTTGAACGGCTCCTGCTCACAGGTGTAGAAATATTCTTTCTTGTCCAAACTCTTTTGCAATCCCAAGACTTCCTTGGCATCGAGCGGAGTGGTGAACAGTTGGTGGTTCATTGTCTCGAACTGCTTGACCCAATCATCAGGGTGCTTCATCCGGCAGTAGACCCCACACATGAACAGCTTCTTGTTGCGGTCATCTGAGTTCGGTCCATCGCGAAACAGATGCTGCAAACAGGGCGGTCCATCCCCGAACTGTGTGCGCTGCTTCTTGGTCCGTAGCTTTTCCAGAGCGGACAGCGGTGTCTTGCTGCTCTCGATCATATCCACAAACTCGTCCAGATCGACAGCCTCGACGGCTGCGTTGAAGCAATAGCGTTGCGGTAACTCTGCATTAAAGTAAGGCAGGTTGATAAAGTTCCCTACATCTCCACGATCCGCAAGGATCTTATCCTGCTTCGGGAATATCTCGCAGCCGCTGTGCCCCAAGGATACCGCCATCTCTGACAGATACTCTCGGACCACGTTCGCAGGTTCGTAGTCATCCAAGAACAGATAGAGGTGGGCACCCCCAGACTTTGAGCGGCAATGTAATAACGGAAGTTCTAACTTAGCTATGTTAGCCTGTAGTTTGTTGTGATCGAGGTCATAGATATCTATGTCCAACGCTCCCCATCTACATTTGTTTTCGTCGTTGATCGGGATCGCTCCGATCCCCTGCTTGCCGTCAATGTGTCCTTGCATGATTTGTTCTGTTAACGGCTCACGTACAATCCGGCTGTCCGCTTCGGCCTTGCCGCTACGGTTCAGCTTTCCGACTGTCGTCGTGCCGTGGGCAACCTTCGATCCCTCAAAGGCCGCTAGCATTCTTTGGGCTAGTGACATGCTTGGCTCCTAGTGAAGTTGAAGGGGGCGGGTTTTGTGTCCGCAAGTCGCCGCCCCCAAAGGCTACTTAAAAAGGAATATCTTCCTCTGATCCTGAGTTCCCCGTGGAGGTATGTTCAGGATCGGCAGCAGCCTTAACTTCGCCAGCCATGATAGACTCACGGAACGCTTTCGCTTCCATCAGAATGTCACGGTTGGAGACCAGGTCGATCTTAGCAACTGTGTAGTTGCCCCACGTACCTTGGTCATTGGACTCTTCAGTCGTCGATAGACGCCACATCGTAGCGTATACCGCAGGTGTCACCATTGCACCAGTCTTCGGATGCTTAACTTTCTGCATCGCGATCTGGGTTTTCCAACGGCGGCTCACTTTTAGTTGGCTTGACTTCATGTCGATCACGGCAGGTTGGAACCCACCATCGTCATCCAACACCAAGCAATAGTGTTGGTCAGACTTAACCAATTCGTTGCCTGTCGGCAGGATTTCACGCGACCCTTCACGGCTCGTGCGTGTAAGTACTGGATCATTGGCAGGGATCTCTCCCATGAAACCACCGCCCTGTTCGCGTGGCACGAACTCCAGATACTTGGTTGTCTGATAGCAAGGGATCACAGTCACGCCCTCTTCACCGTCCCAGTACTGACCAGTCACGGTGTTGAACAGATCGCCTTGTGATGCGCCCTCGATAAACTCAGGTTTCTTTTTGCTGAGTTGCGGAGACATAGCTTGCAGAATCCGAACGAACGGGATCTGCATTTCACTGGCTTCGAAACTTGCGCCATCCCCTGCCGTTTCAAAGATGTCATCCAATACATCGGTGCTTACTGCCGCACCTTTTACTTTTGCTACTGCTGTCGCCATTATGCTTTCCTCCGAATCTCAGCCGCGTTGTTGATGTATGCCCCGAACATATCCAGATCGATGGGCTTACCATCCGTGATGCGCTCCTTCACAAACGCCTTCAGTGTGGATGGGTGAACGTGGGTCTTGGTCTTTGGATCAAAGCCCCGCTCTTGCAAGAGACCAACGACATCCCCCGCAACATTGTCCTCGCCCTTACCGAACGAACAGGTCACATCATTCTTGATGATGTCATCCAGTCCATTCTCACGCAGCCACGAGAACGCTTCTTCTTTCCTGTCCGCAGGGATCGATGCATGTACAATCATCTTGCGTGATACGGTAACCCCGTCCACATCAAGACGCTCGACGCCCATCTCATCCATAAGTGCAGGTATGTTTTCCGTAGACAACTTGTGTTTTTGTTGTTTCAGATATTTAAGGTGATTCTCCGCATCATCGATTTGTTGCTCGACGTTGCGTAGTTCGCGGACCAAGGAGCTTAGTGCTTTCCCCGTACCCGCATCGACACTGGCAAGTGCATCACCTTCGTCGATTAGATCGTTAAAGATATCATCCATAAGTTACTTCCTCTTCAGGTTAAGATTGGTTGACAAACCATTTTGCCATCCGTAAGGTGGACTCTAGTGGAGGTATGTGATGACTGTCAAGTACAATTTTAAATTAAAACCGTTTGAGCATCAGCTTGCTGCGCTACGCAACGGTATGCAACGAAAAGAGTTCGGCTACTTCATGGAGATGGGGACCGGAAAGTCCAAGGTATTGATCGACAACATGGGTATGTTGTACCTCGATGGGCAGATCGACTTCGCCTTGGTCATTGCACCAAAGGGTGTCTATCGCAACTGGGTAACCAAAGAAATCCCAGAGCATATGTCCGATGATGTACCGCATCGTGTGATTCGGTGGGTCGCTTCGCCCAACAAGAAACAGCAAGAAGAAATGCGTTCGGTTAAGGATAAGTTCGATGGCTTAACCATCTTCGTCATGAACATCGAAGCGTTCTCTTCCTTGAAGGGACAGAAGGCAGGGGAGTGGATGGCTCGTGCGCTTGGGGCCAACGGCCTAGTTGCTGTGGACGAGTCAACTACCATAAAGAACCATAAGGCCAAGCGCACAAAATCACTACTCAAGATTGCCCAAGGCTTCAAGTACAGAAGACTCTTGACAGGGTCTCCGATTACAAAAAGTCCGCTCGACATCTACGCGCAGACCGAGTTCCTCAGACCTTGCCTCTTGGGCCACGAATCTTTCTACACATTCCAGGGGAGATACGCTGTCGTGCAACGCCGTACCATGGGCGCACATTCTTTTCAGCAGGTCGTCGGCTATCGGAACTTGGATGAACTGACAGACAAGATCGATCAGTTCTCCTACCGTGTGCTGAAGAAGGACTGCCTCGATCTGCCCGACAAAATCTACACCGCTCGGTATGTCACGCTGACTGATGAGCAGGTCAAGATGTACACTGACCTACAACAACAGGCCATGCTTCTGCTCGATGACGGTGAACTTGTCTCGGCTCCTGCCGTAATCACGCAGATGCTTCGGATCCAACAGGTTATGTCTGGGCATCTGAAGACTGACGATGGTGAGATGCGGTACTTCAAGTCCAACCGCATGGATGCATTGAAAGAGATCATGGATGAACATGATGGCAAGGCGATCATCTGGTCCCGCTTCCGCCATGACATTGTCGAGATCACCAAGATGCTGAACAAAGAATACGGTGAAGGGTGCGCTGCATCGTACTATGGCGACACCCCAGACGACGAACGCAACGACATCGTGCAGAATTTCCAGAAGGGATCGAAGCTACGATTCTTTGTCGGCAACCCTGCCACCGCAGGGTACGGTCTGACTTTGACTGAGGCTAACCTTGTGGTGTACTATGCCAATGACTTCAACTTGGAGACACGCATCCAGTCAGAAGATCGGGCGCACCGTATTGGACAGAAGAACAACGTAACTTATATCGACCTCATATCCGAGGGCACCATCGATGAGAAGATCGTCGAGGCTCTCCGCAACAAGATCGACATAGGTGCAAAGGTACTTGGAGAGGAAGCAAGAGAATGGCTGACCCTGAAACCTACGAGAAAATAACTAAGCTGATGGTCGAGCGCGTGGGCAACTACGCCTCTGCCAAAACCCAAGGCAAAGAACTTGCCAAGATGACTGGCCTCGATCTGCACATAGCAGAGGCTTTTTTCAAAGGTCTTACATCCAAAGGGGCAGCGCGTCCCTCAGATGTTCGCGGCTACGCTAAGACAAAAAAATAAGGGGACGTATGGAGCAACGTCCCCTCAGTACGAGGCAAAAAGACCACAGGCAGTGAGTCCTTTCGAGCAATATACCTATACTGTAGCAGATTCTTCCTGATTCGCATACTCTTTTCTAATGATAACAGACAACTGCCGTGTCATCGTACGCTGATCCGCTTCCGCTAACTCCCGCAAACGATCATGGTCCTCTGGTAACAAGGCCACGTTGCGGAACTTTGGCTCTTCTTTCTTCTTCGCCATGATAGTCTCCTTTTACTTGTAGTCTTGTTATATCTTACTTGTATCCCAACTGCAAGCAATAGGTGGATTGCTCCAAGAAAATCTCTTTGTGCTTCTGGCATAGGTCTTCGACCACACTGATCGGCATGTCCAACTCGTCTGCTATCTCCGCCGCAGAAAAATGTGCGGGTTGTACAAAGCCTTCCAAGAACTCGATGATATTTTTTAGGTCCGAGTCCACCGCAACATGGCCCAAGTCTAGCTTTACATCCGCAGGTTCCACGCGCATCGCCCTCCACGGGATAGCGTCCCGCTTGTCTGGGTAGTTCGGCAACAAGAATGCATTGTAGATGTCGCCTGCTTGTACGTTCATTGCATCCACAAGCCGCTTGTTCATGAACACTTGCTCTCCTTCGGGCGTGACCCCAAACCCACTACCAGTAGGCGTCAAGTATTCAACAATAATCTGCTGTCTTCGCGTACTGTCTACGTCAAAAACGTGGTTCATGTGTTTCTCCATTTTCGTGCTTCCTTTTATAATAGTTAAGCTGTTGTATTAGGTCCTCGATCCTTGGATCTCGGTAGTTCTCCCACTCGATATCATCGATTGTCTTCTGCAAATCTTTGATGATGTCACTAATCAGTTCTAATCTTTTCATTTCTTGGTAGCCCGTATCTATGTTTCACTTGCATCACAGCCTGATGCGTTACGCCAAGGATGTCTGCGATCTCGCGCAATGTCATTTCCTTTTCCAACATCCGGTTGATCATCTTGGCTTTGTCTGACATGGCCTTGGGCCTTCCTCCCTTCAGCGCATTTTCCTGTGCTTGTTTCGGATCGCGGTACATTGTGTTCGGACCTAGCTTGGGATTATCCTCCCTGTCCTTTTTGTTTTGTGCGATCCATGCTTCTCGATATAGTTCCTCATATTCCTCACGGTTCATATGTGGTAACCTTCCTCTCTTCTGTTGGATACGAACTTAGTTAAGTCTTCTTTGGCATACCAGTATCTTTGCTTTGCTGATGGGGACGCGTCTTTCCTGTGTTGTGCCTCCATCCAAAAATCCACCTGCTGTTTTAAGAATTTATACTCGGCCTCTAGTGCAGGTGTAAGTTTGTCGCCCATGTTTAATCCTCCTTGGGTCTTAGTCTTGGTTTCAATACAAATGATACTTGATCTGACACATGACACTCCATCATCAGATCGTCATACAGTTCATACAACTGAGTATACAATGGATCAGCCAGGCCGTCATTCATTGCTTCCTGGCAATGACGCTCCCGATCATACCAAACAACCGCCTTCGCAGGTTCGCCGTTGATCGCATAACTGACCACCAACGCCGTGAAGTAGTAGATCATTCCACCACTTCCCACACGCTCTCGGCCCCCGCATCTGTGCCCGTGTCCTTGATCGCACCCATGTTGTGTAAGGCGGACAGGTTAGTCCGCACAATACTCAGCTTCAGACCCATGCGATCCGACAGTTGACGCGCGGTCCCCTGACCTCGGCGCAACTCAACAAGGATCTGTTCCTTACGCGTCAGCTTCTCGTTGTCGCCCTTCTTTACTCGTATTCTATTCCATATCTTCTTAAACATCCTTACTCTCCTACTGCTTCATCCTGCACCTCGCGCAGGGTTTGTGCTAGTTCTTCTATATACGATACATCGCAACCAAAGTTCTCGACGCAGCCACGATACCTAGACAACCATGATGCCAAAGCTGTCGCCGCTTGTCTACGAAGTTCCCTTTGAGAATCCTCACTCTCAGGATCGAACCGCTCATACCCACCGCCGCTCTTGCGCAACTTCACTGGGCTGATGAATGTCGGATACTCTCGCACCGTCAAGCTGACCACCTGATCTTGAGGGTCCGACTCTTGGACCACGATCCTCAGTCCACTCGCCATCTGCCGAGCCAACTGTATCCGATGCTGACGCGCAGCCTCTGCATCGTCCATGCCATAGAACCAATCGTATGCTTCGTGATCAGGCTGACCACCCAACCAATCCACAAACTCATGTGGCACAAACATATTGCGACCTGACGCCGCTAGGTATTCGTCAATAATTCTTTGACGTTCTTTCTTTGGAAATCCAGCCATTTCTTTTCCTCCTATGATAGCTGTTAATTGACCGCCTTAACTGACCGCGCCGCGACTCACCCTGTCAGACCAGTCCTCACCCAACCCCGACATATCTGACCTTGACCGCCTTGACTTATTTAACCATACCAAAACCAACAAAACCGAAACACGACCGCCGTACCGTGTCCTCACCCTACCGAACCTAACCCGAACGCACCTAATCAAGACCGCCAAACCCAAGCTGACCTCATCACACCCCGCCTGAACGAACCCCGACTTGACCGCCGTACCGTGACCAAAACTTAACCCGTCGAACCCCAACACACACCGCCGTACCCAACCTAGACCGCCAAAACATACCGCAATGCAACGCACCATAACCTGTCGGAACGTACCACAACCGCCAAACCAAAACGGGCCATGCCTGTGCCGCACCCCGACTCACCGTACCCGTCCAAACCGGACCGTGCCCCGACCGCCTGAACATACCGCGACAAACCGCGACATATCTAACCGGATCTCGCCCCGACCGCCAAACCATGACTTATCGCACCAAGTCGGACCAAACCGTCAACGACATAACGGGACCGCCGAAACCCACCCCGCCTGAGCAGAACGTACCCAACCCGACCCCGCCTTGACCGTCTCAACATATCTAACCTTGACCAAAATATTAGATCAGGAAGCAAGGAGATATAACTTCCCTCTAATCGCTGCGGTTAAGACACTCACAGCTTGCCGCCAACATTGGTGCATATGTGAGACACCTCTCGCCAGTTGGTCACGGCTGTAACCCTAAATGGATGGGGGCACTCGGCCCCCGATCCTTGCTTCTTATTCCGCTGCAACGAGAGTAACATCTCGACGCATACGCTCTTCCTCCATGAAGGCCATCAACTCAGCAGTCTGATCATCCGCATACTCTGGATTATCCAACGCCTCCTGCTGAACCTCTCGGCCCTCCAACATCAACTCATCCCACTCCCCTTGGAATGATCCCATGCTGTCCTCTGTCAGAACTTGGAACGTGCCAAACGATCCTCGGCCCTTCTCCTGTCGGAAGTCCCCGATACCAACAATCGATCCCGCATTCGTCAACAACGATACAATCGAATACGCAGACAACGTGGGCTGAACATACGCAATGTCCACCTCCGCACACCAACGCGGTAAGTACGCGCGGGTCCGCATGTCTGGGGTCTTGTTCATGTCCGCAGATCGAACCATGTCAATCTTCAACTGAGGCTTGCCCCAGATCTGTACATGCGTCTGTGGTAAAAAGATCAAACGCTGTACGCTCGTCTTAGTAATACCATCAGTCTCTAACGCAGCAGTCGCCATTGCACCCTTGACCCCAGGTGCAGGGAAACAAAGTAACGTCTCCCCAAACGGCTTCTTGTAAACCGAATCCCGATACTCTTGCTCTGGATTGTGCTTGATCTCCTTACGCTGCGCGGCTGTCTTCTTGCCACCCCCGATCAATAGATCACGCATGGCCTTCGAACTCATGCTATTGAAATACAGTGGGGTTGTACCCATCATGCGTAGCTTGATTCGACCTTGCTTTAGCGGTTGGATTTCCAATGCTGCTTCTTGTGGTGCTTTCTTAGTTGCCATGATGTTTTCCTTTCTTGGCTAAGTTGTTTACTAATTGAAAGTGATTTGTTTGTGACATGTTGTTAAGTTGTATGTCAACAACTTTTTTAATCTTTTTTCTCCACCTCCTTCAGTTCCACTGGTTCACTGTAAATATCGAGGATCGCAATGCCCTCCTTCTCTGCACCCGTTAAGGCACAAAACTCTTGACGCGCAGCCTTCGCCGCATCCGCTGCGTTGGTCGCTTCAACCAACACCAACCTCTGAACAACGCCCTCGCATACAACCTCATACGTTTTCATCGGCACACTCCATACATACCTCTGCATCTTGGCCCATGATCTTAGTCACAGGCGAACCGCAATCACACAGCCGCTCGATCTCTCCATCCCCGCTGCACGTTTCACAGACCTCGGTCTCTGTGTCGATGTATCCAACGTCACGGCCAAAGTTATGCGGACGTGGTACGTCATACTCAATGCTGCCAGTTCCCAAACAATCAGGACACGGCGTCATGATCGGCGTCTCTTGCAACTCGATCAACAGATCCTTCATCTTACCCATCAGTCCACTCCACTACTTCCTTGTAATCTATCCGACGATTGACCCCCAAGTTGTAGATCAACTCGTCCTTCCATTTATCCAGTGCCTCGTACATGTATTTCATGTCCGCAATCTCTGGGTTCTCTGGATCATGCATCTTGATCACATACTCAATGCGGTCGATCACATAGTGCATACATACTCGATCATCCATCACGCATCCTCCACACTAACAGGTTCATTCTCTAGATCACACGAAGGGCAGCGGTCATTGCATGCACAATCATGCTCCATGGACCACGCCTCTCCGCATGGGCATTCGTATTCCATCGCAAACATCACTCAACCTCCACACAAATGTCCCGCTCACAACTCTCAGTGAGGTAGTAACTCGGACCTTGGTCCTTGATCCACGCTTCAATCACAGGGGCGCACAGGCTATACAATTCCTGATCCGCAAAGGTCGCTAGAATAGATGCACCCTTGCCATCCTCCATGTACGCAATCGTATCGATATACACTTCCTCCATCTCACGCATCCTCCTCACAATAAACATAACCCTCTGGCACAGTGTCATCAAAACCAAGCCATCCATCCGCACACGCAATCCCAAAAGTGAATGCGTTAAGTTCCGCCTCAGTATCGAAGCTGTACGTCACAGCCTCTTGCCCATCTTCGGGACACTCGCCCCACAGAATACTAATCTTATGCATACTGATACTCCTCAATAAACGCGAACCCGCCGCCGTTACCCTCTTCGTCCATCGACAAAGACATATCAACAGTCTGTCCGCCCAACCGCAACGTAAACACAGGGAACGGCTCCAACGCATCCTCGTCCTCGACAAACCGAAACCCAATGATCTTCGCTCCAACCAACTGGCTGTAATACTTCTGCATATCCATCACGCGTCCTCCTCTTCTAACTCTGGCTCCCAACACTCGTCCTCGCCATTTACATAACGGCCCTCGAAGTACATCCCCTCATCCTGATAGTCCGCATCAACAGACAAACCCATCTCAACCAACTTGTCCCAAACAGGAACAGGCGGAGACCACGCAGTCCAACAGTTGAACGAGAACGAGGCGTTCTCATCATCATGCAACGTCAAAGGATTCGTAAGCTGAACATCCGCAATATCCCACTTCGTGCCCCAGTTCTTAACACGCCACGCATACCAAGCAGGTAACTCATAACCGCCAACCTCTCTAGTCGGAGGCGCATCGTTCACCTCCTCTGGCATCGGGATAATTAAGTTGAAGAACTCTGGGTGATCGTTCACCAGTAGATACTCATACAGTTCCTGAACCTTGGTCCTTGGACCATGAATCTCAACTTGCTGATAACAATGATTAGGCATTTCATTTCCTTTCGTAATTGTTGAATGGTTGTAGATTAGTTGAGGTGGGTCAGACTGTCAACAAAAAAGTATGATTACGTTATATACGGTATTTTTCCAGAATTTTTGAAAAAAAAAAAAATTGAAACGAAAATCGTGTAATCAGCGTAAACGGCGTAATCAAGCCCTTATTTATATAGCTGCGTATGATTACACTTGATTACAAAAGGGGGGTAAATGATTACACTTCGATGCCCTTGTTCCGACAATATGTTTGCAGTATACTTACAACTACCTAGAAAAACACTGTAAACAACGTAATCAGGTGTAATCATTATGGCTTCCAAAAAACAAGAGATCGAAGAAGAATTTGGTAGGCAGTTGACCAACCGACAGATGACCTTTGCACAGAAGATTGTCGAGGGTATCTATTCGAATGCGGAGTGTGCCAGACTTGCGGGATATGCACAGGACCTTGCGGGTAAACAGGCATCTGTTCTGCTAAACGGCAGAGACTATCCGCATGTTGTGGAATACATCCAAGAGTTACGACAGGAACGAGAGCGGCGGTATGGTGTGTCCACCATCGGTCAGCTTGAAAGACTGCATCAGCTATCGCGCGGGGCCGAGGAGGCAGGGCAATTTTCTGCTGCAATCAACGCTGAAAAGATACGGTCAGCCCTCGGTGGTTTGACTATCGATAGACGCGAGACGATTAATACGATAGACCAACTATCGAGAGATGAAATCACGGCGCGACTTGCTGCATTACAAAAACAATATCCGCAAGCGTTCCAGATTGAGGGCAGCTATAAGGATATAACAGATGAGCAGGGGACCCGAGGCGAACTTCTGGAACCAGATACGCCAGAACTTACCGAAGAAGTGCTTCGCAACGAGGATTGAGAACAAGCACGGCGGAGGTGTACCCGATGTCCATATGGTATGGGATGGCCTACCCTTTTGGATGGAATTGAAAGTAGCTAAAAGTAACGCAGTAAAAGTGTCGCCTCATCAAGTCGCTTGGAATATGG
>Ga0255781_10003372_pt1 | contig 12479 bp, 17 predicted proteins | sample 101ome_21_FD_179979 | JGI IMG/M metagenome (GOLD analysis project Ga0255781, IMG submission 179979) | Coastal salt marsh microbial communities from the Groves Creek Marsh, Skidaway Island, Georgia - 101413BT metaG (version 2) | ecosystem: Environmental > Aquatic > Marine > Intertidal zone >...
CGCTTCATTGAGTCGCCGGGCACCAGCGTGCTGCTGCAGGACGCGCGGCTGCTGCGCACGGGCGGGCCGGTCTACACGGTCTGGAACAGCAGCGCCTCGTTGCAGACGGCCATCAAGAACAACAGCGGCACGCAGCTGGTGCTGCTGAACCCGGGCCAGCTTGCCGTGTGCTACCTGACGGATACCAGCACGCAGGCTGGCAGCTGGATCATCGAGACGGCGACGGGCAGCGCGAGCTCGGCGCAGACGATCACGGTCGACGAGTTCACCATTGAGTTCGGGCCGGGCCTCAACCTGAACGCCAACATCCGCACGATGTGCGACCAGCTGGGCTATGCGGGGACGAACCCGGCGCGGGTCAACGTGTTCGTCGGGCCGCAGGGCAGCGCGACGGTGGGCGCTGTGGGCAGCAACGTCACGACGTCGCCGGCCATGGACACGGGCACGTTCCCGGCGGGCAGCGTGATCATCTTGACGGTGCTCGATAACGGCTACATCGCAGGCCGCGGCGGTCGCGGTGGCACGGGCGCGCCGATCACGGGTGGCACGCCGGCCAGCCCGACCTACGGCACGATCACCCTAGCCGAGGACGGCGGCGACGGCCTCTACGTGCGCACCACGACGATCCTCTACAACTATGGCCGCATCCAAGGTGGCGGCGGTGGCGGCAGCGCAGGCGGCGGGAGCGGCATCTACAGCGGCCCTGGCGGCGGCGGCGGCGCGGGCTACAAGTTCGGGCCTCGAGGGCCGTCTGGCACCATCCCTGTTGGCCAAGGGTTCGGCTACGGTGGCAACGCGACGCCTGGGTTCCTGAACCAGCCCGGCCTCGGCGGCGGCGTCAACAACGGCGCGCCGGCTGGCACGGGTGGCAGTGGCGGTGATCCCGGTGCGGCTGGCGGCGACAGCAGCGACACATCGGGCGGCTTCGGATCCGGCGGGTTCGCGATCAAGGTGGCCAGCGGGACCACGTTTACCAAGGTCGTGGCCGGCAACATCGACGGGAGCGAGGGCACGATATGACGACGCGACCCGGACGCATGGCCGAGGATCTGCTGCGCTACAACCGCGGCAAGCACCTGGCACACTGCCTGCGCGTCGTCGCGCTCGACGGTAGCGAGCTCCTGTTCACGGACCACGACCGCAAGGTCACGGTCGAGAACCGCACCTACCTGCCGATCGTGCTGGGCAGCCTGAGCGCGGACCGCCGCGAGGGCGGCTTGCGCGCTGGTGACCAGGACGTGCGCGGCGTCATCGACGGGACGACCATCACGCTGCCGCAGCTCAAGCAGCAGAAGTATCGTGGCGCGACGGTCTACCTGACCGTGGTCGACTGGTGTCGGCCAGCCATTGTCTACAGCCGTCACAAGCGGATCATCACGCGCATCGTGTTTGACGGGTCCAACTTCGTCGGAACGATGGAGAGTGTGACGCAGAAGCTGCGCCGGCCGACGGGTGGGCGCTTCGGTGGCTACTTCTCACAGACCTGCCAATACGAGCTAGCAGGCCCGTTCTGCCAAGCGGACATCAGCGCCGAGACGATCACGACGGCCGTGGTCGACAGCGTGCCCGATGACTACATGACGGTACGCTTCACGACGGCCAGCTTCGCGCCGCCGGTTGCCGCGCAGGTCGACGACTACTACCGCGACGGGTCGATCATCTGGACCAGCGGCGACAACGTGGGGCAGGTCAGCCCGATTGTGGGGTTCACCTACAGCACGCGGGAATGCCGGCTGCTGATTCCCACGCTGCAAGTCATTACCGCGGGCGACGAGGCCGACGTCAAGCCCGGGTGCAACGGCCTGTTCGACACCTGCAAGGACAAGTTCAGCAACCAGGCCAACTTCGGCGGCAGCGACCTTGAGCCGACTGCTAGCAACATTCGGGAGCCGGTCATCGAATGATCCCCTGGCAGGACTACGCAGACGCAGCTCGCCGCCTGGTCGGCGCGACGTTCAGGCATGCCGGGCGCATCCCTTCCTCTGGTCTGGACTGCGTCGGCGTGCCCTACGCCGCGGCGGTGGCCGCCGGCCTGGAGCTTGGCGAGACGCCGCTCTACAGCCCGCAGCCAACGGAGCAGGATCTGCTTGAGGGCCTGTCGGAGTTCTGCGACAAGGCCGAAGACACGACGACGGCGCACATCTGGCAGGTGCCGTTCCTGGGCGGCGCGCGCCATGTCGTGGTGCCGCTCGAGAACGTAGACCGCGGCACGCTCTGCGTGCATGCGTGGTCGCCGCGCAACCGCGTGATGCGTGGCGTCTGGCGTAGGCAGGCCGTGCAGGGCTGGAACATCAGGGGGATCGCATGGCGAGCGTAGCAGCGTCCGGCATCATCGCGACAGCCGCGCAGGGATCTACCCTGGCCATACCCTACGTCGGGTGGGCGATCGGCTTGGCTGCTGCCTACATCGACACGACGGTCATCTATCCCAAGCTGGCCGGCGAGCCCGACGAGGCGCGGTTCCCGCAGTTCGCCAGCCTTCCCGTCAGTGAGCAAGGCCCGGGCGCGCCGCGCACGTTCGCCATCGGTGCCCGCATGCGCGTGCCTGTCCACGCGATGTATCAGAGCAGCAAGGCCCGCGAGGAAGGCACGGGCGGCGGCAGCAAGGGCGGCACCAACGTCAGCCTGCGCCGCGTGTTCGTCAACGCGCTGCTGCACCTCAACGATCGGGAGACGGACGAGCTCCTGCAACTGATTGGCAACGGTCAGCTGATCCTGTTCAACGAGCGCAACCTGATCGGCGTGACCAGCGAGAACCTGTCCGCCGCGGTCACGGGCAGCGATGTGACCATCAGCTTGGCAGACGAGTTCGACCCAGACTTCCGCGATACGTTCGCGGTAGGCGACCTGGTGCTGCCGTTGGACTTTGTGCGCAGTTCAGGGCCGACCACGTTCAACGGCACGTACTACGAGGTCACGGGCGTCATCGGTGCCACGCCGACCACGGGCAGCCAGATCACGGTCGAGCCTGTTGATGGACAGAGCATCACCAGCCTGAGCTATAGCGGCGGCACGCCGTTCAGTCCGGCCAGCCTGCGCCGCGTCGACGACGCGATTGGAGGCAGCCAGACGGCGTTCTTGGCCAAGTACGCTGGCAACTCTGGCATCCACCACATCACCAACCCTTCGCGGCGCGATCCCGGCCAGGTGTTCCAACCGGGTGATCAGGTCATTGTGCGCAACCTGGACATCGTGGCGGCAGGCGGCACGGCCAACGTGGACATCCAGTTCGAGGCGCGGCGGGTGCTAAATGGAGGTGCGACGCTTGAGGTTCAGGGTGTCCCCTCACAGTTCACAGGCATCGCGTTCGATACCACCATCAGCGCAGTCAGCGGCAAGACGATCATTGTCGACTTCGCCGAGCAGCAGTCGTTCACCACGGGCGTGTTCCCGCAGGGCTTCGACCCCGAGGCCGAGTTCAACGATGGCCGGCAGACGCAGGGGCAGCCTGCCATTCTCCTGACGGACTACGGCAGCGGCGAGACCTCGAACTACCGCGGCATGGCCACGCAGGGCCTGGAGGAATGCTACGTCAGCGGCTTCGGCGATCAGCTGCCGACCAACCTCGAGGCGATCATCGGCATCGACGGCGCAATGACCTGGCCGCAGGCTCTCGAGGCCATCCTGCAGCGCGGCGACTTGTTGAACACACAGATCGACGCTAGCGAGGTCAGCCAGCGCCCGTTCCGCGGCGCGTTCGTGCGCGGCGTCACGGCCACCATGTCGCAGGTGCAGCCGCTGCTTGTGGCTGGGCAGGTGCTCGGGCAGGACCGCAACGGCGTCGTGCACCTGTTCGACGCTGACCAAGCCGACAGCGTCCAGCTTGAGAACGGCACGGCGCTGTCCGACTTCGGGACCAGCATCGACGGCCAAGGCGCGGGCGTCGACAAGGTGCAGATGGAGGACAAGCCCGAGGCCGACATGCCGACGAGCATCGGCGTGCGGTTCCAAGACCCGGACGCGGCGTTCAGCATCGGCTACGAGCACTTCGGCCTGCGCAACCCGGAGGGCATCGACCACACCAACGAGCAGACGATGGACCTGTCCAGCATGGTCCTGACCCGCCGCGAGGCGCGCAACCTCACGACGACGCTGATGCGGCGAGCTTGGGTCAACCGGCGCACCTACCGCATGACGCTGCCAGCGGCCTACCTGCACCTGCTCGAGAACGACCTGATTACCTGGACCGACGACGAGGGCATCGACCACACGGCGCGCATCATTCAGCGGGACATCGGGGCTAACTTTCTCGTCAACGTCACCGCCGTGGCCGAGCTGACTGCGCTGGCCGTGGCTGGCAGCCCGGTGCAGAGCTCGAGCACCGTGGTGCCGCAGCAGACCTCGGTCACCGCCACGCTGCTGACCGTGGCCATCGACGGGCCAGCCATCGACAACGCGCACATCACGACGCCTGGCGTCATGCTGGCGGTCGCCGACCTGAGCGGCACCTTGCAGTCTGCTACCGTCTGGGAGAGCAAGGACAGCGGCACCTACGCGCCGCAGGGCGTCGTGGGCAGCTCGGCCGCAGTGGGCCTGCTGGGCGGCACGCTGTCGCAGCAGGATCCGAGCGAGGAATACGGCACCGCGACTGTAACCCTACGCAGCCAGACGGTCGACGTGATCTGGCTGAACGAGGGCACCGAGGCGCTGGCCGCGTGCACGCAGGCGCAGGCCGAGGCCGGCCAGAACTGGTGCGCGCTGGTCAGCACTAGCGACCCGTCCGACGTCGAGATCGCAGCCTGGACGACGATCAGCGCCAACGTGGACGGCAGCTACACGCTGGGCGGTTGGCTGCGAGGCCTGCGCGGCACTAGCGGTGCGGCGCGCGACACCAGCTACTACATCGTCATGCTCAACCAGAGCATCGGCGGGCTGTTCTTCCGGGAGTTCGTGGGACCGACGCCGAGCTCGCTGGATTACAAGGTCGTGCCGGCGGGCGGCGCGCTCGAGACGACCACGGCGACGTCGTTCAGCTCGCCGGTCTTCGGAAACGTCCTGCCGTTGCCCGTGCGCAAAATCACGCGCACCTACAGCGCGACGACGGGCACGCGGTTCGAGGTCGAGGACGGGTCCGGCATCCCGACGCATTGGGAGCGCACGGTGTTGCCGCTGGGCACGCAGCCGCCGCACACGCTCGACGAGCCGTTCGAGGCCTACAAGTTCACGATCTACCGCGGCGACGCGCCCGACACCGTGTTCGACACCTACACGCTGGACAGCCGGCGCACGGGCTCGGCGACGCTGCGCGACCGCTACTTCGACTTCGGCGACACGCGCGCCACAAGCGCGGGCTACACGCCGGGGCCGACCGAGACCTACACGATCGGGATCCAGCAGATCGGGCAATACGGCAGCAGCCGCGAGATCAAGGACGACATCTAGATGGCGGACTTCACGACACGCGACAAGGTCGCCCTGCTCAAGGACTTCCTTAACGTCGTCGGCACCGAGACCGAGGGCGTCGAGGTCAAGGTTACTCGAGACGCCGACAACGGGATGCGGTTCTACTCCGATCCGGAAGTCGTCATCGAGGTCAAGAACGCGACGCTGGCGCAGTTGGATGCGGGCACGCCTGTCTACGTCAGCGGCACCGCGGCCAGCGGCAAGCCCGAGGTCAGCCCTGCGCAGGCAAACAGCGCGACGACCATGCCAGCCATCGGGCTGGTTCAAGACGACATCGCCAGCGGGGACGAGGGCTTCGTGGTTGCTGGTGGCCTGGTGGTTGGTCTGGACACCGACACGCCTGCATGGGATGACGGCACGGCACTGTATGTGAGCCCTACCGTGGCAGGCGGTCTGACCGACACGCGGCCCACGGGCACGACGGAGCTCGTGCAGAAAGTGGCGCTGGTGACGCGCCGGCACGCAACGGTGGGTTCGGTCATCGTCATGGGCGCGGGCAGGACGAACGACATCCCGAACGATCTTGTGACGCTGACGGGCGTATCGTTGGGCGACAGCGACCTCGGCACCTTCACGGGCACGACGATCGCCGACAACGAGACGATCAAGGGCGCGCTGCAAGACCTGGAGACGGCAGTCGAGGCAGGCGGCGGTGGCGGCGTCAAGTATCACGGCCGCTACGACACCGAGGCCGAGACCGCGCGCAGCGGCGCGACCACGACGACGGAGATCTACTACACGGCGCGACCGGACGGCGACGGCTACGCGGAGAGCGAGGTCACGACGAGCACACCAGCGGGAGCTGTCATCGTGCGGCGGCTCTATTACTCCGACAAGTTCGACGCCGACCCTGACACGTCAGGCGACTGGACGCTCTACACGACGCAGCCAGCGGAAGACACGGCGTTCGCGACCGCCAAGGCGTCGCTGCTGGCAGGCTTGTCGGACACGGACGCAACGGCCAACACGCGAGGCACGTTGCCGGTCTCGTTGAAGATGGAGCATCAGTTCAGCACGGATCGACTGCTCGAGGACTACCCCGGAGCGGAAGCGGCTTACAGCGTTCGCAAGATCCGCGACCTTTACACGGGCAGCGCGCTGCGCGTGCGCGAGGACGGCAGCAACACCGAGACGGACATCGGCTTCGACAGCAACGCAGACCTGGACACTGCCGCGATCGCGTCGCACTGCGGAAGCGCCAACGGCTACGTGGTCACATGGTATGACCAGAGCGGGAACGGCAACGACATGGCGCAAGCAACGACGAGCTCGCAACCCCAGATATATGACGGGTCTGCGGTGCTCACAAAGAACGGCCAACCAGCCTTGCGCTTCAATAACCACCGCTTAGATGCTTCGATAACTTTTGCGAGCAGTGATGCCAGCAGTTTCTTTTGGGTCGCGTCGGCAGATAACGCAGGCAACAACAACCGCGTCATCTCATCTGGATCCGGTAGCGTGCGGCGCAACGCTTCAATATTGTTGGATTCGGGCGATATATATGACGGCACAAACGGCGTCACTGGTGGCACAGTGTCTGACAATACGCAAACACTGTTCAGCGGCTTCTATGCAACCAACAACGGGCGAATCTATGTTGACGGCGCTTTAGGCGCGACGGGCACCACGTTTGTGCAGCAAGCTATTTCTGGATTGACTGTCGGGCTAGACGCGGTTGCCCCTGGTGCAGAACTGGTCGGGGAACTACAAGAGTTTATTATTTACAAGACCGATCAGGACACTGCTGGCAACCGCACCGGCATCGAGTCGAACATCAACACCTACTACTCGATCTACTAATGAGCCACACGATCTATCTGCCGGTCGTGCCTCGGCTCGGCCTGACTAGCGAGGAGCGCGGGCAAGCGATCAGCCGCGAGCTGTTCAACCTGACCCTGCCGCGCCACCTGCAACCGCCGGGGCAGATCAGCATCTACGCGCTGGGCATGATCGAGAACGCCAGCAACGCAGGCCAGTGGGCGTTGCTGGGAGATCACGACCAAGAGATCAAGGTGCACCCGGAGCGCGATGTCACCGCGCTGGTCTCGCTGTTCCCGCAACTGAGCGAGGAGGAGCGCAGCCAGCTGACCTACTACATCGCCTCGAGCGACAGCGTGACGTTCGGCAACCTACTGCCGTCTGACGCGACCGTGCTGACCCATGAGCAAGCCGAGGCTCTTGGCTGGTTCCCTGATGATCCCCTCCCATGAGCACCGACAGCACCAACGGATGGCACGAGTACAAACAGCTCGTGCTACGTGAACTCGAGCGCCTGACGCAGGAAATCCGGCACGAGCGGAACAACTACAAGCAGGGCATGTCCGGTGTCTACGAACGCCTGATCGAGGTCGAGAAGGAGATCGCCACGCTCAAGGTGCGCTGCGGCATATGGGGCCTTATGGGGGGGTTGATCCCAGCGATGACTGCGCTGATGTTGGCCAGGACGTGACGCCATGGCAAAGCGCAAGGACATCGCGGGGATGGTCAGCGCGTGGAAGTCGCAGGCGACCCCGCGCGTGGCCAAGCGATGCGTGACTTGCGTGCAGTGGCCCGACGTTGCCGAGGCGACTAGCCACTATCTGCGAAACCCGATGCCCGAGATCACCATGCACCAGTTTTATGACGAGGTGCTGGTGCAGCAGCTCAAGTATGGCCTGCGCTACGATACGTGGATGAACCACGTCCGAAACTGCTGCCACTACCGGACCAAGTGACATGGCTAGCAAGCGCATACGCAAGAAGGTCGAGCAGTATGCGGAGAAGAAGGTGGAGCAGCGCAGAGCGGACACCAAGCACCTGGTGCGCCGCGAGCTTCTGCGCTCGGAGCTGACCGAGCAGCAGCTGGCCGAGCGGTTCCGGCTAAGCCTCACCAGCGTGCGCGCGATCCTCAAGGAGCTGCGCAGCAGCGGTGCCAACATCGTCGACCGTGACGGGCACCTGCGCATCGACCGGCACCTCGCGCCGCCTTCGGAGGACCAGTGGCGCTGGAAGGGCAGCACCCGCAAGCCCTACCGCTGCGGCATCGTCGCGGACACGCACATCGGCTCAAAGCATTTCCGGCAGGACGTCATCGACGACCTCTACGACTGGTTCAGCGACGAGGGCATCGAGCGCGTCTACCACTGCGGCAACTGGATCGAGGGCGAGCGGCGGTTCAACAAGCACGAGCTCGACGACCGCGCGCACGGCATGGAGGCGCAGATCCAGCTGTTCCTCGAGTGCTACCCGCAGCGCGACGGCATCACGACGTTCTACGTGGCCGGCGACGATCACGAGGGCTGGTATAGCCAAGACACGGGCGTCGACATCGGACGGCTGCTACAGGACCGCGCGCGCACCTTTGGCCGCACGGACCTCGTCTACCTTGGCTACAAGGAGGCGTTCGTCACGCTGACCAACCAGCATGGCAAGAAGTGTCGGATGTTGGTCGACCACCCGGGCGGCGGCTCGAGCTACGCGCACAGCTACGCGCCACAGAAGCGGATCGAGGCCGCGCAGTCTGGCGAGAAGCCTGCCATCTGGCTGTTCGGCCACTGGCACAAGTGCGGCTACGGGTTCACCCGCGGCGTGCACTGGTTCAACGTTCCATGCGGAAAGGACCTCGACACCTTCGGACGCAAGAAAGGGCTGGAATACGTCATCGGTGGTTGGCTGCTGGACATCTGGCAGGACGAGCACGGAGCCGTGCGCGAGATCGTGCCACGGGTCAGGACCTACTTCGACCGGGCCTACCACAACCAGCAATTCAGCCTGAGCGGGCCAAGCGAGAAACGCACGTAATGAAGAAGCGCCCCTTCTACAGCGAGTACTTCTCGCGCGTGCGTCGGCGTCTCAAGGCAGGTGCCGAGGAATACGAGGATAAGTCGCTCGAGGCGCGACCGCTGCCCGAGGTGATCGACGAACTGCGGCAGGAGCTGGAAGACATCGGCGGCTGGTCCGCCATCGTCCATCACCGTCTCACGCAGTGGCTAAAACACCTGGAGCGCGACCGATGAACGAGCACCACTTCCCGCTTGTGCATGTGACCTGGAAGGACATCACCGGGTTCGAGCAGAGTTGGATCCCCCTCGAGGAGGTGAAGGAGGTCCACCTAGTTACGGTGCACACGGTGGGTTGGGTCATCCTCGACAACGATGATTTCCTGACGATGGTGTCGTCGTTGTTCGCCGACGAGACCGAGGCCGGCAGCGTGACCAGCATCCCCAAGGGCTGCGTCGTCTGCATCGAGTCGCTAGAAGATAGCAAGCTATGAGAACGCTCTACATCCTCATGCCATGCCTGCTGCTTGCGGGCTGCGGCATTCTCGACGCTGGTCAAGTCCAGGCCGTCACCGACGTGGTAAACCAACTGGAGGCCAACCAGGCCATCACGATGGAGCAGGCCGAGGCGCTGCGTCAGGCCATCCTGACCAACACGGGCGAGCCGTGGTGGATGCAGCTGGGCAAGGTCGTGCTTGAGGTTGGCCTGGCCGTGGCCGGCGTGCGTCTGTGGCGCGGCCCGTCTGCTTCTGTGGCTGAGCGCGCGGCGCGTGTTGCGGCGAGGAAGTCAGCATGAACCACCTAGTCGCGCAGGCGTGCGGCGTTGAACTCATGAACAAGGTCCCGGCTGTTAACGCTGACGAGTTCCGCAAGGGTCTGCGGATCGCCCAGTGCATGTCTTCCTACTTCGAGATGGTCGGGTTGCCCATGCGTCGCGCATACATGGACAAGTTCGCCGAGAAGTTTTTGGAGTTCGTCGATGCTGGCGCAGCCCCGCCCTTCAACGGCGTGCAGGCGGTGCACGCAGTGGAGCAGGCGATCATAGAACTGTGGCCGACGCTGACCGAGGCGGAGCAGCAGGACTACGTCAACGCCTGCAACGCCTTTAGCGCCCGGATGGTCGAAGCCGCTCCCGAGGAAGGCCAGAAGCACTTCGCGCAGATCGTCGCCCGCGAATGGGCCAAAGACCTGTAGGCAGGCCATGTGGTCGGTCCGCGATCTGCTGGAACCCGGCGAGCTCGAGCATCTCCGCCTGGTGGCCAAGTGGCAGAACCGGCCAGTGCTAGGGGTGGTCATCGACGAGGTGCGCCGTCAGCACGGCCAATCGCGACGCGGTCACGAGTACAAGATCAACCGCACCAAGCCGCTGGCGAATGTCAGCGATGCAAAACTGGCCTGCGAGTCCGCCGGCCCTCTGGAACAACTGATGGCAAAGGAAGACATCCAACTGGTCAGAGACTGTGTCGAGTCCATGCCCACGATGCGCAAGGCTGTGATCCTGCTAATCCTTGATGGCTGGAAGCACAAGGAGATCGCCGACAGCCTGGGCATCTCCACGCACACGGTCGAGCACCATGTGCGCCGCGCCAAGCTCAACATCGTGGGACATCGAGGCTGGTAATCTGATGCGTTTCCACGACGACGCTTGAGATCCACGTCAGCACACACTAGCCTGCCGGCGCGCTAAGCTGTCGCACCTGGGCCGCCCTCCCTTCTCAATCGGCCCGGGTTGTTGTCAGCGTTGCATCGGAGAGAGTGCAGCGGACAGCGGGACGAGCGCGCGGCCGACCTGTCGCCTAGCGGGTCGGCCGCTTTTCTATGCGCCGCCGCCGTAGAGCTGGTGCCCCATGGTGTAGAGCGTGCGCACCTGATCGATCGTCCAGCCCGTCTCGGCCGCGACGTCTTCGGCGGTCCTGCCGTCCCCGTGAATGCGGCAGTAGACGACCTGGGCGTCGCGCTCGACTTGGAACTTCGCCGGATCCTCGCCCTCCATGGGCTCGGGCTTGTAGCCCATGCTGTTGCGCTCGGCGTAGCCTGCGCCCTGTCGGATGCTCTGGACGGCCTCTACGGCCTGCAAGACCTCGTCGGCGTCCTTGAGTAGCCCAGCCAGGTATCGGCGCTGTAGGCCGACGTGGGGCTCGCTCTGGGCGATGTGCGCGCGCAGCAGCTCGACGTGCGCCGCGGTGACCTTGGCCTGCTCGAGCTCGGCGGCGACCTTGGCACGCACCCGGCGGTTCAGGCAGAAGACGCCGGCCTCGACCATGGCCTGCTCGATAGCTCTAGTACCGGTCGTACTCGGGTGTGTGGGGTGTGTGCTGTCTTCTGCATCTACTGCGTGAGCAGTACCTACACCCCCACACACCTGTGTACCTACGGGTACAGAGCCCCCCCTCCCCCCACGATTAGCGAACTCCTCCGGGTCACGCAACATCGGAATCCTCCTTGGCCGCGCGCTGCTTGTTGTAGTCACGCAGGTGCTGCCGGATCTCGTCGTGGGGACATTCTAGAAAGTCCCCCAATTTCTTGATGGTCGGCAGCTGGCGGGTCTGCGGGTTGTGCCGGCCGTGGCGAATGCTGTCCAGGGTGTTCCAGCAGAGCTGCGTGTTGTCCACAAGCTCTGCCATGGTGCAATCCCTGAACATCCTCTCGATTGGGTTGTCCATGGGCACACCTTAGCGCCAAGGCTTCAAAGTAGTCTAGAAAACACTTCAAAAACACTTCAATCGTGCCGATGGCATGGTAGCGTCGGGGCATCGCACCTCTGCGAACTAGGCACATGACAACGACACACACACAGGGATGCCAGCACACGCACCGCGCGCTGGGCTGGACCATCATCACCGCGGAATCGGAGCTCGAATACAGCTGCGACAACGACTGCGAGACGCTCGACCAGATCGGCCGCGACCTGCACCAGTCGCAGGTGCGCGGGCTCAACCCGCTGCTCGTGGAGGTCGGCGACTGCCTGAACTGCAAGCGCCGCGAATGGGCGCAGCAGGACAACCTCATCGGCCGCTACCGCATGCGCCGGTTGCTCGGGGAGGTGTCGCTGTGAGCGACTACCGCGACAAAGCAGGCCGCTACCGCCAGCGCAACGGCCTGGACATCCTCGAGGAATACGGGGCCTGCGTGATGATCGCCCTCGTGATGACCTCCTTCTGGTGGGTGAAGCCGTGCTTCCAGATGCTGGTGGAGGTGATCGGATGAGCGACCGCACGATCGTCAAGGAGTCCGGTCACTGGTATGCCAAGGACGGCACGCAGGTGCTCGAGGTGCCCAAGGCCAAGGGCGACGGATGGAAGCGCACTACGCTCAGGG
>Ga0255781_10003379_pt1 | contig 12469 bp, 12 predicted proteins | sample 101ome_21_FD_179979 | JGI IMG/M metagenome (GOLD analysis project Ga0255781, IMG submission 179979) | Coastal salt marsh microbial communities from the Groves Creek Marsh, Skidaway Island, Georgia - 101413BT metaG (version 2) | ecosystem: Environmental > Aquatic > Marine > Intertidal zone >...
ATGCTGTAAGCTAGGCCCTATCGTATAAATCCTTGAGGGCGTTAAATGTCGGCCACTTTTCAAACCCAAGACGAGCTAGAAGAGAAGATTCTGAAGCTTGAGTACCGTTTGGCGCAGATAGAAAAGACGGAAAGGTCGCAAAATAATTTTCTATCCTTTGTTTATTCGATGTGGCCCGAGTTTATTGCGGGAAAGCACCACAAAATCATGGCCGAGAAGCTTGAACGGGTCGCCAATGGCGAATTAAAGCGCCTGATCATCAATATGCCCCCTCGTCACACCAAGTCTGAATTTGCCAGTTTTTTGTTCCCGGCTTGGATGATCGGGAAAAACCCGGCGATGAAGATCATTCAGGCGACGCACACCACGGAGCTTGCGGTCAATTTTGGTAGAAAAATCAAAAACCTGCTTGAGCGCGAGGATTATCTTGAAATATTCCCGGACGCGGCCCTTTCAGCGGATTCTAAGGCCAGTGGTCGGTGGGACACGGCCCGTGGAGGGATGTACTACGGCGTGGGTGTTGGCTCGAATTTGGCGGGGCGTGGTGGTGATTTGATTATTATTGACGATCCGCACTCGGAGCAGACGGCGATGTCGTTGAATGGTTTTGATGATGCGTGGGACTGGTACACGGGTGGTCCTCGGCAGCGTTTGCAGCCGGGTGGTGCGATTATTGTGGTGATGACTCGGTGGCACGAGAAGGATTTGACGGGGCAGTTGATCAAGTCTCAGGGCCGAGATGCGTTGGCGGATAAATGGGAAGTCATTGAATTTCCTATGGAATTACCTTCTGGCAACCCGGTATGGCCGGAGTTTTGGTCGTTTGAGGAGATGCAAGCGGTCAAGGCATCTATTCCGCAGCCCAAGTGGAATGCGCAGTATCAGCAGAATCCGACGGGTGATGAGAACGCGATCATCAAGCGGGAGTGGTGGAAAATTTGGGATCAGCCTTCAGTTCCGCAGTTGCATTATGTGATTCAGAGTTATGACACGGCGTTTTCTAAGAACACGCGTTCTGACTATTCAGCGATTACGACGTGGGGTGTTTTTTATCCAGAGGAGGGTGGGCCGCCTAATTTAATTTTGTTGGATGCGAAGAAGGGTCGTTGGGAGTTTCCTGAGTTGAAGCAGGTGGCGTTGGACAGTTATCGGTTTTGGGACCCTGAAACGGTAATTATTGAGGCGAAAGCGAGTGGTCTTCCGTTGACGCATGAATTAAGGAATATGGGCATTCCTGTGGTAAACTTTACCCCTAGTCGAGGTAACGACAAGGTGTCAAGGGTTTATGCTGTTTCCCCGTTATTTGAAAGCGGCATGATTTGGACTCCTGACGAGTCGTGGGCCGAGGAAGTTGTTGAGGAGTGCGCGGCCTTTCCTAATGGGGAGCATGACGATTTAGTGGATAGTACGACGCAGGCGTTAATGCGTTATCGACAGGGAAATTTTGTACAACTGCCGTCGGACGATTGGGGCGATGAAGACGCTCATCTAAAGCCGATGCAATACTACGGATAGCTTTATGACTTTACCTCTTATACAAACTCGTGGGGGTTTCACTGGAAGCGTTACGAACCCTTTAATTAACCAATACAATCAGGCCACGGTTGCTGCAAACAAGCAGATTCCGTCGTATGTAACGATTGGTGAAGACGGCTTGTTGCGTTTCAACGAAGGGACGACCAACTCGCAGATGGTGCAGACGTTGGTTTCCTTGGGGTTAATTAGCGAAGACGACTACAACTGGTTTATTGGACAGGGTGGCATTGGTGAAGGCGATTGGATGGTACGTGCGTTCAACGCGGGCAATGAGATAGATCGTCAAAACTTTTTTGCTCAAAACAACTACAACGATGAAAATGAGGCTAGGTTTCGTCGGCTTTTTAATACGTTGGATCAAAACAGTGAGGCTGGGGGTTTTACGCCTTCGCAGTCCTTTTTAACTGAGTATGGTTATGGGACGTTGGGACAACCGGGTTCTGGTTATGGTGGCGCGGGTGGAGCAGGAGATGAAGCGACTCCTAGACCTGTGTTTATTGGTCAGCCGCCGACGGGCGGCACGCCGGAGCAGCCGTATTTTTCGACGGCGGACATTCTTGTTTCGGCAACGGAGCAGCCAAACCTTTATGACACGTATGATCCGTATGCGCCGTTTGAGCGGACAGATCCTTATTCGGGTCAGGTGGAGTTGCAGTATCCGTATCAGCCCCCTGAGGGAGGCACGCCTCCTTTAGTTTATGAGACTCAGCCTGCGACGCCTTTAGATCCTTTCACTCAGCCGTACTCGCCTGCGGTAGTTGTTCCTGAAGCGACGACACCGGAACCGATAGTTCCAGATCCGACGACACCGGATCCGACGACACCGGATCCGACAGTTCTGGGTATTGGCGGAAACACGGAGGCCCAGTGGAGCGAAAACAAAAACTTTATTATTGCTCAAGTTAATGCGGGGACGGCCACGCCCGAGCAGCAACAATGGTATAACGATTGGATTTCCGCAGGCGAGCCTTCTACTCAAGCGGCCATGAATGCTTGGAGGCTAAGTCAACAAAACCTTTCGCCTCCCCCAGAGACTGATTTTCCTGCTCCGCTAGAGCCCGGCCAAGAGTACGTGTATGACCGAGATCGGTTTATGCAAACAGAATACGGAGACCCTATTGATACGGGGCCTATGTCTTTTCCAACGAGATCGGCTACCAATGTGTTTTTAACTTATGACAATGCGCAAGCGACGATTCAGCCTGACCGGCAAGAGTCGTATCAAGGGCTATTGGACAGGGGTATTGTAGATTCAAGCGGGCGACTTTTAGTAGACAACCTTAACCGAGACGATCTTTATCAGATTTTTACGGGTGGATTAGGGCTAGGGGAGAATGATCTTCATAACTCATTGATCCAACAGGCGGGCGCGGCGTTTAGGAACGAAGGAATAACGTTTGCTGAACCGATACAACAAACACCTCCGCCTCCGCCGCAACAAACGAGCAGTGATTTTACGTTTGGCGGACTTCCAACGGCTCCTGAACCCACGTTCGCAGAACAAAGAGCTGCTGCTGAGCAGGCTGCTGCGGAAGAGGCGGCGAGACAACAGGCAGCGGCCCAACAGACACCGCCCTCCAGATTTTCTTCTTTGCTGGGTTCTTCGCAAAACGTAAGAGCGCCGTCACAACCGGCAATTCAACCTAATTTAGAGGCGGGTTTAACGTTTGGCGGCTTGCCTACCCAACCGCCTTCGCCATCACCTAGAAATCAGACGGAAGCTTTCCGTGCTTATTTTGGTTTTGACGGGGCTCCCGGTTTTGAAAACATGACAGAAGAGCAACGCCTAACACATTCAATGCTTTTTGATACGCCGTATGCCACGCGTTCCAATATTGATCCCGCAGAGTTAGCGGCGGCCAGAAAAACGAGAGAAGCTCTTAGGCAACAACTTGGTTTTGCGGACGGCGGCATTGTGTCCATGGCTGAAAACGTAGACAAGGTTAACGGCCAAGGCATTGAGTCTTTTTTGATGCAATACCAATCTCCTGAAGCCGTGAGCCAAGAGCGGCGGGCCGCGACGCTTCGTCGCAATCTTAGGGCCATTCAACCGCAGCCCACGGCCCAAGGACCAGTGCCCACGATGCAACAGGGCATCGTGCCGATGGCCCGACGCTGATGCAGTACGATCGTCCCGGCATTGAGGCGTTTGTCTCTAGACTTGTAGGCATGAAGGCAGAGGACCTTGACTGGGCGTCTAGTCTTGGCAAGAAGTATGGTGCCAAGGAGGAGTTGGACGGTCGCGGTGATGCGGCACGTCATTTGGCATTGGGATGGTTAGCGGCGAATGCTGAAAGTCCTGCTACGGCCAAAAGAGCGATTCAAGCTAGAGAGTATTTGGACACGGATTACATTCGGGAGATTCTTGGTGGCAAGTTTGCGGGGAAGGAGATGGATCTTCGCAACAACGAGCTTGGGATGCAGATTCCTGCTAAGACGCGTGAAGAGGCGGAGCGTATTATTGGGCGCATGATTGAGTCTAAGGAAGCGACTTATATGACGCCGCAAGAGAGTTACGAGATGCGGGGCTATGCTGAGGGCGGCGCTGTAAAGGACTACGAATACGGTTTGGGTCCAGAGGCTTCGGGTATAGGTCGTTTGCTTAGTCCTTTGATGCCGTTTCGTCGGGAGGTTGTAGAGCCTTCTCGAGAGGAGTTTATAGAGTCCCCTGATCCCACGCAGGTTGAGCGGGTGGTCACTCCCGGCCAGTATGGTCCGGCAGAGGCGGCGGTCCCTGAGGCGCTTCAGGGGCTTGCTTCTTTTAGGGGTTTGCTTCGGGACCCGGAGGCACGTGCTGCGGTGATGGAAGCGTTTTCGTCTGCGCCGGATGCGTTGGAGAGTTTTGTTCGGCGTATGGGCATTTCGGGGGAAGCGGCGCTTGCTGGCGAGGAGCGGGTTTACGATCCTAAGACTGGTCAGGTAGTGGGAGCGGAAGAATTAATGCTGTCTGCCCCGGCATTGCTGGCTCCCGCAACGGCGGCTATGACTGCCGGAGAGACGGGTGCGGTTTTTGGCATAATGGCCGGACCGTCTGCAACCAGTGGCACGAAAAAAATTCGGGAACTGATAAAGCGAGAGCAAGCGGGCCAGAGCCCCGATCAGATATTTTCAGAAACGGACACGTTTAGATCGCCTATACATGGTCGCCCCCAGTTTGAAATAGACGACACTGGCGCTAAATTACGCGAAGACAGTGATATTTTTAATGCCAACCGCCCCGTCATGCAAGTAAGAAAAGGTTCTCGACATTCAGAAGAAGGCATTGTGGGCCGGGTTGATATTGAAAGTGGCCCCGGAAGAGTTATTGAACCCGGAGAAACTTTTAACGCCACAGAGCGAAGTTCTCAACGGTATAGTCCATTGATTGCCGGACATCTATCGCGAGAAAGAGCAAGCCTTGAGTCTAAAGGAATGCAGTATTTAGAAGAAATACTGGATCATCCTAAACTATATAGGGAATACCCCGCCGCTAAAAGAATTAAGGTAGAAGAAGTTCCATTAAATCTTAAAAACCGATCTCTGGTAAACGGTTTATTTGACCCTGTAACAGAAACCATCTACATAAACTCAGATAATCTTAGAGGTAAGCCAGAACTAATTTTACCTAAATTGTTTCACGAACTTCAACATTGGGTACAGGATCAAGAGGGCTTTCCTGCGGGGGACTCTGTCAGAGATGCCCCTGAAGATTTGGTACAACAAATACAAGCCCTTCGTAAAGAGTTTGTAGACTTAGAAAATCAAACGGCTTCTTTCTTAAAACCCCTTGTAGAAAGTGCATTTAGATCAACGGGGGAACTTACCGCAATCGAAAAAGGTTTATCAAGACTACAAACTTCTCCAGAGGCAATAGAACAACAAAGTAAAAGGCTTGCTCAAAAGTTACGTTTTTTTTATGCCGACTACACAGATGCTTTGGCGGAGGGGCGTCAGTCGGGCACCTTTGCTGATTTTATACGAGAAAAAGCAAAGCCCGGAGATTTTGGTGTTTTAGACGAGTTAAAAAGCGAGACCGGTCCAGCAGACGCCATTTCAGATTTTTCCAAAGTAGTTACAAAATCAGGGCGTGAATCTACGTTAGACGTACTAGGCCCTCTTTTTAGAAGAATGGATAATTTAGGAAAGAAAGGATTTGAACTTTCCTACCAAGCTAGATTACAGGAAGAGAAAGCCTTTCAAGATTACAGTTCGACCGCAGGAGAATATGAGGCGCGAATAGTCGAAGAAAGTTCTAAAGAGGCCGGAAGAATACCGCCAACCCCTGCTCAAAGATTAGAGGAAGAGCGAGACAGGATGCTTGCACGGGCAGAACGGCAAGCCATAAAGAATAAAGAAAACCCCTACACCACTACGACGCGACCAGAAAACATTCGTTTTGCCGAAAGATTTCCGCCCACTTCTGAAATTGTGGATGACTTTGGCAACCCGCGTATTCCAGAGCAAAAAGCTAAGGGCGGCGGCGTGGAGAGCCTTGCTCCTGTTGCAAGAAACATGTTCAATATTCCTTATATAAAGCGCGGTGTTGGCGCGTTTGCCCCTTATACAAATAGGAGAGCCTGATGGCTAATGGTGACGAAAAAGCGATTCTTTCTTCGTTGATGGATAGTACGGCGACGCCGGATTTTACAGAAGAAGACATGGAGCTAGATATTGAATTGGCTGCCCCCGGTACATTTGAGGCCGACCAGCTTCTTCCTGAAGGCATTGAAATTGAGGAGTCTGACGATGGCGGTGTTATTGTGGACTTTGACCCTATGGCGATGGTTGGGGTCGATGAAGGCGATTTTTACAGAAACTTGGCGGAAGATTTGGATGACCGCGAACTCGGTGCTTTGGCTTCAGAACTTTTAGGGGATTTTGAGGCCAACAAGTCTTCGCGTTCTGAGTGGGAAGATGCGTATTCCAAGGGCTTGGAGCTTTTGGGATATACCTATGAAGAACGAACGATGCCTTTCCGTGGTGCGACGGGTGTGACGCATCCGTTGATGGCGGAAGCGGCGACGCAGTTTCAGGCGCAGGCGTTTAATGAGTTGTTGCCGCCGTCGGGTCCTGTTCGCACGACGGTTATTGGGGAGAAGACCAAGGACCGTGAAGCGCAGGCCATGCGTGTTAAGGAATTCATGAATTATTACATTACGGATGTAATGGATGATTACACGCCTGAATTTGATCAGATGTTATTTTATTTGCCGCTGGCGGGATCGACGTTTAAGAAGGTGTATTACGACGAGACCATGAGCCGTGCGGTGAGTAAGTTTGTTCCTGCGGAGGACATTGTGGTGCCTTATGGCGCTACGGATTTGGACTCTTGTCCGAATATTACGCAGGTTTTGAAGATGCCGTTAAATGAGTTGAGAAAACGGCAGGTAATGGGGTTTTATCGGGATATTTCTGTACTGCCTAGTGTTTCTGACTCTAATGAAGTGACGGACGAGTTAGACAAGATTGGCGGGATGGAGAGTAGCAACATTGATTATGACTGTACGTTGTTGGAGTGCCACGTAGAGCTTGACCTAGCGGGCTTTGAGGACATGGGGGAAGATGGGGAGCCGACGGGCATTAAGGTGCCTTATGTAGTGACCCTTAGTGAGGACAACGGGCAGGTCTTGTCTGTTCGTCGAAACTACCGTGAGGACGACGAGTTACGGCGTAAGATTCAATATTTTGTTCATTATAAATTCTTGCCGGGGTTTGGTTTCTATGGGCTCGGACTTATTCACACGATTGGGGGCCTCTCGCGAACCGCGACTGCTGCCCTTCGTCAACTTATTGATGCTGGTACTCTTTCTAACCTTCCTGCTGGATTTAAAGCTCGCGGTCTTAGAGTTAGGGACGATGAAGAGCCGTTGCAGCCCGGAGAATTCCGAGACGTTGACGCACCGGGAGGCGCGATCAGAGATTCCTTAATGCCTTTACCTTTTAAGGGACCGGATGGAACGTTATTTCAGTTATTAGGGTTTGTGGTGGATGCGGGGCGTCGTTTTGCCACCATCACGGACATGAAGGTAGGTGATGGCAACCAGCAAGCGCCGGTAGGCACGACGGTTGCGCTCTTGGAACAGGGCTCACGGGTCATGAGTGCGGTCCATAAGCGCCTGCACTACAGCATGCGGCAAGAGTTTAAATTGTTGTCGCGAGTAATGTCCGAGTATTTACCTCAGGAATATCCGTTTGCTGTGGAGGGCGGTGATCGCACCATTATGGCGCAGGATTTTGACGACCGGGTAGATGTTGTTCCTGTGTCAAATCCGAATGTATTTTCACAAGCTCAGCGCATTGCATTGGCGCAATCGCAGCTTGAAATGGCCATGCAGGCTCCGCAAATGCACGACCTGCACGAGGCTTATCGTCGTATGTACGAGGCACTGGGGATAAGAGACATTGATAAAGTGTTGATAGCGCCCTCGTCCGACGATCCGATTCCAAAGGACCCTGCACAGGAGAACATAGATTCTCTGGACAACGTGCAGTTGAAAGCGTTTGAGGGGCAGGATCATGACGCGCATATACTTGCGCATTTGACGTTTGGCACGTCGCCCACGCTTCAAGCGATGCCGCAATCGGCCATCTCGCTTCAGAAGCATATTATGGAGCATGTAAAGATCAAGTCGCAGGAGATGGCGACGGCTCAGTTGATGCAACAGACGGGTGGTCAGCCGCTGACGCCTGATATGGAGCTAGAATTGGAGTCTATGGTAGCGCGGTTGAATGCGCAGGAATTCCAGAATCTGAAGCAATTGACGGCACAGGTATCGGGTGCGGGTCAGCAACAGCCTGATCCTCTGGTACAATTGAAGCAACAGGAATTGCAGTTGGATGCTCAGCAACAGCAATTTGATGCTCAGATGGATCAGCAAGAACTGGCGCTTGACCAGCAACGGATGCAGAACAAGGCGACGGAGTTCCAGCAGCGTCTTGCAAGCCAAGAGCGACAAACGCAGGCGCGTATTGACGCGGCCCTTGAACGTGAACTGATGAAGCAACGCTTCGATAGGAATAGATGATATGAAAGTAAAGTGTAATGGTGCTCCGGGCAAGAACCCGCCAAAACCAGTGGCCAAGGCGGTTATTGATGGTCAGGGTTCTATCCCTTATGCCATGGCAAAGGAAGAAAAGACGCCTAACACGGCGGTAGGTAAGGTTACTACGGGTAAGAAGCGTGGCATGGGTGCCGCTCTTCGCGGCTCACGGTTCACTAGCGCCTAATTATGCCTTTAACGCGAGGAAACAATCCAAAGCAAATTAGCGGCAATATTCGCCGCCTGAAGAAAGAGGGCAAGCCTCAAGATCAGGCGGTTGCTATTGCGTTAAATGTGGCGGGGAAAAGCAAAAAGAAGCCTAAAAAAATGGCAAAAGGCGGCATGGTCAAAGGGTACAGCCCGATTGCTATTAGAAAACAACGTTTTAAAGGAGTTTTTTAATGCTGGAATTATTGGTCGGCCCTGTTGCGGGGCTTTTAGATAAATTCATACCGGACGCTGATGAGCGAAATAGACTTGCTCATGAAATATCAACGATGGCTGAAAGACACGCTCATGAGTTGGCTAAAGCCCAGATTGAGGTTAATAAAGAAGAAGCTAAATCGTCTTCTATGTTTGTTTCTGGGTGGCGTCCAGCGGTTGGGTGGATTTGTGCAACAGGAATGGGCTTTAATTTTATTTGCGTCCCTCTTGGGAACTTTGTGGCTGGTGTCGCTGGCTACCCACTTGAAATTATTGCTCTTGATTTGAGCGAAATGATGCCTGTGCTGATGGGCATGTTAGGTCTTGGGGCGATGAGAAGTTTTGAAAAAACCAAGGGCGTAGCACGCCAAAAATGACGTATCAATATTTTGACATCTCCGAATTTGTTTGTCAGGAGACGGGTGAAAACGAAATTTTACCCGAGTTTGTGCATTCGTTAGACGAGTTAAGGGAAGCGTGTGGTTTTCCCTTTCAGATCACGTCGGGATATCGCTCGCCACGGCACAGTATTGAGGCCAAAAAAGAAAAACCCGGCACTCATTCCAAAGGAATTGCAGCGGACATTGCGATTAACAATGGCACACAGCGTCGTAAGATTGTGGAAGAGGCGATCCGTTTAGGCTTTTCTGGAATTGGCGTAGCTCACACCTTTGTTCACGTTGATATTAGGCGCTCAGAACCTGTTATTTGGTGCTATTAACTTGCCTCTATATGGGTGTCGTGGTATATAAATACGACATTCTGGGATGGAGTGCTAAGTGGACGGAATACAGGTCGTTCAATTCGTTCAAAAGGTTATAAAAGACCGACGAACACAAGTTTTAGACCTTTTAGAACACAACAGTTTAAAATCAATGGAAGATTATCGCTTTTTGATGGGCGAACTTTCTTCTTTAAACGTAGTTTCACAGGAACTCTCGGGCCTGCTTGAACAACAGGAGCACATAAATGACTGATGCAGCAGAAACGCTGGATCTTGATGCCGCTAAAGAAGGCGTCAAATCCTTATATAAAGAGCCTAAAGTAAAGGTTCTTGACCCTGATTCCATGGAAGGAAGTTTATTGGAAAGAATGCCTAGTCCTACGGGTTGGCGCATGCTTATTCTTCCTTATCGGGGTAAAGAAACCACAGACGGTGGCATTTATATCCCCAATAAAGTGCTTGAAGACGGGCAAATTCAGACCGTAGTTGGTTACGTTGTCAAGCAAGGTCCGCTTTGTTATCAAGACAAAGAAAAATTCCCCGATGGCCCTTGGTGCGAAGAAAAACAATGGGTTATTTTCGCCAGATATGCAGGCTCTAGGTTCCGTATTGACGGCGGGGAATGCCGAATTCTCAATGATGATGAGATTTTGGCAACAATCGACAATCCTGACGATATTCTTAGCCTTTAAGGAGGATACAGCATGGCAGATGCTGCGGAAGAAGCTCAATATGAGTTAGATGTGGGTGAAGCAGAAGAAACGGAAGTAGAACTTCCTGAGAGTCCCCCTGCTGAGCAAGAAGAAAACGAGCCGGAACAACACGTTGAAAGTGCGCAATCTGTAGATTCTGACGAGGAAATGGAGCAGTACAGCGAGTCTGTGCAAAAGCGCATTAATCGTTTGACCAAAAAGATGCGAGAGGCGGAGCGGCAACGTGAAGAAGCCATCCGATATGCTCAAAACGTTCAATCTGAGGCCGAGAGCATTCGACAAAGAATGCAGACCTTGGATCAAGGGTATATGGCGGAGTATGGCAATCGTCTTCAACTTGAACAACAGCAGGCGGAAGCAGAATTACGTCGTGCGGTAGAATTGGGTGATGCTGACGCTACGGTTCAGGCTCAAAAGCGTTTAACGGACCTTAGTATAGCGGCCAACGGGTATTCGCAAGCTCAGCGACAGGCGCAGGCAAGAGCACAGCAACAACCGCAAGCCCCAATGGTTCCTCAAGTAGCGCCTCAAGCAGCACCGCAGCAACAGCGGCCTGATCCAAAGGCAGAGCAGTGGGCTGAAAAGAACACGTGGTTTGGTCAGGATGAGGCCATGACGTTTGCGGCGTTTGGTATTCACAAGAAATTGATTGAGGATGAGGGATTTGATCCGCAATCAGAAGACTACTATAATGCACTAGATGATCGAATACGGCGGGAATTTCCGCACAAATTCGGTGAGAATACGGGAGCTTCGCGACGGCCCGCCCAGACTGTCGCAGGCGTTTCCCGCTCAACTACAACAGGGCGCGGTAACAAAAGGGTCAAACTCTCTCAGACCCAAGTAGCGATAGCGAAAAAATTGGGAGTGCCGCTTGAAGAATATGCGAAATACGTTAAGGAGTAAGGATATGTCCGAAGAGAAGAAAGGCTTTGAGGGCATTAACCGCTCCTCACGTGAAGCAGCGTCAAGGGAGACACAAGGTCGGCGTAAGCCTTGGGCTCCCCCGTCAATGCTAGATGCACCGCCCGCACCAGAGGGCTTTAAACATCGTTGGATTCGTGCAGAAGTTAGAGGTTTTGATGACCGCAAGAACATTTCTGCAAAATTGCGAGAAGGCTATGAGCTTGTTCGCCAAGATGAATATCCCGATTTTGAAGCACCGGTAATTGATTCGGGTAAATACGAAGGTGTTTTTGGAGTAGGCGGGCTAGTGCTTGCTCGTATACCGGTTGAAACTGTACAAGAACGCGCAGATTACTTTGCACAACGTAACGCGGATCAAATTGAGGCAGTTGAGTCGGATATGATGCGAGAAAACGCTCATCCAACCATGACGATCGGAAGACCCGAACGTCAAAGTCGTGTAACTTTTGGCGGTCCCAAGAAATAGGGCCGCACAGAACGAGGTATTAACCTATGGCAAACCAAGAAACTGCCTTCGGTCTTCGTCCTGTTGGTCTAGTAGGAAGCGGTGCTAATAGCACTGGTGTTACTGAGTATGAAATTGCCAGTAACAATACAAATGCTATCTATAACGGTGCAATTGTTGTTCCTCTTGCGGCAGGCGTAATTGACCAAGCCGGAGATACTGCGGGCGGCACTACGCAAGCCCTCGGTGTTCTCATCGGGGTTCAGTATCACGATTCGACCCAGAAGAAGCCTGTTTGGCTCAACTACTGGCCCGGATCAGGTAGCGTGTCTGTAGACACCAACTACCCGGTAAAAGCTCTTGTAGCTGACGACCCCAACCAACTGTTCGTCGTAGCGGCGGATGCTACCCTCACTGACCGAGCTACTGCACTGGCAACTGTGTTTGCCAACGCAAGCCTTGGCACTTCTGCTCGTAGCGGATCTACCGACACCGGTAAATCTAGCGCCCAGCTTTCTGTGTCCAGCGTTGCTACCACGGCTACTTTGCCGTTGCGTATCGTAGGTTTGGTCGATGATGACGCTAACAATGATTACGCGTCAGCAGGGGCTCATCTTATTGTTCGACTGAACGCTCACTTCAACGCGGGCAGCCGTCGTTTTGATTCTCAAACGACTGCCGA
>Ga0255781_10003387_pt1 | contig 12457 bp, 7 predicted proteins | sample 101ome_21_FD_179979 | JGI IMG/M metagenome (GOLD analysis project Ga0255781, IMG submission 179979) | Coastal salt marsh microbial communities from the Groves Creek Marsh, Skidaway Island, Georgia - 101413BT metaG (version 2) | ecosystem: Environmental > Aquatic > Marine > Intertidal zone > Salt...
ACTTCTTGATAATCTGTGTTTGCTTCGTTGTTTGGAACAAACATCTCTTTATCTGTTTCATAAATAACTTTTAAAGTTCCATAAAAAACACCATCTGGTGCATAACATTTAGTAACTGAAACTATCGTATCTTTATTAATCATAATTATATCTCCGCATTTGCTGTTAAATGTGCATGAAGTAATATTGTGCCTGAAAAAGCAGATGTATTCCACCAACCAACTTTGTCATCTGATATTACATTAGGATTACAAGAAAAATCAGTAGTTGTTGCAAATTCTCTAAAACTTGAATTTGTAGCGTAAGGATTATAAGTTGTTATAGATGGAACCGCTCTCATTGTAATAGGAAAATAAAAAGCACTAACGTAATTAGTTTTTGAACCAACTAAAGCTGTATTACCAGTTGTTAGATTTTGTGCTGGTGCAGTTCCTTGCGGGAAACTTTTGTAAAAATATCTTTGACATCTTCTTAAATTCGCATCATAAGGCAAAATTTCTATGTCAGTTTTAGAACTTCCTTTTTCATATTGAACACCTGTTAACCAAAATTCATTAAATACAGTACCAGCTAAATTAACTTGTCCTGTTGCTTTTTGACTACTACTTACAGTATTCCAACTAGTGTTTAATGCACCACTTTGATTTCCATAAGCTACATAAAAATCTATAGTTAAAGATTTATTAACATCATCTCTATATTTTCTAGCACTATCTCCTGGTATAGTTATTTCTTTTTGTTCCCAAGTATTAGCAGAATTAATAGTATAACTTTGAGATATACCACCTGCATAATCTGTGTTATTAAAAAACACAATATAAGTACCTGTAACATTTGATTTAACCCAAAATGAAAGTGTACTATCACTTGGTGTACTTGTACCATAAGATAAATCTTGAAGATCTCTACCTTCTAAAGCATAATGAAGAGTAGTATAACTATAACTAGCTAAACTTGCCTCTGCTGTTTCACAAGTAATTTTTAATGAAGATTTTAAACCTGAACCTAAAGGTATTATGTCAGTAGAACCTAAAGTTTGTTGAGTATAATCCTCTAACTTCTTTTGTTCCATTCCCCACGTACCACCTTGTAAAGTTTTAAGTTTCCATCTATCTAATGTATGAAATGTACTTGTACTATTTGAAATACTATTAGCTGATTGAGCACGTTGAGATACATCCATAGTACCATTTACTATTTTATTTCTAAAAGTTTCAAGGCTAGAACCTCCGCCAGATAAAACTGTTCCACCTACGTATAAAGCCATTATTCAATCTCCTTTAGGCAGAATTTAAACTTCTTACCATTTTTGTTGTTAATAATATAAAGATCATTAGCACCTTCTTGAATTGTCCAATTACCAGTAGTCCCATCAACTGAGTTACCTTCCTTGTGTCTTTCATTAGATAAGTGTAAGTCACCAGTATAAATGTTTTGCCATTGTAAACTTGAAGAACCTAAGTCTTGAGCATTATCAGTGAACGGCATTATTGAACCATTAGTTCTAACTACAGTAACACTACTATTACCTAAAGTAATTTCATTACTTACTGTTGCTGAACTTGGTTGAGCACTAAAACCAACAAATGTATTGTTAGCACCTGTAGTTATTTGTTGACCTGCGGCCTTACCTATTGCTGTGTTAGTATAACCAGTTGTTAAGTTTGACATTGCACTTTCACCAACAGCAGTATTATCTGAACCACTAGATTGAGTAAATAAAGAATTATAACCCACAGCAGTACTAGAACTACCTGTATTATTCAGCAATGAACTTCTACCTACAGCAACGTTTTGTTGACCAGTAACGTTTTGTCTCAATGAGAAGTTTCCAACAGCAGTATTACTTTGACCACTTGTAGTATCTCTACCAGAAGTATAACCAATAAATACGTTATGATAGTTAGTAGTTGATTGGCCTGCTTGAGTACCAATAGCTATATTAGAGCCATTAGTTGTAGCCGCTGATAAAGTATTATAACCTATTGCAATGTTATCAGTACCGCTAGTTATATTTGTTCCAGCATTTTCACCAATACCAATGTTATCTGTTCCAGTAGTAATAGCATCTGTAGCACCACTACCTAATCCTAAGTTGTGGTCTGTATCATATACAGCACTTGTTAAATCACCAATGTCACTAGCACCGCCACCAGAAGCAGAAGCAAAAGTAATGTCTGTTCCGTTAAATGTTAATACATCACCACTAGATGCACTTGAAGTTAATCCTGGTATTCTTAAAGAATCAACATTAGTATCTCCAAGTGTAATTTCATTTGTAGCATTTGTTGCTGAAGCCTCAGCATTGTAACCAATAACTGTACAATTAGAACCATCAACAAAACTATCAGCGGCATTCTTACCAATAAAAGTATTACTACTACCTGTAGTCATTGCTAAACCAGCTGATTCACCAACACTTACGTTCATTTGTCCAGTAGTTAATACTTTGTTTGCATTTGAACCTATACTTGTGTTGTTATGAGATGTACCAGTTGAGTTTGATTGATAACCTATAGATACGTTATTAATACCACTTTGAGAAGAACCAAAAGCATCTTTACCAATAGCAATGTTATTACCACCTGTTGTATTAGCAAAACCTGCCATGTCTCCTAAAAATACGTTTCTATTACCAGTAGTTATATTTGTACCTGATCTGTAACCTATAGCTATATTATCAACACCAGATGTAATAGCATCCATAGCCTCGTCACCTAAACCTAAGTTATGATCTGAATCATAAATAGCATCTGATAAACCATTTATATCTGAAACACCAGAAGCAGAAGCAAAAGTTATATCTGTACCATTCCAAGTTAATACATCTCCTGTAGTTGCTGAACCAGTTAATCCAGGTATTCTTAATGAAGTAACATTGGAATTACCTAAAGTAATTTCATTTGTTGCTGTAGCTGAACTTGGTTCTGCATCGTAACCTAAAGTAGTTATATTACTACCAGAAGTTAATGTTGAACCAGAACTCCAACCAATTAAAGTATTACTACTTCCTAAAACATTCTCACCTGCTCTTGAACCTATACAAGTATTATAACCACCTGTAACTAAATCCCAACCAGATCTCATACCTAGTAAACAGTTTTCAGAACCAGTTGTAGTAAGTCTACCACTTTCATAACCTATGTATGTATTCCAAGAACCTGTTGTGTTTTTAACACCAGCTTGATACCCAATACCTATAGTACCGTTTGCTTGGTTATCACTTAATGCACTTCTACCAATAGCAACAGCTTTTTCACCAGCACTTGCATTGTACATAGCGTAACCACCAACAGCAACGTTATCTTTAGTAGTTGTAATTGATTGACCAGCATAATATCCAATAAATGTATTAGTATTACCAGTAGTAACACTATCACCAGTACCGTAACCAACAGCAACATTATTTCCAGCTGTGTTATTAATTAATGAGTTAGTACCAATTGCTACACAGTTTGCCGCTGTATGATTTTGTAAAGCAGAGTAACCAATTGCAATATTATTACTACCTGTAGAGTTTGCTTGTAAAGCTTGTGCACCTAAAACAATATTAGAACCACCACTAGTTATAGCTACTCCTGAATTATCTCCAACAATAGTATTTCTATCACCTGTAGTTATAGCTGTTCCTGCATTATGACCAATACCAATATTATCAATACCACTTCCAGCAGTTATGTTATCCATTGCATTATCACCAATACCAATGTTATGATCTGCATCATAAATAGCATCTGATAAGCCATCGATATCTGTAACACCACCACTTCCAGGTGCCGCAATAACAAATGAATCTGTTGATGCTTGATAAGTTAATAGATCACCATCACTAGCACTACTAGTCATTCCTGGTATTCTAAATTTGAAAGGATAACTTGCACCTAATACAATTTCATAACTTGTTGTAGCAGTAGATGGTTGTGCACCGTAACCTAAACAAATATTCATAGTACCTGTAGATATATTCTCTCCAGTTTTAGCACCGATAAGAGTATTATAAGAACCTGTACTCATACTATACCCAGCATTATATCCAAACAATGCATTTCTATAACCAGCTGTATTACCTGTACCTACCACTGAAGTTCCCGCTCTGTAACCAACAGCAGTATTTTCACTACCACCTATATTAGTTGTTAAGGCATCTGTACCAAAAGCAGTATTACTAAAACCAGTTGTTGTATCATCTAAAGCCTGAGAACCAAAAGCTGTATTACCATCCCCAGTTGTTAAAGCCTCTAAAGTATTATAACCATAACCAGTTGATGCTGTTGCTGTAGTTATATTATTTAAAGTATTTGTACCTGCGGCCATTGTATTTGTATTCTCAATTACATTGGCTGTGTCAGGTATCTTAATTTCTATATATCGTGACATTTAAAATTCCTTATATTGTGTGTGGCCCAAATAAATGAGCCACACAAAATTATTATTACTTATTAGTTAAAACCCAACCATAAGAACTAATGAACATAAGTTCAAAACCAGCTCTTGAAGTTGCAACTGTTAAGTCAGATGCGTCACCTTGTATGTTATTACCATTTCTAGCAATAGTTATATTGTTAGACGCCGCGTTACCACCAACATCAACAATCTTAACTAATTCACCACTACTTGGAGAACCAGGTAGAGTTACTGTTACAGCCGCAGACGTAGTATCTATAAAGAAACCTTGCCAGTATTCAGCTGAAGAAACAGAGAATGAACTAGTTTTAACTGTAGTATCCCATTTACCAAAAGATACATTAGCATTGTTTACCCATGCAGAACCATTGTAAACTAAAGCATCTTTATTAGATGCAGAAGTAATAGTTACATCAGATAAGTCACCAATGTTTTCATTTGTAATGTCAGATATGAATGCACTGTCATTAGTAAAATCAGATACATTAGTTGGTGTACCAGATAAATCTGTGTACGCTAATTGAGCATTTACAAAGTTAGAACCATCATGTCTAATAACTTGACCAGATGATGCTGTAGTAATTGTAACATCACTTAGTTCATCAATTGATTCACTGTTAATGTTTTGTAAAGCAGTGTCAGCTTTAGCACCTTGAGCCGCAGTAGCATAATCACTAGCCGCAGTAGTAGCCGCAGAACCTAGACCTAAAGTAGTTCTAGCTGTAGCCGCATCAGCATCGTCAATTAAAGTTCCACCAAAAGTAGAAACTGAAGAAGCATCTAATTTAGCCGCTAAATCAGTTGTTAAGTTTGTTACTTGTGATTGAGCAATTGTTAAAGCCGCCTCATGTTGAGTAACAGATGCCTCAGGTACAGTAGTTGATAAAACAACATTTGCAGTACCGTCAAAAGAAACAGCAGAAGCAGTTACATCACCACTTAAACTAAAGTCTCTAGCAGTTGCTAATCTTGTAGCTGAATCTGAAGTAGATACAGAATCATTAATCTGTACATATGAACTACCAGACCATCTGTAAATATCACCAGTTGATTGATCTACATAAAGTTTGCCAGTTTCACCAGTTGTTGGGAATGATGACACATTAGCATATTCAGCAACATCATCTACATAAGATGGAAGTTGAGATGCAGGAACTTTAGCATTACTATCTAGTGATGCATAACCATTAGCTTGACCTTTTTCAGAAGTAGCTTGTAAACCAGAAGCACTAGTAGAAACAGCACTTGCGATTTCTGTATCTACATAATCTTTAGTTGTTACATCAGTTGCATTCGTTGGTGTAAACGATGCGTCTAATGCAATCGAGTCAGCAAGAATACCACCAACTATTTCAAGTTCTACACTTGGAGTTATAGTACCTATACCTACTCTGTTATTAGCACTATCAACATGTAACGTAGTTGAGTCTACTGTTAGATTGTTGATTTGACTATTTGTTTTTATATCTATATAATTAGCCATTATTTGTTTTCCTTATTATTATTTAGTTGTTAAGAACCAGCCGTAAGAATTTACGTACATTAATTCAAATGCCGCATTATTTAAAGCCACGTTCAAATTACCAGAACCACCCTGAATACTATTTCCACTAGGGTTTATTGTTAAACTATTTGATGATAAATTACCACCAACATCCAAAAATCTTACCTTTTGCATATGATTTGGTGTAGTAGGTAAAGTTACAGTTATACTCGTAGTCGCTGTATCTATTAAATATCCTGTCCATTGATCTCCAGAAGAGACAGTGAAATTCGATGTTTTAACTGATGAGTCATAAGTACCATGAGATACTTGTGAATCTACATAAGCTTTAACTGATTGTTGTGTTGGAAAATGACTGGCAGAATTAGAAGCCATATCATCTTCATCTAATTTAAACTGAGAATTTATTCTACTATCAACTCTACTATCAGTATAAAATAATTTAGAACCCTCAGATATATGATTTGTACTATTAGGTATACTAAAAGCACCAGTAGATTGATTATATCCCGCAGTACCAATAGTTGCACTTACAGCAGATCTAACTCTTGTATCAGTATAATATAAATTAGAACCTTCAGCTAAATCACTTGTTGTGTTATTTGATAATGTTTCTTCATCACCAGCATTAACCCAACCACTTCCATTGTATCTTAATACTTGACCATTAGAAGGTGAAGTGACTGTTACGTTTCCAATATCACTTAGATCATTATTTGTTAAATCATAACCACCAACACTATTAGCACTAATTGTTAATTGGTTGTTAGCATCATCATAATTAAATGTAACATTAGAACCAGCTACTAATAAGTTAGATATTCTATCATCTACTCTTTCATCAGTATAATATAAATTGTTTGAACCTTCAGGTAAACTATCTGTATCAGCATTAGTTTGATCTGTTTGGTTTTCCCATACAGAACCATTCCATTTTAATACTTGACCTATTTGTGCATTACTAACATTAACATCATTTAAATAACTAATACTCTTAGCCGCAATTCTTGTATCAACTTTAGTATCAGTATAATAAAAGTTAACACTACCTTCAGATAAGTCATCAGTAGTTTTAGTTGATAATCTAGTATCAAAAGCACTATCAACTCTAGCATTTGTAAAGTATAAATTACTTCCTTCTGCTAAATCAGATGTAGTTTTAACAGATAACCTTTGATCAAAAGCCGCATAAGCTCTTGTGTCAGTGTAATATAAATTACCACCTTCAGCTATATCGTCAGTTGTTTTACTTGCTATGTTAGCATTAACTCTAGCCTCAGTGTAATATAAAGCACTTCCTTCAGCTATATCATCAGTTGTCTTAGTTGCAAGTCTTGTATCAAATGTAGTATTAAAATCAGCAATAGCTAATTTAGTTGCAATACTAGCTGTTAAAGTACTAGCAAGATTAGCATCATCATTTAATGCTGTTGATATTTCTCCAAGTGTATCAAGTTGAGCTGGTGAACCATTAACTAAGTTTGCTACAGCTTGATCAGTATATGCATTAGCTTGTTGTACAGCATTACCTTGTACAGCACCTTGCGATATTGTTAAAAAATCTGAGTATCTAATTTTGTATTCTACAAATGTATTATCACTAGACCACAATACCCAGTCATTAGTTGTTATTGCAGTACTTGTAACGTATTCACTAAAATCCCATTTATCACCCTTTGGGCCTGTTGGGCCTTGAGGGCCTTGTGGGCCTACTGGGCCTGTTATAGATACACCTTGATCTCCTCTAGGGCCTTGTACACCCTGTGGGCCAGTTGCTCCTGTTAAACCTGTAGGGCCTGTTGGGCCTGTTGGGCCTTGAGGGCCTGTTGGGCCTACTGGGCCTTGTGGGCCTATCAAACCTACATTACCGTACTCATCTGTAAATGTTCCATAAGTTATTGACATTTTTAATTCCTTTATAAGTTAGGTTGATATCTTATTATAAATAAGAACCTTATTGATTTAATTTCTTCACCGTTTTGCCATTGCACCTTTACAGCAACTATATATGGAGTTGTTGAATCTGGGCTTGACGTATGTACATGACCACCTTGATTAAAATCAGATAATAAAGTACTTGGTATTAGAAAACTAAATCCACCAACAGCCTTATCTCTTATCACTTGTGTATCAGTGTATGTTGTAACATTTGAGTTACTATCTTTTTGTAAATTTTCTATAACGGCAACACTTCTTTTATAACTTACAGTTCCCGTAAATAATTCTGCGTTTATTGTAAATGTAGTTGTTGTAAAATCTGTATTATCACCACTCGAAATTGTTTTCTTAAATTGATTGGTTTCTAATATCTCTTCAGCAACAACATCATCTGCACCACCTAAGTAGTGTGCAATGTTAGATATTCTCATAATTATCTCCTATTGGTTAGTTTATGAGTTTATATAAAACTATAGTCTTATATAAATTTTGTTATGGGGCATTACTCTTATATGGATGTGAATTAGGTAAACGACCAGTTAATCCCCATTTATGAGCAAGATAACCCTCAGCTTTTTCAAAATGTGTCATGTCAGTACCACTAGTTCCAGGCATACCATTAATAAAAAATATTTCAGCTACTCGACCATCTAATTCTTGCGATGCTCTATTTCTCATTAGCCTTAATTGTTGGTTTTGTGATAAGTTATTATCATAATCATTTACTGGTGTAAATGCGTTAGACCCATCTACTCTTAAACCTATTTGATTACCTGTTTTATTAAAATAAACACCAACAATCTGATAAGTATATCTACTTAATGATATTAAATTCCATTGTTGAAGATTACCAATTGTTGAACTAATCCTATTACTACTTAAACCATCTAAGTCTAATTCTCCAGGCCAAGTATCATTATTTGCACCTGAACTCATAGAATAATCTCTTTTTTGATTTGCATTAGTTTCTATAGACCACAATGAATCTGAAGTTGAGTTTACGTTGTCCCATTTAAAAATACCAATAGCAAAATGATTTCCACCAGTTATTGTATTATAATAAGTTGAACTTTGTATATACTCATTAGACCCATTAAAATCTAAAACATTTTTATTATTTAAATCGTTAATTAAATTAGGTGTACCGCCTATATTAAAACTATGTACACCTGCTTTATCTGTTACACCAATAACTGTAGCACCTGAAGTAGAAATACTAGAACTATCATTAGCATCAATCCATAATGCTACATTAAGATCAGACGGAACCCATGCAGGAGTTGTCCCTCCACTTGTTATTGCTCTTCTTGTCATTGAATGACCAATAGAACTAAACGATGAACCCATGATATTTCCCCTATGAATAACTAACAGATTGACCCATAACAACGTATGTTGAACCTGTATAATAAATTGTAAATGAAATTATATCTACACCATTAGCAGTACCATTTGGTGTTGAACCGCCTTGCCAATTAATTGTTTGTGATGTACCATTAACATTTAATGCATTTACCATATAAGGTGTTGAACCTTGATTCCATATAATTGTAATGTTACTACCTTGATTATTTGATAAGCTTAAATTAGTTACATTTAAAGTCTTATTATTTGAAGCACTTGAAATATATAAACTATGACTTGTTTGTGCATTTAAAGTTATAGTAGATATTATTCCTGTATGTGTATCAAAAGTTTCTATAATACCATTATCAGATAATTTTAAACCACCTGTAATATTATGACTATTAGTATTTAAGTTACCACCTAAATCAGGTGATGTATCATGTGATATATGTAAAGCTTGTATATTATGTGAACCTGCTTGTTGTGAATAAACTAAATAACCATTATCTATACTAGATGTATTTACATCACTTAAATCATTAAGAGCTGTTACTAATGTTGGTTTATTACTTAAACTATTATAGTCACCGTCAAATAAAGTTGGTTTATTAGTTAAATTATTATAATCACCATCAAATAAAGTTGGTTTATTAGTTAAATTATTATAATCACCGTCAAATGCATCTGTAATACCATAACCTGATATTGTAGTTGGTACACCAGTTAACGAACTAAATTGTCCATCAAAAGTAGAAGGTAAAAGTGTCCATACATAATCTGTACCATTCCAAGATAATACTTGGTTAGTTAATGCTGAACTTGTATTTAAATGTGTATCAACATCTGCATCAGTATAAACTGTATATGTAGTTGGTGTTACCCAAGTATAATCTGTACCATTCCAATTTAATACTTGACCACTAGTAGCATTAGATGTGTTTAAATGTGTATCAACTCTAGCATCAGTAAAATATAAATTACTACCTTCACTAATATCTGTTGTAGATTTAGTAGCTAATCTAGTATCAAATGTAGAATTAAAATCAGATATATTTAATTTTAATGCTAAGTTATTAGTCATTGTAGTAGCAAAGTTAGGGTCATCGCCTAAAGCACTTGCTAATTCATTTAATGTATCTAAAGAACCTGGAGCACTATCTAATATTTGATCAATCTTTAATTGTGCTCTAGCATCTACTCTAGCATCTGTATAATATAAATTATTAGTACCTTCAGCAATATCATCTGTGTCTAAAACTACAGTACCAGTTTGTGTATTAACACTGTTAACCGCATTAGAGACAGCAGGAGTAGTATAACTTATAACACCAGTAGTACTATTGTAAGATAAATCACCACCAGCACTTATAGCTAATCTAGCTCTAGTATCTGTATAATATAAATTAGTACCTTCGGCTAAATCTGTTGTTGATTTAGAACTGAACTTATTATCAAATCTTTGATCTGTGTAATATAAATTATTATTACCTTCATTAATATTATCTGTATTTAATACAACAGCACCAGTTAATGAGTTAACACTTGTAACATCACTACTAAAAGTAGGTGTAGTATAACTAATTACTCCAGTTTGACTATTATAAGATAAATCACCACTAACACCAATAGCTGATCTGGCTCTACTATTTGTATAATATAAGTTTGAACCTTCTGTTAAATGATCTGTAGTTCTAGTAGCAAGTCTAGCATCAAAATCCGCATCAGTATAAACATCATCTAATACTATATCTGCCTGATTAATTCTTGCATCAACTCTCGCATCTGTATAATAAAGATTACTAGTTCCTTCAGGTACATCATCTGTTGTTTCAATATCTGTATTACTTATAATTTGATTTATAATAGGTGTATCGACTACAATAGAATCGCTAGTTGTGCTTTGTCCCTGATTACCTATTGTAATATCTCCATCAGAGAGATTAATATAATCAGCATTGCCTTCTTTTAAATTTATATCAGCCATTTTTGTTTCCTTAATTAATTAGTTTGTATGCACCAAAATATGTTTTGGATGCACCGCCAGAGAAGTCTTTATCACTTCCTGAGTTTTGATAACCAAATACTTCAACATAATCTGTTGTACCATTTAATTGTATAATCTTAGATACATTGTAGTATTCATTATCTTCATGTCTCTTAGCATGAGTCGCTACAGCAGACCCATTCTTTTTAATTATTAAAGCACTACCATCAAAGTCATCAGAACTATTTATTTGTGTTTGTGCATATACATAATACTTACCTGCTGTTGTTGGTAAAAATCTGAAATCAGTTGCATTATCATAAGATGAACCATCATCAAAATCTTCAGTATCAATTTCTAATTTAGTTTCAGTACCAGATGTTATAGTTTGATCAGCACTTAAATACGCCTCAAACGATGGTGTATTTTTCATATTGTCAGCTAACACAACAGTCTTAGCAGATAAATCTAATGTGTTCGCTAATTGATTAGTACCCACAGCACCAGTTTGAATAGATGTTGTACTTACTGAGTTTGTACCAACATTAGTACTAGCATTAACTGGATTCCAAGCACCACAAGATAAACCTGAAGAGTATGCACCCTTACCAAAACTATTTGTACATTTGACCCAGATATATAAATCTGCTGTTGTAGGTATACCTTGTAAAGCAAAAGTCTCTACAGAATTAGCCGCATAAGTTCCAGCTGGAGCTGTAAATAAACCTGTTAAATATTTTGTACCTGTAACAGTATCAGAATAATAAAACTCAAGCCCTTCAACATTAGCTGAGTTTGGTAATGTTATTGATACATCTACATTAGGTATACTTGCTGAAGTGTTTAAACTATTTAAAGTTAAATTAGTTGCTACACCAAGATTTAAAAACCCTCTACTAGGATTTAATTGTGGTGCATCAGCCTTAGCAGTTAATGTAGCTACAACATAATCGTCAGGATTATATTCTTGAGCTGTTAAATTATAACCTTGTACTCCACCTTGAAGTTCAGTTTCAGATATACTATTAACTTTATATTGAGTACCACTTCTTGAACCATTATCTATAACACCAACATTCCAAGTAGTACTGTCTATACTAGTTATATTTTGTATAACAATATTGTTAGGACTATTCTTAGGTACAAATGAAATATGATTTAATGTAAATATAAATCCACCACCATAATCTCCACCAGTAGTAAATGCAGTATTTAATTCTACTAAACTTACTAATTGGCCTAATTTATTATTTTGATCTAACTCTTCTTTAGTTAAAGTA
>Ga0255781_10003403_pt1 | contig 12432 bp, 26 predicted proteins | sample 101ome_21_FD_179979 | JGI IMG/M metagenome (GOLD analysis project Ga0255781, IMG submission 179979) | Coastal salt marsh microbial communities from the Groves Creek Marsh, Skidaway Island, Georgia - 101413BT metaG (version 2) | ecosystem: Environmental > Aquatic > Marine > Intertidal zone >...
ACTCGGCCTGGGTGCTTTGTGGTGTGCCTGGAAAAGCCCGCAAAGTGAGTCTCGTTTGATCCTGTAGAATGTAAGTCCCGGTACAAACTGGGGCTTATCGTTTTATGTACTCATGGATACAAGACCAGCACCACTGACTTTCTTCAGCAAGTCCTTAGATCGCAACATCGCGATGGACGAGCTGCCCTCCCTCACAACCTCCGAGCTCTACCGGTTCAACGGGGAGCTTGTTATGGCCTCTCGTTCCATGGAGAACGCGCTGGCAGATGCGCAGCGGAATGAGATCAACACTGGCCGTCCGATCGATCCCGACTGGGTTCACAAGATCCGCAAGAAGATGGGGATCTGTAATGCGTTCCGTACCAACGCAATGCAGCGGCTCAACATGCCGGTGAAAACTGAGATTGTTGAGGTCCGCAAGGCTGCCCCTGAGCCAGACAACGATTTGGTCAATCAGCTAGCCGAGGACAAGTTCCAGGAGCTGCTTATTGAGGAGATTGGGGAGCGTCTGTTTCGGGAGCTTCAGCAGGAAGCGATTGAACTTGCTCTTGAAGATCTTCGACGAGGAACTCCAGCCTCATAATTTCGTGGACCGCCTGCTGGAGCATCTCTTGGTAAGACATCAGTGTCTTGAAGAGATACGCCTCGCGCTCCTCCATTCCGCGCGCTGCTAGCTCGATTGAGAGCTCCCTCTCGGGTGTTACATCCCGGTTAAACCAGGCCATAGCACTCCTCGCATTTGAGTTACTATAGGAACGCCCACTGCTCAATTATCTTTTATTTGTGTCGAATTTTGCATTGAACACTACGTGGGATGATGATGCGGAAGCTAAATCCCAACATGGTGACGGCATAAGCAGGGCCGTACCAGGCGCAAAAACCAAGAAGTTCAGGATCCGCGTTTCCCAAGTTGGTGCGAGTCCCATGTTTGTTGAGCTGCGGGCTGAGTCCAAGACTCATGCGTTGAAGTACGCGAAAGCTCGCTGGCCTATGTCCCAACTTTCGATTGTCTGATGTCCGACTCGTATTTCAGGGTTGAGGTGCTCGAATGCACCCAGTATCCGCAGAGCTTGGTGTGGCAAGCGATGCACCAGGACTACTACGAGGGCTATGTCGGAGACGATGACGACATACCGTCAGAAACTCGTGCTGGCGAGATCTGCGTCAAGCGCCTCTTAGCTGGCGAGCGTGGTCACTTTGGCCCGCTTGAGCACCCCGCTATCACCTTTGGCGTTGCTGGTTTCCCGCATTCAGTGATGCAGCAGGCGCGGACTCACCGCGTTGGTGTCAGCTTTGACGTGCAGTCGATGCGGTACACGGGCCAGCGGATGCTTAAGGTCGTCAATCGCGAAGTGCCTGTGGAGTCGGTGATTTATTTCCGCGAGCCTGGTTACTACCGGGATCGTGAGGGCAAGAAGTACCGCTACTCGGTTGATGATTTGAACCGGGACAAGGTCGTGGCGATGGAGGCGATCCGTCAATACGCCGTGCGCCTTAAGGCTGGATTTGCTGAGGAGCACATCCGTGGAATGCTGCCGTTCGATTTTCGGCAGAACTTTGTGGTTACCTTCAACCTCCGCAGCGCGCTCCACTTCCTTGATTTGCGTGCCAAGGCCGATGCACAGCCTGAAATCCAAGCTCTTTGCGAGTTAATGCTGCCCGAGCTTCAAGACTGGGCACCGCAAATTCTTAACTACTACATCGACAAGCGCCTCGGTAAAGCGAGGTTGGCGCCATGAGTGGACGCGGTAGGCCTGACGAGAGTTTGCGCCACTGCCCCAGGTGCAATCAGAAAAAGTTCTACGTGACGGAATCACGTCGGCGTAGCCAGGACCCGACTATGCGGTTCAGGCGCCGATGCACTAACTGCAACTACGCCGAGACAAAGTACGAGATAACGGCTACACAGATGAAGGAGTACGACCTTCTGCTCCGCCTTAATACCGCGATCTCGCAGGTCCTTAATCCGCCTATTAGCGAGTCCCGCAAGTCCTGCAACTCTTGTTCTTATTGGATCGATGGCTCCTGTTCGATGCAGTTCCCTGAATCTGGTGGATCGTTCGCCAGTGAGTGCTCGCTCTACGAGCCGAATCAACACCAGAGTTTGCCCGTCTTGCGGAAGGGACACTCGCAATCCCGTGATCTGCGCAGAGTGCTATCGCAAAACTCCCGCCGGTAGGGAAGAGATGCGCGAAGAGGTTCGGATGCGTAAGTACGAACCACTTGAGGGTGGCGGGCCATGCGCAGGCTGCGGCCATTGGAGTCACCGATGCTGCCTAGGGTTGCCTGAGGGTGGTACGAGGTTTGCGGTCGACTGCCCGGCGATGGTTACGGAGGCAGTTTGATGCGAGCTCACCCCTTCCTGAATCCGGTTGAGGCCGCAATCGTGCGTTGGCTTATGAAGTCACCCAGGATTGGCCTGGTCTGCATTAAGGAGCACGGATCCACTGTGACCTGGGTGCTTAGTGACGAATCGGATCCTGCTGGCTATGGCAAGCAGATGGATGTTTCAGACGATGTTGAGCCCGACTCCATGAAGTTGGAGCGTATCTACCATGCGCCCGATGCTGAAAAGTGAGTCTCTATCACCCAAACACAGGGGTAGGCTCCTACGGCGCTCACCCCTTGTTTTATGGCATCGAAACCTTCTACCGGCCTTGGTTCTTTGATGGGCGAATCGTTTATTGGGGTGACCCAGTCACTGGACGCGCAACAGCTCTTGAGCGAGCTGAAGCCATGGCAAGTCGAGAACGGCAAAGCCGCTTTCCTTGACTACCTGTACGACCTGTACGAACGCGACAATGCCGAGCCTGGCGAACGTGGCACGTACACCGGCCTTTGGGATCGATTCAAGGAAGACACCGCGCAGATTATGCGGGCTTCCTTCATCTCAGCGCAGACGGCGGGCCAATCGTGAAAAAACTGATCGGCCTGTATAGCCCAGCTGCAGGTTCAGGCAAATCGACGGTTGCTAAGTGGCTTGAGGAGGAGCGCGGCTACACAATCGTGCCATTCGCTCAAACCCTCAAGGAGATGCTGATCCCGATGCTCAAGGCCATGGGTTACGACCAGGCCGACGCTGAAGATCTCGTCTTCAAGCACAAGCAGGTTGTCGTGCCATCGGCAGAAGTCAGTGTGCGCCACATGTTGCGGACGCTTGGGACTGAATGGGGCCGGTCCTGCATTCACCCCGACATCTGGCTGCGGTGTTGGTCCGAGCGGATCAAGCACTTTGACAAGGTTGTGGTTGATGACTGCCGTTTCAGGAATGAAGCCCAGTTGATCAAAAATCTGGGCGGTGCGCTCTGGTATGTCGAAAGACCGGGTATTCCCAAGTCTTTTGAGCACGCCAGCGAAGGCAGCCTGAATAACTACGAGGACTTTGATTGCGCTGTATTTAATGACGGAGCACTTGAAGACTTGACAACTAAGCTGCGGCTATTGGCTAAGGCTTAGTGGCTTCGCTGCGGTATCACGCCGGCAGGATGGTTCTGTATGAGGGACCTGAGGGCTGGCGTGTCCGCATTAAGACTCATACGGGAAAGTTAGACCTACCGCTCAGCTCACCCGAACTAGAGAAGGCAGTCATCGAGGCGGAGCAGCTGTACGCCGATGCACGGGCCATCACAAACAACAAACCCCGCTGCCAGCACTGCATCCACTGGGAATTTGTTGCGGCACAATGCGGGATAGGTTTTCCAGAGGGACGGTCAAGTGGAGGAGTCTTCGCAAAAAGCTGCTCAGCCTTCTGGGGACCAAACTCAGTACACGATCCCTGAGGACGCATTCGACTGCGGGGATGGCTATTACATCGAAATGAGCACGGAGCCTATTGGTGAGGTGCGGTATCGGGCTTGTATGCCTAACTGCTCAATCGGTCGTTATGCCAATGATCTGTGGCAGGCTCAGATCTACATAGAGCATATGAAGGCTGCTCGGTTCGGTTGATCCAGCACAGCAGCTTGTGGGCTCGAAAGAAATCCCAGAACGGCTGCTTTATCCACCACAGCCACACAGACGAGTGGGATTTAGCCGCGTTGCATCGCAGGCAGGCTGGTACGCAGTTGCGCACGGTCGTCGGACCACCTTTGGCCTTGGCCTTTACGTGATCGATTGTTGTGGCGTGATCGCCGCAGTAGGCGCAGGTGTGGTTCCAAGCGGAGAAGATTGAGGCACGGAAGCGTTGCTTACTCGCTTTTTTGTTGACGAGGTAGATGCCATCAATCTGATGCTCCATCTTTGGGAAGCTCGTAGGTGGCTATTTCGATGTCGATGATGTCGTCATCGGTTTTGAAGCACTCTGAGATGCAGGCGTAGATGTCGCCTGGGATGTTCTCAGGGTCCTGCGCGGTCTCGAAGTAAAACTTCCCCGTTACTTCGATTAAGTACCGCTGCATGGGAGAAGCTCTCCGCTTCGACTCAGGGTAGCTAAAGACACTCTTCCCAACTTGGCATCACTCGCGGTTGACCGTTGTAATGCCCAATTTCTCCATAATCCAGGTCCGGGTTAGTGACCATAAGTAGGAAGACCATCTGCCCGATCTTCATGCCGGGGTATAGCGGGAGGTTGTGGAACCGCTTGTTGTTCTTCAGCTCAAGGGTCAGTTTGCTTCCGTTCCAACCGCAATCCGCGTAGCCGGCGTGGCTGTGCTCGTAGCCCTCTCTGGCGCGGGACGACTTGAGGCAGAACATGCCGCAGATGTCCGCAGGCATGTTGAATACTTCCAGCGTCTCGGTGAGTAGGAACTCGCCGGGCGCCATCAGATAAGGATTGTCCTTAGTGCAGTGGGCAATGGACTGGATCTGAAGCTCAGGGCTGTGATCTACCTCAACCATGATGTTTTCGCCGATTCGCAGGTCCAACGACGCTGGATTCAGCAGCTCAAGCTCATATGGCACGACCATGCGCTCTTGCTGGCAGAGACGCTGAATCTCATGGTCGGGAACAATCACACGCTTTTTATGTCTCAGAACACAATACTGGATATAGCGCTAATTATCATCCTTAGGCAAATCGGACCAACCGCCTGTAACACGGATCGCCCAGCCTGTTCCAGGTCCCTCGACCTCCCACCGCTTCAGCCACTTACGCCGCGGATACAGCACATACTTAGCTTCGGCCTGATCCTTGTGGCCGCCGTGAATGAAGTCGGGGGTGCCCATTGGGTCGTGGGCAATGAAGAATTGGTCCGTGTAGCCGACAATGACGCTCCAATGGCCATATCCTCTGGGGCGCTCACCCTTAGCTAAATCCCCGTGATGTAACCAGCCGACTGCGACGGGACGTCCTGCATCAATCTCAGCTTCAAGTAGACCTGGGGTTCCGTTGTCCACAAACTCCGCAGTCAGACCCAGTTCCCAGAGGGCAGAAATATGCGCGTGAATCTCAGTTGTATCGCCGTACTTGGACCGTATTTTGTCGTAGTCGTGTGGGTTGAGTACGCGGGCCTGATCTGCTGCAATCATTGCTGCTGCCGCAGTGAAGCACTTGCGGTAGCCATTTGGCAGATCGAGCTGATGGAAGTACGGGGTGGGCAGCCACTCCACTCGCCCACCTGCTTTCCAGATCTCAAACCATGCTGAGTTGCGGGCCAGTAGCTCGGGAGGCATGTCCTCCTGAAGCTTGTTGATCGCTGCGATCTGGTGTGGCGCTGCGGTGTAGCGATTAAAGAAATCGGTTAGTCGCAACGTCATAACCAGAAAGATACTCAACACTAGTAACTATTTCATGTTTTTTGGCTTAAGGGACTTAACTGTGTCGAGAAGTAGGGCGACTACGCCGTTCTGCTTAAGGTTCGAGGCGCCAACCAACTCGCTAATCAGTGCAACTACGGCCCAGGTGATCGGGCTGGTGAGGATGTCGTCCATTGGTATGCAGTAACTGCAAAAAGCTTAGTGCTGGTTTCTGGAACCTTCTATACGGGCCACTGCTGCTTCGAGTTCGCGTAAGCGGCTAAATACTTCAGCGTCTCGACTGCGCATATCGGTGTGGAGTACGTCGAGGCGAGTTGCAACGCTATCGACGGATGCGGTTAGGCGGATTACAGCGTCGCGACTCTCTGTAGACCTCTTACTGTTAGCCGAAGCGCCCATTGCGGCTACCGTTACAGAGGCCCCCGCAATGGCAGCCAGAATCTCAATCACAGGAGCCACCCAAGCACTCGTTTCATCATGGCAGCCTCATCTGAACACGATCACGACAAGGACCACACGCCGTTAGCCGACTTCGTTCGCTTGGCGGTGCTGTCCTGGTCTATCTTCATGCTCAGCCTTAATTACTTGGGGCATGTGAAGGCCATGGATCCGACTTTTCCGGCTTCCCTGCTGACCGGCACGATGGCCTCATTCGGGGTTTCTGTGGGTAAAGGCAACGGCCAGAAAAAGAAGGACGAAAATAACGGCACAATCACCGCTAAAACCCAGGAGAAACAACAATGAAAAAGCTCGTTCTTGCAGCCGCCATTGTGATCGGTAGTGCGAGTCCTGCACACGCGGATCTGACACACCGAATCCAATCCTCGGTGTCGCTGACCGTTGACGCTGCAGCAAGTGCCGCAAGCCGGATCGGTTCGAGCTACTCGGTGAGCGGCAACAACGTCACCCTCGACACCGCCGGCGGCCTCGGCACACTTACTAGCGGCAGCGCCGTTGGCTACACCGCCGCTGACTACAGCATCACTACTGCTGGCGACGCCTTCTCCTTCAGCGAGTCCTTCACTGAGGGCGACAACGTGCCATCAGCCACCAGCGTGACCAGCGGCGTTGTTGGATCTTTGCCAATGCTCGGTGATACAACGACAACTGCTGGCGGGGTTGCCGGAACCCTGGCTGGGACGATCGCTAGTGATCATGCCATCAGCCTTACCGCTGGCGGCGCTGGCACTAGCGCAGTTGGTCAGATGGTCACCGAAATCAAGCTCGACTGATGCGCTGGTTAGCTGTTGTGCTGCTGTTGGCCGGTCCAGCAGCAGCCGTGCCGGTTGTGCCTAACTTCCGCAGTGGCACGATGACATCGCGGACGGAATCAACGACTCAAGTAACTGAGCAGATTCGCAGCGTCAATTACGCGACCGGCTATACCTACAGCGCGTCAGGTACAAACGTGCAACACTCTGGGTCAAGCATCGTTCCAGGTGCTGGTACTACCCAGACACAAACAGTGGACGGGGTTACCTCTAGTTGGACCGGCCTCGACCTGCAAGACAAGCCCACATGGTCAATCGTCAATCCAGGCGCAAGCTTTCAGTTCGTCGAGTCTTATTCGGGACCAGGCCTGGAGACAACAACGGACATCACCCGTACAACGTCCGTACAAAGCGTCACCGATACCGTCTCGGTCTTTGGGCCTTAGTTCTGCTGCCTAATCCGGCGTTTGCTCAAGCCAACGCAACAGCCAATCCGGTGGCAAATAGCACTGGCTCGGTTACTAACCAGGCCATTCAGATGCTTACCGGGCCTTATCCGACCAACGCATATGGTCCGGGTATTTCGTGCCAAGGGCCAACGTTGAACGTTTCGCCGTTCGTTACGACGAGCAAGTCATACGCGCTGCCGTTCAACGACACGGTCAGAACACCGTATTACGATCCCACCGACGATGACGAAAACGGCGTACCTGACAACCCAGGAAATATCCTCTACTACCAAGAGCTCCCGAGCGGTCAGAAAAACAACCACGCACTTAACTTCGGCGTCAGTGCCACGGTAAGTATTCCCCTTGATGGTGGAATGCAGGAGCGATGCAAGGCTTCAGCTGACACCCACAACGCGCTCCAGCGTCAAATCCTTGCCAACAAGCGACTGGACTTTGAGTTGAGCAGACTGCGGCACTGCGGTGAATTGGCGCAGAAGGGGATTACGTTCCACCCCAAATCCAAGTTCTATGTGGTCTGCTCAGATGTCGTGCTTGTGCCGAAGCCTGGGCAGGTGCTGCCGCATCGGCACAAAATTAAGGTTTCAAAGCCCGGCGCAACGTCCGAATTGCCAAGTTCCGTTCCCGCTGTGAAACCCGCCGCTCCCATACCGATTCCAGTGGAATCGTTTCGCCCCTCATCTTCGCGATCGTCGTCATCGTCTTCTTGACGGTTGGCTTGATCGCTTTGAGTATTAGTTCTCCGAGTGGCTTGGCCACCAGGGCAGTAGTCGTAGCCACCACGGCAATCGTTGTCGTCGTGACCACAGCCTCCACAGGCGGTAGTCCGTCAAGCGCTTTCTCCAGAAGCGGTTTGGCAGGCTCGGTCTCCGTTGCTGTCTCAGATGTCTTCGCATTTGGTTGAGGTAATCGCGGGATTGCTGGTAATTGAGGGGGAGGGGGTTCACTCTCCTCGGAATCATCGGTGCGCGGTGTCGTGGGTCGTACCAGCTGAAACTCGTTGGGGCTGAAGTCCATCGGGTTGAACGATGGAATTTCGCCATTGGGGCACCAATTGCCTACTCGACCAGGATCATCCTGGAGGAGGCTTGGGTTGAGCTTGGCGTCGGGATGCACTGGAACGCAACCCGGCATCTCGACGATGGGAACCCCCAGCTCCAGAGTCACAGGCGGATTACTTGGAAGCTGAGGGGTGTAAGGGATGTCCTGGACCTGCGGGATGCGGATCTCTGGGATCTCAGGCATTAGAAGGGCAGTGCCGGACCAGTTACTTCGGGCAGTTTGGGCATGGCGCCTTTGATCTTGCCCTCAAGCTCAGCTTCAATGTGCTCGGTGACCTGGCCGCCGATGCGCTTCATGCTGTCGTCCATGAACTTGTCAAACTGCAGGTAGCTGATCACCAGTGCTGCGGTCATGGATCCGCTGAGCAGGAAGCCGGTGATGGCCATCAAATCAATGATGCGGCGCATTGAGGATTGCCTTCTCGTTGGCGTATGGCTCGACTTTATAGAAGTCGACGGCATCCTGCACATAGGGGATTAGCCAATCGGGGGGCCAACAGTACTCCCAATTCGCCGGATTGCTTAGACATGGAAAAACAACTACCCGCCAGAAAGCTGACAGGTAGTTGCGCGTAACTATGAGCTGGTCGAAGGCCCGCCGAAACGGGCCATGTTTTCGATCAGAACTTGTACTTGGAGCCGAGCTTGAGGCCGTAGCTGTTGCTTTTGTCCCCGGTGGCCATGCTCACTTCGGTGTAGATACCGAGTTTGCCGTCAGCGGTGACGTCAGCGCTCAGGCCAGTCTTGGCGGAGAAGTTGTAGTCGGTGGCGCCGCCTTCAGGGAAGACGATCTGAGGACCGCCTTGGATATACCAAGGGCCGGCTTCGTAGCCAACGTGAGCGTCAATCGCGCCACCGCCAGAGGTTTGGTTGCCAGCGAAGCCGAGGTTGTACTCGGGGTTGATGTAGAAACCGTCGGCCTTGGCAGCGGGAACGCAAGCGATACCCATGGCTGCGAGGGCGAAAGCAGCCGCAGAAGCTTTGATCATTGTTGGGTGTAAAAACACAACATCTCAGAAAGTGTACTGGCACGAAAAAGCCGCCAGTTGAATAACTGGCAACCCGGACTATTTTCCTTGTCCGCGGTACTTCTTGCGGCCGTGGCTTGCCTTGGAATGTTGCCCGTTGCCCTGGCGAGTCTTCTTCGGAGGACGGGACTTGTGCTCAACCCGACCTAATGCAGTCTTCGATTTGACAGCCATTAGCCGCCCATATTCAGGAGAACTTGAGCGCTAATCCTAGTGCTGCTTTCCACGTAGTAAACGAGCAGATCTGTCTTTGACGCCGTTGTTGTAAGCGTTGGAGCGGTCCCTGCAGGGAACTTCCAGTAACTACCAAACGCAGCTGTCCTGGAGCCTGTGCTGTCCTGCGTCAAAGCGATTGAACCGCTTTGGCCTGCAGTTAAGTTGCTCGGATTTGCAAGTGTGATGTTATGACCAAGGGTCAGGCTGAAGTTATTTGCCGTGGCAAAATCCGGCGTCACAGTGGTTGCACTCGTAAGAGCAGATACGCTCCCTCGCTGAGCCTTTGTAAAAGTTTGAGCAGTGCCAACTCCGGCTAGCGCAAAACCGCCAGCTGTACTGCCGTCATGGACAACGGCTACATCCTTGTCAGTGTCAACAGTGACCTCGCCCGCAGCACCAGTAAAACTTGAGTGCTGGCTAGTTGAGCCACGGCGGAGTTGAATCTGCGTAGCCATCAGACAATGCTCCCGTAGTCGGTTGAACTATCAACCGTTCCAGTAATCAGACCATAGTCTTGACTGCCGGGGTTGATCAGCACCATCGTGCCAGCCGCATTTTTTACATACAGCTTGCTGTTAGATGAGTCCCAAGCGGGCTCACCTTCTGCAAAAGAACCAGCGGAGGGAGTCGTGCTCCCTCGCTTTAACCGGATCTGAACAGCCATCAGAAGGTTCCGCCGTCGATCTCGAAGCCGGAAACAGCTCCGTTTTCAAAGAAGGTAACCAGATCGCTCAGCGCAACCTGAACCATCGTTCCAGCGTCATTGATGACCATGCGGTCAGCAGTCGCAAGGGTGGTTGCGGTTGCAGAGGTGCTGCCGTCAACGATGTTCAGCTCAGCAGTCGTGACCGTTGCACCGTCAAGGATTCCAACCTCGGTAGAAGTCAGTGCAGCCAGCGCAGTGGCAGCCCCGGTTTGCATCCCCGAAAGGGTGTCCAGATCGGCGTCGTATGCCTGAACATTGGTGCCGATTGCGAGCCCAAGCGCGGTACGAGCACCAGAAGCAGTAGTCGCTCCAGTGCCGCCATCACCAACAGCAAGGGTGCCGGTAATGCTGGATGCACCGAGGTCAACACCGACTTCGGTGGACTCAATGACCAGACCGCCGTTTGCCTTGAGATCAAGCGCAAAAGTGGTGCCGCTCAGATCAAGGCCGTCGCCAGCGGTATAGGTGGTGTTGGTGTCAGTAGCAGCAATCGTGATGCTGCCGCCACCGTTGGTGATCGTGACGTTAGAACCAGCAGTCAGCGTTGCTTTGGTCAGCGTGTTGCCGGTGCTGTTACCAATCAGCAGCTGACCGTTGGTGTAGCTGGTCTGACCAGTGCCGCCCTTGTTGACTGCAATGGTGCTTGCGGACCACGTACCAGAGGTCAGCGTGCCAACTGAAGTGAGACTGGAACCAGTAACGCCAGAACCAAGAGTGCTCCCAGAAAGAACGCTCGTTCCATTGATAAAGAAGGACTTTCCGCTTGCAAGATCAATGTGCTCGCTGGAAGTCCAAGCGTCAGTGGAGTTAACCCAGTTCCAAGTGTGATCGGTTGTGCCCTTCAGGGTGATGCCACCACCGTCAGCAGAAGCATCGCTAGGGCTAGCAGTAGAGCCCAGCTCAATGTTCTTGTCGTCCACCGAAACGGTGGTTGAGTTCACGGTTGTGGTGGTGCCATCAACAGTGAGGTTGCCGCTGATCGTCAGGTTGGAACTGATCGTGCCACCGCTGATCGGCAGGTAGCTGCTGCTCAGGTCGGGAATGTCATCAGCAACCAGAGCACGGAAACTGGGTGTGCCGTTGCTTCCGTCTGGAGCGGCAAAAACGCGGTTTGCAGTCTGACTAGCAAGCGAACCGGTCAGCGTGCCGCTAGTAGTAACAGGGCTGTTGCTAACGCTGAAGATGTTGGGGAGGCTTAGCCCAACGCTGGTGACCGTGCCGGTGTTCAGACCTGAGATTTCAGTCTGGACGTAAGCAGTGGTTGCGACCTTAGTGCTGTTGTCGTTTTCAGCAGGCGTAGATGCAGTAGCGCTGCTACCAAGAGCAACCGTGCCGCTGAACGTCTTATTACCGCTGATTGTTTGTGTAGTGCCCAGCGTCGTGAATGCGCCGGAGCCGCCGATTGCAAGAATTGAAGTAGCCGAACCACCGGCTCCGCCAGTGCCTTCGCCGTAATAAAGCGTATCGTCTACTTCGTTGAACGCGAGTTCAGCGTTCTCCAGTGATGACGGCGCTCCAGCTGAGCCAGAAGCACGGCGCTTAATGCGAACAGTGTTGGCCATGGTCAGAAGTTGCCCCCGTCAGTCAGGGTAGAGGTGGTCCAGGTGGCGTCAGCCTTGAATTCGCTGCCGTCGTAATAGACGACGCTTCCGCTTACTTTAGCTGCACTATCAACAACAAGTCCCGATGGTCCGGCGGGTCCTTGAGGTCCTCGCGGGCCTGCAGTCGTAGCAGTAACAGTCGATGCTGAGCTTGTAGTTACCGCCGTAGAGGACGTGGCGTCGGTAACTGTTACCGAGGAGGTCTGGGTTGTTACGTTTACTGATGTCATTCCGTATAACCCTGAGCTGTAGTAATTTTACCTTCTAGGTAATATTCTTTTATGCCATCAGAATCTGTAAGAAGAACGTCGTAATAGAGAGTGTCAGCAAATGAAGCAGTTTGTGTATCACTAAGAGAAATTTTCACCGTGCCGGCTTCACGATCGGTGTACTCGACGGAGAAATCCGCGTATTTCTTGCTGCGCGCTTCGTTCCAAACCTGGCTGCT
>Ga0255781_10003405_pt1 | contig 12431 bp, 18 predicted proteins | sample 101ome_21_FD_179979 | JGI IMG/M metagenome (GOLD analysis project Ga0255781, IMG submission 179979) | Coastal salt marsh microbial communities from the Groves Creek Marsh, Skidaway Island, Georgia - 101413BT metaG (version 2) | ecosystem: Environmental > Aquatic > Marine > Intertidal zone >...
TCCCACCAAGCTGAGAAAGTTTTGAATCCTTGACTGCGAAGATATGATAATGTCCCGGGTGTTGAAAGTAAAATAAACGGACGAAAACAGACCATAGGCTTCATCGTTTTTTCAGTTATGCGACGCCAATCACAAAATACTGGATCTTCAATTACGACGTTACAAAATCCTTTTTGTATTAGGTTATGACTTTCTTGGGTTTTATCCCAACTGTTATCAACAAATGTTTTATCAATATAGTAAGTTTGTGCTGCTTTTACAATATTTTCTTTATATAATCCCTTTAACTTTTGAGATGTAAATTTAGAAACATCTACATCGTGCATGTGGTTTTGAAATACTTTATTAAATGTTTGAAAGCAATTGAGATTCAAACTCAAAGCAGCAAATATTGTTCTAGCTAGTTGAGGTCTATTAATCAAACAACTTAATTTATATTTAATGGAATTTATATTTGGTTTTACACCATAATCTTCTCTACAATATCTACGTAAGGAAGGACACGCCCATTTTATATCATAATCTTTTAACGATACAAATTGTGGATAAAAGAAATTTACTGTGTAAAATGGAAATGCTTTCTTTAATCTAGAATAAAATTGGAATTCTGGACGATAAGCTGGTTTTACATGTGATGGTATTGTGTACCAATCGTCGTTTGTTATCGGAGGCCCGTCAGTTGCAATAAATTGTAAAATATTACAGTGAGCAAATTCTTTTTTTATTGTTTTAATAGCATCTAAAATTAAAGTTTCACTAAAATGCTCCGAGTAATGGAATTCTATATATAGAGTTTTAGGATCTTTTTTTATATGCTTTGGAATTAACAGAGTGTCAACTACCCCCTCCTTAGGATCTCCAGGTAGTGTATAACATTTGCCGGAATAATAATCATCGTAATTTAGAAATGTAATCATTTTAAATGTAGTCATTTAGACTATTTATCAATCGTCACGTTCTCCTACCCCATAGTCAATTACAACAGGGAAACGTGGAACACCGTCTGGCGTAAGTTCAAAGTAACGACAGGTTGCCCACGTAGGCTGTTCGTCTGCGTGTAGCAGCGCACGAAGTTCTTCTTGTGATCCACGAACGTTGCTGCCGAACTGTGTGCCGTCTGACATTTCAAGTACAAAGCGCTTTGCGTAGCCAGCCCAGTTACCAGAACCTTCAAGTACATCTACAACACGAAACTCTTCGGTAATAAACTCTTTACGCTTGAGCAAATTCTTAGAACGCTTGAATTCGTATGGAGTACTGTTACGCACCATTTGTCCTTCATACCCCTGCTCTAGATAGTAACGGTACATAGAGTCTAGCTCTTCTTGATCATTAGCCCGAAGAGCTTCCACAAGCTTGATTACATCCTGTACCCGAGGTTGCGTATCACTTAGGGCCTCGTATGTAGTAGATTTAGTTGATTCTGATGACACAATCTTGTCATCTTGAACTAGCAAAAAGATATTAGTAAATAATCTATCCCTTTGGTTAAACGTTAAGTTGGGCTGGTTGTGATCATAACAATCGTAAACGTGGTACTGAACCAGTTTAGCAGCTTCTGCTCGATCCGCTTCAGTAGTCTTTACCTTGCGCACAAGACTTGTGATTTTATTAAAGTCTTCTTTGAGTTCGTGATTATAAAGCTCGCCGTCAAAAACCATGTTCGGATTTCGCCGCAGGATTGGCCCAATAGCATCCCAGATGTGCGGACAGCTTGTAATCTCTTTACCCGAACGAGTCCACAAACCGTTCTTGTCAGCAATACAGCGAATGCCGTCTAGCTTTGGCTGTGACCAGCCTTGGCTTTGCGGACGCTTGGTGTAGTCGTGTGCCAGCATTGGCTTGAACTTTGTGTACAAGTCAATGTCTGCTACGTTTTCAAAGTATTCTTTTTCTACATTAATATCCCAAAGGCTCTGCGCTTCGCTAACGGCTTGTTCACGAGCGTTAGTAGCGTTAGACCTGCCAACATTCTTTGCTTCAGTAATGTTCCATACTGAAGTTACTTTCTTGCCGTCTGTAAGACCACTTACAGTACGAGTGCCTGCATTGTCGTCATCGTCGTAGCCGTACTCAACAGTCCATTCGCGAATACGACCAGCAGTGTCACGCTTGTAAAGAGTTGGCAGTGATACTAGATGTTTCATTTTGTTTGACTTCTCTATACTTAATAGTGCTATAACTATAACATCTTTTAAACACAAGTCAAGAAAAAAGGACCCGTAGGACCTTTTATATGGAGCACAGGGTGAGACTTGAACTCACTTTATCCAGGTTTGCAATCTGGTGCCTCGACTCTTCAGCCTCCTGTGCATGGGGTAACTGACGGGGATCGAACCCGTGACATCTAGTACCACAAACTAGTGCTCTACCAACTGAGCTACAGCTACCGTAATTAAATTGGAGCGGGTAGACGGAATCGAACCGACATCTTCAGCTTGGAAGGCTGTAGTAATAGCCGTTATACTATACCCGCATCTAACACAGACAAGCGGAGATTGGTCCATGGTTGCAACCATCCAACTCGTCACTTTAAGCGCACTAACTCTAACGCACTTGCCTGCTATGGACTACATGGTTTGGTTACCATCTTGCCCTGTATTTGGCTCCGGCGGCTGGGCTCGAACCAGCGACCCGATGATTAACAGTCATCTGCTCTACCAACTGAGCTACGCCGAATTATGGTGCTCCCACACGGACTCGAACCGCGGGCCTGCTGATTACAAATCAGCTGCTCTACCAACTGAGCTATAGGAGCAACACTATGTTACTGTGAAGTAAGAAATGCAGTAATTGCTACAATACTTACTCCTGATGCTGCAATAACAGCACCGATGATGAATACACGAACAATATCCGCAATCTTACGGATAAACTGCTCAACTAAGAACCAAGCAAACATGCCTGCTAGGAATGCAAAAGATCCCGGAACCGAATTTGCTGCTTCTACATAACCTGACATCGTTGTGATAATCTCGTTTACGATCGACATGTCCATTTGTTTCTTAGCCTTTGCAGTTGTTTATTTATTAACTATACATACTATACAATACGGAGTATCTTATGTCAACCTAAAAGCCACATGTATAATCCGACAATTATTAACAAAGCTGCTATTGTTATAATAGCTGTTCGCATCAAGCAAAATCCAAATCAACAGTTACCCATTTAAGGTCACCGTCGTTATCTACATATGGTAGTTCAACATCAGCATAAGAGTCTAGCAGTAATGCAGATGCGTCGCCTGAAATTTGAACTAAACCAGTATCTGCAAGTGTGTCTACCTGTGCTTGCCATTTGCCTGAAATAATGTTAGGTTCGTCTTCGCGAATCCATTCAGCAACTGCTTCAACAGTATCTTGTGCGTCAACGCCGTCTTCATCTTCAATAAGGTACTTAATACCCACTTGTGGGGTTTCGAACCAATCTGCATCACTATGATACGACGTGACAGACTCTGCGGTAAGTTCTTCTTCGTCTCGATTAAAAGCCCAATTATACGCTTCTACTACTGCCCATAGTGTAAGTGCAGACGCTGCTGCAACTGCGGCAAATAAAATCATTTTTAAAATTCCTTTGTTTTTAGTATTTACAATATATAAAAATTTGTGATATAAAAATTGAGCACTTTTGAGTCATGCTCAGGACTACCCAGGTGGCACCATCCATTCAATTTAGAAACCGCAGTTTCAAGCGGAATGGAACGCTTTATTAGTTTTCGAACATTTGTGCAAAGTAACCTTTGCCGTTTGTATCTCCGCCCCAATTATCTAAGTCGTCACCGTTGTATTTTACACCAGTAATAAAATCTTCTCCGCTTAAAGTTTCTTCAGTTACAAATTCTAATTTAGAAGCATCAAATGTTTCAGTAAGCATTACAGTGACATCAAAGAATGTTCCTTTTTCTACACTAGCAAATTCAAGTAGGTAGTCAGGTCGATCATCCTCAAAAATAGCTGCCTCTACATGGTACTCATCTAAGTCTATTGATTCATTGTCTTTTATCACTTTGATAATATCCGCATCATGATCATTATTCACAACTTGCTCTACGCTTAAAGTACAAGACGTGTCGGCTGCTGCGCCCCATAAATTTTGAACAATTGCATCATTGTCAAACCACATTTGATACATGTCTCTTTTTTTATCATATAAAAAATCAAAGGCAGAATCAACACTTTGCTCGTCAGGTGAAATACAATACTCTACAAGTTCATCATTGTCTTTTTGTTCCCAATAATCGTGCACTTCTTTAGAAACTTTAGTAAATGTTGTTTCGGCACCATAGCCTGATATTACTATACGATAGTACTTTTCAGGATTCTTAATAGTTTCTATCAGTTCTACATTTTCTTCTGTAGTAGGCATGTGTTGTCCTTTTATAATGGCGGAGCCGGAGGGATTCGAACCCTCGATACGCTTTCACGTATGCCTCCTTAGCAGGGAGGTGGTTTCAACCGCTCACCCACGACTCCGAAATTGGCACACTAACCGTGGTGCACCGCGGGACTATTTATGGTGTCCAGCCCAAAGCTCTTCAAAGCCTGCATCATTAGTTTCATGATTATGCCATACACGCCGTGTATATGATTTAACCATTGACCTAATATTTTCTTCACTCCAGTCTTCTGGAATCAAATAACCTTTTACTACATAAAACAACCAGTTGGCGTCTTTAAGTTCTTCAGGGGACATCTAACACCTCTATGGTATTTAGTTGCCCCACACCACATGTTCGTAAATCTCTTTCCAGTTCTTTACACGGTTTACACGATCATTAGTATATGATCTGTTGTGCATATGGTCAATTAAAATAGTATCGAGACCCATGCGTACACCAAGATCAGCATTGCTCGGCTTGTCTTCTACCCAAACACAATCTGTATCTTTGTATTCGGCTAGTGCATCGTCTTTATCAGCACCGGTATCGAGACACACTAGCCGTTCAATAGCAGTTGGTCCAAACAAGTTAGTAAGATTACGCATACGTGCATTCCATGCACCTTTTTCAAGACTAAGACTTGTAATTACATGAAACACATATCCGTGTTCTTCGTGCAATTTTTTTACATACTTTACAGCATCACGAAACGGAGCAAGTGTTTCTACACGAGTTGACTCGTTAAACCAACGTGCAAAAATACGCTTTTCGCTTTCGCGAAACTTGCCAAACTTTTCATCTGAGAAGCCGTATTGATCACGAAGATCGTAAGTATCGCTACGTACTTTTTCGTAACCATGACCTTTCATAAATTGTTCAAAGCCGTATTCCCAATCTACAAGTACACCGTCGCAATCTGTAAGAATTACCTTATCGTGCATTAATCTGTAGCTCCGTCTCGATTAGTTGTTAAATCTGTTTCTTGTTCTTCGATATCGTCTTCTATTACAGCAAGGACTTTATCTAAAGCAATAACCATATCCATCCTGCCTTCAGAAACATATTGATTTCTTTTTGTCTCTATTTTTTTATAAGAATCGCGAAGTGATTCTATGCTTTCTCTAGGTTCTGTCATATAAAAAATCTTTCTAAGTGATACTTTACAATAGCATCACTTAGAAATTTGTCAATCACTTTTCTACTGTAATAGTAGCACTAGACTCAGGCAGTGGCATAGGCACTGATGGCGCTTCTTCAACTTTCGTATACGCCTTAACGTTTTCTAATGGCATTTGGTCACCTACTTGGTATTGTGTAAGCGTGGTTCCTTTTGCTGTATATCCGTTATATTCATAAGTAACATTGAAGTGCGAAATTACTTGCTGATCCTGCGGAGGTTCTCCTTCTACACATACTTGTGTGTCGTTATGCACTACTTCTCCATCAATCACAGCTCCTGCCCCAGCACCAACAATGGTACCTAAAAAGCCACCACTAAGAATGTAACCTGCTGCACCACCGATTATAGCACCTGCTGCACTCGGATCAACTGTATCGTTATGGTACATAGTACATCCGACCGCCGGGTCAAAAAATGTAACTGTTTCCCAATGCGGCTCGATGCTAGTTACTGTGCCGTATCTTTGACTAGTACTAGGCACAGCAGCACAACCTGCTAACCCTAAAACTGCAACAGCACCAGCTCCTGCTAAAATTTTAATCATATAATTCTCCTACTAAATTAATGTTTACACTAATAGGAATGTAATCGCCTACAAGATATGGTTCGTAAACTTTACTTGTAGCTCGCACACTTTCCCATTTATAAGTGATATTGTAATGTGTAATGTTCCGTTGTGTGGTCCAGTTATCAACAATATTACACTGCCGTTGATTTTGGTAACCAACAATTACACGCTGTCCTTTACCTGCTTCAGCAGCAATAGCTCCACCGATCAGCCCACCTGCAACTGCGCCTTCGTCCTTGTCCGTGATAGCTTTACCAAACAATCCTCCTAAGAGTGCGCCGCCGATGACGTCAAGACCGCTTGCACCTTGGCCTGTCCTACCATATACCGGAACTTGAACAATTTCACATTTTTCTATAGGCGTATTAATATACTCTGTTTGATAAATTGGTTCAACACCGATAATTTCAGCTCTATAAACCTGTGCATGAGCAGTTGAGACCATACCAATTGCTGTAATTGCTACAGCACTCAGTAAACTTAAAAACATCAATTTCATGTTTCTTCCTTTTGATGGTGCGCCTGGAGGGACTCGAACCCCCACACCTTGCGGCACCAGAACCTAAATCTGGCGTGTCTACCAATTTCACCACAGGCGCTATTGTTTATAATTTAACATCTTTACTTATTAATGTCAAATAATATTTTTTATAAAATGACTTTGATTAAGCTTTTTTTGTAAAATTAAATTCTTCAAAATCGCTATAATTTTTAGACATGTTGTCAAAGTCCTTTATTGATAATTTAAACTCATTACCCTCACACCAATTAATTATTGATTTTGCTAGAATTGCGTGTGAATAAGTAGTCATATGATTTAATTTTACGTTATCGGGTATTTTTTTTAAAAGTTTCATTTCCTTTTTTGTAATTTGCCATAAACACATATCACTGTCAGCAGCATTGTTTACCTCAGGAGTATCAAAGCATTCGAAACATTTCAGTAAAAGTAATTTATCGCCATAGGTTTTTCTAAGGTCTTGGAAAACTAAACTGTTTAAATATTCAAAGTAATCATCTACACAAAAATATCTATACCAATCTCTTGCAACTCGGTGTAATCTATGGTTTCGATTATTTCTAACATGCGGATCAAAATGTATAGAATCAGCGTAAGCTGCATTGTCACGTAAAGTTAACCTGCGTATGTCACTTGCAAAAAATATTATCTTGTCATAATTATTTATATTGCAATTTCTTAGGTTTTTAATGCTCCAAAGTAAACCACTAGCGTTTTGTGCATAATTGTCTACTAACCATCCTTTATCTTTTAATAAACTATGCCAAGCTTTATTAATATATGGCAAATTATATTGATTTCTAGAGTCAGCGTAGCTATCGCCAAAGATAACTATTTTCATCTTAGTATCTCACATGTCATCCAGCGTTGCCAACCAAAATGTATATCAACTAAAATCCAATTTTTACCACCTTCGTAAGTTGCCATAGCTTCTACAATAGGAATAATAGTAGCGATATCATATGAATTTATTTCAACAGTATCAGCCGGAAAGCCTGTACGATCTTCTATAAATTTTACATAAGCATTTGTATCATTTTCAAAATCAGGTGCATAAATGCCAATTGCTTCTTCAATAGTCATACCTGAATATTTTCTATGTAACAAACTAAACATGGCAGCAAAACCCCAGTTTACGTCTACAAATGTTTCGTATGTATCACTTTCGTCTATTTCTCCAATGTACTTATGACCAGTTTTTTTGATGTTTCCGGGATTATTGTTACGTGTAGGAATATTATTTGAAATACTTGTAGAATCAAATTTAGTATCTGCTACTGCACAAATTGGGACGATGTCTTCTGCAAAACTGTAACTAGCTAACATTAAAGCTACTATAAAACTGATGATTAAACGCATAATCTTTAAAAACCTCTCTCTTACACAGGTATTTAGTGTAATGTCAATAAATATAGTACTTGGTAAATTTAGATTGTCAAGTATTTAGGAGAAAGAAAATGGAAATAATAGATACAGTAAAAGGTTGGGTAGGTAAACTAGCCGAACTAGGTGTTAGTCTACTTGCACTAGGTATCATTGCTGAACTAATGGGCGTTGGTGCACTACCTTTTATGCCAGGTGACATGAGCGTTATTGCTAATGTTTCTGGTGTTATTGATTCCCTTGGATCAAGTGGTCTAGTAGGACTACTTGCTGTTTGGGTACTCTGGATGATCTGGAAGAACAAATAGCATAAACTTCAAGGGGAAGACCTTTCGATCTTCCCCTTTTCTTTTGACTTTTATTTCTTTCCTGGTTGATTGCACTCAATCATCATGACTTGGTGTAGATCAACAGGATTCAGTTCTTTTAATCTCTTCATCTCATCCATAGCATCATAATAGGGAAGTCTGGCAGACACCGTTTTAGGAGGTGCCCACCAGTCTTCTTCGTCATACTGGATGACTACGTACAGATTAATTAGTTCGGCAGCGATGCGTCAATGCCCGCTACATACCAGTTCATTCCAACAAGCGTTGGAAAGTCACCTAGGTTAGCTGCACCGTTTGCACAGTCTTCTGGCACTGAACCATCTTGCTTTAACAAACCTTCACATGGGAACGCATGGCGATCACCATTTGCGAGAGCTTGCTCTAGTGCTTTTGCTTCTGCAACAAGGTCTTCGCCCATTGCAGCAACATTATAGCTTTCTAGTGCTACCATGCCAACTTCGCCACCTTTGCCGTCTTTGGTGAATCCCCACCAAGTATCGCCGCCGGTCCAAGTGCCGTCCATTACTTCGCCAACACGATCAACATAGTAACTATCCCAATCATCAACGATTGAAACTAGATGTGCATTAGGACCAAAGCGGCTCATGTTAGACGCTTGACCAAATGCGTATACTCCGTTTTTCTCTGCAATTTGCACAGGAGCTGGTGAGTCAGTGTGCTGCACAATAATATCTGCACCGTTATCAATTAGTGCTTGTGCTGCTGCTGCTTCTTTTGCAGGATCAAACCAAGTGTAAACCCAAATAATTTCTACTTCTACATCCGGGTTGTGTTTTTGTGCTTCTAGCATAAATGCATTAATACCACGCACAACTTCTGGAATTGGGAATGAAGCAATATAACCAATCTTATTAGATTCAGTCATATTGGCAGCAATCAATCCCTGTACTACACGACCTTCGTAGAAACGTGCAGAGAAAGTGCTCATGTTATCAGTTTCACGAATGTAACCAGTAGCATGTTCGAACGCAACATCTGGGTATCTAGCAGCAACTTCATTTGTTGCATCCATGTAACCAAACGAGGTAGTAAAGATAATGTCGTGACCAGTTTCAGCTAATTGTGTAATAGCTTCCACTGCTTCAGGTCCCTCTGGGACCATTTCAAGATAAGAAGTAGATACGTCTGATCCGTATGCTTCTTCTACTGCAAGACGACCGACGTCATGTCGATAAGTCCAACCTAGGTCGCCAATTGGACCTACGTAAATAAAGCCTACTTTAGTTTCGGCAAACGCAGCAGTTGCTCCAGCAACCGCAACAACAAGGGCAGTGCCAAGTGTTTTAAGCAATTTTTTTCTCCTGTGAAAATTAGGAAAGCGGATCTCATACCCGCTTTCAAACTTACTTAGTTTGTAGTAAACTAAGAAACGTAAGCAATATAAGCATGCCTACTATTAATGGCGGAGAGTGAGGGATTCGAACCCCCGGAAGTGTGACCTTCAACGGTTTTCAAGACCGCCGCATTCGACCGCTCTGCCAACTCTCCGCTAAACCTTAAGATTTCATACTAAAGCCTTGCGGCCGTCCCCAAACTGCATTTGATTTCTCTCTAGCCCACACAACTTTATCAGGCTGTCCTTCGGCAGTTTTTTTCACTTCTTTAATATAAGTGACTGCATGATTTTTGTTCTTTTTCCATTTAGAAACTACATCAAGTTGTTTTCTAAATACCTTTGGAATATTAGGGTTAAGTGCCATATTCATTTGTTTTCTCCGGTGTTAAATGTTTCAATAATGTCTTCTGTAAGCACACCAGTTTGCCAGTTTTCGATTGCATCTTCAATATAATAATTACTGTGTGCAGAGTAATCAATAGTACCAATTAGTTCATCATTTTTATAAAAACTAACTTGAGATCCATTTCTAATTGAAGTTTTCATTTTAGTTGCCTTCTCTAGGATTAATTAAAGGACCGTCTGGAACGGGGATTTTACCATAAGTGGTATAGTGATTAATAAGATACATACAAGTATCAAATGTAAATGAGGCTGCCCAATCTTTGCCTTTTTCAACTAAAATAGAGCGTGCTCGCTTTTCTGCGCCGTTCCACCAATACTGCGCATCGTCGGGCGGAAAAGTACCGTGTGGAACTTCAAAAGCAGTTTCTAGATCGCTAAAGAATTCAGCTAACACAATTGCTGAAAATGCATGCAGGCCTACAGCACGCCAAAACTGTTTATCGATATCGCCGGGAAAAAGATGATAACAAAATGGAGCAGAGTATGCTACATCAATTATAGCATTTACACTTGCTTGGTTTGCAACCATGTGTCCAGCTTCGGTTAAAAGATACATGTCCATGATCGGAATGCTAGGGTCTTCCTCAGCATTTGCTAAGACAGGCATACACAATGCTATTACACTCAGAAATAGTTTTTTCATTGTCACCTACATACACAAGTCGTCATACAGTAACGAATACTTTCTATGTTGACTTGTATCGTTACAAAAGATTTTCCAAAAAACTTTTAGCATTTTCTTTCCTTAAAGTAAAAAGGGCAAGCTCTCACTTACCCTTATAGCATAACCTATTTTTATTGCTTTGTCAAGCAAAATATTTATGATGCTAATCCGTGAATAGCAACTACAATGCCTACGCTAGCTCCTAAGCCGATCATCATTTTAAAGAAGTCTCTGCCTACTAGCGGAAACACAGTTTTAAACTTACGTTTCTGTGTAAAACTAGCTATTGCTAGTTCACGACCTGTTAACAAACCAATAAACACCCAAGTAGTGCTCATAGGTATATCATTGTATTCTTTAAAGAACCAAAGAATAATAAAGTAAAACAAGTCAATAAGTGTAGCACTTCTAACATAACGAGTATTATGTTTTTCTATTACTACATTTTGAATTCTTCCGCCTCGCTCTTTGAACATCCAAAAAAGACCAGCAACAAAAATTACTGAGATTGCAATCATTAATTCTAGTGGCACTTCTCGCGGAAGGAACACAGCTATGTTAGCCATATCATGACTTAGCCAAGTGTACCATAAGAAGCCTGTAGTTACCCATTGGGCAACTATCCAGTATTTTTTATGTTCATCTTTTACAGGATTAGATTCGTCTAACCATTTGCTTATAGCAAACCAAATGCCATATGCTGACACCGCAGCAATAGCATAACCCATTATAGATTTCATTAACATTTTTTCTAATACAAAAGTGCTTGCAAATGCACTTAATACTAGGAACGATGTAGATACCGGCACACCTAATCTAGTTAAGATTAGCAGTATAGCAGGTGCCAGTGCGTGGTACCATTGAATTTCTTGAAACGGAATCTTGTTCAGACGTCCGTAAGAAATATCACCACCATTCATATACCATCCAAACCAGATAGTAAAAAGGAGCACTGCTGACGCGGCACCCCACATAATATAACGATTTGTTTTTTCGTTTGAAGCAATCCATGTACCAAGAGTCTGAACAGAATCATTGGCAATCACAGAATAAGATGCTAGTAGAAATCCTACTACCATCCATATAGATAAGTAGTCCATTTTTTTTTACCTTTCGTTTGCAGGCTTTACCCCTGCGCTCACTAATTGGTTATGCAAATCTATTTAGTAATAGTATAAAATAAGGCGTAAAAACGCCTTACATTAGGACCAAAATTTTTCTGCCTTTTTTGTCTTCTTCAAAACGACCATAATAACCTAAGTTATCTTTATCATCCATTTGTTTTAAAGATTCTAGCAGCATTTTCTTTCGGAGACGTGCTGGTACATTTACAGCAGCATTAAGGCTCACTTTACCGTAAACCATGTCAGCCTTTTTTACAAGTTTTTTGAATTCTTTTAAACTATATCGGTTCATGTCACTGGAATATTCTCTCCGCTTGTGGTAGTTACGTTAGTAACATTTGCGTAACGGAAACTACGCCATGCTTGTTGATTTGTATCCCATACTACAAGAGTGTCCCCTTCTCGTTCTTCTGTAAGTTTTTCAACTACTTCTTCAGGCAGTCGAGTTTTATCGAGTGTACAGTTCATTACACGTTCGTCGCCATTGATCTTGTTAAAAGTTACGATCAATTCATTGTGG
>Ga0255781_10003407_pt1 | contig 12429 bp, 20 predicted proteins | sample 101ome_21_FD_179979 | JGI IMG/M metagenome (GOLD analysis project Ga0255781, IMG submission 179979) | Coastal salt marsh microbial communities from the Groves Creek Marsh, Skidaway Island, Georgia - 101413BT metaG (version 2) | ecosystem: Environmental > Aquatic > Marine > Intertidal zone >...
TATCAGCTGTTGACATTTTTATCTCTGTTACGCATTCTAAACCATGCTTTAGCCCATAAAGTTAATCCTGTAATTAGAGCTGTTCCACTAACAAATACAATACCCTTTGTAGCATTATCAGCCCACATTGTTGTTGCATATTCTGCGAGACCTAACATGTAACCGAACCAAAGTGCAGCCCAAACTAAATCTGGAATACGCTTAGTACGCTTTTCAATCTTTTCTACTTTTTGGTCGTGAACTACTCTACTAAGAGCATCTTGAAGGTCTTTACCGTAAGCCGGTATCTTCACTGTTGAACCATCTTCATTAAGAAGCTCAACTTCATACTTTAACCAATCTGGAAATGTTTTTGAATCCTTGCGATAGGTTACATTAATTACTTTCTGTTTCATTGTATACAATATTTTTGTATTATACGAAAATAATTAATAATGTTTCAATTTTAAAAAGGAAGTGGGCTCACTACACTTCTAGTTCTATAACCACTCCTCACGGCTTGTGGTAGGGGGATTGAGGACTATAGCTGAGTTAAACTACAGAGGTCGACATCCTGTCCTTTATCAATCTTTTACCCGGTAAGGTCTCACTGATATCTTTATGTGAGACAGCCCATTCCTATAAAAACCTACATCTTTGAAAATGTAGCACTCAATGAGGGTCTTGTTGTTACTCTGCTTCTCTTTCTAGACGTGTCTTATTAACGTCTAATCTAAGTTCTTGAGCAAGACCCTTAATGTTTTGCATTGCTTTGCGTAGTCTTACGCCAGCTGCTTTGTTTCCGCCTTCGTAGAATTTAATAGCATCTTTTTCTGCGTCTTCTACTAGAGTTTTAATCTCGTTAAATAATTCCATAGTGTTTATTTAATTGTTATTATTATATGAGTTATTTAATTTTTGTTTCAAGATCTTTTAAAGCTGCAGCAATTACTTGATGCATGTCGTAATACTTGTAAGTTGCTAGTCTTCCACCGAAATGAACGTTTGGTAACTCATCAGACATTGCTTTATATTTACGATAAATAGCTGTATTTGTTTCATCATTCACTGGATAAAATGGGTCAACACCTCTTTTATATTCCTGTGGAAACTCTTTACTCACATAAGTCACCTTCTGATTCTGGTCGTCAAAGTACTTGTGTTCGATAACTCGAGTGTACGGAACCTCAACGTCAGTGTAATTCATTACAGCACAACCCTGATGGTTGTCTTTGTCCATCAATTCGTTTTCCCAGCGAATAGATTTGTATTCAAGGTCACCATGCTTATAGTCAAAGAACTTATCGATAGGTCCTGTGTAAATTACATTCTCAGCAACGGCATCCCATTGTTCTCTGTTTTCAAAGTAATCAACATTGTACTTAATATTCACACCATCAAACAACTTCTCAAAGATTTGTGTATACCCTCCGATTGGAATACCTTGGTATTTGTCATTGAAGTAATTGTTATCATATGTAAATCGAACTGGAAGTCTCTTAATAATTGAAGCCGGTAGTTCTTTCGGGTCCTTACGCCATTGCTTGGTTGTGTACCCTTTAATCAACTTCTCATAAATGTCTTTACCTACAAGTGAAAGTGCTTGCTCTTCAAGATTCGTAACCTTACCATCGTAACGTTGCGATTCAATCTTTGCTTTTGCTTCTTCAGGCGTTTTCACACCCCACATCTGTGCAAAGGTCCACATTGAAAACGGCAGTGAATAAATCTCACCCTTGTAATTTGCTACTGGTGTGTTCTTGTAGTTGTTGAACTCTGCAAACTGATTGATCCATTCCCAAATCTTATTGTCATTAGTATGAAAGATATGCGGGCCGTATTCGTGAACATGAACACCTTCTACATTTCGAGTGTAACAGTTTCCACCAATATGGTCGCGTTTCTCAATGACCAATACCGATTTACCTCTTTTCACAAGTTCGTGAGCGCAAATAGCTCCATAGAACCCTGCACCCACAATCAAGTAATCGTATAACTTATTCTCTGACATTATTGAGTTTTTCTAAGAACTACATAATCATTTACAAACAATGCAAATAAATCGTGATTCAACATTGTTCTCACTGCATCAAAAGGTGTCTCAACAATAGGTTCTTCCGGACCGTTGAATGAAGTGTTAAGAACAACTGGAAGACCTGTCTTCTCATAAAATGCACTAATCACATTGTAGTACTCTTCATTATTTTCCTTTGTAACCGACTGATATCTTGACGTATTATCATGATGCACAACCGAAGGAATTCTGCTTCTCCACTCTTCTTTAACTGTTGTAGTGACCAACATATATGGTGAATACGTATCTAAGTCAAAGATTTCAGCTTGCTTATCATAAAGTACTGAAGGTGCAAATGGACGGTACCATTCTCTTTTCTTGATTTCAGAGTTGATGTAATTTACCATCCAAGGTGAAGCTGGACTGGCCAACATAGACCTGTTACCCAAAGCTCTTGGACCTGTTTCTGAACCACCTTGGAACCAACCAATTACTTTATTGTTATTGAGCATATCAGACGCTAGATTGTACTTAGAGTACTTATCAAGCTTTACCCAGTTTAGTCCTTCAAACTGACTTAATTGCTCTTCAATTTCTTCATCACTATATGTTTTACCAGTATATGCTGACATCTGTTTGCCTGACTTAATTTCATTCATTAAGTAAGCAGCGCCTGCATAAGCACAACCATGTGGAATACCTGAATCATCTGCAGGTGGCATGAAGTATTGGTTCTCAAAAAGACCTGAACGAATAATCATCTCATTTGTATTACAGTTCAAGAATGAACCACCAGCAACACAAATGTTATTAGAACCTGTAAGGTCTTTTGCCATTCTAACCAAGTGCATTGAATTCTGTTCTTGCTCTCTTTGGTATAGACCTGCAACATTAGCTTTAGACTGGAAATCAGATTGCCAGCTTACAGTGTCTTCCATGATAGGTTTAGAAGGAACGTGCAAGAAGTTATCACCCTTGATTGAAAGTTCATCATGTCTTGCAACAAATTCAGGGTCTGCATAACTTGCAAGTCCCATTAGTTTACCAGCTTGCCATGAATGTGTATCTGGATTATAAACCAACTGCTTTGCACCCATTCCATAAAAGTAGCCAATAGAACCACCAGATTCAGAATCGAACGGGAACTTTACCCATTTTTTGTAAACTGGATGTGGGTTAATGTCTCCTCTTTTAAACTGGTAGATTGAGAATCCTTCTGCCCATTTCTGACCGTCCGTTAAACTTGATTCATCTAATTGATACCACTCTTTAATAGGTGTTGTATCATCATATACTGAACCCATTGCATCTGCAATTACAACTGCTGCTTCTTCAAAACCAGAAGCCATAAATGTAGAATAAGCATGTGCAATATGGTGTGGAATAAACTTAAGTTTAGTTATAGATACACCAGTAAATTGTCTAAAATCTTGTATAACTTTATTTACAGGTTCTGTGATATTGTATACAAATAGGTCGATATCTTTATAAGTAATACCTAGTGCTGAAATACAATAATACATTGCTTCTTTAGGCAACTCATCAGAAGTATCTGTTTTAATTCTTGTTAGTCTTTCGTTTGAAATAGCTACTGCTAATTCACCATTGATTGTTATAGCGGCACCTCTGGTATGACCAGTTGAAATGCCCATTACTATTTTATCACTCATGCTTCTTGTTGTTCTACTAGTTTTTCTTTAAAGAAATTCAGATTAGCCTCAAGTCTAGGTTTATGTACTTCAAAATCTATATCATTAAAGATTTTAGTAATATATGTCATACCCTCCGAAATGTTTCCAGTATGGTAACACATTACTGAAAAATCATCATACAAATACTTTCCATAAGACATATCATCTACGAATAGAATGTATTTGCTTTTAACAACTTCTAGGTCACATTCTACCGCTTTTTTCATGAGTTGATATGCAAGTTGTTTATGACCTTCTGTTGAACCTTCCATATAAAATAGATGTCTTGCAAATAAAGCATATGGTTCTGCTCTTTCAGGTTCGATACCAATAGCTGCGTTAATAGCTTGTTGAATTTGCTCGATAGGCTGACCCAATTGAATTCTACATTTTGCAATTCTCAAGTAAGATTCAAACGTCTCTTCAAACCAAGTACCCTGTAATTTAGTGTACAATGTGTACCAGTTCAACGATTTTTGCCAATCTTTTTGGTCAAACCAACTCTGAGCTGCGTAGAATACAGAGCGAGTCATAATACCATCAGGGTCATTTGAAATAACTCTCCAGAATTGATCTTCAAGTGCTTTAGCATCCTTACCATATTTGTTAGGGTCCATTGTTGTTCTTGAGCCCATACCTCCAGCACCGTGCTGAATCCAACAGTTTTCAACTCGACCTCTTGAGTAACCTTCTGGCTTGTCCTCACACTTCATGATTGTATGGCGTACCCCAATGAATCTCCATCTCAAATCACCTTTCCAAAGGATAGTTGCTGGAAATGTAGCAGTACCTCTACGTTGCTCAATATCATATGCATCTAAACCTGCATCTTCAAATGTGAAATTAAAGTCACCTTGTAAATGCATGTGTGAATCCAAGTGGAAGATGTAGTCTGCTTTACCGTATGCATGATTCATCATCTGTGTTTTATTCACATCAAAATCAATCCATTCATCTACATGAATTTCACCTGGGATTCCAGTGTCCGCCATAAACTTTTCAACCTCAGCAACAGTACCATCAGTTGAACCTGTATCGACAAATACGAGGTAATCAATATGAGGTGCTAAAGAATCAAGGGTACCTCGGATAACCGCTTCTTCGTTTTTACACATTGTAGCAAACGCAATCGTCGGCTTTTTGTTTTCTTCTTTTTTAATCATTGCTATTTCGTTTAAAGCGTTTTCATCATCGAATTGTAAATCTTGCATATCATTCTGAAGTGGATTTGAACGCTGTAGTTCTTCATTCCATTCAAAGTCATACTTACCTAATTGTACGATTCTTTCATGAATTTGTTTATCATAAAAGTCTCTAATCAATCTGGCTTTTCTATTAATATCTGTTGCATTATTATCTACAGTTGAATTCCTGTTGTTGTACTGTAAGTATAACATTTTAGGAATGTGTACCATAGTTGTTTTCAAGAACGTTCTGATAATCAATTCGAAATCATCAGTAACGGAGATAAACTTATTGTGCTTAGATATTTCGTTATACACATCTCTTTTCCAGATTCTGGCATGGTTTGGCATACCGATATTAAACCTAATTGTCTTAGGATTAATATTTGCGTAATAGTGGCTCAAGTATCTTTTGCCGTCAGCAATTACCCATTCATGTCCACCATAGCCCCACTGGAAACCGTTCCGTGGATTACCGTACCACTCATCTCTGTTTGGTGTAATGACCTTACTGTATTTGCGCATTTCTCCATCCTCGTAGGGTTCAGCTACGTTGGTATAAAAGAAACCAGCATCCGGGTATTGTTCTACCGCATACTTAAGCTCATCCAAACAATCAGAGATTAGTGCATCATCATGGTCCATTTCGATAAGGTAATTACCGTTAGACAATGAGGCTGCTCTATTTTTTACGAGTCCGATATTTCCACCAGAAACGGGTAATATCCTGTGTATTTTTACACGATAGTCTTGATTAGCCAATTCATTTAATACAGTCCAAGTTTCTTCGTAACCTTCAGGTGAATCGTCAACAATCGTCCATTCCCAGTTTGGGTATGTTTGATTTGCTAAACTGTTATACGACCTGTAGATTCTATCTTTATCGGTTTTATATGCACCTGTAAAAATAGAGAAGTAAGGTTTTTCTGTTGAATTATAAACTGTATCTAATGAATCACATGCCCAATTAGTAGATTGAGTTGCAATTAAATTTGCTAACTTGACGTTGTTTGGTTGTTCATCTAAATGAATCCACTTTGTAAAAATATACGTATGGTCAGAATGCTTTGCAATATATTCCCATGAAGCTTTAGTCCCGCCAATTGTAATGATTAGATCAGGGTTTAATGTAGAAAAGTGTTCAAAGAAGTCTATTGAATTCTTCTTTGCTTCAACAATAACAGCTTCTTGAAGTCGCTCTTCATGGTATACATCACTAAATATTCTATGTTGACCCTCTTCGAATGAAGAGCCATATATTAATGCAGATGGAAGTCCTACTTTAATCATAATTATTAGCGTTCAGTGTCAAAGAAGAATGTTTGGAATAGCCTACCGTCATATTTGTCACGGCCAAAATAATCTAATGATGTATGGAAAATATCACCACGGTACATGATAAGTCTATTGTACTTATTACCAATAAAGTTTGTCATTTCCCATTTTGTCATGTCTTGTGAATCTTTGTAGATTTCACTCATGATTGCATCATTATATTTGCCGTTTTCAAGTTTAGGAGCCATTTCAAGACCTGTTTCCTTGTGTCTGAATAAACCTGTACCACCTGTTAAAGGTGCGTCAGGTGTCAAATAAATAACACCAGCCCAAGTGGTTGTTTGGTCAGCGTGAACCCATGAACGGTCTCTTTGTGTAGTGTATTGAAACGCACCTGTGTATTCAGTGTTCCATCTTGTGATTTCACCTGAATAAGGTCTAATGATATTATTAATAATATCCTTAACACTTTGATTAAAGACAGGTACTGTTCTCTGACCGGGATAATTACCCCTAACACCAAACTCCATGTTTAGTGCCATCTTTCTCACCTCGTCAACGTCATTGTAAAAATCGTCAACGCATATTGCATTTACATTCATAATAAATCTTTTATTATTTATTTCCTTCCATACGCATCACTAAGTCTAACAATATCATCTTCACCAAAGTAAGTGCCTCGTTGTACTTCAATAAAAGTTAACGGTTCCTTACTTAGATTTTCAATCATATGCTTAGCTAAACGTGGAATAATTAAAGTGTCACCTGGTACACAAATGGTATTAATGCCATCAAGTGTAAACATACCCGTACCTTCTATAATTGTCCAAACTTCATTGCGTTTGTGGTGGTATTGGTATGAAAGTTTGCCACCTGGATTTACGATAATCTTTTTAACCTTACACCCTTCTTCTTCATGTAAGATGTGGTATTCACCCCATGGTCGAATATTTTCTGGAGTGCCGTATTGTGGCGCCTCTTCATCTTGAACGTACCCTACAATCTCACCTTCAAGTTCTATTGGAGTACCTTTAGTTATTTTTGAGTCTGCTGAGTTTGGGTGGTTTTCCCAACGACTTCCGAATGGGTCATTTTCTTTCATACCTTTACTTCTTCTTTTGGTAATTTATACAATGTTGTTAACGTTTGTTTCGTCTTAGGGTCCAACTCTTCAATAAGCTCCCATTGTAATTGAGTAGAAACCCTTTCGTTGTAAAGTGCGAGTGCATTCATACCTGCTTCTTTTGCACTTTCAATTGAAGCGCTTCGCACTTCAAAAACAGCATGCTTGTTGTTACCATATGGTGTTGAAACAAATCTGTACAATTTCTCTTCTGGTTTTGTTGTATATGCTATTGCAATCATAGTGACAATAGCAATAAGGATTCCTACAAATGGTAACATAATTATCGGTTGTGTACTTCGTTAATAAATTCCGGAGTGATGGACTTAAGTGTTTCTACAAATAAATCAATGCAATTGTTTACATCATCTTTATGCGCCATCTCAACGGTTGAGTGCATGTATTTCAAAGGTGTTGCTGCGATTGCTGTTGGTGTGTTCTCTAAGAAGAATGCCATTGTATCATTACCGTAAGAACCAACGTGTCTTTGGTAAGGGATATCATTTAGTTTAGCAACATCAATAAACTTTTGAATAATCTTGCGATGATTCTGCGCAGTATATTCAAGTGCAGGTCCTTTACCACCTTTAACATCACCGTCTTTAGCTTTGTTCATTTTAGGGTGATTCGTATTGTGGCAAACATCATGAACAAGCGCAAGGTCGGCTTGAAGACGCTTAGCAATCATTTTAGCACCATATAAGCCTACTTCTTCTTGTACACTATTAACTACATAAAGGTCGTAAGGTAATTTCACACCTTCTTCAAAAATGCGACGTGCAACTTCTGCAATGATGTACCCACCAATCTTATTGTCTAGTGAACGTCCTACGTAATAGTCGCCAATCTCTTTTAGTGGGTCGTCGAATGTAATCAGGTTACCCGGATAGATATGCAAGGCTTCAACCGCCTCTGCTGAATCAGCGCCCACGTCAACCCAAAGCTCTTCTTGTTCGTAACCTTTCTCAGCCGCGGCTTTGCGTGTGTGAATTGCCGGCCAACCGAATACACCTGAAATCTTTTCACCTTTTTCGTTGTGTACGAATACAGTCATAGACGGTGCAATCATATTGTCTGAACCGCCATGTCTCTTTACGCGAATGTACCCATCTGATTCGATGTGCGTAATGATCCATGCAATCTCATCACAGTGTGCTTCAATTACAACCTTTGGAATGTGTGAATCATTAAATCCCGCACGTGCAGTTCTACGTACACCATAAGCAGTACCGTATGGGTCTGTTTCCATAGAGTCCATAAAAGGCATTACATAATCCTTCCAGATTTTCTGTCCTTCATTCTCTTGTGCTACAGGTGCAAACGCATTCAAGTAGCTGTATAAAAACTCTTTTGATTTGCTCATTATGCAAAGTATCTTTGAATCGCTGAAAGACGGTCGTCTGCATCAACTAGCATTGCTAATGCTTCTTCAGCATTGTCGTAAAAATCTTTAGTTGAATGGTCACCAATACCTGCAGCTTGGTTACCCAATAGGTCTAATGTCAAAAGTGCTTTTGCCTTATCTGCTTCTGCACTTGCTTTTAGCATTTCAATTAATTTACTGTTCATTTGTCTAGTTTTATAATTTGTATATTATACAATTTATTAATAGATTGTTTCATATCCATACTTAGTGCAATAGTCATTAATCATTGCCCTAAATCTAGGTCTAACTGTGTCCCAATCTATATCGTCTTTTTTATAATCTCGTTTCTTATTATGATTTTTAGAAGGCGCTTCTGTTTCATCTTTTAGCTTGTAACCTTCACTAATAAGATACTTTCGCAAGAAATCTTTTTGGTCTTCTATCTTGTATACAATTTTGTCTTCAAAGAATCCTTCTATTCTATAATCGGTAAATACTATAGAAAGAATTGCATTTTCAACCGGTGTGTTTTTATTACTAAATGGCACCCAAAGAGAACGCCATTCAATAGAACCACCTTCGGTTTTAATAATAGAAGGTATTGCTGTTTTAGGGTCTCTTACCGAATGAATCACATGGTCAAATTCAAGCTCATCTAAAACTATATTATCAACCATATATGGTAGACGTCCTCCTAGTTTAATTCTAGCCTCAGCTTGTGGAATTAAACATTGCCATGCAACAATACCATCTTCTTCCCATACTTCATGGCCAACATTTAAACCCCAGCTCTTTAAAAGGGCTGAGGTATATCCTGTTCCTGTTCTTGGATGTCCAACTCCTAGTATTTTAAATCTTTTACTAGATTGCACTATTCTGCTTTGTCTTTATTACCTTTAAACAAGTAGACCAAAAATCCTACTTGGACCACTGTTGAAATGGCCGTAAATCCTAAGATAGCCATAAGTAGTATATCCATTAATCCCACCATGTGTCAATATGTTTATGAATGTATTTCCAAAGCACCTCTTTACCTCTTTTTTCTTTATTGTGTGCTTGCATCATATGAGCTTTATAAAACTCATTGATTTCATCATTGTGTTCAGAGTTGATAGCTGATTCCCACCAAATATTGATTTCAAAATTATCATCGTCATAGTCGGTAAAGAATATCTCAGACGAACCGTATTGGCGTTCAAACTGTTCTTCAGCTTCGTCAATATATCCATTATTGTATACCTTATTGATAAGGTCAACTGCTGTTCTAATTTGTAAGACCACTTCTGCGCCGTTTTCAAGATGCCCATTTGTACTAATGTAATTTGCAGTACGTTCCAGTTGGTATTTGAAAACGTCAATAGCATAATTATAATCATAGTCACCACCTTTCCAAATGACTGGAAGCCATTCTACAAGACGAAGGAGTCTTCTAAAGAATAATTTGATTCGCCCCATTATGCAAAAATTGTTAGGGCAATTAGACCTACAGCCAAAAGTGCCATGATAATACTATTGATTCTATAAGCACCCTCGACTTGTTGCCGAGAGCGCCCTTGATAATCATTTGGATTCCAGTCAGACATTAGATATAATCTTCAAGGATATCATCATCGATTTCTACAATCTCTCCAGCAGGGCCAAACGACTCTGGAGAACCCCATTCGCTAGTTGTTGCAAAAAGTACTGCACAAAACGGATGGTCAGTTGACCAACCTTCGTCAGTCCACACAAATGCCTCTTGACCATTGTCATCTTCTGAAAAACGGTAACGCAGTGTTTCACCTTCGAATTCTGCTTCACCTTGCCATGTTGTCAAGCTATACTTAATGTATGCTTCGTCTTTAATTGTAAAAGTTGCCATATTATTTAATTTAACTGTTGTTTTGAAATTGCCAATAAGGCATTGTTATGCCTGTATGTGTTTGGTACCAATTAATCATCGTTTTGGTCATTAGGTGGCAAACCAGCTCCAATTGCTGCTGCCAATGTGAATCCTATAACTGCGCCTACAAAAAGGCCAAATAAAAATATATACATAATACTTATACGTTTAATCTTCTAAAAGTTTCATTGGGGTCAATTGACCGTTTTCATAAATAACATATCCACCATGTGGCATTGCGTCAACTAAATAGTATCTACCACCCATTGCTTTTTCCGTTGCTTTGAAGCTTTCGAAAATATCAGTTACTTGCGTGTGTCCAACTACTTGAATAAAATGCTTCTTCAATCCACCATCACCTTTGTTTGACTTCATCAAAGAGCTTGGTCTAATCCATAGAGGACCTTGTTCTACAGAATCTCCAGATGGATCCCAACCCAAATGTGAGAAGTTAAATAGAGTAGGTTTAGCTTTATAAAGTTCATTAAGGTCTTCTACAATATTATTTTTACTCCAAGGTTGTTTTACTTCCCTATAGAATGTATCATCCATCCAAACTGGACTTACGCCAGCATGTGTAAATAAGACTTCATCAAGCTTGTAAGCTATTTGAAGGTGGTGCATATTCTCTTTCAACGCTAAGTTAAAATCAAACTGCATTGCCGGTTGATACCCACTATAAGTCTCACCAACATTCATATAATGATGGTCATGATTACCAATCAACATGATAACCTCTTTATCAGTCTCTTCTTTAAATCGAATGATCTCATTAAAGTTATAGAGTTGTTCAACACCTGAAAGGTCAAATGAATCAAAGTAGTCACCCATAAAGATAACTCTACCAGCATCTGGATGTTGTTCTAAAACTCTTTTCCAGGTGCTAAGTCCGTGCGTATCTCCAAGTATTAAGGTTTTCATTTTAATCGTCAGTTCTTTCTTTTAAATGGAAAAACTCTGGCATATCCTGATTGTATTGTTCAGGATTTTGTTCACGATGCCAGAAATCGTATTCTTGACTGAATTCACCAACAGCTTTTTGAAACGGCATTGCACATTCAATGTCATTATGATTACACTGCCAAATTTCAGCTTTCTTGATGCCCATTCCAAACCATTCCCAGGCTTGAAACTTTTCAGGATTGGTTTCTTGCCAATCTTTTACTGCTTGTACTGCTTGTTGATAATTCATTCTATTCCATGTTTAAGCTTAGTATTCTTACTAGATCCTCTAAATCACCACTGCCCTTAATCTTCAAATCATAGTATTCAAAGATACTGGCCCACCAGCCCTCTTCTTCGGCTTCAACTTGAGTGTTTGTTATCAAAACAATTTCACCAATCTCTAAGCGATAGTAATATTCATATGAGCCATGCATTCCTTCTTCTTCTGGAATGTTCTGCTTATCAAAGCCTAGATCAATAAACGTTTGTTCAGTCATTCTATTCAAATTTTAATCCGTTCTCAAACATAATCTCACGGAGCTGGTCTCTACACTTCTCAAATGTTTCGTATTTGTCCTTACTGTATTCATCGTCAGACATATACTTATACTGTGCTCGTAACCATTGGTCCATTTCCCAAAGGGCTACTTGTGCTTTAGCACCATTGACCGCTAAATCAAAGTCAGATTGGTCTTCCGGTAGATTAAACTCTAAGATTGCTTTCATCCTTGTTTGAATTTAACTTCTCTTAATAATAAAATCTCTTGAAGGTATCCGTCTGCGTCTGCGACAAATAGTTGTACTAAATAGTCTGTGTTCTCGTATTCGTAGTAACGAACGTCCTCTATGATCATTTCACCTTCTTGGTAAACCGTGTCTTGGAATCTCAGAGGTTCTTGTTCGCCGATCACTCCAAGAATAACCGTCTCCACATCGGTACTCACATCGTCACTGAATCCATCATAGAGCA
>Ga0255781_10003410_pt1 | contig 12428 bp, 22 predicted proteins | sample 101ome_21_FD_179979 | JGI IMG/M metagenome (GOLD analysis project Ga0255781, IMG submission 179979) | Coastal salt marsh microbial communities from the Groves Creek Marsh, Skidaway Island, Georgia - 101413BT metaG (version 2) | ecosystem: Environmental > Aquatic > Marine > Intertidal zone >...
CGAGTGGCTCGAACAGTGATACAACGTTCTCCCGATGGAGTAGGCACGCAATTCGCAAAAACTATCAATACACATCGCACCGCTAGGTGAGCAAACTCGATACCACCCATCGGGCAACCGTTCTACTTGGAACGTTGAGTCATCCATTCCCAGACGTTAATGGCTAATCAGGTTTCCTCACAGGAATAATCTTGACTTGCTTACGGCTTCTATGTGGATCGCGCCAAGTAGGGATTTGAATACGGACCTTAGCCATATCAAGACTTATTTCCGGGTACTGACAAGTCCACCAACGCCATTGGCAGTCGTCGCATTCTCTGTACCGCACAATGCGACCATCTTCGGTGTAGTACGTGTTTTTAACGCGATTAGTTTTCCAACCGCACTTAGGGCAAGGCGGTACAGGGTAATTAACTCGTGCTGCCATCAGATTCGATCAACCGTGCGAAAGTAAATCCGCAGCTTGCGGACAGAGCCATGGAAAATGTTGCGAGTACGTTCCCGCGAAATTCCAAGCTCTTTTGAGATTGCTTGGAACGTCATTGGGGGTTCCGTACCAAGGCCAAGGGAGCACTCGACAACATACCTCTCCCTGGGCTGCAGCCTGCAAAGAAGGCTCTCAACTTTTTCAAGGTCAATACCCCAAGAGACTTCATCAAAAACATCTAAGTCAGAGGAAACACTGTCGATAAGCAGTACGTCATCTTCTGTGCTACTTACACGAGCATCAAGGCTAATCGCATCGTTTGACCTATCAAGGTATTCCTGCAGCCGTGTTGGGCTGATTTTGCAATGCTCAGCGCACTCCTCGATGGTGGGTTTTCGATGGTGCGTGTGCTCAAACATCGGCGTCCAGTTGCGTAGCTTAGTCAAAAGCTCAACGGCGTGGGACGGCAGCCGGATAACGCGGTCATACGTTGCCAGATAACGTGTAATACTTTGCCTGATCCACCAGTAGACATAGGTGGAAAGCGCATAACCCCGCTCTGGATCAAACTTTTTAACGCCATGAGCCAAACCCATTGTCCCTTCCTGCACCAAGTCAGAAAGCTCACTGCGCTTGCACTTATTTGTGTACCGCTTGGCAATGGAAACCACCAATCGCAAATTGCAGTTGACCAATTTCTGGTACGCCCGTTGCCCCCGTTTAATGGTTCGGGGCGAGGGGTTTTCACCCTCGATCCACTCTTTTACCTGCCGCGCCAGGATGATTTCTTGGTCTTTGGAAAGCAGCGGATACCTACCGATGTCTCTTAAGTAGGCGCTAAAACTTTCCATTTCAGTAGCTGACCTCGACTATTGAAGGTAATTGACCAATGCTTGCGCTAACTGCTTTAGCCACAGCCACCGCTTTTTCAAGCGTGACGTAAGAGCAGGCGTCTTCGGCATTTTTCGTGAGCATAATTCCGCTACCCGTAGCTTCGTAGCAGGCAGCAAGAAACGTGTCGTTTTGAATTAAAAGAGCGTACCGCATGGGACGTTTTGAGTACCCATGAAAAATATCACAATAGACAGTGTTTGCAACGTATGTCAGGCGTCTTTTACTTCTTTTTTGAGTCTCGCTCGTCCCTCAACACGGCGCTGGATCGATTCGGCCCACACACTTTTGTCGGCTTCAAAGGCTTCCTTGTACTGTGCTTCAGACACGCACAGTTCCAACTGCTTGTAGACCATGTCCCGAATCCAGGCGGTGGGACGTACCTTTTGTGACTCAGCCAACTGCATCAACAGCTGAGCACGATTAGGGTCAAGCAAAATCTGCAGGTACGTCTTATTGCCGTGCCGAATCGCCATCAACCTTACTCTTTAGTACAGCGCAGTCTAACAATGTGCTACCAGTTAATCGACTCATCCACGTGCTTTCGCCACCCCTGCGCCTGAGACTCACGAGACTCACGCCGTTGTTTCGTGCAACCTTGGCGAATAAGTCTGGCACCTTCTAAAAACTCAGCCGCACGTTGTAGGTCTGCTGTGGTGGCACGTTTGATTTCGTACTGCAGATACCGCAACATTATTTCCCTACCAGTCAGCGGCCTAGACAAGGGTTATCAGTTGTCCTCCTTAAGAATCGGAAAGTTTACGCATCAGTTCATCATTCTCTTCAAACGTTCGTTGTAGAGCACGTTCCATACCTTTTTCACCACAAACATCAGAATTTGCTTGTGGAAGATCTACGACTTTTGGGCGCATTGCTTCTCGAAGGTTTCCAACAATGTAATCAACTCCTGTTGGCATGAGGTGCAAGTTGTGGCGCAACCACTCAATCACCTGCTCCAACTGCCAATCGGCAACGGCACGCAGCCCAGCGATGCGCTGTGCGCGAAGCTGTGCGTGAATCCCGTCAGGCTTTGACGCAGTAAGGCCACCATACTCTTTCATGTGCTGGATCTCTGCCTCTCTGGCAATGTCCTCCAGCCCTTCATCCGTCAGACCCTCCGGCTCGGGCTGGGAGAGGAAGACACGGGCTTCGTCGAGCACTGGGGTAGCCGTTGAAATGTGCTGGGTGCCGTCTTCGTTATAGATAATGCGGATAGCGTTGGTCAGCGCATCAGCAAGTCGCTGGATTAGTTCGCGTGGGTTTGTGTCAGTCATCAGTTGTCCTCCTGTGAATAAATATCATCATGCCTAAGCCGCGTACCTAAACAAAGAACTCTGCCACCTTCAAACATTGCATTCCAGTTATCTTGCATTTGTTTGCGAATGTCTGGATTGCTAATATCTGGGGCTGATTTAATTGCGTCATCAATCATGACAAGATGAGGTGGATGCTTAGTCATCAGTTTTTCTCTTTATCGGTTTAGTGTAGTACTTTTGAGCTTTAGTGGCCGCATAAGCCGCATCCATCACATCCCCAAGCGAAGTGTAGTAGCCCAGATTTTCTGAACGCACCAAAGTCCAACCCTGGGGCGTGTGATGGATGCTGACCATGTCAGTGAATCTCCGACCAACGTTTACCGATAGACGGCTCAGCAAGCGGCGGAATATCGCCAAGCCACATTGCTTCCGCGTCCTCCATTATTCGTTTTAGCTTCGCGGCCCACTCCTCAGCCTTGTCTTCCTTGACGAGCAACAAAATTTCGTCATGAATACAGGCGGCAATCTTAGCCTCGACCTCACCAACCTTCACCAGCTCAAGCCACAGATTGCCAAGAGCGCACTTCAAAATGGCCGCACCAGCACCCTGGATCGGCGTGTTGCACCTCACCGTCAGTCGATTCATGTCACCCGGCAAAAACCGCCGCATGTGCGACTTCGGAATACGAATCGACACCTTGTTGTTGCCTTCAGTCTTCTCCGCAAGACGGCCATTTTCCTGCTGCCACGCCGCAATGCCCTGGTACGTGTCGAGCCACTGCTTCCGAATTTCAGCAGCTTCCTCAACAGGCATAAGGACGCCAACGCCAGCCGCATAGTTCCGCAAACCCTTCGCACCACTGCCATACAGCAGGCCGAAATTTGCAGACTTGGCAATCTGGCGGCTGCAACCAATGGCCTCAGCAGTAACGGTGTGCAAGTCTTCACCGTCCTGGAACGCCTTGATCATGCGCTCGTCTTGCGCGACCGCAGCAGCCAATCGAAGTTCCATCTGACCAAAATCAGCATCCACAAGAAGCCAACCATCAGGAGCCTCAACACACTGACGGAAGGCTTCGTCTCTGGGGATTTGTTGGTTGTTGGGTTTGATGCAGGACATTCGGCCACTTTCGGCTCCGAGCTGCAAATAGCTGGCACGAACAAAACCATCGGGGTCAAGTTTCTCAAAGATTGAATCCACCATTTGGCGGCGTTTCTCAGCTTTCTTCCAAGCCAAGTAAGTCTGAACAACGTGGTGGTCAGCTGCGTAAGCCTGGAGCGCAACACGACTGGCGCTTGGTTTGCCGGTTTTTGGGTCGATTGGTTGCTCATCACCGAGCAAGGCGGTGAATTTCTCCAGAAGCTGTTTTGGCGAACTGATATTAAAGCCCTTGTACTTTTTGGTTCCCAACCTAATACTGCCTTCATCCTTGGGTCGTAAGTTAAATACCGCCGGGGAAGTTTCAATATCTTCAATTTCTCTGAACCATTTATCTCTGAGTACGTCATCATTGCCCATTTCTGTGAGTTTCTCTTTGAGATAAGCCAATCGACCATCTGTTTCTCTTGGCAACTTGTGTTCCGCCGGAAGGGCTTCGTCAAGTTCGTAGAGAAAGTCCTTAGAAAGTGCAGCAATGTCATGCTCGTAATCCTTACGCAGTTGTTCAAGGCTGGAACGATTCCACGGCAACCCAGTGCGCCACATGTGCGCCATTGCCGGAAGAGCTTTGCATTCGAGCGTATAAGCAGGGTCTAGACCTGCAGCAGCAATTCTTCCAGGAAGAATCGCATCAAGCTCCAGCAAAACCTCAACGTCCTTAGCAGCGTATTCAAGCTGCTCTTTCGAAAGAACTGGTGCGCCCCAATCAGACGCCTGCTGCTCTTTTGAGATGTCTTTTTCGAGGTAACGCTTAGCTAAGTGGGCTAAGCCGTGCTTCAGGTTCGGAATGCCATTATTCAGCAGCTTGCTGGCGAGCATGGTGCAGTAAACGCGGCCATGCGGCCTAAAACCGTTTTCCTGCAGCCAAGCCAAATCGAACACAGCATTGTGCGCGATCCAGTGTCGATCACCGTTTTCAAAAAAGTCATCCAGCTTGTGGTTTGCCTCTTCGTCGCAATCGAACATGTCGATAACAACGATGGACTTGGTCAACTCGCAACCAAGCTGAAGCAACCGAAGCTTGCCGATTTCAGGTTGCAGCTGAAGCGTTTCCGTATCAAACGCAATCGTGGTGGCACACGAAATTTTGTCGAGATGCTCGACGCCGAAATAGGTTTTGTAAGTCATTTAGAAAAGGTGCTCTTCAGGAAATACGCCTTGCCAGTTGGACTCATGAGTCCCATCTGGTGCGTACCAGCCGGAATCGTCGAGATACCAGTTGGCGTTGGTGCGTGCAAAGAAGATCTTTTTCTCAGTTGAGAGATCTTCAAGCGAGTTGTCAAAAAGAGGTGTGGTCATTGGAGCGGGTCATCAAAGGCAGGAGGGTTGTCTTCGAGGCGCTTGTACAGCTCAGCCGCTTGTTCTGATTCCAAATGCTGGATCAGGCGGTTGAGATACCAACGAGCTTTTGAGGCGTCCTGGTGCGGACAAGCTTTAAACCACACGCGAAGCAGATACTTCAACGTGTGCGCAAGCAGCATACCGCTAACCGGGTCTGGTGCATGGCGAACGACATCTTCGATAACATCAATCGCCTCAAACCGGCCCTGTGTGTAGTGGGCCGGTGAGTTGACTACATCACTTGTCGGTAAGTCGTTTGACGACATAGTCAAAGCTCCAGCTGCTATTGGGTCGTTCTAGGACGTAACACTGATTGACGACATACATCACGTCGTAGCACTCGCCTTCGCCGTACTCAGCCTCAGCTTCACGGCACCAAATACCTTTGCAAGTACCGGCATCGTCGAAGACACCGACATAATCGACGCTTTCTTCCATGGCTTCACGGATGGTGCGTAGAAACTCAGGCGTACCAGACACTTCTTTCGACCAACGGGTTGGTGCGTAGAAAGGGCACTCGTCTTTGTAGGTGGAGATGATCATGATGCGTTAAGTGCTTGTTTGTCGGATGGATCGACCCAGATGTAGTCGTTGCTTGTGCAGTGAACTTGGCGGTAAAGGTGAGGTGAGCCAGGCTGGCACTTGCGGATTGTGGCAAGACCTTTTTGGGCAGTAGCAGCAGTCATGTGACTGCTTACAACATTCCAGCGGTTTTCACGCCACGCTTGCACCTGGAAAGGAAAACTGTCGTACCGCTTCTTGCGGCCCATGTAGCTGTTGTCGATCATTAGTAGAGGTCTTGAATGGGTTGCCAGTCGTCAACCTCGCGTGCCAGGTCAACAAACTGTTGTTCAGTTTTAGGTAGTGGATCGTCGTCACCGACAGGTATAGAGCCACGGCAGGTAGCACTGCCGAACTCTGGTGGGTCGAAGCGTGTTGCAGGCGACGTTTGGATTACGTCAGCAATGGTGGCGACGAAACGAACGAAAAGACCGCAGGGGCCTTCGACAAGTTCGTAGCTTTGAAGCTCAATCAAGGTGTCAGTCATTGCCTAGTCTGGCAGGGACTCGTCAAATGTAGCACGTCAGAACGTAAGGAAGGTGTTGATGACGGGGAAAGTGTCTGATTCATAAGAACTCATGATGGAAGTATCGATGCCGCCTCTGAGCGCCTTTTCCACGTCCTCCTCTAACCTGCAAAACTCCTCTGGATCGTCTGCGTAGAAGTCTTCACAGACAGCTTCAGGCAAACCGTCAGGGTTGTAGGCCGTAAAACGAGCCACCGCAAGGAAACCTTCGACCTCAGAAACTTGGTAGTAAGTGAGGGTCGTTAGCTCCATTGAACGCCTCAGCCTTTTACCAGTCTGCCCATTATTTGAGAAGCTGGTCATAATGTAGTAGTTATTCAGGTGGAACGATGGAGATGCACCGCAGCTTCGCGCTCCAGCGCTTCCGCAACAAGATTGAAGGTTGCACAGATATAAGCGAGCTGCAGCAGATGTCAGTGAAACTGATGCAGCTCTACTTACATCAACAAGACACCATCAACCAGATGGTGAAGAAAGGTTGGCTACCTAGTGAGGCACAGGAAGGGCGTTAGTGGCGGACAAGGTTGAAGTTTTGCCGCTCCTCACGCTTTTCGCGGTACAGACGCCCCACCTCATCGAAGCAAGCCCTGCGCGTTTCGTAAGGGATGCTCTTGAGGATCTGATCCAGGCGGAACATCAAAAACTCGTCTTGCTCTTCGGTAACTTCCACGAACTTGTGGAACGTCTGAAGGCTGTTGCAGATGGCACTCACCAGATAAAGATTGAATGCAGGTGAGTCCAGTAAGTCTGCAAGTGTGAGCCGCTTGGCTGCGCTTAGAACTGGTTCGGGGATTGTAATGTCGTAGGCCATTGAGGTCTGTTGTAGTGGACTAAAGCTGGTCCGATTAAGTATAAGGTGCCGGTTTAATCGTGACCGGCGGACGATGGCTTAGCGGAGCAGAGCATCGCTGGGCGGAGACTAGACATGCGGTGAGCCGCAGGGCAAGGGATAGATCTAGGACTTACACGCAAGCGATGCCTAGATGGTCAAGGCTTTGGCAGTTGTACGCCTTTGCGCTGCATTTTCAACGCTTGGGTACGCGCTCCTTGGGCAGAAGCAGCAATAAAAGCATGTCTGCGCTGGTGCGCTTCCAACTGCTTCGATGACTTCTCATCTAACTGAGCAGCATCAACGTGAGTAAACAGCTGCTCAGTCTTTGTCTTGTGCTTTTTGATGCCAGCATTGGCCTGGTTGTTTAGATAAGTAACTGCTTCTGCATCAGTCAGTACCCTCAAACCACCGTCGTGCATACGCATAACAAGAGGGTTTAGACCCATCTCATTACGCAAACGTTCAATAATTGTTTTTACGTTTGTAAACGCATAACTCGTTGGATCGCGTATTTCACCTCTTTGATAACGCTGCATTTTTTCTGCAAACCTAGGCTCAAGTTTTTCATAGGCATCTAAAACTTGTCGCTCGCTGTAGTAAGCACCTTTTTGCATCGCTGGAACGTTAATGCCAACCGATTGCAACTGTTGAAGTTGTTCCAAGGTTCACTCCAAAAGAAAATTAGGTGCCGGTTTAATCGTGACCGGCGGACGATGGTTTGGCTACGAGTTGCAGAGACTGGCGTTGCAAGGCCGAGCAAGGCAGCGCGGGGCAAGGGTTTGCGATGACCTAGGACTTATTGACGTTGCCTAGAAATCAGTCGATCTCAGTCAACACACCACTAAAACGGCCATACCTGGGACGCCATGTACCAATCCCTTCAAACTGGCCTGCTGCTTTAACGATTCGCTCAAGCGCGTCAACAGATATGCGGTCGTCGTCAACAGTCAAACAGAATTGACATGACCAATCAGGAACCCTTACACGAGTCACCCAGTTAGTTGCGTTAGCTCGTTTGACGGGACTTGTTAGACAAAAACGACTGTGCTGCAGCATGTCCACAGCGGCCCGTGGTCCGTCATATAAAACCGGAGCTTCATTTTCAACAATTAGTGCCCTTGTAACTTCTTTACCAAGCTTGAATGCTGTGGCACCGTTACGAAGACACCGTTCAAAGTTTTGAGACGGGATATACAAATCTGAAAACCCATCAAATGAAACTGAGTTCGAAGTGTCGTCAATAATTACTTCACCTGGTTCGGCCCAGTAGCCGGAGTAAACCCAGTCAATTACACGGAGATTTTGGTGATCTGCGTCAACCTTGGTGCGTTTGCTAGTGAAGTGCTTTTTGATCTTGGCTGCCTTGCTTAGTGGGTCGGAGCAGGCGTTGTTGGAAAGCAGTAGAGCTGCCGTGCCAGTCAGATCGACTTGGAATCGACGGATTGCCATTGGGTTGAGTTTCCTTTACGGATTGGTTGAGTGCTGGATTGATCGCTCCAGCGGGCGATGGCATTGCGAGGAGCTGCGATGTAGAGCTATGAGTCGCAGGGCGCAGCGAAGCATCGGGATGCGTCGCCCTTTATTTGTAGCACACCTCAAACGGTGTGTCTAGGCGCTCCACATATCCCAAGCCTGGTCCCTTGCCGCCCGCAGTTCGTCGATGGTGCGTTCTTCCTCCCTCGCGCGGGGATATTGCCCAGAGCGTCCCATTGGGGCACTCCCATTGGTATCACTGGGTTTAGCAATGGGACACTCCTCTGTTTTTTCAGAAGGTGTCCCATTGGGGTCCGCCAAGTCATCATCAACCATTTCTGAATGGGACACTTTCGTTTTTTCTTTGGTGGTGTCCCATTGCTCATCCGTTCCAGCGCAAGGGGTTTGCTGCAATGAGACACTCTCTCGCAAGGCCCCGCACGCGAGAACTGCTTTGTAGTGGTGCGTTGGCTTACCCCCGGATTTATCGGAGACAGATTCAACAACCTCAATCAACCCCCGCTTTTCCAAGCGGTGGAGCGATTTACGGATGGCCGCCACCTTGCCGCCAACAATCGGATCGGCGTTGAGGTCACTGCGGGTAGCAGTTCGAGGGTGGATGACACGCAACCGCTGCAGCACCCGGTCAGTGATGCCGCTTGGAGCGGTGTTGCTTGCGTCGATTTCCGGGGTGAAGTCGCTGATGGAGAAACTGAGGTCAGCTTCCATTTGCATCATCAGAGAAGTGCCAGAGCGCCCAGAACGGCTTTTCTCGATGGTGATGATCCGAGAGTGCATTGGAGCGTTGCCCTTCTCCACCTGCTCCTTAGAGGGCTTCTTAAGCGCCCAGGTCTCATCCACAGCATCACGGATAGCAGAGGTGCCCCTGAAACCGCCCTGCTTGTTGGCGTGATGCACGACAAGAATCGTGGTGGCAGGGAACAGCACACCGTTGTTCCGGGTCAGCCAATACAGCGGTGTGGCGAAGTCGCTCTTGTTCTCGTCAAAGGCACGACCACCGCTACAGCCGATTAGCGAGTCAATAACAACCAGCTTCGGTTTGATGTCATTCATCAGCTTCACAAATTGCGCGTACCGCTGAAGCTGCCAGTCGGTCTGAATGAACGTCTCGCTATCCGCTGGGTAGTCAACCTCTTCAAGCTGCTCTTTGAGCTGCACCAGCGGCTGATCACCATTCAGCAACAGCACCGGACCCTTCTCGACTGGAACGGGCTTACCCCTAACGATGAAGGGAGCACCAGTCGCAATGTGTTTGGCAATCGTCCAAGCCGACATGGATTTGCCGTCACCGCCAGCGCCATAAATCAGCACCACAGAGGGGTGAGGCAACACATCAGGAATCAAGTAGTTGCGCTCTTGATCGCTGTCCATCAGATCTTGCGCCCCCATCAACCCCGTTGCCCCATCGAATTGAATTTGATCAACAATCAGCTTTTCAAGCGCCGCTTGGTCGCGGTATCCAGCCTGGAGCGCAAGAGCATTGAGGCTGTAGTTCATCTCAGCTGGGTTATCCAGCTCTAGGTATTTCATTGCCCTTTCCATAACTTCAGGGAAAGGAAGAATCGCTTGCCTGAAGGAAACAGGCATCTGGCCGATTTCTTCAATCACCTGCTTGGCAGCAGGATCATTCACAAAACGATTTCTGTCTGGGTCGTAGTGATCAGCCAGCTGAATGAGGCTGCCTAAACCCAAACCACCGCCTGACTTAAACCCCGACTCCCAACGATCAGCGCATGGATCGTTCTGTTCCCAGTCATCGGCGTACTCATCGTCACGCTGCGACCATTCACGCCACAGGTCGAGCCCCTCATCGCCAGGCAGCTCAGAGTGGATCATTGCGCCAATGCGCCACCACTGGTCTTCACTGCCGCGTCCCTGCGGCTGAATCACCGACAGGCAGTTTTTAACGATCAGGCAAAGCTCCTCGGTGGAGCGCATTCCATAACGCGGGTCTTTTTTGCCCTCGTCAGTCTTTTGCTTGCCACGAAAAGACTCCTTCATGTACGCCAGGAGCCACTCAGGTGCCTCTGGAATGGCCTCAAAGTCGCCTTCCTGCGTGTAGACCCCCTGATCCTTGTAAGCGCCGCCTACAAGCCCCTGACGGCCCCACAGCACCTCCCAGCCCTCTTTGCTGGCGCTAAGGCTCAGGCCATCAACCTCACCCCAATACTCCCGTGGGACGTAAAAGAGATACTTGGCTGCATTTTTCTTGGCTGACTTAACAACCGGCGCAGCCTTGAGGTCTTGGCCCCACTTCTTTTTGAGCTGATAGAGGTTGGCGTCAATGTCGAGGATGACCAAGCCATTGCTGCGTGGTCCGGTGAAGACACCAACAGCCTTGAACTCATCAGGATGACGCTCAATGTGCAGCGCAGTCTCAGCAGGAGACCAATCTTCGTGGTGCGTCTTACCGAGGGGAGATTTACCGCAAGCCTCTTTACCGGAGGGAAGCTTGACGCCTTTGCCATAGATGGGGCATGTAGCCCAGGCAGCAGGAAGTGAACGAACGAAGGCAGGAAGCTTCGACATCTGTTACAGTCTCAAAGAACTACAAAACGAGTCCCAAACGGGACTATCCAAACCTCCAGCTGCCGGGACGGGCACTGGGGGTTTTTTTATTCTACGAAGGTTGTCAAACCCTGCAGAACTACTACACTGGACACTGCACTGGGCATAGCCCGCAGCATCTAAACCATGAGCTTTATCCCCAAGGAACACAGTGACGCCTTCAAAGGCGGCGGTGGCAGCCGAAACGACTACCTGAGCCCCAGCAAGGTCAAAGCTGACGGCCAAGTGCGTTTTGCCATTCTGGCGAACGAACCCCTCTGCTACTTCGAGGTCTGGGGCGAAGACGAAACCGGCAAAGGCAAACCATTCCGCTTTGCCCAAGAAGCCACTGCCGACGACATCGAGCAGGAAATGGGCGCTAACTACCGCCGTCGCCTCAAGGACGATGGAACGGAAGAGCCGCAGAAGTTTGCCATCGCAATGCCGATCTACAACTTCGACATCAAGCGTGTGCAGGTGCTGAGCATGACGCAGAAGGGTCTGCAGAAGGAACTCGACGAGATTTCACAGGTCGAGGAGTACTCAGACATGACTGAGTGGGACTTCATCATGACGAAGGCCGCCACCGTGTCTCCCGACATGTACGGCCTGCGCCCTGTCCCCCGCAAGAAGGACACACAGGGAGCTGTCGATGCAGCCTGGGACGAAGCGGTGAAGAACGGGTTTGACATCACACGCCTTCTCACTGGCGGCCACCCATTCAAGGCTGATTGATGTGCTATTCTTTTTGAGCAATTTCGTTGCGGCGGACTTCGTGCCCTTGTGACGCCATTGCCACTAGCCCTGGGGAAACTCAGGTCCAGTGATCACATACCATCCGCTTCATCACCGGCTGGACCGACTGCCCGCAAAGGTGGTCATCTATGTGGCATCTGTTCAGGATGTACTTCACCTGGCAAGCTTCAGAACCCCTGGCTACGGCTGGGGGTTTTGTTGTATTGGCACGAACACCACAACAACTTAAAAGTTTTTAAGTTAATTAGTAACCGTTGCTACCAAACCCATGAACGTCCTCAGCCTCATTCAAAAGCAGCAGCAAAAGAAGCAAGCACTTCAAACTGCTCAGAACGCCATCGCCAAGACTGCCAACCTTTGTTACCGAGGTGTGTGCTACACCCGCTAATTGGTTTACCTTGGTGCGTAAGGGGTACTTAGCCGCCGGAGCCATTGCCGGTGGCTTTTTTATTGGTAATATCAACTTGGGAAATAGTATTTGCATGGCCTACGGAGCAGAAGACGTAAAGGAACAACAGGCAAGAACGGAATACCTGGAACGTCTTTACCAAGCAGACCTGCGATATATGCGGGAACACCCCTTTCATGGACGCTTCTGCGGTCTATACGAGCTGTATAAAAACCATGGAACGTATGGC
>Ga0255781_10003424_pt1 | contig 12399 bp, 10 predicted proteins | sample 101ome_21_FD_179979 | JGI IMG/M metagenome (GOLD analysis project Ga0255781, IMG submission 179979) | Coastal salt marsh microbial communities from the Groves Creek Marsh, Skidaway Island, Georgia - 101413BT metaG (version 2) | ecosystem: Environmental > Aquatic > Marine > Intertidal zone >...
TTCCTCTTTGATTCGCTGAAGGGCATCAGGCTGACTACTGAGGTCGATGTCGTTGTCCGATTTGAACTGGTCAACGATGTGCTTGATGATCGCATTGTCCCAGTCGTCACCACCGAGTTGGGTATCGCCATCGGTTGCGAGCACTTCGAAGAAGCCTTCGTCTATTTCGAGAACAGAGATATCAAAGGTTCCACCGCCGAGATCATAAACGGCGATTTTCTCTTCGCCCTCCTTCTCGAGGCCATAGGCCAAAGCCGCTGCAGTAGGCTCGTTGACGATTCGCTTCACATCGAGACCGGCGATTTCTCCGGCGGCCTTCGTTGCGTTGCGCTGCGAATCGTTGAAGTAGGCAGGAACAGTGATGACCGCTTCGGTGATGGTTTCACCCAGCTTGGACTCGGCATCCGCTTTCAACTTCCCGAGAATCATCGCAGAAATTTCCTGCGGGCTGTAAGTTTTGCTTTCGCCGGCGACTTCCACTTCGATATGGGCGTCACCATTGGAAGCTTTCACTATTTTGTAGGGAGCTTTTTTCTCCTCATCGTCCAGCTCGTCGAACTTGCGTCCGATTAGCCGCTTCGCGGAGAAGATCGTGTTCATCGGGTTCGTGATCGCCTGACGCTTCGCGGCCTGGCCAACGAGGCGTTCGCCATCTTTAGAGAAAGCGACAACAGAAGGTGTCGTCCGGGCACCCTCGGCGTTTTCGAGAACAGCGGGCTGGCCACCCTCCATGACAGCCATACACGAGTTCGTCGTTCCCAGGTCAATTCCAAGAATTTTGCTCATAGTTTTTTCCTTTCGTAAAGTTGATTGGGGAAGCAGTGCTTCCGAAGGATTGGGGCGTGCTCGCAATTGCTTCGGCCACAAAAATCTAGGAGTGGTCAGTGCATTCCGCGTGCCAAATGCCTTAATTAAACTGCAAAGCGTTTACTTTTAGATAGTTACGTAAGACACGAGGCAAAATCAATACCGTTTGGCAGAGCATATTCGAGACGTTTTGTCTCAAGACGGACACTTTCGAGCGCCATAATGGCACACTCGAGACGGAGTGACTCAATGAAAGATGAAAGGCACGCCCATTTTCCCAAAGGCTGCTTTCTGTTCGGCCATGTATTGCTCGGCCAACTCATCGAACCGCCCCTTCGCCCGGTAGTCGATGAGGAATTGATTCACCTGCTCGAGAAGCTCCACATCGTCTTTATGCAAACCTATCGCCCAGGTTTCCTCGCGAATCGGTTTCAGGATGGGGCGTGTTTCATTCTCGTATTTCTTCCAGAACTGGTAGATGGAAATCTGGTCGTAGACAAAGGCATCAGCTTTTCCCTGGATCACTTCTAGGACACAAGCAGCTGATTCATCCAGCGTGATCAACTCGACACCAGGAAGTTCCTTTCGCGCCCACTGATGCCCTGTCGTCGCCACCTTGACTGCGAGCTTGTGCTCCCCGGGCTTCACATCGGAAATACTCTTGATCGGCGAACCCCAGCGGACAAGCATGCAGAGGCCGTTGGTCACGTAACCATCCGAAAATGCGATCTGGCGAGCACGCTCGGGCGTCTTTGTCATCGAAGAGATGATGAGGTCGATTTTCTTTGTCTGGAGCGCAGGAATGATTCCGTTCCACTCGGTGTCACGAAGTTCCAACGGACGGCCGATGTATTTCGCGAGGTCCTCTGCCATGCGAACACTAATGCCATCGGGCTTGTTATCGGGGCCGCGCATCTCAAAAGGCGGGTAAGCCATTTCCATGCCGACAACCAGGGGCTCGGGCGTGTTGGGATCGGCTTTCTGACCACATGATGTGAGCGAGACAGCAAGTGCAAGGCAACACCCCTTTCCAAAAAAGAAAAAAAGACAGCGGCTAATCGGGGAAGATAACATGCCGCCAATTTGTACCACTTTTCCCAACAAGAGAAGCGCGATTACTCTATCGACAGAGCCGCGTTTATCCTCCACATTTCCCGTCCGCCCCGCGCACTCTCAAAATTGCCTTTATGAGAGCCACTCTTTTTTCAATCTTCATTGTAACGAGCTTTTCGCTCTTCTCTTCCGTCGGGTTCTCGGCAGAGGATGACACATCGAATCAAATTCGTCTCGCCTCGACGCCTGCGCTTTCTCCCGACGGACGCAAGCTGGCCTTCGCCTGGGCCGGTGACGTCTGGATCTCTAGCATTCGGGGCGGAGACGCGAAACGACTCACAACTCACGCCTCGTCTGACGGCGCACCGATTTTCTCCCCGGACGGAGAAACGATTGCCTTTACCAGCAACCGAACGGGCAGCGACCAGGTATTCACGATGCCGGTAAAGGGCGGAATCCCGCGGCAGGTGACCTTTCACTCGGAAGGATCACGCACCGTTGACTGGTATCCCGATGGTAAATCGATCCTCATCCGAGGACAACGTTCCTTCGGGACACGCTCATCCTATCGCTTCTACCGAGTCTCCCTAGAAAAACGGGAAAATGAATTGCTGCTCTTCGACGCAGAGATCGGAATGGATAATGCCTCTATTTCTCCTGACGGACAGAAGTTGCTCTTCACCCGTGAAGGCGGCGATCTGTATCGACGCGGCTACCGAGGCCCTCGTTCTTCCCAAATCTGGATGGCTGAAAAGCTGGAGACTCCCAATCCGAAATTTACCAAGCTGATTGCTCGTGACACCGGGGCTCGCTCACCAATATGGAAACCAGATGGATCGGGATTCTTCTATCTCGGCGATCACGGGGAAAGCGGATTGTTCTCGCTCTGGTTTCGCGATCTCGAGTCCGGGAAAGAAAAGGAAATCACCTCACAGGAAGACGAACCTGCGATCCTGCCGACGATGGCGCGAAACGGATCGGCGATTGTGTATCGGGCAGGGTTTGATTTTGTCTGTGCCCAACCCGAGGCAAATGGCAAAGCGGCGTCGGCTCGAAAGATTTCACTTCATGCGACAGGAGATATCACCCATGATGGAACGGTGCGGCGAACACTGACCAAGGCAACCAATGTGAGCTTCAGCCAGGATGGCCTCGAAATGGCCTTTGCCGCAGGCGGCGATATCTGGATCATGGACACCGAGCTGAAAGAGCCGGCCCCCATCACGACCACCGCGGCCGAAGAGCGAGAGCCTATCATGAGCCCGGACGGGAAGCGCGTACTTTTCATTCGTGACGATGGCGTGAGTGCCGACATCTGGTCGGTCGAACGAGCCGACGACAATGACTACTGGTGGAGGAATCGCGAATTCAAAGAAACCCGGGTCACCAAAGACGGGAAGATCAAGCATGACCTCGTCTTCGTTCCGGGCGGCAAGCAGATCAGCTATCACGTCGGAGCTGGCGATCTCTGGGTGTCGGATGTGGACGGCAAAAACGCCAAGCGTCTCATCGAATCCTGGAGTGCTACGCAATACGACTGGTCGCCGGATGGCAAATGGATCGCCTACGCGAAGAGCGACTCCGACTTCAACCGGGATATCTGGATCGCCCCAGCCGATGGAAAACGGAAGCCATTCAACCTTTCCCGTCATCCGGATTCCGACAGCAATCCCAAGTGGTCACCGAACGGCAAGATCCTCGCCTTTACCGGGCGGCGCTACGATCAGGAGACCGACATCTACTACGTCTATCTATCACGAGCTGATGAAGAGATCGACCGCCGCGACCGCTCCCTGAAGTCGGCCCTTGAAAAGATGTCGAAAGAAAGAAAACGATCGACTCCCCCTGCCCCGCCCAAGAAAGAAGAGCCGAAGCCGGAGCCTGACAAAAAAACCGCGGCACCGAAGGCACCAACACCTGCTCCCGCAAAAAGCCAAGCAGCGCCGAAGAATTCAGACCCGGAACCTGCCAAGGCCGAGCCGAAAAAGGACCCCGCACCCGCGAAGGACGAAGCCAAACCTGCACCCAAGGCAAAGCCGGAGGCCAAACCTCCAGCAGAAGCTGCGAAAAAGCCAGCAGCTCCAGCCGGCCCGAAATTACCCGAGGTCAAAATCGATTTCGGAGGCATCTACGAGCGCATTCATCGCATTTCGATTTCTGATGCCAAAGAGGAAAACCTCTTCTGGTCCCACGACTCGAAGCGACTCGCCTTCGGAGCCAAAATTAAAAACGTCGACGCCACCTACTACGTCACCTTTCCTGACAGGCTCACAACACCAACCGCATTGTATTCGAAACGAGGGTCACTCGCCCGCTGGATACCGAAGAATGACACCATCCTCTGGCTCGTGAACGGAATCCCCTCGTCGCTCTCGAAGGGCAGCCTGCGATCCTTTTCTTTCCGGGCCTTGCAGTCCATGGATCGCGAAGAGTATCGGAGAACTGCTTTTCGCCAGGTCTGGCGCACGATAGGAGACATCTGGTATGACCCCAATCTTAACAATCTCGACTGGAAGGCCATTGGGGAAAAATACACTCCTATTGCTGCTGTCGCACCGAACAATCGAAACTTCGAACGAGTTGTGGCGATGATGCTGGGCGAACTTAACGGTTCTCACCTCGGATTTCGCGCTTCCTCCACCGCATTCGGAGAAACCCAATGGAGACCGACTGCCGGCTGGAAAGAATCAACTGCCCATCTTGGCGTCGGCTTTGATCGCTTTTTTAAGGGGCCCGGAATCAAAGTCGAATCCGTTATCCCCTTCGGCCCGGCAGACCAGAACGACGGAAAACTCACAGTCGGTGATGTGATTCACGAAATCGACGGAGTAAAAGTGGGGCCAAAAACAGATCTCACTGAAGTGCTGAACGGACCGCTGGAGAGAATGATTCGGCTAACAGTTCGCGGCGATGAGGAAAAGGATAAAGAAAAGGACAAGGAGCTGGAAGACCGAACAGTCTTGATTCGCCCAGCATCCTATACCTCCATCCGGACGCAGATGCACCGCGACAAGATCCGGAAAAACCGGGCCATGATCGACAAACTAAGCGGAGGCAAGATCGGATACGTCTACGTCCCGCGGATGCAGTGGAACGAGTTCATCAAATTTGAAGAGGAAATCTACGCCCGCGGAGCCGGGAAAGACGGGCTCATCATCGATGTGCGCAATAATGGCGGAGGCTTCACAGCAGACCACCTTCTCACAGTTTTGAGTCCACCCGAACACGCCTTCACCGTTCCGCGTGGAGGAGAGCGTGGCTACCCGCAGGATCGGAGAGTCTACGCAACGTGGAGTAAACCCATTACCGTTCTCTGCAACCAGAACAGCTTTTCCAACGCCGAAATCTTCAGCCACGCGATCAAGGAACTCGGACGAGGGAAACTCGTCGGAGTCGAAACATCCGGGGGCGTGATTTCGACAGGTTCAAAAATGATTATGGACGTGGGAACGCTCCGCATGCCATTTCGCGGCTGGTATCGGCTCAGCGACGGGCAGGATATGGAGCTGAACGGCGCGAAACCCGACATCACGATCTGGCCGGAGGCCGGAGAATTGTCTAAAGGCCACGATCGACAGATTGAGAAGGCAGTCGAAGTCCTGAAAAAAGACATCGCAGCATTTCAGAAACGCCCCCAGCCAAAGGCCGTTCGGGCGAGTGAGAGATGATCGAAAATACGTGAGTCTCTCTTGCGTTGACGGATTCGCAATTCACTCTGACCTTGTGAGAACCACTAATCCGAATATGCGAGATACTTTGCTAGACGCGCTTTCTGCCTCCGCCTCTGCTGACGCCGTTTCCTGGCTCCGCGGCCAGATTTCCGAGCTTTCGGAAAACTTTGAGAAACACCCGTTTTACTACGCTTTCAGCGGCGTCTCGCGCCGCTTCGACAAGGCGGCTACGATCCAGTCGGAAAATGACACGATCGTCGGGTGGGACGAATTCCGCACCGCCCGGGTTGCCTTGCTTCTTGTGCTTGCGGAAAAGGACAAAGACACCTTCCTCGAAAGTTTCTCGGCCGTTCTCAACACCGCAGACATACGCGAGCAGATTGCGCTTTTTTCAGCGTTGCGCTGGATGCCTCACCAGGAGGATCTCGTTGAATCAGCTGTCGATGGGCTTCGATCGAACATCGTCGATATCTACGATTCGATCGCGCTCGACAATCCCTTTCCGCAGGAACATTTCACCGACGAGGCCTGGACTCAGATGGTTTTGAAAGCAATCTTCATCAGTCGGCCTCTCCACCGAATTCACGGAATCGAAGCGCGCCGAAATCAGGCACTCGCCGAAGCGATCTCTGACCTCGCACACGAACGCTGGGCCGCCGGACGCGTCATCACTCCGGAAGCGTGGCGCAGTTGCATCGGATTCATCGATGAACGAATCGCCGGCGACATCGCCAAAATGGCAGAAAGCGAAAATCCGGATGATCGAGCCGCCGCGGCCCTCGTCGTGGCCGAAGAGGAATCCGGGAAACTTGAGTCGTGGAAAACCACATTGGCCGATGAACTCTCCAAAATAGAAACTGGTGATCTCTCCTGGAAATCACTCGGTCAGGAAATGGAAGACAAAACCATCCGCAAAAGCCTGACCTGACATCCATTCCCCACTCTTTTTCCGCCACTCTTTTTCTTTTTCCCCATGCGCTTTTTCGACTCCCACGTTCACATGGTCTCCCGGACCACCGACGACTACCAGCGAATGGCAGCTGCCGGCGTCGCCGCGATTATCGAGCCTTCCTTCTGGCAGGGGCAGCCGCGAACGGAGGTCGGGACTTTCAAGGATTACTTCAACTCCCTGATCGGTTTCGAGCGCTTTCGGGCAAGTCAGTTCGGCATCAAGCACTACTGCACAATCGGTTTGAATCCGAAGGAAGCGAACAACGAGAAGCTTGCCGAGGCGGTCATGGAACTGATGCCGCTCTACATCTGCAAAGAGGGCGTTGTCGGAATCGGGGAAATCGGTTACGACGATCAGTCGAAGATGGAAGAAAAGTATCTCATTCGTCAGGCCGAAATGGCACTGGAGGCCGACCTTCCGATTCAGATTCACACGCCCCACCGTGACAAAAAGAAAGGAACAAATCGCACGATGGATGTGCTCGTCGATGTAGGCGTTAACCCTGACAAAGTCATCATCGACCACAACAACGAAGAAACGGTCAAAGAAGTTCTCGACCGCGGATTCTGGGCGGCGTTTACGATTTATCCGCACACCAAACTCGGCAATGAGCGCATGGTCGACCTAATGCTGGAATATGGAGCCGAGAAGATTGTCGTCGACAGTGCCGCCGACTGGGGTATCAGCGATCCTCTCGCCGTTCCAAAAACGGCAGCCCTGATGAAAGAGCGCGGAGTTACCATCGAGGAGATCGAAAAGGTCACCTATCACAACCCACTCGCCGCCTACGGCCAGAGCGGGCAGGTCGAGGAAGCCGACTGGGAAGACCACGAGGGTATTGATGCGACTGCGCTCTTTGAAGGAAATACCCTTTTCCGTGGTGGGCAGGATATTGACGAAGCGATGTCGCAGTATTTGATCGAATAACTAGGACTTCGATTTTTCGAATTCTCGGGAAGCGGTCTTTCTTCCAGTTTTGTATCACTTATAAAAAACCGTGCCGTGCTTTTTACTTCCCGGGAAAAGGTTCGTGACGAAAAAGCAGATTCCGGGAAACGCTCCGATACTCATGGACAGCGCAAGATAGAACCCTAACAGTGCCGCCAACGCTACAATCCCCGGAATCCCAACACCCATGCAAATGAACCAACGAATTGCGTTGTGCCGATTTGCCAGCTGTTATTCCGATTCACAAAAGTAACGATCGATATGCTGCATGAGCAGTTCGTTCGGCCTTTCCGGAACGCAGTCGGCCAGCCTCGGAGTCGATTCCTTTGTTGTCCACAATCGGGCCGCTTCGGAAGGCGACGAATACAGCTTCACTTGGCTGTATCGCACCTCACCCTCCGGCTTTTTCGAAGCAAGCTATCCGCTGCCGAGCTTCCTGACAATTTCGTCACAAGCGGATTTACGATTTGCGATTTGCGATTTGCGACGAAAGTGACTTGTTTCCTCATCATGAACCGTCTTCTCAGCGAATTCCTTGGCACGTTCTTTCTGACCTTCACCATTTGCGTGGCAGCCGTTTACGGAAAAGCTGGTGACTATGGCCCCCTCGCAATAGGATTTGTCCTCGTCGCCATGGTCTATGCCTGCGGTCACATCTCGAAAGCACACTTCAACCCGGCGGTGAGCCTCGCTTTTCTGATCCGTGGCTGCTACATCTCGGTCAAGGAAATGTTTTCGTTCATCGGCGTGCAGTGCCTCGCTGCGATTCTCGCGGCTTTGCTCGCGAGAGGGCTCTACTCGGACGGAGTCATTGTCGAGACGACCGATCTGATTTTCGTTCCTGCTCTTGTAGCCGAGATTTTATTCACCTTCATGCTCGTGTGGGTAATCATGAATGTCGCGACGGCGAAGGCCAACCAGGGAAATGACTTCTACGGAATCGCGATCGGTTTCACGGTGGCTGGAGCGATATACACGGTAGGAATTGTTTCGCTGGCCGTGCTGAATCCAGCTGTAGCAATCGCACTTGTCCTCGTCGGAAAGTTATCGCTCAGCCAGATCGCAATCCCGATCTTTGGCAGCCTGTTGGGCGGTCTTGGCGCCGTGCTCTTATTCAACTTGGGCCACCCCACCGAGGGCTGCTCGGACGACGATGAATCAGGCTGCTCACCGATCAAGTAAAGGCCGCTACTCGAGACCCAGCTTCTTCAGCTTGGGAACGATGACGGCCTGGCAGTAGCGATTGTCTCCGTTGAGCTGGTAGTAATCCTGGTGATAGTCTTCCGCGACCCAGAACGTGGAGGCTTCCGTGATTTCTGTTACCGCTGGATCAGCATAGATACCGCTCGCGTCGAGTTTCGTCTTGGATTGCTCCGCTATCGTTTTCTGCTGAGGCGAATGGTAGAAAATTGCCGAGCGATACTGCGGCCCCCGATCGGCTCCCTGCTGATTCAGCGTCGTGGGATCGTGCGCCTGCCAGAATACATTGAGCACTTCATCAAGTGATATCTTCGAAGTTTCGAAGGTCACCTGAATCACTTCTGCGTGACCGGTCGTCTTGGTGCAAATCTGCTGGTAAGTGGGATTCTCGACATGCCCCCCCATGTAACCGGAGACGACATCTTTAACCCCGTCGATTTTCTCGAGGACAGCCTCCGTGCACCAGAAACATCCTCCCGCGAGAGTGATAATTTCCTCGCCACCTGAAGCAGGGTCAGTGTTCCGCCTTTTCATCGGTGTCGTTTCCGCCTCTGCTTTTTTCTGCTCCTCCGTTTTTCCTTCTCCTGTCCCCGGGATCTCGTTTGGATTACTATCCGCTTTTTCTGCTTCAGAACAGGACAGCAGAAAGAGAGAGCACAGGGCTGCGAAGGAAAGGAACAGAAACTTCATAAGGCCGAAATATGTTCCGACTTCGCGGCCAACGCAACGCCCCAATCTGCGTTCCGTATTCAGCTATTTCACGCCCTTAATTTCTAGAAAAAATAGTAAATAAAGAAAATTTATCTCGTACGCAAAAAACCTAATAAAATGCCGAATAAACCGTTGACGAGTGCCATTATTATCTTATAAAAATGGCATAGTTATTCTTTACAAATCAAATGGCGAGACCAAAGAACACAACTGAGACCGTTCAAATCACCCTTTCTGCGACACCGCAGGTAAAGGAGTTGCTCGAAGAGTTGTCGAAGACTGGGTTCTACGGAAAAAACGCTGCCGAAACGGCGATGATGCTGCTCAAGGAAAAAATCCGAGATCTGCAACGCGACGGACAGGCACCCACTCCCAAGTATTCGTGACTGCAATAACTTTAATCCACCTCATGCTTCACCACCACACTCAACACCATGTATCTCCCCAAACCCGCTCAAACCAACAACACTCTCGAACTACTTGAGTCCGCCAGTGATTCACCTTCCAAAATCTGCGCAGACAATCCCGAACTCCAGGCAGCCTTTGATCAAGGCTTGCGAGAACTCGCCGAGGACATCATCCGCTTTCACCCGAACCTCGCTCACATCCTCGTTCACATGAATGAAGATCTCAGTCCGTATGTGGCGGGCCAGAATTAAGGGGTAACCTTAATAGGTCAGCGTCAGACCAAAGTGAAATTTTCCGTCCGAAGTTCCGGACGGGAGTCCGTGATCCTCGACCGCCCAACCGTAGGCGGCACGAGCAAACCCGCGATCGCCAACACGAGTATTCAGACCGAGACCAAGACTCTGTAGCGAGGGGCTGACCTCGCCAACCACAGCATCGCTGATATCGAGAACAGCAGCGTCCCAGAAGATGAATCCATTCCAGGTGTCATCCTGATTGGGGAAAATGGAAAAATCAGGAGTGATCAGCTCCACCGTTGAGAGGATGCCGGAATCGCCGCGAGCGAGACTCTCATCGAATCCGCGCACCGTGGCATATCCACCGGCCAGCAATAGCTCGGTCGAGGGGAGACGGTCTCCCGACCCTCTTGCCTGCAAATCCACTCGGAGGGTGAAGTCGTTGGGAAGTTGCTGCAGTCGTTCGAACTCTGCGATGGCATACCAGTAGTCCGCTTCCGAACCCAAGCGCGCGATACCGAAGCTGGTATCGTCGTTGTTGGAGAACATATCACCGGGGGATCCGACCAATCCCACACTCATCAGGGTAATTCCTTTTTCGTCGGGAACACGAACTTCGTAGAGTCCTCGAAACTGTCCGACTTCGACATCGTTTCCAAAAAAGGTGAGTCCTCCAGAAAGCAGGTCGGTATCTGTTGATTTGTAGTCGAATGCGAAAGTCAGGTAGTGACGCCAGGCACGGTTAAACTTTGGCCGGGCCAGCGGGACCCGATACTCCACCGAAAGCTGCCTGCTGAGCCCACTCGCATTCAGCGGAGCTGCGGTCTCTGACTCACTGCTGACGTGTGCAGCAAGAATGCTCAGCGTATGCCGCCACGGCAAAAAGGCCTCATAGCGAAGTGAATGCGCCTGCAGGTCCTCCCACTCCATGTCGGTAGCAAATTGGTACCCAATCAGGTGTTCCTGCTTTCCAGGGTTCATCCAGGCAAACCCGAATGACCACTCCTCTTCCCCGGTGAAGTCGACTCCTGTATTGGAAAAGCCGACGTAGGCCGAAAAGGGTTCGTTTTCTACCACTTGCAGTTGGATATCGCTAGTCCCATCGCCCTCGCCGCGTTCGTAGATCAGGCTGACCTGACGAATCGGGTTCTCGTTGAGCCAATCGAGATCGGACTCCACCACACGTCGACTGATGCGATCCCCTTCGTTGATTCGAAGATTCTCGATCAGGTAGTTTTCACGGGAAATAACGGCCCCCTCGAAGCTCTTCTCCCCGAGAACGGATTCCTTAACAACGATCTGCAATTTTCCCGCAGAGATATTCTGCTCCGGAAAGTAGACATCGATGAGTGGATAATCACTGTCTCGCCATGCCACCACGATGTCTTTTTGAATGGTCGACAAGAGCGCCATCGACATCGGTTCACCTACGTAGAACTCAAGCTGGGCGTCCAATCCAATCGGAGCAGGCAAGCCCTCTTCTACGGTAACGGGCACCGATCCCACCGTCGGGTTCATCGTCACCTTGCTCTGGTCGGAAATCAGGTGAATCGATCGTAAATCAACTCCGAAAGGTGTGGAATCGCCAGTTGCCACATCGGTTTCCTCTTCCCGCTCATCGCTCGCGATACCGGCATCTGTGCTTTCCCGTTCACCACCGAAGATGACATTGCGCATCTGATCCAACGCCTTGTCGAGGGGGCGGCTTTGTGCCACCACGGAATCCAAACCTATCCCACTCCACGCGACGAGCGCGAGGAAGTTGAGGGCAAGGCGGTTGGTAAACGAAATCATCGTCAAAAGGGAGAAGCACTATTCTGAATCAAGTGCTTCGGTCAATTCGGCAAACGCGGCATCTCCAATATGCTCTGCGAGCAGGGCGGCGACCTCGGGAGCGATCGCTGCTGGAACAACGGCAATAGAGATGGCGCCGTCATAGGAAGTCAACGGGATCGTAATCGCCATTTCTAATGCTGCAGAGAGTTCTTTCGCAGCATCCGCGTTGAGATTATCCACCATTAAGGGGGCTATTTCCGCGGGCAGAGCCTGACCTAAATCGATGGCAATCGGACCGTCTGGCATGATGAGCACCATCCCGCCAGCGAACTCGATTGCGGCCGCCAGCTCATTCCAGGCATCGGGAGCAAGGGAATCCCGAAGGTCTTTGGTCGCATCGACGGGAGGAAGGGAAAAGGTTCCATCAAGACTCGCAGGAGCCCCGAGCTGGTATTCATCGCTATCGATCATAATCACAGCGGCTTGTCCGGCAATAATGGAAGCGGCGGCGGCACCAAAGGCGTTTCCACCGGGATTGTTTGATAGCCCCATCAAGTTCTCTACAGGTGACCGTCCCGAACCATCTCGATTGTCCGTGAACTGATCGGTAACCTTACCGCCCTCTCCATTTTTCAGA
>Ga0255781_10003425_pt1 | contig 12397 bp, 8 predicted proteins | sample 101ome_21_FD_179979 | JGI IMG/M metagenome (GOLD analysis project Ga0255781, IMG submission 179979) | Coastal salt marsh microbial communities from the Groves Creek Marsh, Skidaway Island, Georgia - 101413BT metaG (version 2) | ecosystem: Environmental > Aquatic > Marine > Intertidal zone > Salt...
CTCAAAGTTGGCGATGTATGGAGGTGCATATCCGATGTCGTAGTGTGTGCTATCGAACGGGTTGATTTCGTAGCCGCGGCCATTATCTCCGGTACAACCGTTAGCATCGTGGCGAACAACACCACTTAGGCTGTTGAAGAAGGTACCTGGAACGGGAGGAACGAAGGAGCCTTGGGTCTGTGGAGATTGTGGGTTGACGGTACTGTACGAAGAAAGCTTCTGCGCCAAGAATCGGTCACTTACATTGATTGTATTTCCACTAGCGTCGGCAACATTGAAACTCACACGGTTTCCTGAGAAAGGAATCACGGCAGTTACGGTAACATTTTCAAGCGTGACGAACGAACCTTCGTATTGCTCGCCGGTAGTGAGTTGGTTGACTTGAAGGGCATCGTTAAGGTCGCCAAGCGAAGCCGTATCGCTAGTTACTGGATCGTTTGTTGTTCCTACAATGCTGAAGCTGTTTGCATCCACAAGGCTAAGTTGATTCGAACCATTGTACTCGCCGACAAGACCTTTGATTTCTACGATATCACCGGCCAATACTTGAGTAAAGGTAGAAGGGACTTGAAGCGAACCGTCTGATGCAGTGTATACACCCATCACTTCAATCCCAGCCCACGGTGAGCTTTGACCGCCGACAGCAGTATCTTGGATAAAGATGAATGGACGCAATCCACCAGTTACAGAGCCTGATGCAACTTCTGTTGCCCATCCTGGGGTAACCACCACGCCGCGCGTGCGGATGGTTTGTCCTAAATAGGCACTGGTATCATTACAAGCGGCTAAATCTGTCGCACTGACGTTGTTAATGTTGGTAATGCTGACGTAAGGAACCGTTTGGGCTGATGCCGCAAATCCCAAAACAGTCATTGCCAAAAGGAGTAATCTTGTTTTCATTATTTAACAATTATAAAAGGTTCAGTATATCGTTTTCCGGTAGTCAAATCTTCAACGTGCAAGAGGTATGTACCGCGAGCGATGATTTGACTTTCTTTAGAGAGCAGGTCCCAAGCATGTTCACCGCCTGAGAATGTGTTTTGGTCAGGGTTTTCCGAACCAAAGGTTCGGAACCAGCGAATATCAGATCCGTCATAATCTGGGGTATGCTCAAATGTATCTATGAGGTCCCCTGCCGCCGTTGTGATAGTAATTCTGCAATGAGAAGGGAGGTTGGCAAAGATGATCTTTCGGCTCTCCTCCTGGAAATTACTCTGGCCTTCCCATCCAGCACTCAAATAATAAGGATTTGGGTACGCGTAGGGGCGGTCTTCGCTATTTCCAGTTTTCCCAGGGAAGGCGCGAATAACACTGGCCAATGCTGAACTTTCTAAAGACTCCAATCCTGTGTTTGGATCTCCTTTATCAAAAGCTGTTACGGCCATACCTGTTTGCCAGCCGTTGGGCAGCGGGCTTAGGGTATATGCAAAATCATAGGCAATGCTATCCCCTTCAAAATATACTGGGGATGCAAGCTTGATGGCGTCAAACCCATTGTTAAATCCAAAGATGTTGCCCGTACTGTCAAACGAAGCGACGAGGTTGAGGTCGCTGGCAAGATCCGGCGTGCCGAAAACGTCAAATCCTGTGGAAGTTGCATATAGATTGAAGCCTTCAAAGTCGCGCTTCTTCGAAATAGGATCTACACTGTTCACGGAATTTGAGGCCCAGTAAATAGTAGCTTCTTGATCGCCGGCTTCCACACGAGCGTAGGGAATGCTCGGTGGTGTAGGTAAGATGAATCGCGTGATTTTCCCGTCACCGTCTTTGTCTTCGCCTTCATCTAGAAGTCCATTGAAGTTACCATCTTCACCATTATAAGTGGTTTGTGCCCAATTAGCCGCTGCCAATAAACCGCTGCGTTGAACCGCATTGTTATCGGCATTGGGATTACCGTCTTCCACTTTTTTGGCGACCACATACGCGAACGCGATGGTAATTTCATCGCCGGGTGCGAAGCTTGCGAACGGCCCTGCCGATACGAGGTCAGAACGGTTACCGCTCTTGTTTAATTCGTCTTGAAGATCTACGCCTAATGTGTTTTGACAGCCTGGACCTGAAGGGTTGGTCCAACACGGACTGTGGTTAAAACCGTCCGCCATTTTAAGGTAACGCTGCTGGTCGGTCGTAGGGAAGAAGAAGGTACTCTGACCGCTGTTATTGAAAACCCAAGCATTGTAGTTCACGTCGAATGTGCTGTCCGTCTTCGGGTGGCGGAATCCATTTTTATCTTCTGCACCAAGGTAAACTTGGCCCACATAACTGTCGGTAAAGCCTTCGTCGCCCGTGGCATCGTAACAGTAGGCAAGATTCAAGCTGTCCACAAAGCCATTGCCGCCTTGCGAATAGAAAACTCCGCCTCCTGCACCGGCAGGCGTGATGTTGATGTTGCGCACCACGGTATTGTTCCAAAGTCCGATGTAGAGTTCGTCGAATGTTTGTGTCCCCTCGTTGGTTATGGTAAGATTCACCAACGCCATAAAATCGGAAAAGCTGTAGTTCCAATTCATTACGCGCATTTCAACCACCAAATCCATGGGGTTTGTATGGTTGTTAATGGGGATAGATGTTCCGGGAACTAGGAGTGTCGAATCGGAGAAATAGGAAAGAAAATCTTGATGACTAATGGCATCAGAGTTAAAGTTGGGCGACGTCTTGAGGCTACTCATTTCTTTGACGCCTGGGCCTGGAATAGGGTTGAATTCAAATCCGCCTCGCCCAGGAGCATAGCCTTGCGGCGCATCAAAGGCTGAGGTGCTCACTCGGATGACACCATTGGCCGTTCCTCCGATCCAAATACCACCTTCAAAGAGATGTTCAATACCAGATCCAGCCGGGTATTCCAGCGATGGCGTCCCCGTCCCGTCTTTGTAGCCGCGGAAAGCGTTTCCAAAGGTTCCAGCGTTGGTTGCCGAAAGACGAATGTTTGCTTGATTAGTCTGAAATTCCTCAAAGTTTTGGCCCTTTGCCTGGAAGATTCCGGCAATGAGGAGAAGGACGGTATAGAAGGCGTTTAATTTCATTGAATGGAAATTCTAGCGCTTGAAATGGTACGGTCCGATTCCTTGATCAGCACATACACTCCGGTAGATACGGCAGGAAGTACGGGCTGCTGCTGCGTCGTTGACCAAAGAAGTTGTCCGGATAGGGAATACAGTTTGAGGGTGGCTGCTTCCTCGTTGTTAAACACATAGGACTGCGGCATAGGGTTCGGTAAAATCCACTGAGGATCATTCGTTGCTATTCCCAAGGTTTGTCCTTCGATATCAAAATCTGCGATCACGGGGAGGTGGTCGGAGAGCAGGTACAATGCACTCAAGGTTGCGCTGCCCACACTGTAGTTCGTCCCAGAATTCACGGCATTATTAAAATGATTGCCATCATTCCCCACAACGATGTAGGTGTTGGGGGAATAGGTGATGCGTTCGTCTCCTTCCGTAAGCGCCTCAGAACATAAGATCATATCGAAGCGATCATCAAGTCCGCCTCCTGAATGACAGGTGCCTGAGGTTCTTGTGCTTTGCGTATGCAGCGAAGCATAGGAGCTATTGTTGTGCCAGTTTCCTATGGAAGTAGCTGGATCTTCGAAACGGAAGGTATTGCCAGCAACTAGGGTTTGAAACCCAGTTTCGTTACTGCTATAGGTGTTGAGGTCACCCATTAATAGAATGTTGTCTTCATTATGGGCGTCCACCCAATCAATAATGGCTTGTGCTTCTTTTGCACGGTCACTCTCGTCAGAAGTGGTATTGCCTGCTTTGAAGTGAGCGGCGATAATTACAAAGGTTGCTGTATCCGAATTTCCCTGAAGAAGGGCGTCTTTGTAGTAGAATCGGACCACATCGATAAGACGGGTCAAATTATTGTTGTTGGCATCCTTGGTGATGGTCCAATGATTTGTAATGCCGAAAATGTCGTTTCGGTAAGCTACCCCATTGACCAACGACGAGAACCCATTGTGGGTATGTTGCGCCATGGACCAGTGCGTCGTTGTTCCTGTATTGAAACTATTGTTCAGGAGGTAGGTGAGGTTGTTTGGATTGCTGCCTATTTCGTTTAATACGACCAGATCCGGCTCCACAGCTTGCACGATGGTTGCAAGTGCATCTTCCTTATTCGCAGAGTTGTTGTTCGACCCGGTACAGTAGCTCGTGGTGTTTCGATAGTTCAAAATATTGTAAGTCATGAAACGGACGGTGCGGTCTTGTGCAAAACCAGTTGTCGCTAAAGCGCTTAAAAACAATACTTTGAGAAATTTCACTCGGCTTTTCATTGAACGAGTAAAGAAACGAAAAAAGCCCGGTTTTTCCCGGGCTTTCTTAAATTAAGATTGTGTCAAATTAACTTAGTAGTTCTCGTACAATTCCACTGATAATTTTACCATCTGCACGTCCTGCCATTGCGCCAGTTGCTTGGCCCATTACTTTGCCCATATCAGCCATTGAGCTGGCGCCTGTTGCGTTAATAATCTCTTGAACTTTTGCTCGAATCTCATCCTCGCTCATCATGGCGGGGAGGTAGCGTTCAATAACTTCAATCTGTGCCTCTTCTGGCTCGGCAAGATCGACGCGGTTTTGCTCGCGGAATATAGTGGCACTTTCCACACGCTGCTTGCGAAGCTTCGTCAACAACTTAAGCTCTGCAGCTTCGTCCATTTCTTTAGATCCAGCTGCTGTTTTTTCATTGAGAAGGGCGGTTTTAATCGCGCGTAACGCTTCAAGCGTCACTTTGTCTTTTGCTTTCATGGCCTCCTTGAGGTCGGCCATCACTTTCGCTTCTAACGACATAATTAATCTACGTTATCGTGTAAGAATGAATTATTAGTTCTGATGTTTCCTTCGGAATCTACTCCAAGATTAGAAGGTGTTTGGGCGCTCTTTTGTTCAAGGTCAAAGTCCAATCCTTGACGTTTATACGCTGGAGTACGCTCAACCTCAGTAAGATTCTCTTTAAATCGGTACCCAAATTTTTGCAAACGGTTCATGCGCTCTTGAATCTTACTCGGAAGTTCTTGTGCTGTACGCTTTGGCAAATGAGCGATGGGCATGTCCATATCCACCTCAAGTGAAGTTTCTGATTCTTCTTCAACAGGGGCGATATGAGCCGATTGCTTCACCTCAAAACGCAATTCTGGATCATCTAGAGTGTCTACTTCCGCAGGTGCACTTTTAGCCTCCGGCTTCATGTCGAACTCGGCAGAAGGCAAGGTGAAACTGCTTTCTACTCCTTCCATATCTGCTTTCATCTTGAGCTCAGGCATCTCGCTCAAGCTCATGTCAAAAGGGTCGTAATCACGCTCCTCCGGTTCGTCTTGATCCTGTTCAAAGGTGGTTTCCTCCTCATCAAACTCAAGGGCGAACCCATCGCCTTCAATATCGTCGAGCGTGAACGTGGCGCCTTCGCCATCTTCATCGAGATCGTTTACTGCCAAAGGCGCCTCAAGAGGTTGAGGCAACTCCTCTTCAATGTGCGTTTCGACCATTCCTGTACCGCGCTCCATTTGTGGGGGCGCTGGCGCATCAAATTCAGTATCTATCGCCTCTTCTGCCTCAAAAGCGGGAGTATCGGTTAGTACAGGCGATTCATCTTCGTGATCATCTACGAAGGTCAACTCCATTTCTTCCTCCTCAGAATCATCCACTGTTGAGAACAGGTCCCAACCTCCTGAAAGTTCTTGAGGTTCTTCTTGGGCTCTCGGTTCAGCTGTTGCCTCCGGCTCCTCGAGTTCATCTTCGATGTCCTCATCAATGGGCAGAATGCTCATTTCTTCCGCAGATACTATGCGTTCTTCGGCTTCGTGCTCGTCGTCTTCCATATCCCATTCAAGTACATGAACGGTAGGTTCTTCATTGATATGTGCATCTTCTTCGATGGTGGCCTCAAAGCGCTCTTCATGATCCTCTTCCGGCATTTGTGGGAAGCCCATCATCGGATCTTCTTCCTCGAGCTCAGCTTCAACCTCGGCTTCTACGTTTACCGGTGTAGTGAAGACTGGAGCATCATCTTCCTCGTCTTCACCTAAATCCATTACTACACGTTCTTGGATTTCAGCTGTTGGTTCTTCCGTTTCCAATTCCACTTTCTCAGCAGGCATCTCAACAGCTACAACAGCAGGTGCTTCTTGTGCTTCCAGGTCGTATTTAACAACCTCAACCTTATCCGATGGCAATACGCGAGTACCTGTTGGGAAACCGGTCGCAATGATGGTACAGGTAATTTTTGATCCCGCTTCCTCAGCGTCGCCAATCCCCATAATTACGTTAGCGTTTCCGCCTGCCTCTCGTTGAATGTGGTCGGTGATTTCACCGATCTCATCAATGGTGATTTCATACTCGCCACTTCCTGAGGTGAGCAAAAGCAATACATTTTTCGCGCCCTTAATGTGGTTGTCATTCAATAGGGGTGAATCAAGTGCAGCGCCAATGGCCATAGAAGCGCGGTCATTGCCTTCGCCTGATCCTGTCCCGAACAAAGCACTACCGCTATTCTCGAGCACCGTTTTCGCGTCGCGCAAGTCAATGTTTTGGGTGTAATGGTTGGTGATGACCTCGGCGATACCTTTGGCAGCACCGGCCAATACCTCGTCCGCCTTTGCAAAGGCATTGCGGAACCCAAGATCTCCATATACTTGGCGTAGTTTGTCGTTGTTAATGACAATTAAACTGTCTACGGCTTCGCGCATGGCCTTGATGCCCTCTTCCGATTGCGCTTTTCTGATCTTTCCTTCAAAGCCAAAAGGCGAAGTCACGATCCCCACAGTCAGGATGCCCATGTCGCGCGCAGCCTTCGCAATGATTGGTGCCGCACCTGTTCCGGTACCACCGCCCATTCCGGCCGTGATGAAACACATCTTAGTGCCCGTCTCCAGTATGCTTTGAATCTCATCAATACTCTCAACAGCCGCTTGACGTCCTATCTCAGGATCTGCCCCGGCGCCCAAACCTTCTGTCAACGATGCACCCAGTTGAACCTTATTGGCTACAGGGCTGTGATAGAGTGCTTGCGCGTCGGTGTTACACACCATGAAATCAACGCCATTGACCCCCACATTTTTCATGTGGTTTACTGCATTGGATCCGCCACCACCCACGCCGATAACTTTAATCACCGAGCTGCGGTTTTTGGGGAGGTTGAATTGCAATCCGTCGTCCATCATATTATTCTACGTCTTCGTCGTTTTCTAACCATTCTCTAATGTTGTTCATAAAGCCCTTCCAGATCGGGTCTTTACGAGGAGGAGCCATAGTGCTCCCGGTCTGTGTTGGCGACCCTTCTTCTTCCTGCACTTCTGCCTCCTCGACCGCTTCCGGTTCAGGCAATGGTGCATTCATTTCAGCAGGATCATAGGCCATGGTATGCTGCGTTGTTTCAAGGGCCATGGAGAGTAGACCGATGGAAGTTGCATATACTGGGCTTGCCAATTCTTTTACGTAGCCGCTTGCCAAATGCTCGTTCGGATACCCAATGCGTGTAGGCATTCCGGTTAGGTATTCGACCAACTGGCTCATGTGCTTGAGCTGTGAACCACCACCCGTCAAAACAATACCGGCAATCAAGCGCTTGCGAGGGTCGTTTTGCTGGTAATTGCGAATCTCTGCAATCACACTTTCCATGATCTCGCGAACACGAGCGTTAATGATCTTTGAAAGTGTTTTTAGACTTATTTCTTTCGGTGGGCGTCCACGGAGACCGGGGATGCTCACTATTTCATTCTCTTTATTTTCCCCGGGCCACGCAGAGCCAAATTTCACTTTAAGCGTCTCCGCCTGTTTCTCAATAATCTCGCAGCCCTCCTTGATATCCTCGGTGATTACTTTACCGCCGAAAGGAATAACCGCTGTATGTCGGATGATGCTGTCTTTGAAGATGGCTATATCTGTGGTTCCACCACCGATGTCGACAAGGACTACGCCGGCGTCTTTTTCTTCTTCTGCCAATACAGCGGCAGCAGAGGCGAGAGGCTCCAGGGTGATATCACCAACCTTGAGTTCACTTTGCTCGACACAACGCGCAATATTTTTGATGGAAGCAATCTGCCCTACAACAATATGGAAGTTGGCCTCTAGGCGCGAGCCATACATCCCCTGTGGGTTGATGATGTTGCTATCGCCATCCACCTTGTATTCTTGAGGAAGTGCGTGTAAAATTTGCTCACCAGGCATCATAACCAGGTTATGCACGTTCTTTTGAAGTTTGTCCAGATCAGTGACATCGATGATTGCTTCTGCATCCTCGCGCATGATGTAATCACTATGCTGCATAGAGCGAATGTGCTGACCAGCGATACCAACCATTACCTCAGTAATTTTTAGACCTGAGTTCTCTTCCGCCATCTTAACGGCGGCTTGAATACTCTCAATGGTCAAGGTGATGTTGGCAACAACACCGCGTTGCACACCGAGGCTTTTGCTTTTGCCTATGCCAAGAACTTCAATTTTTCTGTGCTCATTGAGACGGCCGACAACGGCCACAATTTTTGTGGTACCAATGTCTAATCCAACGGCAAGTGGGGCTTGTTGTGTCATTGTTCTGTACTTACTACTTGATTTTTATAGCGCACATCCAGGTGCTGGATGCGGTCCAATTCTTCTTTTGATGTTGCTGCATAAAATGCCGCCACTTTGGCCAAATCAACGGCAAGGCGCTCATCAGCATTTGCTGTGATGGTATGTTTAGCAACGCGAGGGATGATTTCAACGGTTGCACCAGCGACGTGCACTTGAGCAATGGCCACTTCCTCGAAACAGCTTGCATTCAATACTTCATCAAGCATTGGAATAGCAGCAATTGCCGCTGCGCTATCGGCCAGGCCGGTTAGAATAGGAAGGTCTATTTGCGTATTTCTTGGAGCCGGCAAGAGTGCGCCTCCTTGGGTGAGGAGGTGTTTGGATTGCTCCATGAAAACTTTGGCTTTCGCCTGGGTCGCTCGCAATTCCACCACCAATGTGTTGTTTAAATTCCAATATACTTGCGCTTCCGCCACGTATGGCAGTGCGTTTAAAGAGGTTTCTAACAAATGCACATCCATGTCAAATGCACCACTGTCGGGTTGTTCGGAAAGGAACTTTATCACTTCATTTTCAGCAGCATCCTCGTCTATAAGTTTTTGATTTTCAGGGTATTCAAATGAAATATCATGCGTTTGAATACTCCAAATATCGAGGGACATTTCGGAGGAAATGAAGCTGGCAAGAAGGAGACTTAAGCTAAGGACGATGCCCAGGGCGCGAAGTATGGCTACTTTTTTCATGCGAATTGGGCTTTAATCTGTGGAACAAAATCACCAATATCGCCTGCGCCAACTACAAGAATAATGGGGCAGCGTGTTGCGGCAACCGCAGTAGCTAAGCCTTCTTTTTCGACTACAATCGCCCCAGGAATATCCGAAGCCAATGCAGTAGAAGAAATGCCTTCAATAGGAAGTTCTCTAGCGGGGTAAATAGGTAAAAGCACAGTGGCTTTAGTACGTGCTAGCTGCTCTTTAAATCCCTCCATGAAATCCCTCGTTCTGCTGTATAGATGAGGTTGGAAGCAAATACAGATATCCGTGTTCGGATAGAGCTCTTCAACGCCATCCAGTAGGGCTTTGATTTCTGTTGGGTGGTGCGCGTAATCTTCAATGATTACCACGGGCGCGGTGGCATGAAACTCGAATCTTCGTTTAATGCCTCTGAAGGTTTGTAGTGCTGTGGCGATCACTTTTAGTGGCACGCCAGCGTGTATTGCCAGGGCGGCTGCTAGAAGCGCGTTTGAAACGTTGTGGTGGCCCGGCATGTATAGGGCTGTAGGTAGTTGCTGTGAAGGGGTGTTTAAGATGAAATGAAAAGCACCTTCTTTCGCTTCAACCGCGCTTGCCCAGATAGCATCGCCAGGAGTTCCGGTGGACATGGTTCCCTTCAGTCCTGATGGTGAAAATACAGGTCCGTCCACTTGGTTCTGAAATTCGATAAAGGTGTTCAGTAGGGTATCCGCATTGCCATAAATGTCAAGGTGATCGGCATCTGTGGTAGTAATAGCTGCGGCCTCAGGGTGTAGGTGTAAAAATGAACGGTCGAATTCATCCGCCTCAACAATAAGCCATGGACTTTCTCCTAGTCGGTAGTTTGTTCCTTCGCCCTTCATAATGCCCCCAATGAATGCCGTCGGATCTAAACCAGCCTCGGTCAACAAATGAACAAGCATTGCAGATGTACTGGTCTTGCCATGGGTCCCAGCGACAGCAAGGGTACGTTTTCCTTGGGCTAACAACCCGAGTGCTGCTGCACGTTTTATAGGGTTAAAGGGCTGGAAAAATTGCATCCATGCATTCGTTGCAGGAATGGCTGGGGTATAAATAACAGTCGTTTGTGTTGCAGGCCAGCCCGGGTAAATCGAAAGATCCTCCGCGTAGGTGATGATGGCTCCCTCTTCTTCAAGTTCTTTGGTAAGGGGAGTTGGTGTTTTGTCATAACCGAAAACGGGCAGACCAGAATGCAAGAAATGACGTGCAATGGCGCTCATGCCAATGCCGCCTATGCCAACGAAAACGATATGTTCTTTTAGGGCACTCACTTCATTAATGCGATGATGTGGTCAACAATATCTTCGGTTGCTCGAGGTAGAGCGAGCTTTTCAATGTTCTCGGCTAATCGGTCTCGACGTGCCTTGTTTCTTGCCAAGGCAGCCAACTCAACCTCAAAGCGTTGCGCTAGTTCTCGTTCGGGAATAAGTATCGCAGCACCCTTATCACTCAATGCGCGGGCATTGTGTGTTTGGTGGTCTTCAGCCACATTAGGGCTTGGAATTAAAACGCTAGGTCTGCCCACGAGGCAAAGTTCACTCAGGGTCCCAGCGCCTGCGCGTGAAACAATAGCATCAGCGGCGGCATAGGCCGTCGCCATATCTTCAATGAAGGCTTGAACGTGAACATCTTTGTTGCTGAGATGTGCATATTCTGCTTCGTAAAGTTTACCGCATTGCCATAGGATTTGCCACCCTTGTTTTACTAAGACGTCCTTGCTTTGTGCTAATTGCACATTCATAGCTCTTGCTCCGAGGGATCCGCCCAAGATTAGTAACACCTTCTTTTTTGGGTCAAAGCCGAGTGCACTTTTGCTCTCTATCGCATCGGGAAGCGGATTCGTAAAGGCTTTGCGAATAGGGTTTCCAGTGAGTCTAACCTTAGCGGCAGGGAAGAAACGTTCCGCATTTTTATATGCCGTACATATGAGGTTCGCTTTAGCGCCAAGGCGAATGTTGGTTACTCCGGCGAAGGAATTTTGTTCTTGAACTAAGGTTGGAATACCCATGCGTTGGGCCATGAAGAGGGCAGGGCCACTGGCATATCCACCTGTTCCAATTACTACAGCAGGCTTGCGCTTTTTCAGTATGCTTCTACAACGCCAAAGTGCATAGATTAACTTGAATGGAACATTCCAGCTTTTCCAAGGCTTTTGTCTGTTGATTCCGGCAATGGGAACGCCTGTGATTGGGAAGCCCGCTGCGGGTACTCGGTCCATCTCCATTTTACCTTTTGCACCAATAAAATGGATTTGTGATTCTGGGAAGCGCTGCTGAAGTTCCCATGCAATGCTTAGGGCAGGAAAAATGTGTCCTCCCGTTCCGCCGCCGCTTATGATGAAGGTTTGACTCATTGCATATCGGGTGTTAAGGTGTCCAATTCTTCGAGTTCCTGCTCACTTTGTCCTACCACTTTTTTGACATCTGTATGGCTCACGCTGAGGATAATTCCCAAAGCAATACAGGTCATCCAAATGGACGAACCGCCTGCGCTCAAGAAGGGCAGGGTTTGCCCTGTTACGGGCATCATGTTGGTGGCAACGCTCATGTTGACGAGCGTTTGAAGCATCATCCCGGAGGCTGCTGCAAGGACAAGGAGCGTCCCGAATTTTGTGTGCGCGCGTCGAGCGATACGAACAAATCTGCGGAACAAACCCGCGTAAATGAGGATGACTACAGATGCGCCAACTAGGCCGTATTCTTCTGTGATAATTGCAAAGACAAAATCACTATTGCTCTGTGGTAAAAAGTTTTTCTGTACGCTCTTACCCGGTCCCTTGCCAAAAACTTGTCCTTCGGCGATCGCCATTTTCGCAAGATCTGTTTGGTAGGAGGCATCGTCACTAACATCATCGCCGACAAAGTTGACGATGCGCGCTTGCCAAGTGCTTACTCGGTTCGAGATCTTCGGAAAAGCCATGACGATGAGGATGAAAAGCGTCAATCCGGCGATCGCAATTCCGACAATCTTGCCCAAGTGCTTTAGCGGAGTGCCTGCAACGAACATCAGTAAGAAAGCCATCGCGAAGATGATTGCCGTAGTGGAGAAATCGGCGGGTAGAATAAAAATCAAGGTGGCAGCAATGGCGCCCAAGGGCCAATACAGACTTTTAAAGGG
>Ga0255781_10003429_pt1 | contig 12384 bp, 28 predicted proteins | sample 101ome_21_FD_179979 | JGI IMG/M metagenome (GOLD analysis project Ga0255781, IMG submission 179979) | Coastal salt marsh microbial communities from the Groves Creek Marsh, Skidaway Island, Georgia - 101413BT metaG (version 2) | ecosystem: Environmental > Aquatic > Marine > Intertidal zone >...
GCCCATTTGCGTACACCCCACCAACAGGTCACAAGTCACTCTGCACAACCAATTTACCGGACCCAACGATTGAAGATGGTTCAACGGCGATGGATGTCAAGGTGTGGTCTGGAAACAGCACAGCTAGAGATATTGCTGGTTATAAATTTAGCCCCGACCTGGTATGGGGCAAATCTAGGTCGCATACAAATAGTCACTGGTTGATGGACGTAGTTCGTGGCGCAGGAAATCGATTGATCTCCAACGACACTCGCGCAGAAGATACCCCAAGTGGCGTTTTGACTTCTTTTAACTCAGATGGCTTCAGTCTTGGTACTAATGATGAAGCGAATGAAACAGGAAGAACTTACGTCGGCTGGGCATGGGACGCTGGAACGACAACAGCCACCAACACAGATGGCAGCATCACTTCTCAGGTGAGGGCTCGTGCTAGTGCGGGGTGCTCGATTGTCAAATACAGCTTAAGCGGAACTAGTGCTCAAACTATTGGACATGGGCTAAATAGTTCTTTGGGGCTGTTGATTACAAAGTCTATAAGCACAACTAACGGTTGGGCCATTTGGCATAGTTCTTTTTCTGATACGCAGGGCATTGCATTTACAACGGGCGCTGTTGGTACGCAAACGTGGTGGGATCAATCGAATATGACTAATAGCGTGTTTGCGCATAAAGCAGGCACTACATCTCCGTCTGGTGCCGACGTTATCGCCTACTGCTTTGCACCTGTTGCAGGCTATAGCGCGTTTGGTTCGTACACCGGCAACGGCAGCGCTGATGGTCCGTTTGTGTACACCGGGTTTAGGCCAAAATTCTGCATTGTGAAAATATCTTCTACCACCGGTAACTGGCTTATGTATGACACAAGTCGGGACATTGATAATGTCGTTTCCGCAAAACTTTATCCAAACTCTAATATTGCAGAAGATAGTTCCGTCGGTATTTATGATTTCTTGAGCAACGGGTTCAAAGCAAGACATACTGGGGCGACAAACACTTCAGGAGCCACATACGTGTGGGCCGCCTTCGCTGAGCATCCATTCAAAACCGCCCGTGCGCGGTAACATCGACTTATCGCCCCAGACTCATGCCCTACCGACTTGGTGACAGGACATTAGCTCTTGATGTCCCTTGGGAGCACAACGGTGTTCAGTATCCAGCTAACTGGTTGCGACTGAGCACGGCGCAAGATCGTGCAGAGCTTGGCATTGTCTGGGTCGATAACAGCCCTACTTGGAACCAAAAGTTCTACTGGGGTTATGACAACGGCGGGAACCTGCTTCCCAAAAACTACGCCGACCTTAAAGCACTTTGGATCGCCACTACTAAGGACACTGCATACAAGCTGCTGCAGCCGTCTGATTATTTGTGGCCCAAGCTGCAAGACGAAAGCAGCAGCTTTGCAGCAGCCAAGACTGCTTACGCTGCATCACCCTGGAGCACTTGGCGTTCCACCATCAGGACTGAGTGCGCTGCGATGGTGACTGCGATCGAAGCAACCGCTGACGTTGGTGACACTTCACCACATGCAGACTTTGGCAGAGTGCAAGCTTTGCAGGCATACATCGAGGGTGGAACGTATAACGTGTGGACGCCTGACCCTGATCAACCTGTTATCGAAGAACCAACACCAGAGCCAACGCCAGAACCTAGTCCCGAGCCAAGCCCAGAACCTAGTCCCGAGCCAACACCCTCGTTCGATTCTTCTCAAGTCACATCTGGTTTCTAAGCGTGATGAAACGACCTGATCCAATGATTGCCGGTAAGCCTGGAGCGCAAGACGTGCAAGCGATGCAAGCTCGGACGCTATGGCTTGAAGAGCTGTACTTCCTCGATGGTCGGGACCAAGCGTCCCATCCAATGCGAGGTTTGTTTACTGGTCTTTCAGAAAAGTATGCGTTGCTTGAAACAACCGACGGAATCTGATGGCTAAATCACTTAGCGGGAAAAATTTTGTTCCTAGCAAACCAAAAAAGACTAGGCAAGGTGATGGATCACATTCAAAACCGTCACATGGACGGAAGAAGTATCGTGGACAGGGAAAACGTTAATCCTCTTTCCAATGATCAAACTTCTCGTTGCGAGTGGTGTCGCCGTTTCAGCAGCTGTGCTGGCATCTCCTGCACAAGCCGACGGCTTCTATCTCAACCCTGAATGGAATGGCGGTTGGAGCGGATCTGACTTCGGCGGAGCTGTTTTTGACGGTCATGTTGGCTGGGAGTCTGGCGCGTTCTACATCCAGGGAGGACCATCTTGGCTGCAGCCTGACGCAGGTGATACTGAAATTGGCTTCTCTGCAAAGACTGGCGTCTCGGCTCCTGTTGCGGAAAAGCTTGATGTCTACGGCGAAGTTTCAGTCGCAAAGTACAAAGACATCGACGCCGGTTACGGCCTGAAGGCTGGCTTGAAGTACAAGTTCTGAGCTAGTTTTTAGCTGAAGTCCTCACACCACTTCGCGGCCCCTTAACCGGGGCCTTTTCATTATGCAAAAGCTTTTCAACGCCCTGTCTGTCGCATCCTTTGTGATGTCTGGAGCGATGGTTGCTGGAACGGTGGTGTTTTACACGCGTATTCCATCAATCACCAAGCACTACATGAGTGAGCTGCAAGGCGAGCTGACCAAGATGGTGACTGACATGGTGCCAAGCAAAATTGATGAGGCATTGCCAGAACTGCCGACAAGTACTGGCCCGGTTGTGCCCTTCAAGCTTCCATGAGCGACCAAGTCAACTCTCCTTCTCACTACACCAAAGGTCGAATAGAAGCGATCGAGGTTATTGAAGATGTAGTGGCTGGTGCTCCAGAGCCAGTAGTCGGCTATTTGGTGGGGCAAGCATTGAAGTATTTGCTGCGTGCGTGGCATAAGGACAATGCCTCGCAAGACCTGCAAAAGGCTTCTTGGTATTTAAGTCGTGCAATCTTGCGTCTGAATGCCCGAGATTCCTGAAATTGGAGTGCGTCGTATCTCTGTTCCAGAGATTCTTGAGTGGAGGTCAATCCCGCCGCAGAGTGTTCCGGATGCGCCGCCAGTTACGCTTCATCTTGGTTTTCCCGTGGCGGATATTCCAGGCTGCGTGGAGACTCGAAACTCAGCACCTGGAAACGAACAGATTTACACCGATGACCCGCGTGGCAACTTGGTTGTCTGCGGGGCGCAAATGCCTTCATACAGGCCATTGGACTTCACGCCCGGCACTCTGAATTACACAAGAGCAAAGCCACCAGCGATTGATCCAGACACAGAAAAACCGGCTGATGAATCAGATCAGCCGGACAACGCACCTCTCGAGCCGAGCACCAATCTCGACATCCCAAAGGTAACTCCAGAATTGCCATGTCCTCCCCCTGATGCAATTCCTTTAGGTGCGAAGAACAAATCGCAAACCGCCGTCATCATTGGTTACGAAAAGGTCAATGGCAGGTGTGAAGCGATCTATGAGCAGCTGGACGTACCAACGATCATCGGCAATTATCTTCCTGGTGCGCCTGCTGTGGCGACGACTGCAACGACGGTTGCGATCGCGACGACGGTTGCCATCTTCGTCAAGCCGTTAGGTGACGTTCTGCTCAAGGTTGTCAAACCTATCGTCAAAAAGACGATCAAGAAGATCAACGAGAAGGCTGGGAAGAAGGTGGTTGTTGAGTCTGTTTGGCAGCGCCGGAAGTTTCAGCGTTCTCTGCGTAAATAATTTTGTGTGTATGTGGCGGGATTGCTGGTGGTGCGTTGCTTACGACAACATCAGCACAGATTGCTGAGAAGGGTGAATCCGGGTGAAAGCTAACGCCATCTCTGATGAGGTCAGCACAGTTTTTAAGTCGCTTGATCTCGTAGACCATGCGCTCGTTAGCCAGCTTGGCGTCTAGCAGTGCTACTTGTTTTTCAGCTGCTTTGCGGCAAGCTCTGACGTGATGTCGATCTAGCGGGATTGAGATTGTGGCAGTAATCCCGCCATTGACCGAGAAATTCGTCTTTTGACCCGTACGGACAGGTTTATAGAAGAGGATATTGCCCGGATTATCGGGCTGGCCATCTGGGATGGCATTACCTTCCGGATCTTTCGCGCCAACAAGATCGAGAGTGTCATAGACAGGTTCTTGATAGTGCGATTCATACGGATTAGCCCAACTGGTTGTGGTGCTGAGGAATGGATTGATGTTTAGCGTTGCACCTTGGCAGCTAATACCTCCACCGTATGTGTTCGTAAATTGCCGACTTGGCACCACTTGTACAGCCTGATTGGTAACACTTCCAGAGCTATTTGCGACTGGAGCGGCAGTGCTGCTGACTTGTGCTTGCGCTGGAGCGGTAAGCAGCAACAGCGTTGCTATGACTCGCTTCATTGCGTAAAGGTACTTAGCGTCTCCGTGATTGATTCGATGTCAGTGTCGCGGCTGATGATCGTGTGCTCTACAAGTCCAGGTCCGTTAAGGGTTTCACTGAAAGAAAAGGAAGCAGCTTTGTTGACGATTTTCCACGATGGCTTTGTTGCAGGATCAAGCCCACGCCAAACACTAGAGATCCCGTTCACAGTGTTTGTCGTTGTGACCAAACTCATTGGAGCGATTGGCCCGTCAGGCTTAACGTTAGTGCCGGTCGCAGTGTATTCATAGCCAGTCCGATATTTGTACGAGTTGATGACCTCGTTGACCTTGGTCTTTGTGGTTGTCGTTGACTTCAAGGTGCCTTGCTGAAAGTTTGGCACCACAGGAATAGCCTCCGCCTTGGGCGCTGCAAGCGCCACGACGCAAAGAGCGACCCAAGATCCTGTCCGCATCACTTGATGGTGAGTTCTGAAGTCATTTGTCCGATTGCCAAGGTATTGGCTCCACCTGCTGTGACTGACATCGTGTGATCTGCGTTGATGGTGCCAGCCAAGCTGCCTGCAGTACCACCAGAGGTAGAGATGATGCTGCCAAAGTTGGCGGAATCACCTGTTGTTACTGCTGATGATGGGACGGCATCACCTTGGGTGTAGCTCTGGCTAAACGAGAAAGCTTCGCCTGGAGTGTCTTGAGTGGCGGCAATTGTGCCTGGAGCGTAAATACCACTTGTAATTGTTCCAGCCGAGATGGTGTTAACCGTGGTGCCATCTGTCGTATCAACGTTTGAGCCGCTGATGGAGAAAGATGAGCCAATTCGTTCTGCAGTCGTTACCGCACCACCAACTTGCAGTGAAACTGAAGACACAATCTTGTGCGTCAGATCTGCCTTGGCAGCAGGAGCTGCAAGTAAGGTGATCCCCAATACCAAGGCAAGACGGTTCATCGCTTCAGGGAAGTTTCCTCTACTTTAGGCATATCGTCTTTTTTCTTGCCATTAGCGCGTCCGACGTTTACACCGAACGATGCCATGGTTCCGGTTAGAAGCGAAGCGGGAAAAGTTGGATCCATCGCTTTGACATACCCCAAATAGTTAAGGCTGAGCATGGCGATTGACCAAGTGAGGACTGCAAGGCGGACAAAGTCACCAAGCAATGAAAAGTCCTTCTCTTGTTCTTGATTTTCTTGAGGCTCTGCCATGATGAAGCCAGTGCTAGCAACGGATCATGGTTGAAGTCTGGGCCGCCGTTGCTGGCGCGTCAATAACAGTTGCTGGCGTTGGTGTCTCAGGTCTCAACCGCCAAGCTCGACAGGGTCAAGACTCGCTAATCAGGCTTACCGCTGCTGTCGACAACCTTTCTGGCCGTCTGGATATCTTGCATAACGATATCAAAACTAAGGACATGGAGGTCTTTGCCAGGCTGAATGAACTGGAGCGTTCAGTGGCCAGGCTGGAAGGCCATACCGATAGGCACTAACGTAATAGTGCTATTCAAGGCAGTCCAATGCTTTTGATTCTCAAGCCAATCTTGATGACCGCATGGAAATCAAGGGCGTTTAAGGAATTGATTGTGGCGATGTTGGAGAAAATTGTCGCAAGGACTGATAACGACTTGGATGACCTGGCGGTCAAGCATGTGCGTGAAATGCTGTTGCCTGACACGAGAGTTGAAAAGTAGGCGGTGTCGGGCATCATCCAGCTGACCCTGCTGCTTATTGGCATGGCCTTCGCTCTGCTGCCGTTTTTCCAATTTTTCCGTGGTACGCCCCATCAGCTGGCTGCAATTAAGGAGCTTGAGCAGTCCGTGCCGCAAGAGCTATTGGATGAAGACGCAGACTGGTTCCAAGCTTGGAAAGAAAGCGGGTATGACCAGCAGATCTATATGCCCTACTTCAAGCAACTCGACAACAAAACTGGAACGGGCTACCGCGAGTGCTTCAGCTCAGCGGCTGCCATGGTGGCGGCGTATTACAAGAAGGTGCGTACAGATGATGAGTACAACAAGATTCGCGCCAAGTACGGAGACACCACGTCTGTAGAGGCTCAGCTAGCAGCACTACGCAGCCTGGGTCTGGAAGCTGAGTTTCGTAAAGACGGCGATGCCGACATGGTTGAGCTAGAGGTTGAAGCTGGCAGGCCAGTGCTCGTTGGCTGGTTGCACGCCGGAAACATGCTTCGTGGCGAACCACCAATGTGCAGTGGCTTGGGTTGCGGCCATTGGAGCGTGATTAGTGGTTACGCGGGCAAGAACAGCAACGACCCTGAGTGGATCATGCAAGACCCTCGCGGTTACCCCGAGATGGAGAAGGGCGGCCATAGCAATCCGCATCTAGGACGTAACGTGCGAGTGAGGCAGGCTGCGTTCTATCAGCGTTGGCAGGTTGAAGGGCCTGGCACGGGATGGGTAATCCTGGTGAATGAGTAATTTCTATTGGCTGTGGGCGTATATCAGTGCTTTTTGGACGACTGTTGTTGTGCAATGCGCCAAGCCAGTGAACTGGGATCAGTGCTCACGAGTGAATGATTGGCTCGTGCCGTGGGTGCGAGACGTAACCGAGATGTATCAAAAAGGCGCCTATCACACTGAAAAGAAAATTTTGAAGCAATCTGAGTAAGATTGCGTTTTACACCTTCGGGAATGGCAGTTCTTTGCGATTGGGAAATCAAGGCCAGGTGTCAAAAGAGCCAGATGGTCGTCCCATTCGATGCAGAGCTGTTGAATCCAGCCAGTCTGGATGTGCGATTGGGTGACCACTTGATGGTGGAGAGCATTTATAGCCCTGAGCTAGTGCGTATCAACATCGCTGACAAGACAGAAGATGACCCGTTCATGCTTCAGTCCGGCGAGTTTTGCTTGGCTGAGACACTTGAGCTGTTTAACCTGCCCGACGACATCAGCTGCCAATTTGTACTCAAGTCAAGCCGCGCACGATCTGGTCTTAATCACTTGCTTGCTGGTTGGTGCGACCCAGGCTGGCACGGAAGCAAGCTGACGCTCGAGTTGAAGAACGAACGGCTGCATCATCCGTTGCCGCTGTATCCAGGGCTGAAGATCGGTCAGATGGTCTTCCATATGATGTCCAACACGCCAATGCGTAGCTACGCCGAAACGGGCCATTACAACAATCACTTGACAGTGATGCCTGCTGTGGCATGACTTGAAAAGAATCTTCAAGGCTATGGGCTGGGCTGACTGGATGGTCGTCAACCAAAGCCTTGAGGAGGAGCTAGAGCTGGAGCGCGGCGTCAGGGAAGTTCAAGCCACGACTGATGAAGCAGCGCTAAAAGCATTTTGCGTTTCGCTCCTTAGGACCAACTGGCACCAGGCCAAACTTTTAAAGCAGGCCGTTGGTCATATTGCTGAACGGGATTTCTTGGAAGAAGCATCAGCCCCATAGGCGGCACTGACGCGCTCAAAAAATTGCTGCGCACACCAGTCATGGTATTCAGCAAAATACTTCGTCATCCCGCAGTACTCGACCCCCCAAAACCAAGAGCCGCCTTTACTGACTCGCCTCATCGTTGGCTTTGGCATTTTTCATGTGCTGGATGTAGATATCAGCCTGCCAAAGGTCATTAGAGAATTGCCTTTGGCCATCAGGGCCGCAACTGCAGTATCGAGGCTCGCCAATCGGTTCAACACCCTGTGTGATGTAATAACCATCCCCGTAATCCATGGCATCAGGTGGAATGTCGCCAGAAGTAAGCGCAGTCTTTTGCGAAGCTTCCACCAGTCATCCTCCCTTCAGGACAGCCAACATTGCAGCTGGCTTTTACTATTTCCCAGTGTATGCAGTCCATACAGCGCGGCTGGGAACTGTCCATTGTCTTGATGTCTGCGTAGAGCTGCTCAGCTTCTAAGACTGCCTGCTCAAGCTCAGTAGCAGAAAGTTGGTAGGAGACTTTCTCGGTCTTGGTTTTTATCTTGACTCGCCATCCATCGCCGTCCTCACTGAGGACCATTCGTCCGGCGTGATAGCGCAAAGATGCCACAAGTTATTGGCATGTCGCCCTTAGTATCTCAGCCGCTTCAAGGGCTGCGCTATGGGTATGACACGGAGCACCCCAATAAACGACTGAGCCATCAAAAAACCAAGGTTTGAACAAAGGCATGATGCCAAATGTCACAAGATGAACTCCAACTGAATTTGGTTGACGCATGGCTATGATTTGGGTTCTTCACCCTGAAACGGGCGAAGGACAAGTGACCTGCAGCGGATCAGGTGCGAGGGGTGCGGATGCGTGAGTCGGCCCTAGTCCGCAACCAATTCTGATGGCCTAAGTGATGTAAGGCCAAGAAAGTTCAACATCTTTTTGCCAGGCGTCATCAGTGAAGCCTCCCCTTGAGGACACATAATCCCGAAAGACCTGTTGCAGGTCGGTTTTAGGCATGCCAATTAGAGCTGCCTGAATCGCGACGTTTGTCCGACCCTGATACAGCTCGTTCAACGCATCTTCAAGCGTCATGGGGCCAAACGCGCCTTGCCCAGACGCTTCTCGATGTAGTAATTCATAACCTCAGGCGCCCATTGTTGCAGGAAAGGAACCATCAAGTTACACAAATCGACGATCTCAGCTTGTGCATCGAGCTTTGACCTTAAATCTAAAAAATGCAGCGCACTTCTCAGATTGAAGCTAACAACGAAGTTTTGCCGGAAATCAAATGGCAACATGCTGCGAGCATGCTCCTCTGAATAGCCTTCCTGAATCTTGTACGCATAAACCATCGCCAATCTTTTAGCGACCTCAATATCAGTCTCGCGTGTTTTCTTGGTGTAGGCATACTTTTTGCCGAATCGATCGACATAGCTTCCAACGCCACGGAAGTAGAACACGTCCTCGACATCAGCCTGCCCTTGAGCCAAGGCAACAACACGCTTACCCGTATATCGCATTGACTGCACGTCAAAGCTGATGCCAACACGGTGCGTCCTCGCCTGCTGCATCACACAGTGGGGAAAGCCTGAAACCGCAAAGCTGATCGATGGATGCTCAAGCGGTCCATAGTGACCACGCTCGCCAAGCAGCAGATGCTTGACCACCAGCTCACCAGCTTCTGTCTCTGGTGGAGCCTGCACATCAGCGACTGCACCTTCGTAGTAGTCCTGATGCATTGCAAGCCAGATCAAGCGTTGCGGCTCGAACGATGCGCTAATCGGCTTGACGTGAAAACGTGGATCCATCATTTGATTACCTCGATTGCAGCACCAGGCCAGCGAGCCTTGCCATAACGGACAGCGTCGCGTTGCGTTTCGGCTTTCAGTTCAACCTTCATCGCAGCCATCTGCGGTCCACGCACCAACAGCTTGTACAGCTTCGTGTGAGCACCTTTCCTCGGATGGCTGATGCCATCGCCGTATTGAGCCTGGGGATGATTGTCATCCCATTGAAATTTGTTCAAGAGTTTGATTCCTTGGCGATTTGGCGCAAAGCATCTTGCTTTGCCTTTTCGTACAACTGATCAGCTTGTAAAGGACCGATCAGCGTAGATATGGCCTGCCTGAAGTACGACAAGTGATAAGCCTTCAATTTTGAAGACTCATCTTGCTGGACTTGCTTAACACGAGTCATGAATTTCTTGCATATTTGTACCTTAAGACTCATTGCGTGAATTTTGTCAAACTCAGCAGTATCCCTTTGCTCGTACATCTGAGTTTTTATATCTTCAATCGCATTAGAAAGCTCTTCCTCAAGAACTTGCAAGTCAGAAGTACTTAGAGTTTCAATGTCAGCAACGTACATAACCTTGCCGAGACTTTCGCTGCGATAATAAAAATTTGCCATTGATAAGGGGGGTAAGACGCAAGCTTAAGGCAGAGTCACCTTTATAGCACTGCCATTTGAATTGATATAAGCCAAAGGATTGGCTCTGCGGATGATCCATGCACCGGCCTTGCCGACAGGCGAAATGCCAGCAGGCAGGGGACCTGGAGCTATCGGGTTTAAGTACTGAACCGTCCAGCTGGGCGGCTCAATCAAAAACACAGGGCGTTTCGTGCCCCAACGCAGCATCGTTAGGCCGATGCGCTCAACTGTTCTCGACAAATGCATTGATGAGTTGCTGTTGGTCTTTGATAATGTCAAGGCAATCTTTGTAATGGCTGTAGAAGTCGCGCAAGGCAGAAGCTGGCATTTCAATCGTTGAACCCTCCGGTAGAGAGTCCAGCTGATCCATAAGACAGCAGTGCATCAATTCAACCGGAGAGTTCGGAATTTCCATGTCAGAAGATGTCCTCTTGCTCAGGCTTGACGACAGTGCCGGCGGTGCCTGCTGCAAGGCTAGCGGCGGCTTTGTCTAACGACTGCTGGTGCTGCATGATCTCTTGTGAATCTGCAAGCTCTGCAGCTTCTTTCGCCTCACGAGCTGCCACCATCGTCTTGTAATCAGGCGAGTAAGCAAGGCTCAGAAACTTCTTGCCACTCTTTGACTCTTTCTGCCAGCCAGAAATTTTAACTGGAACCACAACATCATCCAGATAGGAATCAGTCTTCAGCTCGGTGCGAAGCGCCCAATGGAGGTACTCGACTAAAGCTGCAAGTTCTTTCTTGGGAATGCTCGCCGTTCCAGTGAACACTGGATAGTTCTTGTTGGGGTCATACTTGTCCCCATACAGACGCTGCTGGTCTTCAGGGCTGTTCTTGAAGATGTTGGAGTTGAACTTGAATTCCATGAATTACTTTTTCAGGAAAGGGTTTTGATGTTCATACTCCTCTACCTCAAGAATGGGATAGAGGATGCGAACAGGATGCTGAGCCTTGATGAACTTAGGCCCTTCTTCTTTACGCCTCCACCTAGCAAGCGTTTGAGGGTGCATCCCCCAACGCTTGGCTAGCTGTGAAACGTCCAGAAACTGTGAGTTGTCCATTAGTCGAAGAAGTCATCGGCCTCCACTACAACTGATGGAGCAGGGACAGGCTGAGGTTCGGTTTTAGGGGCCAAAATTTCGTTGACCTTGTCGAGCTTTGACTCCGGCGTCTCTTGAACAACCTCGATCTCAGCATCGATCACCTCATTCTCCTCAACAGACTGGATCCCCAGAATCAAGTCAGGAATGTGAAAGCGACCAAAGGCTGATGCAGCGCGGTAACGCAGCATCGTCTGCGGCATCGTGCTCCACTTCGTGTTCTTCGTCCAGCCTTCCTTCTTGGCCATGTCCAAAGTGATTTTGGGGCCAGAGACTTGTTCACCTGTGGTTTTTAGGGTGGCAAAGCACTGACACGAGTCAGCTGTCTCTTGGTAGGTGAAGCCTTCAAAGCGGCCGCAACCTTGGATCAAACCAATGATGAACTGGCTGCTCCAGCTGGGGCGGCCGTGGATCACATTCAAGTTTTGCATCACCTGGAAAGGCGACATGCCCATCCGGTTGGCAATCTCAATTGCCACGATGCAATTCGGCAGGCCAGCCTGGCCCCGATATGCATTCGGGACCAAGGCGCTATCAGCCAGCGACGCAGCAATGCGCTGCGCCGACTCAAACGACTGAATGCTGCTGTAAACAGACTTGGCTGACGTAGTAGTCAACGCTGATTGATCACTCATGAATCACCTTGAGGAGTAGGTAGTGCTTGCTCCATGCGAAGACGCAAATCACCAAGCTTTTGATTCTGCGGCTCACGCTGACCGCACAGGATCTGCACGGTGTTTTTCAGAAGCCAAGCTGAAAATGCTTGATCCGACTCAAAGCCAGAATCAACACGAAGTTCGCGGATCTTTTCGCCGTACCAAGGCGACAAAGTCACATCGATGCGGGTCTTGTTCTTAGTGCCAGGTTGGCGGGCCATAACTAACAGGTAGCGGTGGAAAGGCCGGGACTTACACCTTGTCGGGGGAGAAAGGATGCCCGGTGTCTAGAAGCCTTGTGACTTGTAGACCTCGTAAAAAGCTCGTTCAAGGTGAGTGAGCTTGGGGTCTTTCTCCTTGAGTGCAGCTAAGGCACGGGCCTTTGCTGCAGCAATAACGTCTTGGGGCCGAGTGCCCCAATGCGGGCTGGCCATCCATCAATACAACTCAATTGGCTGGTGGTCAGCGCTGGAAGCGCCATCTTCCTTGGGCAGCATCCACTTCG
>Ga0255781_10003438_pt1 | contig 12362 bp, 15 predicted proteins | sample 101ome_21_FD_179979 | JGI IMG/M metagenome (GOLD analysis project Ga0255781, IMG submission 179979) | Coastal salt marsh microbial communities from the Groves Creek Marsh, Skidaway Island, Georgia - 101413BT metaG (version 2) | ecosystem: Environmental > Aquatic > Marine > Intertidal zone >...
TGAATGCCACCGCTCTAGTTGATTCGGTGATTATCAATCGAACTAAACCAGATGATTCATACAAAGAGGTGATTTCAAAAATCAATGAAACAAATGGTTTGAAAGGATCGCGATATGAATTGGAGCCTCAACTAGAACAACGAGAAAAAAATAAACAAAAATCCATAACTGAATGGGAAGTGAAAGAACGAGTAAATGATAATTTGAAAGCGAAGAAAGGTCGAATCCGAAAGACCAGAAAGTAGAGTATATTATGTTTGAACACAAACCCCCAGTAGAAATAAAATATTCACCACTCAGCGTCTCCTATAAAAATGGAGACAGGTTTTATGAAGTTGAACCGGGGGTTTTGTGTCCAAGTATTACTTCTGTTCTTTCTGTAAACTCTCGTGCCTCTATTGCAAAATGGAAAGCGCGAGTTGGAGAAGAGGAAGCCAACAAGGTTTCGACTAAAGCAAGGTTTCGTGGAAATGAGGTACATGATTTATGTGAGCGTTTTGTAAATAATGAAGAGCATTTGATTACTGGTCAAATGCCATCTTCAATCGAAATGTTCAATGTCATCAAACCAAAGCTGGCAAAGTATCTTACGAAAGTTTATCATGTGGAAGTTCCGTTATATTCAGTTGAGTTGGGTGTTGCTGGTCGTGTTGATTTGATTGGTGAGTGGATGGATATTCCAGCCATCATTGATTTTAAAACATCTGCGAAGCCAAAAAAGAAGGAATGGATTTCAAATTACTTTATGCAATGTGCTGGATATTCTGTAATGTATGAAGAGATGACGGGTATCAAAGTAGATCATGCTCTTGTGTTGATTGCTGTTGCTGGCGATGTACCCAAACTACAGGCTTTCCCTGCTCCCATCAAGGAATGGGTCGAGCCGTTGAAGGAAACAATCAAGAGGTATCATAATGAGACTAAAGAAGAATAGTAATCTGTTTGAATATTTTCATCGGATCTACAATGATCCTTTGGTGACATGTATTATTCTCGTCATTGTGTTTGATTATTTTTGGAAAGGCTGCTCTAACTAGAAGCAGGGGGTTTGTATGTTAACGAAGAAAGAACTGGCAAACACTTTCTCTATGGAAGTGGAGGAGATGGTACATATCGAAAACATTTCGTATATGGATGCGATTGTATTTGCCGCAAACAAGAGAAACATGGAACCGGAGACTGCTGCGAAGCTGTTGAATCGTAATATCAAAGACAAGCTGGAGGCAGAAGCTCGGGAGTTGAACTTTCTTCCAAGACGATCAAAGCTACCTATCTAATGTCCGAAGCAAAAGCGTTTCAAGCCTATTGTAAGTTTCTGGCATTGAAGCAACACTTCTCAAAAGGTTCCTATGACTATTTCAAATACAATGGTTCCACAAGATCGAGCCTAAATAGTTTTAAGACCAAAAAAGATAGATTTTTTTATGAGAAGGTTTCTAGGAAGTATGATGAAAATGAGCTTGTTGAGTTTTTTGTTTCTAACTTGATTGATAATCAAAATGTATGGATAGGAGAACTTGCGCGTAATACTGAATGTGATGAGAAATATATTTCTTGGAAAAAACGCATTCAAGCCTTGACATATAATTTCAAGTCTGATATACTTACGCTCAAAGAAAAAACAGAAGACTTCAATGAGTTGTTTGTTAGTTCTCCACCATATACAGAGTATCCAAAACTTTTCGATATATATCAAGAGCGGGATATTCAACTAGAAACGATTATTGGAATTGATACTGTCTTGGGTTGTTTTGAGAACTGGAATCGTAATTACAAAGGTGACATTATATGGGATGACTTTTATCACTTGTGTAAGCAATACACGCCTTTCTTGAAGTATGATGTGGCAAAGAGAAATAGGTTCAAGAAGGTACTACGAGAGGAATTTTCGTGATTAAGAAACTCATAAAGGCTTTTGAAACGAACAAGCTCCTGCGAGAAAAGAATGAACTCCTTGAGCAAAACCTGAAAACCCTAAGATCAATGATTACAAATCTGGAAAAGGAAAATACAAAGCTGAAGGATGTTGTGGTTTCCTCTGTTGAACTGGTAGATAGTTACAAGCATGGAATGACACAACTAAGAAAATATTTTCAACAACAAGTAACAGAACGATACTACTCAAACGAAGAGTATGAGCAGTCAGAAGATGAGGAGGAAGAAGTAGACATATATAAAGCATTGAGAAAGAAAACTACCGTACACTAAAAAATACAAATATACAACAAATAAAATCAATACAAAAAATACGAGGTAAGTTATTATGTCAACATCATTTAGTCAACTCAAGAAGTCAAGCCAGAGCAGCCTGAAGAGTCTTTCCAACGAACTGGAAAAGCTCAACAGCAACGCAACCGGAAACTCCAATCAGGATGATCGTTTCTGGAAGCTGAGTGTAGACAAGGCACAGAATGGTCATGCGGTCATTCGGTTTCTTCCTGCTCCTTCTGGCGAGACTGTTCCTTGGGCTCGAATCTGGTCACACGGTTTTCAAGGACCGGGTGGTTGGTATATCGAGAACTCTTTGACCACGATTGGTCAGAAAGATCCGGTTTCGGAGTATAACTCAAAGCTCTGGAACTCGGGTATCGAAGCGGATAAGGAAACGGCACGAAAGCAGAAGCGAAAGCTCCAGTACGTTTCCAATATCTTTGTCGTCAGTGATCCTTCAAATCCTGAGAACGAGGGGAAGGTCTTCTTGTTCCGTTATGGTAAGAAGATTTTTGATATGATTAACGACAAGATGAATCCTGAGTTTGATGATGAAACTCCGGTGAATCCCTTCGATCTTTGGTCCGGGTGTAACTTTCGCCTTCGCGCTCGGCAGGTTGCCGGGTTCCGAAACTACGATAAGTCTGAGTTTGATTCTTCATCGGCTCTGCTTGAGGATGATTCGGAGCTGGAGCGCATTTGGAATACTGAGTATTCCCTTGAAGCGTTGATTGCTCCCGACCAGTTCAAGTCGTATGAAGAACTCAAGGCTCGCTTTGAGATGGTTATCGGAAGCTCCGATTCCTATGGTACGGCAGCGGATTCGTTTGACGAGCCGGTTGCCAACTATGAGGAGTCTGCTTCACTTGATGACGATGACGACTCTCTTGATTATTTCAAGAAGCTGGCTGAAGACGTTTAGTATCGTCTCATAGACCAAATGAACCCCCCTGCGTTTCGGCGCGGGGGGGTTTTTTGTTTTTGAACTTCTGGGTAATCAAAATAAACAGAATAGATATTCCAATCATTAGTGAGAAACCGTTTTCAGGAACGGTTTTGGGATTGGACCAATCAGAGCATCCGTTGATATTACATGCTCTCACGAGAAGCCATCCATTTTCATAGGGAAGTGTATCCGTCAGTATATCGACACATCTTGATATATTGTCGGATACACACATATCCACTTCAGACTGCGGAATATCTTCGATTCTCTGTTTTTGATAATCTGTCAACCACTTTTCACAAAGTGATGTTGTCATTGCCTCGTTACAATCGAAATACATCGAGGCATCTAATAGTGGAACATTGATTAGATCAGCAGGAAATCCGTCAACACCAAGATTATACATTCCAACTTCCCAGTAGTCTGGGTTTTGATCCGAACTATCCGAACTCCCTAACCAACTTTGAAAAGGTTGTGTTAGATGTAGAATTGGCATTTTAGAATCCTATGCCTAATGCCTGTCCTCTTAGGTACATATCTAAAAGAGTTGTGTCTTGTGATGTATCTTCTGTTCCCGGCAAAACAACGGTTGGTGAAGCACCCCCACCGCCAGTTGGTGGTGCTTGGTTTGTCACAAAATTTTGCACGAGTTGCATAAAATCTGTTTGGGGTGAATCTAATTGACTCGCGTTTATCATATCAGCGGCGGCAGAGTCCTTATCATAACCTCCTGAAAATCCTAGTTTTTCCCCCATCCAATCAAAAAAACCTGTGCCTTCTTCGTTAACTTTTTCTTGTAAACCAGAGCCTCCGGTAAAATATTCGGCAACATTAGTGAATAAAGATTCTCCTAACAGCGAAGAACCAATCCAAGTCCCCACTGCTAATATTGCTCCGATAATTAATGCGGGAATAGCTCCAAGAACAGCAGCCATTGCAGTTACAACAGCTCCCCCTATTAATGTCACGAGTCCTGCTCCTAAAAAGCCTCCTATCACAGATCCCGCAGCTCCCGACGATCTTTCAATTTTATACTGATTCAATTGTTCTTTGCTAACATTTTCAAGACCACTAGCAGTTTCTATATCTTTTGCCGCAAATAACCCATCTAAAACAACACCTAATGGCGTGAGTGCTTTTCTCGCAAATTTACTCATCCCCGCGAAACTTCGTGAAAATATACTATCTGACTCAGTTCCAAATTTTTTTATAAAGTCTGTTGGATCTTGTCTAATTTGAGCGTTCATATCTTTTACTGATAATCCACTCTCTTTTGCATTTATTATTGCGTCTACTATCTCATCTCCATATTGACTTCGTAAATCGGCTTCTGTGGCAAATTGACCAGCTTTGCCGAATTCATCGGTTTGAAAGCGTTGTAATTTCGACTGGCTTGGTGTTGGTTCTACGCCCATTCCTTTGTCCGCGCCTTTGTTCGCGCTTCGCGATTGACCAGCTTTGGGTGCGTTGGGGTCGGCGAGTCTAGGTTTTGGAAACATTTCATCTATTTTAGCGGCTAGTTTTGATGAGATATTGTCCATGCTTTTTGCAAGATCATCTGTGAAAGTTGTTAATCTCGCAATTATGTCGTCTGCGGTTTTTCCGAAAGAACTAAATATTCTACTTAATCCCTGTGTCAAACCCGAAGTGATATTATTCCAGTTTTCTTCATTGTTAAAGAATTCAGTTATTTCATCAAGAAATGCTAACGCAGTAAGCGCCCCCAATCCAAGAAGCGACATTCCTGTTTTTGTTGCTGGTTTAACATCAGCGGCACTCTTTTTTCCAAAAAGTTTTGCCCAAAAATCTCTATCTTCTCTTCGTTGTTCTTCCTCTTCTGCCGTGTTTCTTTTTAATCTCTCAGCAGTTAGTTCTGTGCTTTTGGCAATTCTTTTTAGGTTTTTCTTGTTTTCCTCCTCTTCCTTTTCTTCTTTGGACTTGAATAATTTCTTACCAACTGATTTTCCAATGTCTACAACACCACCAGCAAGTCCTTGAAGAAGGGGAGCGCCCGGAAATAAACTCTGAATAATTGTTGTTGTATCTAATCCAGCTTGAACTCTTCTTCTATTGAGGTTTGATAAGAGTTCGCTCGGCTCTTTTTTATCTTTTAATGAATTTGACGATTTTATATTAGACAAACCTGTCTCTTTAACCGAATTTGTAAATCCGGCTAAAGCATTATTAAATTGGCTGACTTGTTTTCTTGCAGCTTCTGATGCTACTGATGAATAAGCGTTTAAATATGGGTTTGCCATTTATCTATCCTTTTGATGCGTTTTTTTCTTCTCGTTTTTGTTTTTCCATTTCCAAATATTGAATAAGCATTGTTACATATAAATCTCTTTCCCAAGGCAACATTCCTTCAATATCAGCCAAGGTGTAGTTGTGATGCTGCATAAGCGAAAAATTGATTTTTAGTGTTCCCTCCAACGATTGGTCAGAGAGAATTAGCCAAAAAAACTTGCAAGTCCCTCCAGTCTAAAGTCTTCTGTGTATCCACACTCCTTACAAGTGAAGTTTACATCCTTATACATTTTGGGAAGAGTTTCAAAAAAATTTTCAACTTTTTCAAATTGTTCTTTGTTAAAGCCTTCAACAAATTCTCTCAACTCGTCATCCGTATAATCACTTCTACTATAAACATTATCTGCGTCATAAACTTGGTCGATACATTTTAGTATGATTTCAAATCCCTTTTCGTTGGAGTTTTCTGTTATGCTTGAAATGTCATACTCTGATATTAAGTTTACATCTGGATATTTCATAATCAAACCAACGTCTTTTGTTATTTCTATTTTATTTGTGTGGTTTTTATCCTTGTGAATTTCAATTGTGTTCACATCAATTAAAATTTCACTCGGTTTACAATTTTCTCTTTCACATTCTTTTTTTGAGTAACTGAGTTTTATTATATCTCCGGTTGATCTTGCTCTTAAATTCAAGAGAATGTATTCGAGATCAAATATTGCGAGTTGGGTTACATCAACATCTTCTGACACCAAGCAGTTATTAATTATTTGTTTGATCGCAGTTGTTACCTCTTTTTCGTCTCCACCTTCCATAGCCATCAAAAGTATTTTTTCTTCTTTAACTAAAAAGGGTCTGTATGTTATTTTCTTTCCCGTTGATGGAAGTTTTAACGTATACATGGGCACATCAAGTTTTGGTAAAGCCATAATTTATTCTCCTTAATTATTCAATATTATCAGTTTCAATATTCTGAGCAGTGTTTTCCGATTCATCAAGACTTTTTTGAAACCTTATACTTTGTCCTATTCTTGTTTGTAATGTTGTTCCGAAGTTATCAAATATGGCAACTCCAGTTTCTTCAAGCGCACCATTTAGATCAAAATTTGGAAAGATGCTGCTTACGTTTAAGTATTTACTAAATGGTCCAGAATTGTCTTTGGTCTTTCTCCAATAACGATATACCATTGAGACTTGAAGATTGTGAAATGAATTCTGTGAAGACCAATCTAGCTGTAATGGAGATACCATTCTTGGATAAGCATCTATTAAAGTAACTGAATATGACACAGACCCCTTTGCCGTTATTTGGTCTATAGTAATGTCTGAAACATAATCATCAAAATATGAAAATTCATTGTGGGATCTAGTATTTTGGATGTATGATTGCCAATCATTAAAAAGACCGTATATACCCATTCCTTCTTGACAATAAAAACTCAAAACCATTTCATCATAGATAGAGGCAGAGGCAACTTTGGAAGGAGGACCATTTGTGAATCTATCAGATGTCTGAAAATATCTTCCCGGCATTTGCGCTTGATTACATAGAATGGAAATTGTTCTTGCGCTCTCTCCGTCTACGACGATGTTTGGTATTGTCACACGAAATCTTGATGGTGATGCAAGACTGCCTTTTATTTTAGCTTTGAACTCTGTTATATCCATTTAGGATCTTCCCTTGTAGTATTCTCTTCTCGTGTTCATCCAAATTTTTACTTTTCTTTCACCAATAAATCTCTCAAGTGGAAGAAACAATGCGATTTCCCACTCTTCTTCAGGTACTTCCATGTATCTTGATGTAACTTGCTCAAACAAATACTTCTTTATACACGGGCGGAAGTATCTATATTTAGTAGATTTCTTCAGAATATTGTAACCATTTGAATATACTTGAAGTCTTGTTGGGGATGACTCGTTGATTGGTTCTTCTTTTAGATCATACAAAGCATCCATCAAAACAGCTCTCCATGTATATGGAAGATAGTGTAGATTGATACCAAGAAATCCATCAGCATGTGCCTCTATGGGAAACACAAGAGGAAACTCGTCGTAGTATGGCAGCGTGTCTGCGTGCTTTGGTTCATATTCAAACATGAATAGGCGACCCAACATGATTCTTCCACGAATCGTTGGTTTCATTCTCTCATTTTCGCGACCAATCCTTAAAATTCTTTGAGAGCTTACTCCTTTCAGTTGACTCATTCTAAACGAGGTTTCTCTATACCATGTTCTTGCTTGCTCAATTTTGTCTGGTATTTTTGATGTCTTTATTTGTGTTTCGAGAAAAGATTTGAAGGTGAATTTCTTCTTCATTTGATTATTCTAATCCCCATTGACTTTAGAGTTTCTTCTGTCCATATTTCAAAGTTCCAACCACGATCTTTTGCGTATTCGATCGCATATTCCCACTTAGATGTGTTTAGACCATACGCATAGACTTCTTTGATATACCTTCGGGTCTTTCTTTTGGGTGTTGGTGGTGGTTTGGTTTGACGCTTTGGTTTTATTTCTACGATCACCGTTTGACCGTTTGAGTATGTTATTTTTAGATCAGGAAAGTAGTTGTGTCTCTTGCCATCCGTTTTGGAAACGTATGGAATCTTCAACTCTTCGCTGCTCCACTTGGAAACATCTGGATTTTCGTCGCACCATTTGAAGGCTTGTCTCTCCCACAACGAACGATATGTTATGTTCATAGGATTTCCTTCATATTTTTCAAGATTCTTTGGTTTCCATCGACCCTTATATGGCATAACTTCCCTAAATAAATATAGTTATTGTATTTATATTTAGAAGTCGGAGAGATTTAATGGCAGATCCAGAAGAAGGCGCACCTAAAGAGGTAGTAGATGGTGGAACTACCGCACAACCCGGATCAGGTTTTACTGAATTGGGAAGTGATATTGTTGGAGGTGTAATAGCTGGCGCTCGCGGACCATTGGCAAATTTGCTAAATCAGAATAAATTGGGATCTGATCCACCTCTAAGTTATCCTTTAGATGTCGAAGGTGTTGGTGAAAGACATTTTATTAGATTTGGAATCGTGACCAAAGAACCACCAAAGATTGGAGACAAGGAAAAAAATACAGATATACCTACTGAGTCGCGGAGCGGAGAATTTCTTGGTGGATTAGCTTCTACTGCTGCTAGAGATGCAATCGGAGATAGCCTTGGTCCTTTGGGTGGATTTGCTGGTGGAATTATTGGAGATGTTGCTGGTAGTGTGGTTGATCTGACCGGAGCTGGGGAGCTTTTGGATGGTGGAATTGATTCAGCAGTTGGTTTGGCTGGCGCGGCTGTTGGCGGTGCGTTAGAACTTGGGGCTGAAATTGTTGGTGGTGTTGCCGATGCTGCGGCTGGGGCTGCGGCATTCATAGCAGAGGGTTTTGTGGGTATTGCTCCGGCAAGTGTTCAAGAAAAATATGCTCAAAAATATGCTTCAGAAGGTGAACTGAAGAACACTATTCAAAAAGAAATTCCAGTTTCAAAAGATAATATAAAAAATACTCTTTTGAGTTTTTCTCCATTTTCACCTGAAAGTGGTTATAATGTAAAAAAAGCTGATATTATTATGTATATGCCAGTGGGTATCCAAGAGACATATTCTAATCAATGGGATCGCGGAGATGCTGGCTTCGCGAGGACCGCTTTAGAATCGTATGAAGGCGCGAAGTTTGATTCTTTGGAAGCTATAGAAAAAATGCTGAAAGAAGTGGGAAAATTTTCTTCTAATTATCTTAAAGAATCTGCTGGCAGATACGCAGGACAGCAGGTTGGTATTCAAGATTTGGATAAATACGCATTAAAGAGATTTGCTAATGAGACGGCTGTGCAACCACAATATGAGTTATACTTTAATAGACCTAATCCAAGAACTTTTACATTTGATTTTAAAATGATACCAAAAAATAAACAGGAAGCGAAGCAGATACAGGCAATAATTCACACGTTTAGAAAATATTCGGCTCCATTTTACGAGGGGAATGAAACTAGTCGATATTATAAGTATCCATCTCTTTTTAATATTGAATTTTGGAATGCAGATAAACTCTTTAAGATATATCCATGCGCTTTGGAAAATATTACTGTAAATTATACTGGAACCGGAACTCCGGGTACTCATAGAGACGGAAGACCGATACAAACTGATATGACTTTAACTTTTGTTGAATCAAAACTTATCACTCGCGCAGATATAGAAAATGGGTATTAAACATGTCTAAATACTTTTCTTATTTTCCAACCGTAGCATATGATACTTTTGACGACTCTGGAAAAAGTAAAGTTGTAACTGATGTTTTTAAACGAGTTCGCGCAACCCTTGAAGCTCGTACAGATAAAACAATATATTATACTTATAATATTCAGGAGGGTGAAAAACCAGAACATATTGCATTTAACTATTATGGAGATGCCAAATATCATTGGGTCATACTGTTTATGAACGAAATTGAAGATCCGCAATGGGACTGGCCTATGGATAATTATTCCTTTGATAAATACATATCCAAGAAATATGGTTCGGGAATTGTTGCCCAAGAGACTATTCATCATTATGAAACTATAGAATATGTTTCGACATCAGAAAATGATATTTTTTCTAAGGGGGACGTTATTCTTCCGGGTGGAATTGTTGTGGATAGTGATTTTGAATATAAGTATACCATAATAGAAAATGGTTCATTACCGGGAATAGAACAAACTTTACTTTCAAATCAGATTGTTAAGCCTGTTAGTAATTTGGAATATGAACGAGACTTGAATAACAAAAAGTCTGAAATAATTCTTCTCCGAAAAAATGTCCTTCCAGATTTCATTGCTGAGTTTGAAAATCTTATCATAAAGAAGAGATAGGAAACAGCATGGCTGGCGCAGAAACCAACACAGGAATGGGTGATGTAATAGTTCTTCGTTGCGATATTATCAGCAATGAAGGAAAACATTTAATGGATATGTCAAAAAATGCTTGGAACGGAATCACAATAACCGAAAGTATGGGTCTTAGAAATATTGATTTGAAATTTATTTCTGGAGAAATTTTCATAAAAGATGGCATTGATATTTTCAATCAAATGAGTATTGTTGGTGGAGAGGTTGTCGATTTAGCATTTAAACTTCCGGGTGAAGCGTTTGAACCCATTGAATTTCTGGGTAAGGTATATGCCGTAGACCTACACAAACCCCCAAGTAGCAATTATAATTCTATAGTTGTGAAATTCTGTTCACCTGAAAAACTTATATCAGATCAAATGAAGTTAAATAGGTCTTATAGAAATCTTTCATACAGCACGATGATTCTTGACGTTATCTCTACGTTAAACGCCGTTTCTGGCAAAAAGGCATATGTTGAACCTACCAAAAATCTCGGAAGCATGATTGTTAACAACGAAGACCCCGTTCGAGCAATTAATAGAATATCAGCGGTTTGTCGCTCCAGTAGATATGATGGTGCAAATTATTTATTTTTTGAATCGTTGAATAATACTTTTAGGTGCCAGTCTTTGGAATCTATTGTAGATCCGTATTTAAACGATCCTGCTATTACATATACTCTTGAAGAAACTCCTTCAGCGGACGTTAAGAACCTAGCCGCAGTAAAATCATTTAGGATTATTAAATTGCCAAATATGGCAGAAGGTATATCCGGTGGAATGTATGCTTCTACTTTGGTAAGTAATGATTTGATGAAGCGTAAAGTTTCTTTTAGATCATTTGATTATCTCAATTCATATGAGAAATATAAATCTGTGAACTATAGTTCGGTGCCGACATATGGTCAGGGAATAACTGCTTTAACAAACAACAAAAATTTTAGAAATACATCACATTATCAATTTAATCCAAAAAACTTTTTGTCTCTTGATACAGAGGTAAACTATCAAGATGAATTTAGTGACATGTCATTGATTAGAAGATCACAACTTTATCAAATGAGTTCCATACAAATTGAAATTAGTGTTTCTGGTGATAGCGACAGGAGGGTTGGTGATATTGTTGATTTAGTTATTCCGTCTTCTATGAGAGGTGGTTATCAGGATGAGATATTATCTGGAAGATATGTGGTTGCTAAAGCAAAACATATGATTTCTTCAGTTCGATCTAATGGGTATAGAACTGTGCTTCTTTTAGTTAAAGATTCGTATTCTTTGCCATTGCCGGAGAGTGTTTCATAATGAATCCCGTAGGAGTTGGTCAAATTGGGAATTTTCATTGGTGGGAGGGTGTCGTAGAGGACAACCTTGATCCTACTGGTGCCGGTCGTTGTCGCGTTCGCGTAATTGCTCACAACACACCTTTTAAGGATGAACTCGAAACCGTTGATCTTCCTTGGGCATATCCAATGATGCCTTTGAATAATCCACATGGAAAGATTGTCGCACTCAAGCCGGGAACGCGAGTCTTTGGATTTTATCGAGATGGATCGAGTGGACAAGATTTAATTATGTTGGGAACGGTTAATATTGGATATGGTCATACTGACGGGTTTGATGAAGATCAAGATCCTTTTGATAATATTTATGTTGCGGATCAAATTCCAAGATTTGGTAGTGTTGGTTTTGTAGATGATCGAGCTGGAACTGGAGGACCAATCCCAAATCAACCACAAAAGACAAAATTAATTTATGATGAGGAGACTGGAAAAATTTTATCTGAGAATATAAGTGATTATGGGGAGTTTTACACAAATGAAATGAACACTTCTCGTCTCTCTCGTGGTGTTGCTGTTGGAACAATAGCAGAAGCACAGATGCTTTCGCAGAAAGATAGTAAAATTAAAAAGGTGGATGAAACTGAAATATCGGAACCAACTCCACCCTTTGCCGCAAAGTATCCATACAATACTGTCGAAGAATCCGATAGTGGTCACATTCGAGAGATTGATGATACACCGGGAGCAGAGAGAATCAAGGAGTCTCATCGAACCGGAACTTTCTATGAAATTCATCCTGAT
>Ga0255781_10003451_pt1 | contig 12337 bp, 14 predicted proteins | sample 101ome_21_FD_179979 | JGI IMG/M metagenome (GOLD analysis project Ga0255781, IMG submission 179979) | Coastal salt marsh microbial communities from the Groves Creek Marsh, Skidaway Island, Georgia - 101413BT metaG (version 2) | ecosystem: Environmental > Aquatic > Marine > Intertidal zone >...
GACTCCTGAAGGAAGAAAAATCCCCAAGCGATATCTGAAAGGACTAAACAAAGAAGAGATGATTATCGCTGCCAAAGAAATCGACAAGGGCTACAAGTACGACATCAACGACCCAAAGGCCTACGAATTTTGGAAGTCCGATATCAAAGCAACTGCTAGAGGGTACAAAACGGTGCCAAGTAAGTACAAAAGTAAGTTCATACGAATGTACGGCCCACTGCCCGAAGAGGGTACTTTCATTGAAAAGATGAGCAAGGCAACAGGCATCAAGAAGTCTATCCTACAGAAGGTATACGATAAAGGCCTAGCAGCATGGAGAGGAGGACATAGGCCAGGAGTACAACAACATCAATGGGCTGCAGGAAGAGTTTACTCGTTCGTTACTCTTGGTAACACCGTCAAGAAAGGTAACAAGAAAATGCCCGATTACTCACTTGCGGTTAAAGCAGGACTGGTTAAAGATAATCCAAAAGAAGTTGACGCATATGTTCTCGTCAACGGCAGTCGAGAGGGAGCCATCAATTGGCTGCGAGATAACAAGTGGGAGTATAACTTTGACGATAAAGCCATTGACATAGTTGAAGAGGACGAGCGAATCCCCACTCGACTCGTGCAGTGGTTTGTCCGAGAAGCATCGAAAGGAAACATCGACCTTTACGAAGATACTGAGGAAGCGCTTAGCAACTGGGAGTTCTTGAAAGATAAGATGGGAGACCAAACAGTAGTCAACCACATCAAGGAAGAGTACGGCATCAAGAGTCCGAAGAACCCTCTGCTTTACTCCAGTGGAGACTTAAACGGCATCGCTAACTGGTACCATAGTTTGTTTGAAAAACCTCCGCTACCCGATGAGTATCAAGCGTTACTTAAGTACACTGAGGAAAATTATCTGCCGCCCCCAGTGGGAGGTCGAGATGGACCCCAGTGGCACGAGTGGAGAGATTTCTGGGACGAAAATGGCGGTGAGCCCTCCTTCAGTGCATCCAAAGGAGGCGCACATCTAGTTGGCCAAACTAGCGAGTGGGTTGTCATCAAACTAACCAAGGTAAATGCGACCGTCGCGTTTGCAAGGCTAAGAAACAACAGTTGGTGCGTCAAAGACCCACAATATGCAGCACGCTACCTCTACGACCGGGACGAACCCAGTGCAGCCGAAGCCGAGCGGCAAGCCTACGACGACTGGGTTAGACTTGATGAAGGACGCGTGACCGAAGATGAACTCGAAGCAGAGCGCGAGAGAAGAGCTAGGAAGACTGGAGGCCCACTGTACCTCATCCTAAAGCCATCGGGGGCGTATTATGCTCTCTTCCACTATCCAACACAAAGTTTCCTCAATATCGACGATGAGCCCTTCCCTATACCCGCTTCATTGGACGAACTTATGGAAGAGGTCACTGGCATCAGTGTGTTAGGAGCCATTCACAGTGACTCCAAAGCAGCATATGACTATGCACTTGAACTTGGTCAGCGTTTCAAAGAAGGCGAGGAAGCCATTTTGACAAGTCCAATACATGCCTACTATTACGCGAGGGACGTGTTAGAAAGACGATGGCCCAGGGCAGAGTCAGTAATAGCAACAAATGGAGAGTATGCTGCACGATACGCCATGTATGTTGTTAAAAAAAGATGGACCGAGTTTGCCGACACAGTTACTGCTCAAATAGCAGAGGGCGTAATCTCAATAGACCCACGCGCTGCAGCAAATTATGCCGAAAAATTATTTGATGGACGCTGGAAGGCAGCAGAAGCTACCATACTCACTGAACCATATGCAGCGCTCAACTATGCCCGCTATGTCATCAAGGGACCCTGGCCAGAAGCAGAAAAGGTTATCGCAACAGATGGAGCAGATTCATACAGGTATGCAACAGAGGCACTCAAAGGAAGATTTGAACTGGGTGAATCGGAGATGTTCGGCAAACGCGACCTCTTCGGGCGCAAGAGTTCTAATGGTAAGCCACCACTTTCACCAGAAGAGGCAATAACTTACGCTCAACTTGTTAAAGAGCGCATACCCGAGTTAGAAAAGGCTATCATTGGAGAGGCATGGGGGTCAAACATCTCGTCCCGATACGCCCGATACGAGGGAATGGAAACGATATACCAAACTCATGGAGCACTAGCAATGCATTACGTTATCACACTAGATGTAGGAAGAATACCTGAGTTAGAAGAAGTAATTGCCCAAGACGTCGTCGCGTCGTTCGCGTACGCAAATCACTTTGACCGACCCTTCCCAAGAGGCGAAGAAGTCATCTTATCAGTCAAGCACCCGTCCGCTGACAAGGCCGGTGAATGGGCCCCCGGTGCAGTTGCCGCTGCTTATGAAGACAAATTCTACAATGGAAACTGGCCTCGACTAAGACGCAAACTAGAAGAGTACAAGAAGATACACCCAGGAGATGATAGCTTAGAGGCACTCTTCGGCACTGACGAAGGTAACTTCATACGGAGGTACTACCAAGCTAAAGGACTTGACACGCGTAAGAAGGGCGGCAGGAAGCGAGATAACCCAAACATAAAAGATTCAGAGATACACGGGCAGGGGCTGTTTGCTGACGAAAACATAAGCAAAGGCGAGACAGTAGTTACCGAGCCAGCTGATGTGAAGTACATAAATCACTCAGACAGTCCTAACTTGACGGCAAGATATCTTCCTGACGAGACACTTGAGTATGTTGCTAAAGTTGACATTAACCAAGGCTCTGAACTAACCTTGGACTATCGCCAGCTTGCTACCCTAACAGGACACCCCGAAGCAAAAAGCGAAGTATCCCCAGAAACCCTGTACAATCCAAGCGCATGGCGACACGGTGAGTTTGCAGAAGAAGACCCCTTCGAGGAGTATTTTTGAAATAGCGGGTGAAAGGTAAGTACTTCATGGCGAGGCTGTCAGGTACGACAATTGACGCAATTCGCAATCGCCACTCCGTTGTCTTGGGTATGACCCGGTCAGGTAAAACCTACTTCACAGGAGAGGTCTTAAAGCGACTCCAAGAAGACCGAGTCCACACCATTTTCGTTGACCCAAAGCACGATGCTGACTATGAAAACTTAGGAGTGGTCTGCTACTCACCCATGGAAGTTTACGAAAAGCTCCTCAAGAAAGAACCCAGAATTGTGTTCCGTACCCCAGCAACTTCGCCCGAAAACACAGAAGCACTTGACCGAATGGTTGAGCTGGTATTCAACCTTCAACGCACAGACGGCTTTAGGAGAATCCGCCGAGTTATCGCAATCGACGAGTTACAACTTTACACCAAGAAAGGAAGCAGTAAAGCCATCGAGATGATATGGACAGTCGGCGCAGGACTGGGTATCGTAGGTATGGCGCTAACACAGCGAATGCAACTGCTTAACGACACTGTGTATACTCAAAGCGAAAACAAGTTCATCTTCAAAATCGACGACCGACCCGACTACCTTCGCAGCAAAAACCTTGACCACTACCCCAGAGACTTCTTTTTCCAAGACATGAACAAGTACTGGTTTTACTACACTACAGGTGGTGGGGGCTGGAAAAAGCACGAGCCCGTGTCCGCCGATAGACCTAAGAGGAAAGGTGGGCTGAGCCTTTCCAGATGGTAGTAATAACAGTCACCGACTCGCGCACCTCGCCAACCTCTGAGCACTTTGCTCGCATGGTGGTTGCATCACTTAACCACCGCAGGATTGAGTCAACTCTTCTAGTTCCCAAGGTATCCGATGCGGTGCTGAACCACAATACCTCAGAATCACTTAACTCAGACTTCATGAAAGAACTTCACGAGTCAGGAGTTAACTCAGACTTTCACATAGACATACGAACCTTTGACCCAAGTTTGACCCCCAAGTTAGGCACGCTTGACTTTGTAATTGCTGGGGTTCCAGAGGTATCTGACGAACAACTCAATGCAACGCTTTTGGGTTACTTTGATAACTTTAGTGATGTAGAAGTTATCTCAATGGATGCATCGGTTACGTTCTGCTCCAACTACTCTAGCCTAGTACTATCCATACCTAGCGTAGTTATACTAATTAGCGAGGGAAGTTCGGCCCTTTATCGGGCTGCTGCTGATGACCTGGCTGAGGTGGTTGAGCAATTCGTTCCCCGTAAAACAACTTAGGATTTGTTTGAAGTGCCCACTTTAGAAAGCCAATCGCTTGGTTAACTGCGTGGCTTCTGTTAGCAAACACCCGGCCTTCTATTTGAAACTCCAACCACTCAAGCAGTTCCTTGTCCAAGGTAACAGTCACAGGTAGGGACTTAACCCTATTCTGTGCCTGCTTTCTACTACTCATTAACACGCCCATGTGCCCTGCACTTATTACAGTTATTACATTGTCATACTTTCCAACGTCTTTATATGATGAACGTCACTGGGACCTGTTGAGTACTATGCCTCTGCAGGAAGTTGTCATCTTGAATCCTCGCAGACCAGCAAAGCGACGAGCTGCCAAAAAGGCTGCGAGTCGGAAGACGACAACTAAGCGCAAAGCTAGTGCTCGTTCCCGTAAGGGAGGTAAAACTATGGCTAGACGAAAAACTACCACCAGACGAAGAAAGACGGCAGCTCGTAAATCTACGACTCGCCGCCGAGCACCCGCTCGACGAAGAAAGACGACCCGTCGCAAGTCGACGACCCGTCGAAGAAAGTCTCCTGCTAAGCGCAGAAGAACGACTCGACGCAAGTCCACGACCCGCCGACGCAAGTCGCCTGCACGACGCAGAAGAACGACCCGACGCAAGTCCACGACCCGTCGCAGAAAGTCGCCTGCACGACGCAGAAGAACGACCCGACGCAAGTCCACGACCCGTCGCAGAAAGTCGCCTGCTCGCCGCAGAAAGACGACCCGACGCAGAAAGACGACCAAGCGCAGAAGACCTGCTCGCCGCAGAACGACCCGACGCAGAGGAACCGCTCGACGCAGAACCGCTCGACGCAGAACCGCTCGACGCAGAAGCGCTCGCAGAGGCTCCCTCAAGAGCATGGGCAGAGGATTCACTGGATTCATCAAGAAGCACCTTGATGCTGGTGTCCTCGGAACCATCGCCTTTGGGTTCGCTCTCCCAACGCTCGCTGGGTACATCTGGCAACGAAGCAGCGCCAGACTTGAGGGAATGCCCGTTCTCGGAACTGTTCTGAGCAACTCCTGGGGCCGAGCCGCTGTTGGTACGACCCTCACTGCTGCCATCTGTTATGGTGCAATGAAGGCCGACCTCATCAGCGGTAACACCGCCTTGATGGCCAACTCGGTCGCCTTGGTGATGTTCGGTATCGGTGCGCTCAAGTCCACGGGCGTGATGTCAGGCAACCGCTTGGTCGAAGCACTCCCCGGAGCCTCCCTTGACGGCGGCTACCGAGGAATCGCTGGCTACCGAGGCGGCTACCTTGGCTACCTAGGTAACGTCGACAGCGGCATGGGCGAGGCGGAAATGCTCCCAGCACCACAGGGTGAACAACTCTTTGGTATGGGTGCGGCTCCCCGAGTTAACGTCTTCTGAAGACGCTAACTTAGCGACTCAATAAAGAACCTACTTAGGAAGTCGAGAACCGAATAAGTAGAACTGGTATGGTGACATACCTATGCAACCCGGCTCTGCCGGGGCCTTCGGGCCCCGGTAGAGTGTCAGGCTCTTTCAAACTTCTTTTATACTAGGCACCCCTAGGACGCCTTGTCCGGGGTTCAACTCCGCTGTGTCTTTTACTCACCTCTGAGGCACAGTCCGGGGCGGGGGTGCCCGGACGCTTGTATCTTTCCACCCCCGTCCCACCCTTACATTCTTAAACCAAGTTCGACACCCTCGTTTTGCTCGGGAACCTCCGAGCCGTCAGTTCCCGAGTTAGGTCTTGTGTGTTCACCTAGGTTTCACTGGCGGCTCACCTTTACAACTGTCTTCGGTTGTTTAGCAAGTCATCCCTTTCTCTCAGTCTAAGATAAGCATCTATAGACTTAACATCAACAAGAGTACCACTAAGTCTCTTAAGGATAGTACTACGAATGTACTGAACGGGCTTGATACCTTCATCCTCTGCCTCACGAAGTATCTGAATCCAGTCACTCAAAGTAAAGCGGATGGTTATCTGCTTGGAAGACTCTTCGGTCATGCTCGACCGATAACCACCACAGGTAAAAAGATACCTACTGAGATTCAAGTGAGATTCAACTCGACCAACGCCTTCATATACTCAACCTCTATGGGACTAATCGCCCAAAAGGGCAGGAGATAAAAAGCATGGAACTTAGACCATACTACGATAGACCGACTGGACAGATTAAATCTTATCTGTCCCTTATTGAAACGAAAATCGCCTCGAACTTCCCCCACTGGGGTAAGGGTTCGCAAGGCGTGTGGCCCAAGGGCGACTACGGCAAGGGTATCTTGAGAGCTGACCAGTTCTCAATCCTCGGTACCTACGGCCAGTGGCTCATCCCTTCATCGGGAAGCACGGGTAACCCAAACAGCGTGTCTGTTGACTCGTTTGGCTGGGCAAGCAAGACGCTCTCTTTCAAGTCCTTGGAAGAGTTCTTCTACTTGATTATGGGTATCCAATACCCCGTGACGCCCTTGCTCATCACCGAGCATCAGTGGGCTATCTCTGGTATCGAAACGCCTGTTCTTGACCAACAAATCTTCGAGGTCCTCGAAGAGCCCTTTGTTTGGTACGAGAGCCCAATCGTTATCGAACCCGAGAAGAACATCAACTGTAGCCACCGTGTTGTTGGCGGCGCTGCATCCTTTGGTAACTCTACCATCTCTGGCGCAGAGAAGTGGAGAGTCATCGGAAGCGTTGTTGGTCAGCACCACGAGCTCATCCAGCTCACCCAAAACATCGGGGAGTTGAGCTGATTCCCTACGGGGAATGCAGTAAGGAAACAATGGAGGCATAAATATGGCATCTATTGGCGGACTTGATGTAGCTTACGGAGCACAACTGCAAATGGTTAGAACGAACGTCTTGGTGTTGAAAGCCGACACCGCCGACTATACCACTGCGGACCTTAAAACGGTTCACAACCTTGCAGTTCAAAGGTTCCCTAACGCTTTGAAACCTGACTACACCTGCGGTGTCACTGACGCTGCTGGTACGACTGCACTTGCTACCAACATCACCGACGATGTTGAAGGTGGCATTTTGAAGAGCATCACCAACGTGCCTGTTGCTGGCGGGAAGAGCTACGGCTCCTCTGCGTCCAACGAGTACCGAGGAATGGCTGTTGAAGCCTTCCTCTCCGTTGGTGCTATCACCATCCAAGACGCTGCTACCTCTACGGCAGACGACTTGTTTGATGAAGGCTCCTCGCCTGCTGACAGCCCAGCCGCACTCAACCTTCGGGCTGAGTTCACCGCTGTGACTGACCTGCAGGGTGCCTTGATGGCTTCGATTATGAACGACGCTGAATCCGGCGAATCTGCTCAACCCGTTGTGAGCAACTTCGACCTCAGCGGAGTCTTGAACGATGCTTTCGACAGCATGACCGGCTCGGTTACTGACACGGAAATCGACACCTTGACCGACGACTCGGAGGCTGCTGAAACTGCTGGCAGCACCTTGACGGAACTCAAGGCTGTGCTTGATTTGGGCTCGACCCTCATCACCACGGTTTCCTTGTGCCGCGTTGCTTGAAGTGACAAAGCAAGTCAGGAATAAAGAACCTACTCTCTGAGTAGAACAGGTGTGGCGACACACTTACGAAGAACGGCTCCTTCGGAGCGTCAGTTTCCCGCAGCAGCGGGGGCCTTCGGGCCCCTGCTGTCTGCATCTTATTCATATACGCGAACTTCATGGTAAGTACCATGAGGTTCTCCCCTACTTCGGTAACTAAAGACCGAGTTCTCAGCGTGGAGCAGTGTGGTGACTTAATCCACACATACGCGAGTAAACTTCAAACTACTGGCCTTGGACCAAAGTCAGTCGTCAACGAAAGCATCAGAAAGACGCTGGCGACCCCAATAGAGGTAACTGAAGCCAAAGACCTGTATGAGAGTCTCATAGGTGTAGCCAGGCAAGTTAACTCAGAAATATGGAACTACTCACTTCAAGGTGCAGATGCACTTCAACTCTTGAAATACAATGTCGGTGGTCACTACGGCTGGCATTTGGACATAGGCAACGGTACTCACATGTATCGAAAGTTATCCTTTGTTATCCCGTTAAGTCCACCCGAAAGTTATGAAGGCGGAGAGCTAATTGTCAAAGCAGGTGTCAAAGAAAAAAGCGTGCCTCTTGAGCAAGGCAAGATGATTTTGTTCCCTTCGTTCATCCTTCACAAAGTAACTCCTGTAACCAAGGGAGAGCGATATATGTTAGTAGGATGGCTAAGAGGAAATACCCCACTTCAGTAAAAGGTATTATACGCAAGACGCTCATCGGATATGTAAGGGCACAGCCCGACTCAAGATAGAGAAGTGATAATATGGCAAACGCAAACCAAGGAAACCGAAGCGGAAACGCATTCGGAAGAGTAGCAAATGTAGCAGACACCCCGATTTACTCGCAAGGTGTCAAACTTGAACCCGGATACCTTATCCGCATCAGAAGCAGAATGCATCTGGTGACCGCAGTAGAACCAATGGTCGTTGACCTGTTCTTCACCGACACCCTCAATGTTGGCCACGTTGCTTCTCCCGAAGCACTTAACGGTACGGACGGTACTGCACTCAGTGCATACGGTATCCACTCCATCCAAGCATACTACGACATTACTGACGGCGCTTCTGCGGCTGATGTTAAAGGAAACATCCTCAAGCCAGACTTCGACTCTGGCTACCTTTCCTTTGACGACTTGGAGCCCTTCAAGGGTAACTTGTACCAACTGTGCCCAACCCTCCCCCTTCAACCCAAGTTCATGGACGTTGAAACAGGTAACTGGCACTCCAGTTCTAACACCGCACCCAACGCTGGTGGTACGCCTGTTGGGTTCAGCACGGGAACCGCAGAGCACATGCTCCAAGTCGGTACTGTTTCGGGCAAAATCATGGTGAAGCACCCTGCTGGTGTCCCTAAATACGTCCTCGACGAAGCCCCCGAAGGTGAGTCTGGTACCGCTAGAACCGAAGGTAAAATCGAAGGTCTCTCTGGCGCAATCGACGGAAGCATTTCGTCTCCAGAAGCACCTAACTGGGACTACTCCCTCTTTATTGAGCATGGAGAAAACAACCTTCCAACCATCCGCTACATCAACGACTCCGACGAGTACATCCTCGATGGAAGAGTGAGAATGATTGGCTGGAAATACCGCATCCTTGAGCTTACTACGGAACAGGTCACCTTGTTCAAGCAACGCTCTGGCGGTCGCTTGAGATTCAAGATCATCAACACTACGGGACTGCCTGTTGAGGGCTCTATGCTTGCAGACTACTTCCCCAAGTGAGACGGGAGGTGGCTTAAGTGAGCAACGAGTACTACGACGACCCTTACATGATGGGCATGGAAGGCGATTACACAGTCGTAGACTACACTCAGCCAACAGCGTCTGACTACAACAGCCCCAACACCGACAAGAGTGTAGCTATTGTAGATCAGAGTAGTAAGTATACCATCGAGGAAACCAGTATCTTCGTCGAAACTATCACTCCTCCTCAGTTCTTAGCACGAGACCAGCAGATTGAGGTTCTCAACCTCATTGAAGCTGGTGAGATTGTGTCGATTGAGCTTGTTACCGACAATCCTTATGTCGCCCTTTACATTGAAATGGACGACTTCAAGTACAAAACTCCCAACGGTATGACTGCCGCTGAGTTGCTCCTCAGAGGGCGCGATGAGTACGCTGAGAGACACTTCTATGTTGAAGGCCCTCGACCAGACGGTATGTATGTTGTCAAGTTCCACCCACGAACTGACTACAAGTACCACGACAGATTGAAAATCCTTGTTAGAAACGACATTACCAGACCAACGAAGTTTAGAGGCAGAGAATTTTCGTACTTTAGCCGAGCTTCTCTACCAACCCCAGTAAAGATGGGCTTTAACGGAGGTAGCATTCTGAGAGTACCCAATGCTTCTGCCATTCTAAACTTAAACTCCCCCGAAATTCTAACTCCAATGATTGCTAAGGGAGCCGGAGTTGAAGAAATTAGAAGCCCTGTGGTGAACGACCAATTCAGAACCGCCCCATTGACCCTAGCGGGAGCAGAACACCCGTTCGTGGGACACGCTGGTAAAGTCGATCATTTAGCGACCGCGACTGCCGCCGCTGTCAGAGTCAAATGGGCTCCTCCTGGCACCGCTGCCACTTCTACCACCGTGGATGACTCAGCGCTTCTAACCACACCTTTCCCTGGTTCACCAGGGGTAAATGGAGGCGCACCGTCTCACTCAAGTCAGCAGTTCATAGTGTATAGCGATGCCACAGAAAACGAGGCTGGTAACCTTAGTCCCGACTTGGACTTAGCATTTACTAGCTTTAAGACTTCAAAGGACAGTGGTTGGCCTATGTACTTTAAAATCGGAGATGGAGTCTATTATCCTGGTGAGGTGATTGGATTGCATGTATACGATATAGCACAAGCTAAGTACATTGAAGCCGCAGGCTACGATGCCGTCAATAACGGTGCCGTGTTGGTGACAGTCAGTCCCGGCTTTGACATCACCCCTCCTAAGATAGACGCTGGCGTGGCAACCCAAGATGGATTTGGGTACCTTTGGCTGGCCGACATGAAGTACGAAGCAATCGTACAAGAAGTCAATGTCAAGCGTAAGAAGAAGAGAACCCTAAACTGAGGTGTAAGTATGGCTAGCTACAACAACCCACTTTTTGACATGATTGATAGAAATCCTATCATTTCGTTCTTTGCCATGCCAGTGCTAGTCGGAGTAGGGACGACGTGGCTCGCTGCCTCGATTCGCAAAGGAAAAACTGGATCCTACTTCAAAGGAGTTAACGGCCTTTTTGACGAAGAAGAAACTGAAGTGAGTCCAATGGCTGGCTTTGGTAACGTCAGAACCGAAGGAGGAGACGCTTCGGATCTTATGTTTAGAGCAACTATCTCTAGTAGACCTACAGGACCTGGAGTAAGAGAGCAAGAAGAGATCCAAGCTAGACCCATCGGCCCACCAGTTAGATATGACAGAAACTACCACGACTCTATCTTCCTTCCTAACCTTGACTACCAGGACAACGATCAAGTCGTAAGCCAGTCTTACCCCGCTAGCGTAACTGACACTTTTGTGTTTGCAGGGATCAACGGCATTAACAAAATTGGCATGAGATGATAGCATGATCCCCAACCTATCTGTCGTCCAAGCAGCCACAGTTGGTGTAGGCGTAGGCGGGTTACTTGGAGCAAGCCAGTTGTCTAACTTGGGTACCGCAAGAATGCGCAGAGAAGACTGGGTCAGAGTAGCAAAAACTTCACTGGTCGGAGGCGTAGTTGCTGGCGGAGTTTACACTCTAATTCAGAACGGGATGAATATGTCTGACATGGCTGGATCTCAAAACTACGTCAAAATAGGTGCAGGTGGAGGTGCAATCTTTGGTATCGCTATGGCGATACTGCAACAGCGTATGGACGATACACGTTACCTCGCAATGGCTACAGCAGGAGGAGCCGCTGTTGGCGCAGGCGTTGGTTGGCTTATGAATTACAAAGACCTTCTATAATCACACAGCTTATATCAGATAGTCCCTTCGGAAAGATAAGAGCAGACAGCTCCGACAAAAAGCAAGGTGAGAAAGATGGACCCTTATTACAGCCACATGAACACATTCGGACCAGTTAACGAAGGCGCTGGTGTAGACAGAGGAATGCACCAATTCTTTGGTGCTGCAGAAGGCGCAGCTCCTAAGATGTACAAAAGAACGACTCTCTGGGATATTGCTACCCAAAACCAGCACTTGAACCTCTACGGAAAGGGTATTGGTGAAGCTGGTACCAACGCTGCTGCAGCTACCGCTGGTGGGGCAACTGTCGCTTTCTTCTCTGGAGCTATCATCACTGGTCTCGCACTTAGCTACGCTGTCGGCAGATTCGTGGGCGCACCCGCAATCGAGTACTTCTCAGGAAACAAACTTACTGACAAGCAAAAGAACGCTGTCGGTATTGTTACGATGATCTTCTGAGGTGTTACGTTGGGCCTCTGGAGCGAGTACAAGAGACTGTGGGGGCAGCATCCGCTGAATGCCGCAGTACTTACTCTCTCCATCGCATACGGCATGGATAAAATCACCAAAGCCATGGATGCAGAAGCTGGTGAGTTTTACGGCATAGGTGCAACTACCTCGACGTCTACTACTACGTCTTCGTCTCACCCAATGAACAGACCACCAGCAGGAGACATGATGAGCCACCCAACAGCTCTGTTTGGCTACAAGAACATGGGATCTAACTGCACCGGTGGCGTCCATGGAGCTT
>Ga0255781_10003452_pt1 | contig 12334 bp, 12 predicted proteins | sample 101ome_21_FD_179979 | JGI IMG/M metagenome (GOLD analysis project Ga0255781, IMG submission 179979) | Coastal salt marsh microbial communities from the Groves Creek Marsh, Skidaway Island, Georgia - 101413BT metaG (version 2) | ecosystem: Environmental > Aquatic > Marine > Intertidal zone >...
TGGCTTGATGCCCTCCCCGGGTCCCGAGTGCTGGCCCTCGCCTCCGGCGGCGGACAGCAGGCCCCGCTGCTCGCCGCCGCGGGCGCCGAGGTGTGGAGCTTGGATGCCTCCCTCGAGCAGCTTCGCCTTGATCAGGCGACCGCGGACCGCGCGGGCCATCGCGTGCGCTGCGTGGTTGGGGATATGGCGGATCTTGGCGCTTTCCCGTCAAACCTTTTTGATTGGGTCATTAACCCGGTGAGCACCGTCTTTGTTCCCGAGGTACGCCCCGTTTGGAGGGAGGTGGCTCGGGTACTCAAACCGGGGGGGCGCTTTTTGACGGGCGTAATGAATCCCGCCTTTTTTCTCTTCGATCACGATCCCTTGGCGCCGGAGCAGCGCCCCGAGGTTCGCTATGCCCTACCCACCAACGACCTCTTAGAAGGGGCCGATGTCAGCGCCCGGGCCATTGAGTTCAGCCATAGCTTAACGGACCTCATCGCCGGTCAGCTTGAGGTGGGCCTCGCCCTGGAGGGCTTCTTTGAGGACGACTGGGACGATGACGCCAGCCCCCTGAATCGGTACTTTCCCATCTACCTGGCAATGCACAGCCGCAAGCGGGGCTAGGGGCTCCAGGGGGAGGGGAGAATCATGGAAAAACGGCACCCAGGCACGGCAGAACATGAAGCGTGGCTTCGAGAGGTTTCGGAACCGATCATCGACCCGGACCTGCCCATTTGCGACCCGCATCATCACCTATGGGATAGAAATGGCTATCGCTATCTGCTCCATGAGCTTCTCGCCGATATTCAGTCGGGGCATCGGATCGTCAGTACGGTCCACATTGAGTGCGCCAGCATGTATCGAGCCCGGGGACCGGAGGCCCTGCGCCCCGTAGGGGAAACGGAGTTCGTCAATGGCATTGCGGCTATGAGCGCCAGCGGGGACTTCGGGGAAACGGAGGTCGCGGCGGGGATCGTAGGCTTTGCCGATCTTTGCCTTGGGGAAGGGGTCGGCCCCGTGCTTGATGCTCATCTCGCTGCGTCGTCGCGCTTTCGGGGCATTCGCCACGCAGCCAGCTTTGATCCGAGCCCCGAGGTCCGTAACGCCCATACCAACCCGCCCCCGGGCCTCTATGCCCGGGAGGACTTCCGGGCGGGCTTTCGCCAGCTCGCCCCCCGAGGCCTGTCCTTCGAGGCCTGGCAATATCACCACCAGCTTCCCGAGGTGACGGCGCTGGCGCGGGCGTTCCCGGAGACCACCATTATCCTCAATCATTTTAGTGGACCCCTGGGTATCGGGCCCTATGCGGGGCAGCGCGAGACCATCTTCACGCAGTGGCGACGGGACCTCGCGGAGCTGGCCAGCTGTCCAAACGTGGTAGCCAAGCTCGGAGGGCTCGTCATGCCCATCAACGGTTTTGGCTTCCATTACGCGGCCCTGCCCCCCACGTCGGATGAAATCCTTGCGGCCACGGCCCCCTTTTATCGGGAGGCGCTGGCCTGCTTTGGCGCCGAGCGCTGCATGTTTGAATCGAACTTTCCCGTGGATAAGGCCAGCGTGTCCTACCCCGTGCTTTGGAACGCCTTTAAAAAGCTGGTGGCCGACGGATCCAAAGCGGAGCGGGCGGCCCTCTTCCACGATACGGCCGTGCGTTGCTATCGCCTCGGGGCGCCCTAGGCGGCGCCCCGGAAGGTCGTCACGGGCCCCTATGGTGATCGCAGAGCCTTCTTTATACTTCCGCGCCCCAAACCCCGGAGGGCAGGCAGGTGGACTTCGAGAAACGCTATGACGTGATCGTCATCGGTGGCGGCCATGCAGGGACGGAAGCGGCCCTGGCGGCGGCTCGCCTCGGGGCGGACACCCTGCTGCTAACGCAAAGCATCGAAACCATAGGCCAGATGTCCTGCAACCCGGCCATCGGCGGCATCGGAAAAACTCACTTGGTTCGGGAAATCGACGCCTTGGGCGGCGTGATGGCCCTGGCCGGGGATCGAGCCGGTATTCAATTTCGCACCTTGAACGCGCGCAAGGGCCCCGCGGTGCGGGCCACCCGAGCTCAGGCGGATCGCGCGCTGTACCGGGCGGCTATCCGGGAATTTGTTGAGAATCAGCCCGGCCTCTCCCTCTTCCAGCAAAACGTGGTGGATCTGATCGTGGAAGGGGATCGGGTGACGGGAGTGGTCACGCAACTCGGACTGACCTTCCGGGCGGCCACCGTGGTGCTCACCACGGGGACTTTCCTTGGGGGGAAAATTCACGTCGGAGAAGCCCAGCACGAAGGCGGCCGTGCCGGGGATGCGCCGGCGAATGCGCTGGCCCAGCGTCTTCGGGCCCTCCCCTTCCGCGTGGGCCGGTTGAAGACCGGAACGCCGCCGCGCATCGATGGGCGCACCGTCGATTTCTCCGTGATGACGCCCCAGCCTGGGGATGAGCCTCGGCCGACGCTGTCCTTCCGCAGCGACCGGAGCGTGCATCCCCGCCAGGTCCCCTGCTGGATTACGCGCACCAACGAAGCCACCCATGCGTTGATCCGCAGTGGGCTCGATCGCTCCCCCATGTATGCGGGACGGATTGAAGGGGTGGGGCCGCGCTATTGCCCCTCCGTGGAAGACAAGGTGGTGCGCTTCGAGGATAAGGACTCGCACCAGATCTTTGTGGAGCCCGAAGGGCTCAGCACCCACGAGCTTTACCCCAACGGGATCTCGACGAGCCTGCCCTTCGAGCTTCAGCAGGCCTTCCTGCGCACCATTCCCGGTTTTGAAAAGGCGCACATCACGCGCCCGGGCTACGCCATTGAGTACGATTTCTTCGATCCCCGAGATCTTAAGCCCACGCTCGAGACCCATTGCGTCGAAGGCCTTTATTTCGCGGGGCAGATCAACGGCACCACGGGCTACGAGGAGGCCGCGGCCCAGGGCCTGCTGGCGGGGACGAACGCGGCGCTACAGGTGAAGGGGGCCCCGCCCCTGCTTCCGGAGCGGGACGAAGCCTACCTCGGAGTGCTGGTGGATGATCTGATTCGCCTGGGCACCCAGGAGCCCTACCGCATGTTCACCAGCCGCGCGGAATACCGCCTGCTGCTCCGCCAGGACAACGCCGATCTTCGCCTCACCCCCAGGGGTCGAGCCCTGGGCCTTGTGGGCGATGAACAGTGGGCGGCCTTTGAAGCAAAGCGTCGCACCGTCGACAACACCATCGAAAAACTGCAGCGCACCCCCCTGGTCCCCGGGAGCCCCTTGGCGCAGGCGCTGGAGGCTCGGTGCCAGGTAGCCTTTGATAAGGAAGGCTCCCTCGCCCAGGCGCTTCGGCGCCCGGAAGTGCAGTGGGAGGATGTGGAAGCGGCCCTCGGCTGGGCGCCCCTCGGGGAGGCCGAGGCCGAGCAGGTGGCGGTGCAGATCAAATACGACGGCTACATTGCTCGCCAGCGCGCCGAGGTGGAGCGGCTCAAGGGCCAGGGCGCAACGGCCCTCCCCCATGACCTCGACTACACCGCCGTCGCAGGCCTTTCCCATGAGGTTTGCCAAAAGTTAAGCGATGCGCGCCCCGATAGCCTTGAACGGGCGGCCCGCATTCCCGGCGTCACCCCGGCGGCGGTGGCGCAGCTCGCGATCCACCTGAAGAAGCAAAGCCTTCGGTCCGCCGCGTGCTAGCGGCCGAAGGGGCGCTCAAAGCCCGCTTGGAAGCAGGGTTAGGGGAGCTGGCGGTGCCCCACGATGGCCGTGCCATCGACCGGCTGTGGCAGTGGCTTACGCTCCATGAGCGCTGGTCCCGGGCCTTCAACCTCACCGGGACCCAGGACGCGGAAACCCTCGTGGAAGGCCATCTTCTGGACTGCGCAGCGGTGCTGCCGGCTTTAACTGAACCCGGCGTGCTTTATGACGTTGGCACGGGCGCAGGCCTACCCGGGCTTATTTTGGCCGCCCTCGCTCCGGAACGGCCCTTTGTGCTGGTGGAATCGCTGGGGAAGCGCGTGCGCTTTCTCGAAGAGGCCATCGTCACCCTCGCCCTTCCCCAGGTGACCGTTCTCGAGCACCGGGCGGAGCAGGTGGCCTTTGATCCCGGGGCTGCGGGCATTCTGGTCCGGGCCGTCGCGCCCCTCGAGCGGCTCTGCGCCCTCCTCCAGGGGCCCCTCGCGGCGGGGGGTCGGCTTCTGGCCATGAAGGGCGCTCAATGGGAGCAGGAATGGGCAGCCCTAGGCGACCGCTACACGCTGGAAGCGCGCTATGCTTATCGGGTGCCCCGCTATGATCACGAGCGGGTGCTCCTCAAGGTTCGATCCAAGGACGCAGCATGACGGGCCAGGTGGTTGCCATTACCAATCAAAAAGGGGGGGTGGGGAAAACCACCACCAGCATCAATCTGGCCGCCGCCCTGGCAGGGTTGGGGGATCGGGTGTTGCTGGTCGACCTAGACCCTCAGGGCAACGCCACTACCGGTTCGGGGGTGGAGAAACGCGCCCTTGAGCACACCCTTTGCGATGCGCTGCTCAGTCCCGAGCTGCCCTTTGAGGCCATCGTGCAGTCGACCCAAGGGGGGTACGATCTCCTTCCGGCCAACGGGGATTTGGTGGCCGCAGAGGTGGGGCTTCTTGAGCGCGGGGGCCGGGAGCAGCAGCTAAAGCGGGTGCTACAAAGCGCCCCCGAGTCCTACCGGTGGGTGATCATTGACTGCCCGCCGGCGCTCTCCCTTCTCACCGTCAACGCCCTCGTGGCGTCCACGGGCGTGCTCATTCCCATGCAGTGCGAGTTCTACGCCCTCGAAGGGCTTTCCGCGCTCCTCGAAACCCTGGAGGGGGTTCGGGAACACAGCAATCCGTCGTTAGAAATTCTGGGGCTTCTTCGCACTATGTACGACCCTCGAAATGGCCTCACCCGGGATGTTTCCCGGCAACTGTTGACCCACTTCGGCGACCGCGTGTTCCGGACGGTGATTCCGAGGAATATTCGCCTTGCGGAGGCCCCGAGCCACGGCCTTCCCGCGGTGGCCTATGATCGCCTCTCCCGAGGGGCGGTGGCCTACGAGGCCCTGGCCCAGGAGCTTCGCCGCCGCCAATCTCGCCCAGCTGAGGAGCCTGCGCACCCATGAGCACAAAGAAACGGGGCCTTGGCCGGGGCCTAGAATCCTTGCTCGGCGCGGCGCCGGCGCCGGTCAGCCCGGCAGCGGAAGCCCCCTCGGCGCCAACCACTGAACCCAAGGAGGCCCCTGCGGTCGATGGCGCGGTGCTTCGGGCGCTCCCCATCGAACAGCTCGAGCGAGGCGCCTTCCAACCTCGCCAGCACTTTGATGAAGAGGCCCTTGAGGAGCTCGCTGCCTCCATCCGCAGCCAAGGCCTTATGCAGCCCCTGGTGGTTCGCCCCCTCGGCGATCAACGCTTTGAGATTATTGCCGGGGAGCGCCGCTGGCGGGCTGCGCAGCGCGCGGGTCTCGATCGCGTCCCGGCCCTCGTGCGCTCCTTGGACGATCAAAGCGCGCTGGCCCTGGCGCTGATTGAAAACGTTCAGCGGGAGGATTTAAGCCCTCTGGAAGAGGCCGCTGCGCTTGAGCGCCTCATGACCACCTTCTCCCTTACCCAGAGCCAGGCGGCGGAGGCGGTGGGTAAGCAGCGCGCTACGGTCGCTAATCTCCTCCGGTTGCTTCGCCTGGGCAGTGAGGCACGGCGTCTGCTCGAGCGGGGCGATCTGACCATGGGGCACGCTCGGGCCCTGCTTGCTCTCGATGATCCCCAGCAAGGAACGCTCGCCCGGGAGGCCGTGCAGCGGGGCTGGACCGTTCGAGAGATGGAGCGCCAGGTGCAGCGGGCGCTTGCGCCCCCAAAGGAGGGGACGACCAGCGAAGCCACCGACGCTTCCCGGGAAACCCGCCACCTGGAGCGGTCCCTCTCGGAGCGACTCGGGGCCCCGGTGCGCATTGAGCACGGGAAGAAGGGTGGCCGTATCGTGATTCGCTACGGTTCCCTTGATGAGCTCGATGGCGTTCTCGCCCACCTGCGGTGATGCTTGACCTAAAAGGAGGCGCTGGGGCGCCTTGCCCCGGGGCAAGGGTGTGCCTATAATTCGCGCGCTTTTCCCTTGGGGTCATGGAAACGAGCGCGCTGGCAGGGCCAAATAGGCCCGCAGATGCAGGCGTCGGAGATGACCCTGAGGCGGAGGAAGCGGTCGTGCGGCGGATCGTAGGGACGCAGCTTGCAGCCCTTGGCCTTGCGGCCCTGGGGGTTTGGCTCCTCCAGCTGGGCAGCGAACGACAAGCGCTTATCGGAGGCCTCGTGGCCCTGGCGCCGAATCTTTGGATGGCCCGGCGCGTTCACCGCGCGGGGGAAAACCCTAAGCCGCTGGCGGCGGCGGGGGGGCTCTTTGGAGCCATGATTGTAAAGCTGCTGATCGCAGTGGGCCTGCTTGCCTTGGCCCTTAGGCAACTCCCGGAAGGACAGGGCGTTGCCTTTTTCGTCGGCTTCATTGCCGTGCACCTCGCCCACCGGGTGGGGGCAGTGCTGGCGCCGGCTTAAGGTTCGCGGCAACGCGACGAAAAAATCGACCCAATTGGAGCCACATATGGCATCTGGCGGCCCCCTCACCGCGGAAGGTTATATCCAGCACCACTTGACGAATCTGGTCTACGGCCAATTCAACGAGGGGCACGCGCGCGCTCAGGCCGGCTGCGAGGAGCACTGCGTGGCCGTGGGCGATTGGGGTTTCGCGCAAACGGCGGAAGAAGCGTCCCAGATGGGCTTTATGGCCATTAACGTCGACACCATGGGTTGGTCCCTGGTGCTCGGGCTGATCTTCCTCTTTATTTTTGGCCGGGCGGCAAAGCAAGCCACCACCGGCGTGCCCTCCGGCCTTCTCAATTTCGTCGAGACCATCGTCGACTTCATCGATGATCTCGTCCGCAGCACCTTCCAGCACTCCGGGAATGCCCTCGTGGCCCCCATGGCGCTGACCATTTTTGTGTGGGTGTTCTTTATGAACCTCATGGATTTGATCCCCGTGGATTGGATCCCCTTTGTGGCCGAGCATTACCTCCACATCCCGTTCATGAAGGTCGTGCCGAGCACGGACCCGAACATCACCCTGGGCATGGCCTTTGGGGTGTTCATGCTCATTGTGTACTACAGCATTCTCAAGAAGGGCGCCTGGGGCTTTTTCTCCGAGCTCGCCTTCCATCCGTTCCCGAAGTGGATGTTCCCCGTTAACCTCATTCTTGAGGGCGTGAACCTCATCGCTAAGCCCGTTTCCCTGGGGCTGCGACTCTTCGGCAACCTCTATGCAGGGGAAATGATCTTCATCCTGATCGCACTGATGTACGGCGGTCTGGTGATGAGCGTGGCTGGTGGTGTGCTTCAGCTTGCCTGGGCCCTCTTCCACGTGCTCGTGATCACCTTGCAGGCCTTCATTTTCATGGTTTTGTCCGTCGTGTACCTGAACCAGGCCCACGACGTGATGGAAGAGCACTAAGGCCCCGCCGCCCTCGGGCGAACGGGATTCTTACGCACACAGCGGAACCTTATTTTTTTCGCGACAACACTCGGGAGCAGTCATGGAGTACATCTACATTGCAGCTGCGGTTCTCATGGGCCTTGGGGCTCTGGGCGCCTCCATCGGCGTGGCCGTGCTTGGCGGTAAGTTCATCGAAGGCGTGGCTCGCCAGCCTGAGCAACTGCCGACCCTTCGGACCCAGCTCTTCATCGTGCTCGGCCTCGTGGACGCCGTTCCGATGATCGCTGTGGGTATCGCTCTGTACCTTCTCTTCGCGGTGGCAGGCGGCTAATTACGCCCTCGGCCGCTTCCTGAGCGGCCTCGCAAACGCGCAGCGGAGGACAACGCGACATGAGCATTACCCTCACACTTATCGGTCAATCGATCGCCTTTTTCGTCTTCGTGTGGATTTGCATGAAGGCCATCTGGCCGCCGATCACCGAAGCCATGGCTGCCCGGCAGAAGCAGATTGCTGACGGCCTCGCCGCCGCTGAGCGGGCCTCCTTGGATCTCGAACTGGCACAGAAGCGCGCTACGGACGAGCTCAAGGACGCTAAGGCGGAAGCCGCTGCCCTGGTCGAGGAAGCTCGCCAGCGCGCTGCGCAGATGGTTGACGAAGCGAAGGAAGACGCTCGGGCGGAAGGGGCAAAGCTCCTGGAAGCCGCGCGGGCTGACATCGAGCGCGAAGTGAACCGGGCCCGGGAAACGCTCCGCAAGGACGTCGCCGTTCTTGCCGTAGCGGGTGCGGAAAAAGTCCTCGGGCAGGCCGTCGATGCGGGGGCCCACGCGGCGCTCCTCGACGACCTCGCCAAGCAGCTTTAAGGCACGGAGGCCGGCATGGCAGAGCTTGCGACCCTTGCACGCCCCTACGCCCGCGCGGTCTTCGCCGTGGCCCAGGACAGCGGCGCTGTCGATGCCTTTGGCCAGGGGCTCGCGCTCCTGGGCGCAGCGGCTTCGGCGCCCGAGGTGGCCGCCATGCTGGCGGCCCCTCGCCCCGGCCCCGCGGTGAAGGCCCAGGAGCTCGCAGCTTTCCTACCGGAAGGCGCTCCTGAAGGGCTTCGAGCCTTGCTCACGGTGCTGGCGGAAAATAAGCGCCTGGCGCTTCTGCCGGAGATCGCGACGCAGTACGCCGTGGCTCGCGATGCCCTAGAGCAGAGCCTCGACGTGGAAGTGGTGCTGGCGCAGCCCGCTGACGACGCGGCTCTGGAGGCTCTCAAGGCCGCCCTGAAGGCCCGTTTCAAGAAAGACATCGTGCTTACCCACCGCATCGACCCTGCCCTCTTGGGCGGCGCCGTGATTCGCGCGGGTGACACGCTCATTGATGGTTCCGTACGCGGCCGCCTCGGCCGCTTGGCCGACGCCCTACGCGTCTAACCGAGGTCCGGGGCCCCCGGATTCGAACGCATTCTGAGGATGGACCGATGCAGCAACTGAACCCTTCCGAGATCAGCGACATTATTAAGCAGCGCATCGCGTCGATGGATCTCCAGACCGAAGCGCGGAACGAAGGCACGATCGTCAGCGTGTCCGACGGCATTATCCGGATTCACGGCATGGCCGAAGCCCGCTACGGGGAGATGATCGAATTCTCCGCCGGCGGCTTTGGTCTCGCTCTGAACCTCGAGCGCGATTCCGTGGGCGCTGTGGTGCTGGGCGACTACCAGCATCTCGCAGAAGGCCAAACGGCTCGATGCACGGGCCGCATTCTCGAAGTGCCCGTGGGCCGGGAGCTGGTCGGCCGGGTGGTCGATGCGCTGGGTAACCCCATCGACGGCCGCGGTGATCTGGGCACGACGGAATCGGACGCTATCGAAAAGGTGGCCCCGGGCGTTATTGCGCGGAAGTCCGTGGACCAGCCCGTGCAAACGGGTCTGAAGTGCATCGACGCCATGGTCCCCGTGGGCCGGGGCCAGCGGGAGCTGATCATCGGCGACCGTCAGATCGGTAAGACGGCCATCGCGGTTGATACGATCATCAACCAGAAAGGCAAGAACATGACCTGCATTTACGTGGCGATTGGACAGAAGATGTCCACCATCGCCAACGTGGTGCGGAAGCTTGAAGAGCACGGCGCACTGGACCACACCATCGTGGTCGCCGCCTCCGCCTCGACCCCTGCCTCCATGCAGTTCCTCGCGCCCTACGCGGGCTGCACCATGGGGGAATGGTTCCGGGATCACGGTGAAGACGCGCTCATCATCTACGATGACCTCTCCAAGCAAGCGGTGGCGTATCGCCAGATTTCCCTGCTGCTCAAGCGCCCGCCGGGCCGGGAAGCCTACCCCGGGGACGTTTTCTACCTGCACTCCCGTCTCCTCGAGCGCGCCTCCCGCGTGAACGAAGAGTACGTTGAGGCGTTTACCAACGGCGCCGTGAAGGGCAAGACCGGTTCGCTCACGGCGCTCCCGGTGATTGAAACCCAGGCCGGGGACGTATCCGCCTTCGTTCCGACGAACGTGATTTCCATTACCGATGGCCAGATCTTCCTCGAGACCGATCTGTTCAACTCCGGTATTCGCCCGTCCATGAGTCCGGGGATTTCCGTATCTCGGGTGGGGGGCTCGGCACAGACCTCCTTCATCAAGAAGATTTCCGGCGGGATCAAGCTCGCGCTGGCGCAGTACCGCGAACTCGCGGCCTTCTCCCAGTTCGCCTCCGATCTCGACGAGACGACCCGGAAGCAGCTCGAGCACGGCCGGCGCGTCACGGAACTCATGAAGCAGCGTCAGTACGCGCCCATGTCCGTTTCCGAAATGGGCGTCAGCCTCTTCGCGGCTACCCAGGGTTTCCTGGCAGACGTGGAAGTGGACAAGGTGTTGGCCTTCGAGGCGGCGCTTCTCGAGTACATGCACGAGGCGCACGGTGATTTCATGAAGCAGATCGACGAAAGCGGCGCATACAACGACGAGATCGTTGAAACCATGCGTTCCGCCATCGCGCGCTTCAAGGAAACGCGTACCTGGTAACCCCCGGCGAGCGAGCACAGCCATGGCCGTAGGAAAGGAAATACGCACCCAGATCAAAAGCGTGCAAAACACGCAGAAGATCACCAGTGCGATGGAAATGGTGGCGGCGTCCAAGATGCGCCGCACCCAAGACCGTATGGCGGAAAGCCGCCCCTACGCGGATAAGGTGCTCCAGGTCGTGGGCCATTTGGCCAACGCCAACCCGGAGCACCGGTCCGTGTACATGCAGTCCCGGCCCGTCAAGCGGGTGGGCTACATCGTAGTGTCCACGGAGAAGGGCCTCTGCGGCGGTTTGAACGTCAACGAGTTCCGGGCCCTGGTGAGGGACATGAAGGGCCATGCGGACAACGGCGTGGAGATCGACCTCGCGCTGATCGGCCGTAAAGCCCAAAGCTTCTTCCGGAGCTTTGGGGGCAACGTGGTCGCGAGCATTGATGGGGTGGGTGAGCAACCGCAGGTCGAAGAGCTCATCGGTGGCATTACGGTCATGCTCAATGCCTACGAAGCCGGCACCATCGATCGGCTTTACGTGGTGTTTAACACCTTCGTAAACACCATGACGCAGGCGCCGACGATCCGTCAGCTGGCGCCCCTGCCGCCCATGGAAAGCGATGAGTACAGCCACGCCTGGGATTATCTCTACGAGCCGGACGCCGCAGAGCTCATCGAAGGGCTGATTCGGCGCTACCTGGAAGCCCAGGTGTATCAAGCAGTGGTGGAGAACGCGGCCTGCGAACAGGCGGCCAAGATGATCGCCATGAAGAATGCAACGGAGAACGCCGGAAAGCTCATCGACGATCTCCAGCTCAGCTACAACAACGCACGACAGGCGGCGATTACGCAGGAAATTGCGGAAATTGTTGGCGGCGCGCAGGCCGTTTAATCACGCCTGCATAACAGAATCGTTAGAGAGGAAACGAGCATCATGAGCAGCGGACGAATCGTTCAGGTCATTGGCGCCGTCGTCGACGTCGAGTTCGAGCGCAACGAAGTGCCCAAGGTGTATGACGCCCTGCGGGTTACCGACGCCGAGCTCACCCTTGAGGTGCAGCAGCAGCTTGGGGACGGCGTGGTTCGGGCCATTGCCATGGGGGCTTCCGAAGGTCTCTCCCGCGGCCTGGCCGTTGAGAACACCGGCGCACCGATCACCATCCCCGTGGGTCAGGAGACCCTCGGCCGGATCATGAACGTGCTCGGCGAGCCCATCGACGAGAAGGGCCCGGTGAACGCGGCGGACAGCATGCCCATCCACCGGTCTGCCCCCACCTACGAAGATCAGTCCGGGGCCGTGGAAATCCTCGAAACGGGCATCAAGGTTATCGACCTGGTCTGCCCCTTCGCGAAAGGCGGTAAGGTTGGCCTCTTCGGCGGTGCCGGTGTAGGTAAGACCGTGACCATGCTTGAGCTGATCCGGAACATCGCTATCGAGCACTCCGGTCTGTCCGTATTCGCCGGTGTGGGGGAGCGGACCCGGGAAGGGAACGACTTCTACCACGAAATGCAGGACTCCAACGTTCTCGACAAGATCTCCCTCGTCTTCGGTCAGATGAACGAGCCCCCGGGCAACCGTCTCCGCGTGGCGCTCACGGGTCTGACCCTCGCCGAGAAGTTCCGGGATGAAGGCCGGGACGTGCTCCTCTTCGTGGACAACATCTACCGCTACACCCTGGCGGGGACGGAAGTGTCCGCCCTCCTCGGCCGGATGCCCTCCGCCGTGGGTTACCAGCCCACCCTTGCGGAAGAGATGGGCGTGCTCCAGGAGCGGATCACCACCACCAAGACCGGGTCCATCACCTCCATCCAGGCCGTGTACGTGCCGGCGGACGACCTCACGGACCCCTCCCCGGCGACGACCTTCGCCCACTTGGATGCGACCGTAACCCTGTCCCGGGCCATCACGGACCTTGGGATCTA
>Ga0255781_10003474_pt1 | contig 12286 bp, 7 predicted proteins | sample 101ome_21_FD_179979 | JGI IMG/M metagenome (GOLD analysis project Ga0255781, IMG submission 179979) | Coastal salt marsh microbial communities from the Groves Creek Marsh, Skidaway Island, Georgia - 101413BT metaG (version 2) | ecosystem: Environmental > Aquatic > Marine > Intertidal zone > Salt...
GACAAAAGCGCTCGAAATGTACACTCAGAATGAACTCTTTTTTTTACCCGTGCGCTCGATTTTTTACCGGAAAATGCTTCCTCCTTTCTCTCTGACGCCCCTTCTCTCGCGACCACTTCGAGCTCCTTTTGACGCGTCTATCGAGAAGCGAAGTATTTCGTCGACGCAAATATCCGGTCTTCTTTGGAGGTGTGTTATATAAAAGAGACCCGGGGTGTGTGTGCAGGAACCGAAAAGCGCGTTTTCGCGAACGAATTTTTTTTTGAAGGGGAAGCCGCTCTTTTTTTGAAGGAGGGATTTTGCTCGATCGAGTTGAAACCCTAAAGTTTTTGGATTTTCTTTACAAAACACGACGGTTAGAAAACGAATCGTCGGCGAGCGCGATATAAATTTTTCGCGGCGAAAGGGGAGAAGAAGAAGAAACAGAACGGACGCACACGACTTTTGCGAACGCGTTTATTGGCGCGATTCTCTTCTTCTTCTTCTTCTTCTTCTCGCTTCGATGATGAAGTTGTCGTCCTCGACATCTCCGCCGCGCGAAGAAAAAGGAAAAGAAAAGGAAGGTTTGATGAAAAAGCTGATGAAGAAAATAGCGACGATGGGTGCAGTTGAGCACCACGGAAAAGAAGAAGAAGAAGAAGAAGACCCCAACACGTCGTCGTCTCTCTTTTTTCCTCTGTGGGAACATTTGCTCCAAAACGAGGACGTGTTCTCGATCGTTCTCTCGTTTTTAAACCCGACGGAGCGAAAGTTCGTGACGCACGTGTCGAGCGAGACGAGGAGAGTGATGCTGAAGACGCTAAAGATGCAAATCGTGTCCGTGCAAAGATACAGGTCAATCGCGCAGAAGAAACAGTTGGAGAAGGACCAAAAGAGGTGGTCAGAAGAAGAAGAGGCCGGGAGAAAAATAAATCTAAAGTCAGTGGATTGGAAGACGTACTCTCCGTGGTTGAGACTTGCGAAGGATACGAGTACTATTCCGGATAAGTTTACGATCAAAGAGTGTCGAGGGACCGGACAGTTAGAAATCGCTCTGGATTTCTGTGTGTTGAACCCGCCGAAAGAGATTGAATGTTTCGTCGAAGACGGGACAATAAACGAGGAGTACTTTGTTCACAACGTGGCGAGGACGAACGAGATTTCGTTGTTGAAATGGGCGAGAGAAGTGAAGCGTATGTCGTGGAACAGTGAAATCTCGGGCGTCGCAACCGAGCAAGGAAACGTGCAGATGTTGAAATACGTCGTGAGACAATTCGCTCGAGATAAATCATTCGATAAAAACGAATACGATCACGAGCTTCACGCAGCCGCGCAAAAAGGTCATCTGGATTGTGTGCAATTTTTGCTCGAGCACGTCGGTGGGTTTCAAAAAACAAGGTTAAAAGGTGGTTATTGGCGCCAGACAGAAGGTGAATTTATCATCTATCACGCGGCAGCATCGAATCAATTGCATGTAGTAGAGTATTTGTTGTCGCAAGGGAGCCCGGTGACGTCCGATGCGCTTGTAGCTTGTTGCGCCAGTTCAGGATCTTTGGAGTGTTTGAAGTACTTGAGAGAGAATAGCATTCGACGAGTCGATTGGACGTGGGGATGCGTGGCAGGAGCCGCAGCGATAGGTGACTTGGAAATCGTGAAATATTGCGTGAACGACGGTTGCCCTTTAGAAGTGCCTCTAGACCGACAACCCCAACCAGACGCGATTACATCAGCGGTCGACTTTGGCCACTTGAATGTTGTTCGTTTTTTGCGCGAAGAAAGAGGTTTTGAGTTGGATATTGAGCACATTATGAAAGCCTTGAGTATGGGTAACGTGGAGTTATTGAAATACATTTGGTTTCATCAAACGTTTCCAATTCCCGAGGATTTTTTCGGACTCATCTGGAAATTATGGGTGCAGGGATATCACCAAACGTTAGACCCACATTTTCCGCTTTGCTGGCTGCTCCGACGAAAGAAGCAAACAGAACATTTCCTATGCGTCAAGTTTTTGTACGAGGAAGTGCAAATCCCGACGAGCGAAGACGCATACTGGCGCATATACGAGTTAGCGTTGACGTGGGGCGATTGTGCGCTCTTAGAGTGGGTGTTTGAGAAAATAAAAAAAGATTTTAGTGACGGGTATGATCCTAGAAGTACGGATATACCCTTGCCTTGGCCAGAACCACAGCATTGCGAGTATGCCGCTGGGAAAGGATACCTCGACTGCTTGCAATTTTTGCATAAAATTGCAAAGTTTCGTGTCTGCACGCACACATCTGAGCCTATGGATTCGGATACAATAAAGGTTGCGTTGCGCAACTGTCAGCCAGAGTGCGCTCGGTATGCGTTCGAAATGGAAGCTTACGTAGTTTCGAAAGAAAATAAGAGAAACTTTTCGAAGCAACACAAGAATGACGTGAGGAAGCAAGTTGAGGTGCTCGAATCGATAGCTCAAAGTTTAACGTTCGGAGAGCTGGAAGAGGCGAGAGAGGTGATGAGAAAACAGTTCGATGGATGTGAGAGATGCGACGAAATACACTTTGATGAACACTTTCATCTCTTCCGTTTTGAAAACGAATGGCATACAAGTTCGGACGACGAGTCGTACGGATCAGAAGACCTGTCAGACGAGGACGATCTCTCCTTCTCCTCCTCCTCGTCCAGCGAGGACGATTGGCCGAACGACGACGAGTGGTCGAATCACGACGCAAGATCCATGGCCCGCATACTCGATCGCAAGATCCGTCGGAGTATCGAACAACAGTGTCTCGAAGTGAACGGCGCGCTTCCAACTGAAAGAGAGATGCAAAAACTGTTAAAACAAGTCCATCGGCAAAATCCAGGAATGGCAGCGCACATCGAGAGCGTGACGCAAGGTCTCCCAGATTTAAGCAGAGTTCTCTATCCTCGCAGCGGCCGCAACAGAAACAACAACGGCCGAGGTGGTCGAGGTGGCCGCGCCGGCCGAGGCCGCGGCGGAGGCAGACACGCGATCTCGGGCGAAGCGGCGAGAGACACCTCCAACGTCCCGTGCGTTTTCTTCGCCAAAGGAACGTGTAATAAAGGAAACGCCTGTAAGTTCTCCCATCACGCTTCATCCGCGGCGGAAGGAGCGGGCGAAGTCGCGGACACCTCCAACGTTCCGTGCTTATTTTTCGCCAAAGGAAGGTGTAAATACGGAGAAGCCTGTAAGTTTTCCCATCAGACGTAAGTGCGCTCGTCTTCATCCGCCGCGCAAAAGGCGTGTGAAAATAAAGTTGTAAATGTTGTAAAAATACCATCAGCACGCAGCAGCAGCAGCAAAAATTTTCCTTCATTCCCCCGCACTTTTCAAATTTTGTATCTTTAAACGAGCAAGAAGAGAGAGAGAGAGAGAGAGAAAGAGAGAGAGACAGAGAGATTGATAGAAAAGAAAGAAGAACAAAGAACGCGCAGAGGAGCACAGATAAAAAATGTTCTCTCGTTCTTCTCTTTCCTTTTTCGCGGCGCTGTTTCTTCTGGCGTCGGAGACTACTTTTCTGTCAAAAATCGGAATTCAAGCGACGCAAATTCAGTTTGTAAACAAGGCGAACGATGAAACGCTTCGAGCAAACTTGAACAAAAACATCCGAGAGTTGTGCGGTCTCGTGGGCGCGGAGTCGGTCTCGGCGAGCAATAAAGAAGGCGTGGAAGATGCGAGACGAATCGTGGAGGAAAAGTTGACCGCGTTGCGATTTGATTCTATACAAACGTTCGACTTGGAAAAATACCATCCCAAAGCGCACTCGGTCATGGTTGGAGAGAAAGTGATCAATAAACCGACGTTTGCGGATTTCGACGAGACGTTAATTCCAACCGTATTGTTTTACAATCACTACGACACGCAACCCGCGGATGGATTGTGGACGGAATCTGAAGCGTTTCCGAAAAGTTTCGAGGAGTGCGTCGCGGTTGATAAAGAAACAGGGAATATCACGAAGATAAAAGGTCGCGGTGCGAGCGACAATAAAGGTAATCTGTGGGCGGTATTATCCGCGATAGAGGCGTACATGGCAAAGAAAGGAAACAAACCAGTGCGCGTTATTGTTTTGGTGGAAGGACAGGAAGAAATCGGTTCGCCCGGTTTGGACGTGTGGATGAAAAAATACGCGAAGCAATACATCGGAAACGTGGACGCCGCGTTTTCCGCGGATGGATCCACGGGAGATTGGAATAAAAATGGCGTCTTGACGCTAGGTTTGCGCGGTGGAGTGGATTTAGAAATTACTGTTCAAAACGGCGCCGAGGTAGATTTGCACTCTGGATCTTACGGCGGTGCGATTTTGAACCCGATTCACGCGTTGAGCGCGTTGATGGCTTCCTTCCACGACCCCCAAACGGGAAGGATTTTAGTCGAAGGATACTACGAGGACATTCACGATTTCTCCAAGGATGAAATTGATCGCATGAAGCGAGATTTCCCATCGAATAAAGAGTTCCGAAAAACTGCCTCGGGCGGCGCGTTGTTCGGCGAAACGAATGTATCCGTCGCAGAACAGGTTGGGGTGAGACCAACGATTGAGTTCGTCGGCGTCTATGGCGGCTACGTCGGTGAAGGAATCAAAACGGTGTTACCGAACTACGCGTCCGCGAAAATCGTCAGTCGTTTGGCGCCCGGCCAATCTCCGCAGAAAAGCTTAAGACTGTTGAAGAAGCACGTGAGGAAAACGGCGCTGCGAGTCTCGCCGGGCGCGTACGTGTCCACCGTCGATTCCGGATTTTCAAACGAACCGTTCCGAGGCCAAATCGATTCGGTTTCTAATCGCGTGGCGAGAAAAGTGCTCACGGAGACCTACGATGGCGTCGAACCGAAGGTTGTCTACGAGGGAGGTTCTATCCCAGTCATGCGCATGATTCAAAAATACGTCGCCATCGAACCCGGGTTGATGGCTTTCTCGACTAAAGATAACATGTATCACGCTCCGAATGAGTTTTACTCCATCGACCAGTTCAAAACGGCGACGCGATCGTATGTGCGCGTGTTAGCGGAAGTGTCTGAATTTGAAAAGAAAGGTCGTTCAGAGTTAGAGTTGGAAATACGAAGGAAAGCTAGAATCGTGAAGGAAACGTTGCAAGGCGGGATGAACGAGGCTAAAAAAGGATTAGATCCGGCTTTGAATATAGCGAAGGAAAATCTCAAGCGAGGGTACGACACATTCGTCGACGGTATTAGACACGTCACGGGGAAGCAGAAGGAGGAATTGTAAAGAGTTCACACGTATATTTTAAAAGTTGTACATTATAAATACATTTTTCACATGGGACATTGCTATAAAACTACCTAATCCTACCTGCGTGCTCGTTTTGCTAAAATACCTCTTTTATTTAGTCTCCGAATCATCATCACCGACGACGTTTGCGGCTAAAGGAGGAGAAGGAGACGGCGGAGATGTCATCGTCGTCGTTGTCGTCGTCGTCATCGAATACTTTTCGTGGTGCTTCTCCCTCGCCCTTTGCTCCATCTTCCGATTGATGTAAGTGCCCGCGCCGATGACGATTGCTACGGAAACTCCGGCGACCACCGCGTCTTGCCAAACGTACCCCGTGCGCGCGACAAAACCCGCGCTCCGTTTCAACCGTTCCGCGTCTCTCCCAGCCTTCCTCGCTTGCGCTTGAAACGTCTTTTCCTTGAACTCTTTCTTATTTCTCTCAGCCTCTTTCTTCTCCTCTCGCCACCACTTTGAGTTCTCGGCGCGGGATTTCGATTCCGATTTAAACCGCGCGTATCGATTCTTTAACTCTTGTTCGGTAAATCTGGAGTCTTCCCAAGACGCGCCTTCGTACGCATCGCTCCGCGCGCCTCCCCCAGTTTGATTCGCCTGTCGCCATTTCCTCGTCGTCGTCGTTCTTCTCGTCGTCGTCGCCCCGTCCGCGTCCACGCCTCCTCTCCTCAACGCATCGTACTCCTGCCTTTTCCTCACGTCTCGCAAAATATCGTACGCGTGCGCGATTCTCTTAAACTCTTCCGCGCTGTTGCTTTTATTCACGTCCGGGTGCTTCTCTCGCGCGAGTTTTATGTACGCTTTCTTCACCTCCGCGCCAGTCGCGCTCGGAGAGATGCCTAAAGTCGAATACAAATCAGATTCCGAAGACGAAGACGACAAAGGCGCCATTCTCTCTCTTCTTCTTCTTCTTCTTCTTCTTCTTCTCTCTCTCTCTCTCCGAGAGTGCTCAAGCGCGATTATTTTCGAGGCACGTATCAAGACGTGAAGACTCTCTCTCTCTCTCCGTCTGCTCTCGTTTTCATGCTCTTCTTCTTCTTTCAAAACAAAGCAAAGCGCGTTGTTATTTTTGTGGTCTCGTCGTCACTTTTTACGACACGCGAACGCGAACAAAAATGGAAAAAGAAGTAGAAGGAAAAGATTCAGAAGAGAAGCGCATCGACGCGCCTCTGTTCATATTATTCTCCCTGATATGCGCGCTCTTATTCTTCTCGGTGATTTTTGGATCGTTCGTGAAATTTCCAACCGCTGGAAGTCGCGTGGTGTACGACCGGACGCACAAGTTGCACTCGGCGCACGACGTGCATTTCGCGCATCATCATCATCATCATCATCACGAGTGAGAATGTAATAGATTCGCACGTGCGAATATGTGCACCTTTGCGAAAAATGATTCGTGAGAGGAGATGAAGAAGGAAAAAAGAGGTCGCGCGAATGCTTCTGATTGTAAACGTACTGAATGTGTATGTTTAAGATATCACGTCCACAGATTACAAAACAAATAACGACCGGAAACGCTTCTTCAGCGTTTTTTTTTCCAATTTGGTGTCTCTCTGTTTGATGAAAAGAAGTTGAATGTACTCTCTCTCGTCGCGCGTGACGATAACGGCACTTTCGACGACGACGACGCCGACGACTAGGAAGAAGAAGAAGAACCGGTGGCGCGCATCTGACTGGCTTGCATCATGCTGTACTTGAGCGCGTTTTCTTCCTCCTCCGCCGTATCGAGTGGTGATTGTTTCTTTGACGAGTGTTCCTTCTCCGCGTTGGTTGTGGCGGAAGAGGATCCCGGTCGTCGCCATCCGGAGAAGCCGGTGAATCTCACGGTTCTCTCGGATGAACCACCAGCGCCGACGATGGGGACGAGCATGGATATTTCGCGCTCCAAAGCGTACACGCTTTTGTTGTTGGTTGTACTACTACCGCCACCGCCGTCGCTCGACATAGTTTCGAGGAGCGGTGAATCGTTGTCGTCGTCGTCTTTGTTGCTATGTATAGCTTGCGACGATGACGAAGAAGAAGATGACTGCGTCTTTAGTCGAACGCGATAGTCGTACAAAATACCCGTCGAGGATGCACATACGACGCGGACTCGTTTGGTTAGATCTTTGTGAACGTCGTCCTCGATGGCATCTCTGTTGTTGTCGTCGTCGTCTTCTGGATTCAACGAAGGAGGCATGTTGAGAGCTGCTGCGGCTGCATCTTTCTTCTCACTGGCACTTTTTGAGCCCGCGACAAACTTTGTAGCGTCGCGATTATAATCTGCCGCCGGTCGAATGGAGACGACGTTCCATTCCACACGCAAAGGTGATGCAGATGCCGCTGCTGCCGGTTTTATTTTTGTCGTTGAAATATTAGGATTATTAACGACATCTACTTGCACGTTACTCTCGCCGCTCCCTAAACCAATCGCGAATTTCTCGTTTCTCACCACCGCCATTCGTTTATGCGCGGGTAATTTTACAATAGCCGCGGCGCGTTTCGGTTCTAATAAGCTCTTCGTGAACTTTGTAGAAACGCCCGTCGTGTGTAAAACTGTGTTTGAAACTTTCGAGAGCGCATTCACCGACGTCTTCGTAACTTTTTTTGCGCCTGTGAGCGCCAACTTGGAAACCAAGCCGCCTACGCGCAAGATTTTCTGCGCGGTGGATGCGGAATCGCCCGCGTATTTCGCCTCAATCTGTTCCACTTTTTTCTCCTCGTCGATTTCGTTCTCTTCCTCTTCTTTTCCTTCTCTACTGCTATTGTGTGTTTTACTACCAGTGCTCTCAAAGCACTGGAAGACGTGCGCTGTTCCCGAGTCCGACGATACCGCTAAAAGTTCCGGCTCGAACGCGTAAATTTCACTACTGTACGCAAACCGTAAACTCGTGATCTTCGCGGCAGTCGAACCGCGTCGAAAGATATTCCTCGGTTCCCCAGACGGCACATCCCACGTTCTCACCACCGTTCCTTTCACCGAACACGAGGCTAAAATATCTCCTTTTTGCGAGAACGCCAGCATCGCCACCGGTCCTTCGTGCGCGTTTGGAATCTCCGTCGCCACGTGAACGTTGTGCAAATCGTAAATCACCACAGTCGTCTCAGACAGGTGTGACACAAGCGCTAAGTAACTGTTGTTGTTGTTTTTCTTCGTTTTCCTTCCGTCTTCTTTTTGTTGAATCTCTTCTTCTCCGTCTTCTCCTTCTTCGCCGCTCGTGGAGGTGATAAAATCAGACGCGCACACGGCGTCGCTATTTATTGCAATTACACCGCCTCCTCCCGCGTTGTTGTTGTTGTTATTGTTGTTGTTCTCGCCGCTCGACGCTTTCCTTTGCGGCACGTTCATCACTCTCGTCAATCCTTTCATCTCAAACACCGTCACCTCCTCGTCATCGCAAACGACCAAAACGTGCCTGTTCATCTTCACCGACCGCACCGTCGTCCGAAACGCCAAGTCCGCGATGAGCGTCCGCCAATCCACGTTCAATATTTTTAACCGTCTCGGCGATAAATCCGGCGTCTCCATCCCTCCGCCGTTCCCGACGCACACGACCAGCCGAGTGTCAAAAAGCAACTCGCACGTGCGAATGGGACCAACATCGTCGAACGCGTGAACCATCTCCCCGGTATCTGTTTTTACGATTCGAAATCCTCTGTTCGTGGCCAACGCGGCGCACGAGCTATCGTGGTTGAACGAAACGCTATTTACAACCATCGTCGACGCCATCTTTTTCCTGTTTCTTCTGTGTACTAGTATTCAAACGTGTGCGTATATATACCGTGGCACGTAAACGCTGTTGATGCGCACGCACTGACACGCGCACGCGCACTTCGTTAAAGAGCGACTTTGATCGGCTTCGTTCCGGTTTTTCTCCTCCGCTTTTGTCGTCTCTTTTTCAGAAGCAGAAGCAGAAGAAGAAGAAGAAGAAGAAGAAGAAGACGTATAATTACTCGTAACGGTCTCTCTCTCTCTCTCGTTTTATCCAAAAGCCGCGAAGGGGAAAAGAGAATTCCACAAACTCTCTCGTATCTTTTTTTTCTCTCTCTCTCTCTCGCGCGCGTGCGTGTGTGCGTGTGCGTGTGTCTCTCTCTCTCTCTGTGTGTATATATGTATATATATGTGTGTGTGTATGTATTTGTATGTGTGTTTGTGTGTGTCGTTCTTTGAAAATTGTCTGTTAATAATATTTAGGGTAACTCATCAGATAAAGAGACTACGCTGTATATTACTACGTTAAACACACGCGCCTCTTCAACTTTCACTCTGTTGTTCTCACAACAGACCAGCTCAAGAATATGAGTCCTCAAACACCCGATTACTTTTACATTGTCTGCGTGACGCGTCTTTAAAACGGATACGAACGAGCGTACAAAACGCACAAAAAAAGAGCGCCCGTTCTTATCGAGCGCTCGTCCGCGCCAAACTTCTTCGTTGCGACGTTACCGCGCGGCTGAAAATGAGTACAACTGCGCGTGACGTGACTCCGCTGCTGATGCCGTTTAGAGCGCGGCGAACGCGGTGAACGCGACGGCAAAGGTGGCGAGCGCCGTCAGCGCCGCCCTGTTCGCGTTCGAAGTGGCGAGGGCGGCGGCGGTCGCCGCCGTGTTGTCCCAGTGACCAGCCGTGCAACTGTTATCTCCCATCATGGATGCGCCATTCATGTACATGCCACCCATCATGCCCATGTAGTGCGCACCAGGCGCGCCTTCGCACCCCATGGCGACGGAGTGCTCGAGCGCGAGGTGCTGCGCGGTCAACTCGTCGTACTCGCTGAACGCATACTTCGTCTGCGTCGCGTTGAAGCATCTGTACTGGTAGTCACCTTTTACGACGTGCGACGGCAGCGTCGTCTCTCCCGCGCACACTTCCGCGCACGTGGTATCCACGCACGCCTCGTACAACCCCGACGGCTTCCCGACGCAGTGATGACTGTGGACCTCATCCAGGCTCGGCGTCGCCGTCGCCGTTCCACCACACTTCGTGGTAAACAGGGTTTCGTCGCTCAGTTTCGCCGCGTTCGGCGCCGGCACGCACTGCGCCGTGCACGCGTACGTCGTCGTCGTCTCAGCCGCCGCAAAAGCCGACGACAACGACAACGACAAGAAGAAGAAGAAGAAGAAAGAGAAGAAGGACGCCATCGTCGACGAAGAGAGAGTCACCAGTCCCAATTGGGGTCAGAAGAGAAGAAAAAGTTCCCACTTTTCGGATTTTTTTGGACGCGAGAGGAGTTTAGGGTTTAGGGTTTACCAAAACCCTAAACAATTCAATTTTTCTTTTTTCTTTACTGCTCTCGTTCGCTTGATTGACGACGACGACGACGAAGAAACGCGCGCGCAGAAGAGGCTCTTTGTTTGAGGCTTTATAGGAAAAAGACTTTGCGAACGAAAAGAGACGACGACGACGACGACGATGAGGAGAGAGGAACGCGGGGTCCACGCGCTTTGCATAAACGCACGCACGTAAAAACGCTCACGTAAAAACACACACGTAAAAACACACACACACACAGAGAAGATATTACCCGCAGAGACGCAGAGATGAGCGACGCTTTGTTCTTTCAGAGTCCTCTCTCCTCCGGGAAGCCGGGGTCCCCGAAGAAGAAGAGAAGGACCGCGAACGCCGCTGGAAAGACGCCGCCGACGACGACGATGCGCTCGTTGGGAAATCTCCTCTGTTTCTTCTTTTCTTCCTCTTCTTCTTCTTCTTCTTCGGCGGACGATAAAGAGTGGAAAGGAGGATCGTCGATTGCCATCAATAACAACGACAAGAACAAGAGCGCGAAGAGAAGGAAGAAGTGCGCGATTCTGTTTTTGCTGTTCGTGGCGATATTTCTTCCTCAGATTGTCTCCGCGTTTGAGATGATTTTCTTTGGTCAATCGTCTTCTTCGTCTTCTTCTTCGAGCGCTATTAGTACACCGACGGATGACGACGCGATTGCGAATAGTTTGAGCAATCGAGACGAAGCGATGGGAACGAGCGGCGGTAGCGGCGGCGGTGGTAGTTTCGAAGAAGAAGGCGAGAAAGAGGAAGAGGAAGGAAGCGCGTCACCGCTGGTCGCGCACGAACGCGACGCGACGCTTCCAGTGGTCGCCGTCGAAGAAGGAGGAACGGAGGATGAGAATAGTCGTAATGAACAAGAGTCAGAAGTATCGTCGTCGTCATCGGAAGAAAATGGTAACGATACTGCTGACAATAGCAACGATGAGAGCACCAATGGTGAAGAAAATGAAGAGGAAGAGAGTGAAAGCACGAAGCTTGCTCGTGCGAAATTGCTGAACGATCCGTTATTGGAAGTATTCGCGAAGATTTCGCCGGAAGTCGCCGCAAATTTAAGTTCGGTAAACGACGACGACGACGATGAAAGCGACGCGGAGCAAAAAATCTCCTCTTCGGTAATCGATCAAATTTTTAAAGCTGCGTTCGTTGGGAGCAACAGCGGCGACGCCGTTTTATCCGGGCAAACCTCCAGCGGGAAGAACTACCTGGAGAAGAACAATGAAGACGAAAAGAACAAGATTTTGAAGCGCTTGTTACCAAAGTTGTTGTCTGAAGAAATCACGCTCGCTAAGAAACATCTCTCCGAAGACGAGGCGTTGGCGAACCTCGTCTTTCCGAAGAAACCGGAAGTTGTTGATGGCATTCGCGACGCCGGCGGGTTACGATCGGATGAAATCTCCGACGCCGAAGCGAGAGTGATGATTGAAAGACGGTTTGCCAACGCCTACGCGAATTCTCAATCGGAAGGGTTAGCGAGCGATGTAGACGCCACCGCAGATGCCGAGGCTAAGATGCAACAACTCGACGCTGAAAATTTATTGGAGAACGAGAAAGCGCCCTGGGATGCGAGCGAAGAGTACACGCAACAAAACATCAGGAAAGAGGGCGACAACACCGAGTACGAATTCGTCGGTGGCGAATGGATCCCGGTGGAGATTAAAGATTCCAAAGTTCGTTCCGAAGAGGAAAAGAAAGTCGTGCAATACGAACGCGCAGAGAAGCAAGAGGCGAAGGAAGACAGGAAAGAGTGGTTGATTTCGAAATTGGAAAGCGCCGGTTTGTCGCGAGCGACGGCTATGGCGATTGC
>Ga0255781_10003480_pt1 | contig 12270 bp, 6 predicted proteins | sample 101ome_21_FD_179979 | JGI IMG/M metagenome (GOLD analysis project Ga0255781, IMG submission 179979) | Coastal salt marsh microbial communities from the Groves Creek Marsh, Skidaway Island, Georgia - 101413BT metaG (version 2) | ecosystem: Environmental > Aquatic > Marine > Intertidal zone > Salt...
ACTACCGCCAGGGGATTGATGACCCAGACCAGCTGGCCGAGGGCTTTCCAACCGACCCCGCCGAGCTTTATGAATACGATGCCCTGATTATTGGCAGCTTTAACGCAGCCGAGCTCACCCAGGGGCAGCAGCAGATGATCCGCGACTTTGTAAGTGACCGCGGCGGCAGCCTGCTGATGTTGGCGGGCCTGAATGGGCTCGGCCTAGGCGGCTGGGGCGAAACGGTGGTGAATGAAACCCTGCCGTCCCGACTGAACATGGAAGAGTCAGCTTTTGCTCGTGAAAAAGCGCCGGTCTCTCTTACTGACAACGGCCGACTGGCACCGATGCTGCAGTTTAGTGACAGTGAATCTGAAAATGATCGGCTCTGGACAGACCTGCCCGAAGTGGCTGACCACCAGCAGCTGGGACCGCTTCGTCCTGCAGCCACGACTCTTCTTGAAGTTAACGTGGAAGGCCGACAGCAGCCCCTCCTCGTCACGCAGCCATACGGGCGCGGTCAAAGTTTCATCCTCGCAACGGGCGGCACCTGGCGCTGGCAAATGAGCCTGCCCGTAGATGACATGCGCCATGAAACTTTCTGGCGGCAATTAACCCGTGCGCTGGTGGCCAATTCCCCACGCCCTTTCGAATTGACCAGCCAGGTAGAGAACGAAGAAATTGTGGTGCGCGCCGAAATTCGCGATCCTGAGGCGGAAGAAAACCAGGGGCTGGAAATTTCAGTCGTGGTCTCCTCCGAGAACAATGACATAGTCAATCTTGAGCTGCAGCCGGTGACTGGACGACCTGGCGTTTTTGAAGCCGGGTTCAGGCCAAACGATACGGGCCTGTACAGCATTGAAGCCATTTCCCGTGTGGGCGAGACCCTGCTGGGCTCCTCTACTACAGCAGTGCGCTATGACCAGGGACTGGAAATTTTCAACGTCCGTCAGAACCGTGCGCTGCTGGAAAGAGTGGCAGAGGTGACTGGCGGCCAATACTGGACTGCGGACGAGTGGGACGAGATTCCCGAGGCCATCTCCTTTTCGACGGCCGGTATTATGGAACAGCAAATCTCCTACCTCTGGGATGCGCCCTTTTTCTTCCTGATCCTAATACTATTAAAGGCAGCGGAATGGCTGCTCCGGCGTCGCTGGAGAACTATCTAGGCAACACCACCCATGAATCAGCTCAAAGTCCTTCTACTATTAATACTTATTCCCTTGCCGGCGCTAGCCGAACTGCATGTCACTATCGTGCAGGGGCTCGGCGGAAACCTTGTCTTTGATGCCCGATTCACTGAACAGCGGAACCAGATCTCCGATGCCTCCATCACCATAGCCGGTGAGAACAGGGTCAGCACTTTTTCCGGTGATGATGCCACGCGGAAAAACCTGCTCGCGCATTTTTCAGCAATCAGTGAGCAGATGTCTGAAGAGGATCGCATGGCCATCTACCTGATTGGCCACGGCAGCTACGACGGGGAACAGTACAAATTTAATATCCCTGGACCTGATATTACTGATGCGGACCTCGATGAAATTCTTGGCAGCCTGCCGGGCAGCAACCATTTCCTGGTCAACACATCGAGTGCCAGCGGCTCGATACTGGACACAGTGGAATCTGAAAGCCGCATCCTGATTACCGCAACACGCAACGGCAATGAAAAAAATGCCACTGAATTTGGTGCTTTCTTTGCCGAGTCTCTCTCGGAAGAGGCTGCTGATATCAATAAGAACAGCACTATCAGCATCCAGGAAGCCTTTGATTATGCAGAACGCCGTGTTGCTGAATTTTTTGAATCAGAAGGGAGGCTTGCTACTGAACATCCGCAGATCCGCGGCGACAACTATGCGAGTTTCAGCCTGGCGAGGCTGGGCGACTTTGAAAGCTCCAGTGAAGATCCACGGATTAATTCACTGCTGACCAAGCGCCTTGAGCTTGATGCGGAAATCGAAAGCCTGCAGCTGCGCCGTAATGAATTCACCAATGCTGACTATATCGAGCGGTTGCAGGCATTGATCCTCGAATCTGCCCAGGTTAGCGAACAGATAGATATGCTGGGCAACGGAACAGACGTTAATGCTGACTAGGATGAGAATTCTTCATGCAACTTACAGGGCGGCCCTTGCTGTCCTGCTGCTGGTGTTGCCTCTATCCAAAGTCCTGGCACGCGGTCACCTCTACGGGGCCCTCGACAACGAAGAGCTGCTTGCCTGTGAAGACCTGTTCTGGAACGGGCAGTCAGCCCAGGCAGCCGCCTGCTACAACCGGCTTTATTCACCCGAGCAGCCTCCCCTGGTTCGTGCCGAGGCCCTCTGGGCGCGGGGTAATCTCCAGGGCGCCAACTCGCAGTTTCAGCTGGCAATAGAGGCATCCCCCGATGACCCCATAGTGCGTGTCCGCTGGGGTGAACTCTTCATGGATACCTACCAGTTCAGTGAAGCCTATACCCTGTTTGCCGAAGCCCTCGAGCTTGATCCTGCCAATGCGTGGGGCCATATCGGCGCCGCTTCAGCCCTCAGTGAGGGCGGGGATCCTGAAGTCCTGAACCAGCACCTGAATGCCGTCATGCATGAAGACCTTGGGCTGGCCGAAGGCGCCAGGCTCAGGGCCATGATAATGGTGATTCGCTCGCTGCTGCGTGATGACCGCTACGAGCAGGCCCAGCTCTCACTGGATGAAGCTTTTGAATGGGCCGAGGAGCATGCACTGCCACTGATGGAACTGAACGCGCTGCAGGCCTCTCATGCATTCATGATGCGCCAAGATTACCAGCCGTTTATTGAAGCCTCTCTCCAGGAAGCGCCGAACTACGGCGACGCCTGGTTTATTCCGGGCTACTTTGCCACTGTGATCAGGCGCTACAAGGAGGCCGTGGATTTTTTCAGTGAGGCTGTCTCACTGCAACCGAATCACTGGGAAGCGCAGGTTTACCTTGGACAGAATCTCTTGCGGCTAAACAGGATCAATGAAGCCATTGCCCACATTAATACTTCCTACGAAGGCAATGCCTTCAATCCGATGACCGTAAACCTCATGCGTCTGCTGGATAACTTCACCAGTGACTTTGTCAGCATCAGCTATCCGGATCCGCCAGAGGGCCCCTTGCCGGAGCTGATCCTGCGGCTGGGCCAGGATGAAAAAGCCGTGCTCGACAAGTATGCAAGGCAGCTCTCTGAGGACAGTATCGCCGTTTACAAAGAGCGTTACCGCCTCGATCCAAAAGAGCCAATCATCGTCGAGATATATCCTAATCACGAAGATTTTATAGTGCGCTCCATCGGTATGCCGGGTGTCGGACTGCTGGGAGTCACCTTTGGCTACCTTTTTGCCATGGACTCACCGACTGCTCATCCTGAACAGAAGTACCACTGGGGCACCACCCTCTGGCATGAGATGGCCCACGTCTTCACACTCGGGGTTACCGAGAACCTGGTGCCGCGATGGGTATCAGAAGGCATCTCCGTTTTCGAGGAGTGGCGCACCGGCCCCATACCGGGCCGTAAGATTCCGACGGACGTCCTGCAAGCCATGGCCGAGGATAAATTCCTGCCGATTGCCAAGCTCGATGATGGCTTCATGCGGCCGGAATACTCCGGGCAGGTGATTGTTTCCTACATGCAGTCGGGCCTCGTTTTTGAATTTATTGATCTGGAATACGGCTTCGACAAGATCGTCGACATGCTCTACATGTTCAACGATGGGCTGAGCCCTGTTGAGGCTATTGAAAAAAGCCTGGGTATCAGTGATAGCGACTTCGACCGGCACTTCAAGCAGTTCATCGATATCGAGTACGGACCATTGCTAGGTTCACTCCCCGTCTGGATGGAAGACATGAATGCCAGTTACTCGGCGCTCAGGGAGGAGCAGTGGGAGGAGGCCGCGGCGGCCGCCGAACGTGCCATTTTCACTTATCCGGAGTACGTGGAAGTAGACAGCCCTTACATTGTATTGGCCCGTGCCAACAAAGAACTGGGAAATGCCGACGCTGAGTTTGAGGCGCTGCAGTCTTTCTGGAAAAACGGCGGCTACCTGCCCAATGCACTGCTTGCCCTGGCAGACCATTACCTGGAGCAGGAAAATAATCCGCTTGCAGAAGAAGTCCTGGAAGATGCCAACTGGGCAGACCCCTTTCTGGAAGAGCTGCATGTGAAACTTGGCGATCTGTACATTGAAACCAACCGCCCGGAACTGGCCATCGAGGAATTCGAAGTTCTGCTGGCACTTGATCCGCTGGACAAGGCCGCGGCCAACTACCGGCTTGCCAATGCCTGGTATGCGCTGGACAATGCTGAGAAGTCCATGGAATACCTGATGACTGCCCTGGACATTGCACCGCAATACCGACCTGCCCAGAAGCTGCTGCTGGAACTCAGCCGGATATCGAACTGAAACTAACAACTACAAAATTGAATCGACTATACAAGTAAACAGGAAAGCACTATGAGTGAAGTCACCAATGCCTTTGACACTGAAGAAACCCGGGAGCTGGTCAAAACTTTCCAGTCCGCCAACACCAATATCCGGGAAGAGATAGCCGGCACCATTATTGGCCAGCAGGATATTGTCGACAACCTGCTGATCACGCTCTACGTGGGCGGCCATTGTCTGATCACCGGCATGCCTGGTACGGCGAAGACCCTGCTCGTGCACACCCTGGCTTCCGCATTGGGACTGACCTTTAACCGCATCCAGTTCACCCCGGACCTGATGCCCACCGATATCACCGGTACTGACATGGTTGAGGAAGATCAGAGCACGGGCAAAAGAGAATGGCGCTTTATCGAGGGCCCCGTGTTCACCAATGTCCTGCTTGCAGACGAAATTAACCGTACCCCCCCCAAAACACAGGCTGCCTTGCTGGAAGCGATGCAGGAAAAAACCGTTACCGTGCGCGGCCAGATTCATCAGCTGTCCAAACCATTCCTGGTGCTTGCGACGCAGAACCCGATCGAACTGGAAGGAACCTACCCACTGCCCGAGGCACAGTTAGACCGTTTTCTCTTCAACGTGATCCTCGATTACCTGACCCCGGAAGAGGAAGTCGCTGTACTGGAGCGCTTCACGAAACGCGTTGATATGCCTGAGGTGAAAGCCTGTACGAGCAGCGATGAAATCATCAAGTTCCAGTGGTTGGTCCGTCAGGTACCCATTTCGCAAACCGTTACCCGCTACGCGGTGGACATTGTCAGGGCGACACGTCCTGCTGATCCGCTGGCCACGGAATCCATCAAGAAATACATCAACTTTGGCTCCAGTATTCGTGCCTCAATGAACCTGGTCCTGGCCGCCAAGGCCAGAGCACTGATGGAAGGCCGTTATCACGTCACACCTGACGATGTGAAAGCGCTGGCCATGCCGATACTCAGGCATCGCGTGCTGCCAAATTACTATGCTGAATCCGATGGCGTCACCGTGGACGATATCCTGGAAAGCATGATCAACGATCTTGCTGCACCTGCTGAAGCGGCTTAGACCCAGAGCCAGTTAAGCATGAGCACAAACACTGACAACCGCCCTGCCCCGATGCGACTGCTGGACCCCTCGGTCCTGAGTGCCATGTCCAACCTGGAACTGGTGGCCAAGGCCGTGGTGGAAGGGTTTGTGATTGGTCTGCATCGCTCGCCAAAATTCGGCTTCAGCCAGGAGTTCGTAGAGTACCGTCAGTATGCAGACGGTGACGACCCCCGCTATATCGACTGGAATGTCTATTCCCGTACAGACCGTACCGTCATCAAGCGCTTTAAAGGCGAAACCAACAGCCACCTAATGCTTCTGCTGGATACCAGTGCCTCCATGGGCTATGGATCCGGTGAGTCCAGCAAGCTGCAGTACGGTAAGTACCTTGGCGCGAGCCTCGCCTACCTTGCTGCGCGTCAGCATGATGCCGTCGGTGTCATGCTCTTTGACGACGAAGTGAAAGAATACCGCCCCCCCGCAAGCAAACCCGGTTCACTGCAGGGTGTTATCCACACGCTGGACGCTGCCCAGGCTTCGGAAGGGACCGATATCAATCAACCGATGACCCGCTTTCGCGAGCACATCAAGAAACGCGGGCTGGTAGCGGTGATATCTGACTTTTACTGTGATGCCGAGGAGCTACTGGAAAATATTCGTCCACTGGCACTGCATGGCCAGGATGTGATCATGTTCCATCTCCTGGACCGGGAAGAAATTACGCCTGAAATAAAACAGTCCACGCTTTACGAAGACATGGAAACCGGACAGGCCATTGAAGTTGAACCGGCCTTCATGCAGAAAGCCTACAGGGATAAAATTCAGAAGCACATTGCATCCATTAAAGAGGCTGCTAATGGTATTCGTGCTGACCACGTTCTGCTGGACACGTCAGAGCCGCTGGATAAGGCCCTGCACAACTACCTGACCTTCAGGGAAAAGCGGGGCTGATAAATGGCATTACTTGGACCTCTTTTTCTTCTCGGCCTGCTGGGGGTAGCCATTCCCCTCTGGCTGCATCGCCTCGAAACCCAGGTGACTGAACGTGAGCCTTTTGCCACGACCATATTTCTGGAGCCAGCCAAAAAACGTATTCACGTTAAGAAAAAACTTAAGTACCTCTTGCTCATGGCGCTTCGCATCCTCTTTTTTGTCCTGCTGGTGCTGGCTTTCGCTCGACCGGTGTTTTATGCGCCGCCACAGGCCATCGTCACTGAAGAATCTACGCACCATGTCATTGTGATGGATACATCATTTTCTATGCAGACAGAGGGATACTTTGATGCTGCCAGGGAAGCGGCAGAAAATATCCTCTCGCAAATGGAAGACGATGATATTGCCAGCCTTTACAGCGCCTCCACCAATGTCGCCAGTGTGGTCTCTGCAACCAGCAACCCTGAAGACATTCGTCAGGGTGTCGATGCCTTGGCACCTGGAAATGGCAAGCTGGACCTTGGCAGCATGATCAGCTCACTCAATACCATGATCGAAGCTAGCCAGGCCAATTTTGTGCTGCATGTAATCAGCGATTTTCAGCAAACCGGGCAGGCGGTTCGTTTTGCCGACATGATTCCGGACGTGATCAACGGTCGTCCGGTGAGCCTTGAAATAGTAAGAGTGGTGAACGAGAGCCCAGAGAACTGGGCAATAGATTCCGTTGTGGTCAACGGGCTCAACAATATAGAAGTTGGTATTCGCGGTTTTGCCCGCAGCAGCAGTGACCGCACCGTATCTTTAAGCGTTAATGGAGAGCTGCAGCAGGAAATTGAGACCCGGCTGCAGGGAGAAGGCATTACCTTTGTCACCTTTGAGAATGCTGTTTTTGCGGAGGGCGATAACCGCCTTGATATTCGCCTGACACCTTCTGACTCCCTTGCGGGTGATGACCTCAGGCACACCGTCTTTGATAACTCACCACCTGCGCCAGTCTTGCTGCTGACCGATGATGAGGATTCACTGGGCGTCACCTATATAACCGCGGCACTGGAAACTGCTCCGCGCGGCTACGAAGTCATCCTGCAATCTATCGAAGGCCTAGACCCGCGAATTTTGCAAAGGTACCCATGGATAGTGATTGAGGATATCGGGGCCATCAACGCAAGCCTGGCCGGCGCTATTAATAACTACATCAGCGGCGGCGGTGCCGTTCTGGCGGCATCCGGAGAGTCTGTGTTCGGGCTTTCGAGCATCCCAGTGCTGGGCCTGGACATTTCCAGCAGTGCGCTGGGGCGTGAAAGCCGTAACCCGATTACCATGATTGACAGCAGTCACCCCGCACTCAGTGAGTCAGCCGGCTGGAGTTCTGTAAACGTCAGATCGATACCCGTCGAGATTACTGATGAGGACCGCGTTCTGGTCGCCCAGGCAAATGAGCAGCCTGTTCTTCTGGAGCGCACCATTGGCCGAGGCAAAATCATGCTGCTCGCAACAGCGCTGGACAATTCATTGAGTGATTTACCGGTGAAGCCCGTGTTTGTGACTTTCATGGCTGAAGCCGCGCGCTACCTGTCCAACGAAAACCTGCTGATCAGGGAGCAGATAGGCGAGAGCTTTTTGCAGCTTTCCGTGGCCGGAGGCGCATCGGGACAGGTTTACGACCCTGATGGCGAAAGCCTGCTGTCCCTGGCCGACACAACCCAGGCGCAGGATATTTCACTGGATAAAACCGGTTACTACCAGGTGTTTACTTCGGGCGGGGAAGTGCTGGTGGCGGTAAATCCAGATCGCAGGGAATCTGACCTGGCCATAATGGATGCCCAGGTACTGCAAAACTGGCAGAATGTAGTGGCCGGTACTGCCCGCAGCGATGAACAAAGCCTGAATGCTGAATCAGTAACCCAAGAAGAAGCACTGGAGGAGCGTGAAATCTGGCGACTGTTCCTGTTCATGCTTGTTATCATAGTTCTCGCTGAGTCTATCCTCGGAAACCAGCATCTTCGCGTTAAAACCGGAACGCTTTAAACATGAGTACCTCACGGCTTGACCAATACCTAGAGTCTTTCAAACAACGTTTGAAAAAACTCACACTTCTTCAGGGCATAGCAGCCACTGCCGTGGTGCTATTGGTTATTGCTTTACTTGGCGCATGGTTCACAACGGCGAGTGGATTTTCAGCTGAAACTGTCGCCGCCTTCCGCATCATCCTTGTGCTGGCTGTTGCCGCCGTAATAATCACCAGGATTGTAAATCCGATGAAAGAGCTGGATGCCAATATCAGCAGCAAGCTTGAGTCCAGGTCAGAAGATTTCGGCGGTCGCATAGAAACCTATGCACAAATGAAAGAGGAAAATAATCCGTTTCGGGAACTCCTTGCAGAGGATGCGCTTAAAGTAAGCGAAAAGAATCCTGTTGATGTCATTATCAACAAAAATGATCTCAACATAGCCGGTGCCATTGGAGCATTAGCAGTCGTCATTCTTGTTGCGATGATGGTGGCAGGCCCCGGGCTCATGAATTACAGCCTGCGAAATCTTTTTGCCGGATGGGCTTTTGATGACCTGCTGCCGCCACAATCCATAGTGGTCACTCCAGGTGACCAGAGCGTGAGGCGCGGTGCCAACCTGCGCATCATGGCAGCGATGGAAGGCTTCTCACCGAATGAAGCTGTCATCCACGTGCGGGAGGCAGACGGGGACTGGCAGGAAGTCAGCATGGTCCAGAGTCCGGCTGGTTTTGAATTCACTTTCTTCTCCATGCAGCAGGAAATAGCTTATTACATCAGCACCACTGGCCTGCGCAGCCCTGAATTTACCGTGCAGGTTGTTGACGTGCCCGGTATTGAAAGCCTGGAGCTGACCTACCACTATCCTGAATGGACAGAGCGCGAACCCGAGGTTTTCAGTGAAGGTGATATCCGCACGCTACCAGGCACAAGAATTGAATTAACCGTCACCACAACTGCGGCCCTGCCCGGCGGCGAACTTGTCCTCAATGATGAGGGGCAGCCGCTGGTGATTGAAGGTGTACAAGCCTCTACGGAATTCATGGTTGAGGATGAAGGCGAGTACTTCATTGCCGCTATTGTCGGCGGAGAACAGGTACGCCTGAGTGACGACTACTTTATTCGCCTGGCTGATGACGGCAAACCGGTTATTACTTTCGTGAGGCCCGGTGGGGACTGGAATGCCAGTAATATCGAGGAGGTAACTGCCCGTATCGAAGCCAGTGATGATTTCAACCTTGAAACACTGACGCTGAAATATTCTGTAAACGGCGGTGAATGGGAAAGCGTATCGCTCGCCGAAAATATTCGCGATATTACCGCCGAGCATATCTTCATGCTTGAAGATATCCGCGTACCTGAAGAGGAAGTCATCGAAAGCAACGTCGGCCAGTTCACCATCATTACCGAGGAAGCAGCTACTGAACGTGCAATCGAAGAAGACACCCAGGGCTACATTGATCTTATAGATGGCCGTGACGAAGCAGAACCTCCTGCTCTGAGCGAGGGGGTTCCCCTGGTGCCCGGTGACCTGATTTCCTTCTATGCTGAAGGCAGTGATCGCAACCAGACCGTGCGCACTGACATGTTCTTTATCCAGATCCAGAATTTCCAGCGCCGCTATTCACAATCCCAGTTATCCGGCGGCGGTGGCGGCGGTGCTGGCGGCGGTCCTCAGGATGAAATTTCCAATCGCCAGCGTCAGATTATTACTTCAACCTGGAACCTCATTCGCGAGCAGGCAGAAGATACTGACGCCGGCCAGATCCAGGTGAATTCGTCACTGCTCTCCGAACTTCAGACAACCCTGGCTGAACAGGCCGCGACACTCGCGCAGAGAACCCGTGCTCGTCAGCTGGCCAACCAGGACGACCAGATTGAACAGTTCGTGGTCAACATGGAACGTGCTGTACAAAGCATGTACCCCGCGTCTGAACGTCTTGCCGCGATAGAACTTGATGATGCGATAGCGCCGGCCCAGGAGGCCCTGCAGCACCTGCTGCGCGCGGAGGCAGTGTTCAATGAATTCCAGGTTCAGAACCAGCAGCAAGGCGGCGGCGGTGGCGGAGGCGGCCGTGCCCAGCAGGACCTGGCAGAAATGTTTGAGCTGGAAATGGATCTTGAGCTGAACCAGTACGAAACCGGCAGCAATGTCTCTCCCCAGGCCCAGCAGGCTGAGCAGGAAGACATCATGGACCAGCTTGATGAACTGGCACGGCGCCAGGAACAGCTCGCGAACAACCTGCGCAACCAGCAGCAGCTCAGTGAAGCACAGCGTTACCAGCAGGAGATGCTGCGCAGGCAAACTGAGGAATTACAGGAAAGGCTCGAACAGCTGCAGCAGCAACGCCAGCAGCTCTCACGTGGCAGCTCCCCCCAACAGGCAGAGAATTCTCCCGGTCAGCAGGGTCAGCAAGGCCAGGGACAACCTGGGCAGCCTGGCCAGGATGGGCAAAGTGGGAACAGCGGCAACAATGGCGAGGCCCAGGAACAGATTGCAAGCAACACTCTCCAGCAAAGACTTGAAAGTGCTATCAGGGCCATGCAGGAAAGCAGCGAAGCCATGCGTGGCGACGTCAGTCCTGAAGAGTTGCAGCGTGCCGCTGAAGAAGCGCAGCGTCAGCTTGAAGGTGCCCGTGAGCAGATTGTGGCTGACCAGCTGGCAGACATGCAGTCCTCATTCAACAACATGGCTGACCAGGCCCAGAACATGGTGAGGGAGCAGCAGCGCCAGGAACAGGTGCTGCAAAATGCCATGGCGAAAGCGGTCGCCGACCGGGAAAGTGGCGAGGATGAAAACAGCCGCGGCATGGAACTGGCCGAAGAATGGGCACTGGCAAGAGAAAAAGCCCAGCTGGCGGAAGATCTTTCCAGCCTGCAGGAGCAGATGCTGAGGTCAATGCAGCGTTTTGGTGATGACGTTCCGGATGCTGCCCGCGAACTGGAAAGAGCCAACCAGGAAGTTGTGGAAAGCGAGCTTGAGCAGGCGCTGACCAATGCCTCACTTTATATCGATGCTGGATATGGTCTTTATATTGCCGGAAACGAAAGTGCAGTCACCGCAGAAATGCTTCGTCTGGCCGACCGGCTGAGGGATGCCCAGCAACTGGTGGAAGGCCAGGGAGCACCGGGTACCTCTGACGTCGATGTTGCCCGCCGCCAGGCCCAGTCTCTCAGGGCGCAATTACAGCAGCAGCTGGCACAGAATGGACAGCAAGGTCAAGATAGTCAGCCCTCAGAAAGTCAGCAGGGACAGGCCAACCAGCCTGGCGGAAATCAGCAGGGTAATAATCAAGAAGGCGGCCAGCCCAGGGGCGGAGCCTTTGGCGGTGACCGCCTCGCCCGCAACCAATTTGGTCCCTGGTCCGGAGTAGACCCACTCTACAACGGGCCAATTGACGTGCCGGAACAGTTTTATGGCGACCTGGACCAGTTCACTGACACTGCAAGGCAAGCGGCGCAGGACCTAGAATTGAACGCCGAGGAACTGGCGCAGATGCTGGACTGGATACGTCAGCTGGAAGCCACGCGCCTGAATCGCAATGAAGATATTTTGGCCCAGGAATTCAACGACATGCTGGCCCTTATTGAGCAGTTAGAAGTTGGCCTACAAATGGAAGGTAACAGCAGCATTTCAAATAACGTGCGCTCAGCCACGGCAGAAGTGATTCCAGATAAGTACCAGGAATCAGTGGCAGAGTATTACCGCCGTTTGAGTCGCGAATGATCGGACTAGTTAATCGTAGCCTTCATGCGAGGAAAAAAACTCGTGCAATAGTGTTACAAAACAAATTGGCAGATACATCTTTCATTGGCGGTCAATTCGTTTTCTTTTCCGCGCAGTGGCTGGTTCTCACTATCTGCGCTCTATCTCCTCTTAAGGTCAATTC
>Ga0255781_10003484_pt1 | contig 12260 bp, 14 predicted proteins | sample 101ome_21_FD_179979 | JGI IMG/M metagenome (GOLD analysis project Ga0255781, IMG submission 179979) | Coastal salt marsh microbial communities from the Groves Creek Marsh, Skidaway Island, Georgia - 101413BT metaG (version 2) | ecosystem: Environmental > Aquatic > Marine > Intertidal zone >...
CCGTTACAATATTCTAACGCATCCTCTATCCAAGGCTTACAACGCTCTAGCTCTGGGCTTAGTTTATATGAATGCGTCATATCGTTCATCCGTGCATCCTTGTAATATGCAGCGTTGTTGCTGGCGCTGCTGGACTGAACGCAGTTGCGGCAGAGGCATCTAGCGATCCGCTTGTACTATCTACCGCCCACATAACTTGCAAATAATCGCCAGCGCTTACATCAAACTTCGCGGAACGTGAAACAACAACTGTCGCATCGTTTTGGTGCAAAGAATAGATGATTGTGTTGTTGGGTGCATCCGTTCCGTTTAGGCGAGGCCAAAAATAAAATTTCACCGTGCTTGATGACGATGACGCAATTTGCGCTGAAAACATCACAAGATATTCACCCGCCTCATCAAATACAATCTTGCTGTTATCTGTCGCATCCCGATCAATACCAACATTACCCGTAGGCGCATCGTACGTTATTGCGTACGCTGTATTTGCTGATGCAGCAGTAACATCCGTTGTGCGATAAAAAGAGGCGTGACCATCCTCAAGAATAACTTGCACAAATGCACCATCCTTAGAAACAACGGGATAGCCATTGCTTTGATCCCAAAGAAGAATGCCGTTTTCTGATGCACTGTCATTTGTCGCTTTAAATCTCAACGACGACCAAGACCGTTGTAACGTAAGTATTAACTGCTTTGCCCAAAGCGTGATATTTGGCCCAACAGGTGGGAAGCTGGGTGTTGTCATCGCCCACCCCTAGCCTTGGTTTCTAGCCTTGGTATGCCAAAACGCCAATCATTTAGATCGCTACCAATGACGCGCATTCTAACCTGCCTGCCCACAAACCGCATAGAGGTAGGGTTGCTCATTGTGAACGGCCCGTAAGTGCGCTCTGTGTCGTTAGGGTAAAACCTCGTTTTAAAAGACGTTGTAACTTGGCCTTGCGTTTTTTCGTCAGGTATCATTTGCGTTACGCTCATGACCTGATCGCCAGCGCCAATGGAGATCGGGCCACTCTCTGCAAAGATAGATGCGCCATCATGGTTTTGCGCTACTTCCTGATTATAAGCCTTGCCCGCTGGTGAGAACCAGATTGGATTTTCAAACACGCCATTATCTACACCAGATGTGCGATCTAGATCGCCAATCATCCAGTGACCTTCACGGTAATTGTATGAAACGTACTTATCGCATTCTGTGCTTGATGAACTAGGATAGAACCACCAAATTTCTGAATGCCTACCATTGGTGACAGCATGTACCTTTGATTTTTGGTCTGAGTTAATGTCGTTAAACACATAGTCAGCAACATCACACGGTAGCGCCTCTACTGTGTTGCCGCGATACATAAAGAAGCTCTCACGCCCCATCCAGAATGCACCAATATCTGCTGCCGCTGCTGCATGTCTTGAAATAGCGCCGCAAGACGAACCCACACGCTCAAACCCATAGACAAACGGTGGGCCTTGGTATGAGGCAGTATGTGCGTCAATGTCTGTAAGGATTAGTGCTTGGCTGCGAACACGAATGCCCTGCATAATTCTTCCGCTGGTTTGCAACTCAAGATCACCAGCTTCGTTGGTTGCTGCCGCTGTCCATGTCGTATTGTCCTCACGGTCACACCACTGCACCTTGCGAGGATTGCCGCCTGCGCCTAGCGCAAAGATAAATCTTTCCTCTGTGACTAAAATGCCAAGATTATCTGTTGGCGCATTAGAAACAATTGCAGCAGGGTTGGAAGTGTTTAGCGTCCACTCATAGATGTAACCATCTGTATTTGCGCAAGCTACTAGGTATTCACCCCAGTTATCTACAGACCAGCTTGTACAATCCTCAAGTGTGCCGCCCTCTGGCCTCTGCACCCCATAGTATGCAGTACCGTAAGTGCCGCCGCTATAGCCCCTATTAGACGTAGCATCTACGTTGCCAGCAGTATAACCAGTTGGCGTAATCGCAACAGGTGTACCGCTTGCAGGTGCAATGAACAGGCCGTTGGCTGTACCCGCTGCAATGAACCTATCACCGCTGAGATCGCGCCAAGCATGGGTTCCTCTGATTGGATCGCTTGTAATTGTGGATCGCAGTGTCCACCCGCCTACTGGCTGCATGACATTGTTTGACCAACGCACAAGGCTTGCATCACGCCAGCGCCCTGCCGATTGCATATCAGTGCCGTTTCTGAATACGCCTGACGGTATTTGTAGCGGTGTTAATGGCATTATGTCACCTCTATTATGTCGCCGTAATTGGATCCACTTGAACTGCTATCAGTGAATAATGCATCGCCAAAGCCATCGCTGGTAAACTTGTATATCGCAAAATTTGATTGCTGGGCTGACATAATTACATTACCAGTTGCATTAAACTTTGTGTTGTTTGGCGTTCCCCCATTGATACCTGCTGGTATTGAGAATTGTGAACCAAATGAATTTCCAGAGGATATTTCATATACAGGCACATAGGTGCGAGGCAAAACCCCATCACCGCATTGAAACACAACAACATTATTGCGCCCACTGATGTCTACACCAAGAGGCGTTAAGTCGCTCAACGAAACACTATCCGTTGTCGTACCAATGCTAGAACCGTCAAATGGAAAAATATTTGCACCGCCGCCGCTTAGTTGCCCATGTGTGACGAAAATAGTATCGTCTGCTGACAGGTCTGCCCGTATAGAGCCATATGACACTGTGCCATGCGTATAGCTATCACCCAGCCCTAACGATACGCTCCACTCTTGAATATCAATCGGGCCACTATTCCCAGAGTTTCTGTGTCTTAGGATATAATTACCAGACTTAGAAAACTTTAAAACTTTCATTGTTAATGAATTGATAACAGAGCCTATGCCAGTAGAGCTAGAAAAGTTTCTCAACTCTGTGTCGCCTGTAGAGGTTACTTGTACTGCAATGGCATCTCCCGCTGGACTTATGTCTATTATTCTTCTGCCACTTAATGCGGAACCTATTTGGCTTCCAAAACCAGTATCTTTGTCCCAGCCGTAAATTACAGTTTGAAGGTTTGTCGTATCGTAATAAGCAATGCAGTCACCAACAGGTGAAAATTTTACATCCGCTGCTGAAACTACCAACGTATCTTGCGTGACAACGCCACTGCGTTTCCATTCATACGAACGAATACCAGTACCTGAGAAGTACCTAAGAATAAATGTTCTTGAGGCGCTTGTCTGACTAGAGCCAGCTATAAGAAGCTCTCTTACGCTCATGACATATCTTGCCCTGCTGTAAAGCCATACCAATTTGTGCCGCCATCGTGGGTAAATAGCACAAATATATCCACTGAGCCGCTTCCGCTGGTCAAAATGGGGTCAAGCCCATCTTGCCATTTTACCGCAGCAGGCCATGTTATTTCATAGTCAGACGACCCCTGCACAACTTTTAGAAGGCACGAATACGATGCACCTGAAGGCACATTGCTAAAAGATACGGTGGTTGCGCCTGTTAGCGTAATTGAGAAAGAGTTTGCAGTCTCACAATCCAGTGATGGCGTTGTGCCGCTCAAAGTGCTGTGAGTTTCTAAATATGACGCAGCCTTTAAGTCACCAGTTAGGCTAACCGCATTTGCGGCAGATGTTGTGACAGCCTTGCTTGCTTCACCTGTGCCTAAAGTTGTTATGTCAAGATAATTAAGCTCTGTTGCCGTAGCTGTTACGCCATCAAGAATGTTTAGCTCTGCCGCTGTTGATGTAACAAGAGTGCCGCCCACCTTCCACAATCCCAAATCTAAATCTGGCTTGATTGCAGTTGTTCCGTCCAGCAGATCATCTAAGCTATCAAAGTTAGTATTGATCTTTGTACCCCAAGTATCTTCTGATGCACCTACCTCTGGTTTTGTGAGGCTGTACGTTGTGGTGTTGGTATCTGCCATTTTGCTCTCCTACGCCGCGTTTGACCAAGTGTCGCTGCTATCGGCTATATCTGTCCATGTATCTGTTGGGGCAGTTACTTCAGTCCAAGTGTCACTGCTGTCTGATTGTGCTGACCACACAGTATCATCATCTGCCTGTTCTGTCCAACTATCCACCTCTAACTCTTGGAAGTCCCATGCAAAACGCGCAGGCAAAGTTGGTACGCCAGCCGTGATTTCATCTACTCTGAGTTTGTAGAGCTGGAAGAAGGGTAAAGTGTCTACAACAGGTGTTGCTGTAATATCTAAAAATGTAAAGTTGCTTCTAACGGAAACAGTAATACTGTCTACGCTTGGCGCAGCAGTGGATATTTCATCGCCAGCAAAGTTATAGACAAAGCTAAGTGTGAGGTTTTCTACAGTTGGCGCAGCACTTGTAATCTCTGTCGCTGTGAGATTAGACGTAACCGATACTGGTATGCTGTCAATAACTGGCGCATCTGAGGCAATGCTATCCGCAGTAAAGTTTGACGTAACCGATACATCAATTTGGTCTATCGTTGGATTAGATGAAATCGTATCCGCTGGGATAATCGTTTCATCCTCAAACATTGTCACAATGTCAACGAGAACCGCGCCTGTAGTTATTTCAGTTGCCGAGAAATTGTAAATCGGGCTTATGCTTATCGCATCAACAACAGGCGTTGTCGTTATGTCATCAGCGACACATGGGTTAGTAATAAGTGCAGTTGGGCTATCTACTACTGGAGCGCCAGCAGTTATTTCGTTAGCAGAAAACTCGTAGTTAATCTTGGAAACGTCATCTGCTAACGGTGCTGATGCTAATGCGACAAAGCCAAGCATTTAACTATTCCTTACGGTTTCGTAGGCCAATCACTATCAGACAGGTGAGGCCAGTTTGCATGTGCTGTTATATCTCGTAATGCCTGTCGGTACGACGATTGTTCAGCAGTCATAGTGAGGTCAGAAGATGCCCACCAATCTGTTTCTGCTAATAAGTCATTCCGCATTGCCCTCATCATTTCGGCTTGCTCTGCGTCAGGTATTCTACCCCACGGCACATCTTTTTCGGCAGCAGCTACAACACCAATGACTTCCTCTGTGCCATCGCCCTTAATAGACACATGGTCATAGTCGCCATCATCTCTTAATCTTAATATTGTGTAACTTCCCATAGTGTGTCCTTAACCGTCTGCTATTGACCAAGATACCGCTCTGTGCCATGCAATGTTGCCTGATAGTGGCTTAAATCTTAGCCCTGTTATTTCATGTTCATCTAACAACTTGGCATTAAATAAAGCATGAGCCATAACACCGTTGCTCTGCTCATAGCTTGTTTGACCATATATGGTCACGGCGTTCATTGCAGGAGATGTTGAGTAACCGATGCTAGAGTTGTGTATCCATATCATGCACCTCATCCATTCCCCCGTAAAGCTATCGGTGGCAAGAGCGCCTAAATCCCAATAATTCGTAACTATTTGTGTTGAGTTTTGACTTCCAAAAGAGCTTGTTGTTGAGTGCGTCCATGTTTTGTAACGTACATCTGAAACAGCAGTAGAGTTCATCGCCTCAATTCTAGCGTTACCGTTGCTAGTTTCTGTTGAGAAAGCAAATTGAGCAACAACAAGGCTAACACTTGCTGTATTATCTAGGTCAATTGTAAAGCTACTGACGGCACTTTCATTAATAGAACTATCATGTCTAAATAGACCTTGTGCGGTATAATCTACACTCATACTACGCCCCTATCTTTTCTTTGAGCAGATCAATTTCTGCTTGTTGTTCTTTGATTGCGGAAACAAGCAAAGCAATCACGCCGTTGTAGTCTATGGACTTAATGCCCTCACTGTTTTCTGTGACGGCCTCTGGAACAACCTTTTCAACCTCTTGTGCAACTAAGCCAGCATTGCGCAATTCTGGTGTCTTGATGAAGTTGTAAGTGTAGCCATTTATTTGTGAAATTTTTTGCAGCGCACCATCAATGTCTAATAGGTTTTCTTTCAGGGTAATGTCTGATGTTGCGGTATATTGGTTTGCACTAACATTGCCAGACATATTCCAATTACCTGCGCTGGTTGTATAGTTATTAGCATCCATAAATTGCAGAATATCAGGATCAGCACCCTCATCGCACCGCATCAGTTGACGACCACCGCAGAAAATACGGAAGTCGTCTGCTGCGCCAAAGCCTAAATAGCTATTAGTGTCGCCGTCATGGTAAATATAATTACCTACCCTAATTGAACTAGTAACACGGGCATTGCCCGTAACGTCAAATTCATAAGCTGGGTTGGTCTTATTAACGCCAACCCGATCATTTGTGCTATCTACATATAAAACGTCAGTGTCTACAGTTAACCCTGCAAACGAGGGGCTAGATGTAGTAAGTACAGCTTGGTCAATAGAGCCAGCAATGTCTACACCATCAACTGTGCCTGAGACCGTGATGTTGCCTGTAACATCAAGGGGCTTTAACGCATCAATACTATCTTCATAAAGGGTCAAAACATTTGTAAGAGTTGTAACCGTGCCACTTGTTCCCGTACCTAGCTCAAAATACATTTGGGCGTTGCCAGACGTAGTGTTGTCGGTGTTTACCTCAATTCGTGCGCACTGACCATTTTGTTCTGGAATTTTGTCTTTGTGGTTAAAGGTAACGTTTGCATTCCCGCCACCATCATTAATTGTCAGTGCAACACCGCCAGACCCCTTTCCTGACTGTAGGTCACCAGTAGTTGCGTAATCCCCAGTTCCCGCCGCTTTAGCTGTAAGGTTATCAAAGGTATGTGTGTGACTGTCATTCGCAACTACAATCGCATCGTATGTGCCACTTACATCACCGCCGAATGTGGTGCTTGTATTTAGGTAATAACTACCTTGTTGCCCGTCTAATAAATCGGCATCTAGACCAGAGCCAGAGCCATCTACTGTCTTGATAGCAGTTAGTATCTCAGCAGCAGTCTGATCGGCTGTAGCACCTGTTTCAATACCGTCTAGCTTAGTGCCATCTGCCGCAATATCACGCCCATCAACTGTGCCAGTAACAGAAACATCTCCCGTTCCAACAGCAACTGTAAATTTTACAGCATCATTGTTATCTACAACTTTTACGCCGCCACCTGTAGACTTTAGATGTAAAGCACCTGTGCCACTATCTGACACATAACTATTGCTGCCATCGTGGTAAATTTGAAGATCAGAGCTTGCGCCGAAGATGGCTTTGTCATTATCGCCAAAGGATACATTGCCACTAAAAGTCCCGCCGCTTGACGGCACAATATCATCAGCCGCCGCCGTGATAAATACAACCGCATCGCCAGAAAGGTTAATTTCATTGTCTGAGTTATTGCTTTCTAAGACTGTGCGTGAAAGCGTTGTCGTAGCATGGGTGTAAGTGCCAGTGCCGATTTCCCAGTTATCGCCATCTTCTATCGTGTAGCGTACAGTCTCGCCATCTGACACACCGCCATCAGCAAAGGATTGGTAGCCCGTTACAGCACTGCCCAATACAATATCGCTAGTACCAGTGGTTGCCGTAGCTACCTTAACTCTATTGGCTAAAACAACCATATTTCACCCACTTATGAAGGATCAGGAATTTCTACATCAAAAGCTGTAACGGTAAACGTGTTGCCAGAAACCACACTCTGCGATGTTGTCAGTGAGCCAGTACAAAGCAAGCGCGTATTTGATGTATCAGTAACCGCATAATGCGTTGCCGTGCCAGACCCTGTTACGCTGCCATCCGTAATCGCTGCGCATGTTGTCTTGCGACCTGATGTGTCGCCATCTTGCGGTGCGCCAAATGCAACTGAGGTGCTATTGCCCAGCGTGTATGTGCTAGTCGCCTCTGTGTAGCTTGTCACTTCCTGAGATGTGATGTCTATGCGATTGGCTTCTGTGTCTAACTTAGACAGCGCTGCATCCAATACATAATCTGATATGGTTGCCATGTGTTTCTCCTAGTATGTGTTGACCTGCATACGCAGCCCAGAGCCGCCAAATTTAGCTTTGTCGTTGTTTGCATTTATACCATCAATTGCACTTTGGTACAACGATGACCATAATCCCGCGCGTTGATCTTCTACAAGATAAGGCGCTGAGTGCATTAAAGCACCATACAAATACGCATCAGGAAAGTATTGCAAAACCCAGTTAGATGTGGCGCTGTCGCTTAATGGCGTTATTCTTGCGTAGTAGTAAAGCTCACCAGTGTATGATGCATCTGGAGTAGGCCACAATTCTATTTGACCCCCCGTTATGCCGTAAAATTGAGGCTTACCACCCGCATCCGCGTTGCCCTCTCTGCGCTGCTGCAATGCCAACGGTGTAAGCAACTCAATCGGGCGCTCATCTACGTCTAAATGAAACCGAACAGCCTCTAGGAAGCCTTGCGGTAACTGGGTATATCTATCGTCAAGAGATGCTGTAGAACGTTGCTCCATGCGCCAGTGGCGTACTTTGCGCTCCATATCAGCTTCTGCCAAGCTAATGAAATCAGGTATGACCGATGTTAGATCATCCCTGTTTAGCCAGTTGGCTATAGATGTTTTTAGCTCTGAGTATGTTGTTATAGCCATTACAAGCCTCCGTAACCCATTAGACCGCCAAGGCGTTCATTGCGTTTTTCTTTCTGTTCTCTGAGGTAATCAAATACGCCCATCAGTGGTACTGCACCAAGTGCTGCAAATGTCGGCAAGCCTTTTTCCATGACATTGCGACGAAACTCTGGTGTTAAGCGCAGTCCATAAGCTGGGAAGTTTACATCATCGCTTTTCAGTCTGATTGTTTCTGGCTTTGCTTCTGGGTCAACCTTTTTCAAAATGCCACGAAAGCGGTTTTGAACATCACGGTTGTAAAAGTCTACAGCACCTTGCTTTGGATCGTTGTTGCCACCAACCTTGCCAATCATTGTTCTGTCTTGCGGTAAGGCTAAGAAATCTACGGTAGGATCGTTTACTGCATCAATTATGCTGCGGCGCAAAGCGTCATCCACCCAACGGTTTTGTGATGCCATCATTGGGCCTGCACCGCCTCTTTTCTTACTTTCTAAATTAGGCAATTCATCATAAAGCTCATTTTCTTGCCTAATCAGCTTTGCGCTTAATATTTCGTACTGCTTGTTACTGTCTTTATACTCAGAAACCAAGTCGTGTAGATATTTGGTTTCCTCAGTCACAGGTAATTTATTGATATTGTCTAACAGCAACTGTCGTTGCTCTGCCTTTGTAAGTCCAGTGATGTTGATAATCTTTTTGTCTAAATCTGACAAATTGTTTGGATCATATTCAGGCCGTCCCTCTAGCCTAAAACCTCTATTTGTTTTTCTAAGACGTTCGTTGAAGAAAATATCATCAAGCACGTCAGAGCGTGCATTTAAATCGTCAATCGCACCTGTTATTTGCCCAGCTACATTGTCTATTCTGTTCATTATGGCATTGCTTAAAGTCCGATCTTCCAGCGTTGCCTCATCGTAATCAGTCAACCTCGCAGCCGTATCAAAGTCCATTGGGATACGCGCTGCATTATCTATGTTCTGCTGCGCATCAGACTGTATTTCCCCAACATATCGCGCCCGACCACCATCAAGAACATCAAAGTCACCTACCCGCGTATGGTACTGCGTTAGCTCATCATTTTCACCGAAATGACTTGCGCCCTTGATAAAGTCATCGCTCACTTGCTCTGATGGATCAGTATATTGAAAGAAGTTCTCACGGTAGTTTTCCGCACCATATGGGAAATATTCGCTGTACTGCGTTTCGCCAGCGTCAAAGTCTTCGTTTACTTCAATATTGCGATTTTGAAAGAAATTTGGATCAGTATAAAACTCATGCTCCAAGCCCTCTCGCAAACTGTCCTCAACCATTGAACGTATACTATCCGCACCATAATAATCTATTACAGCTTCGGATGCATCGTTATGCAGGCGAACATCATCGCCACCAAAATCTATAATATATTCTGCATCTACTAGCTTTTCCTCATCCAAGCCTGTGCGTTCCATTAAGTCTTCTAATTCGTCAGCATCAAGATTATGTCCCGCTGTAACATCTGGCTGATATTCTAAATCCTCAGAAAACATATCTATATAATGGTCTACCTCTTGGGACATTAAAGGTTCATCATCTAAATAGTTTTCTTGAAACCAATCATCAAAGTTAAAGTTTTCAGTAGTAAGCTCTGTATCACCAAAAACGCCATAAGCCTCTCGCGTTTCTTGCGTCAAACGCGGATCATTGCTTTTTAGGTAATTAATCAATTCTTCTTTAGTGACTTTTTTACCCGCAAAGGTACGATCCATGCCAGACCATTCAAGCTCCGCTTCTTTACCGCCACCTTTCAGCAACATACCGCGCATTTGCTCATATGTGCCTTTGTTTTGCTTCAAGTTCTCTGCCGCGCGTAAAGACGGGCTAAACAATTCTGCACGGGCGGGAACAACATCTAAGGGTGGCCCACCATTATCACCAATACCAGCAGCACCAACAGACTGAGGCTGGCCACCTCTTTGGAACGCCTCTATAACCCCACGCGGATCGCCCTCTGCAACAGAACGTGCAGCATAAGTTGCATCTGAAATCAAACCACGCGCATTCTCTGCCGCGTTATCAACAGACATCCCAAAGGTTTCCGCTAGACCCGCTGGCGCTGTAAGATAACCCATTCGCACAAGTGCAGCAGGCGCAAGTGTCATTGCCATCTCAAAGCCCATGTCACGCGCTGCCGCTAATCTAGCTGCATTGGTCTGCTCTGGATCAAATACAACTGAGGCATCTTGCATTGCGCTACCCATCGCATTGACGGGGTTCATCTCGTTTACAAACTGACCTGCTGGACGCAAATTAGGTGGCAAGAACCGCTCTAGGTTCAAGTCATCAACATAGTTATCTAACATCTTGCGGCGTTCTTGACCGCCCATTCTTAGAAAATCAATTAAGTTCATCACGATCCCCAAGCAAGTACGTTAGCAAGCCTGACGCATAACCTCTGCGCCGTGACGGTGCCTGTAATAGCGTTTCCGCAGTATCACCAAGTATAATACCAAGTTTGCGCATTTTCCCCATGTCATCCGCTTGGTTTATTTCATGCAGCTTATCAATAAAGTCCATGCGACCTCGCTCGTAGCTGTGCGGGTACATCAATCCACGACCAACACCTTGCCGTGGGCCATATTCGCGCATCATGCGCTCCATGTACTCCCGCTGCCGAATGTCTTTGTCGTCAATGCCTAGCTTTTCTAACTCGCGCAACGCACGGGCTATCACACTATCGCTGTAATAATAACCCTCTGGGCCATCTTCACGCAAACGAAAGGCGTTGTATTCGTCTTGTGCCTCTCGCGCATATTTGTCGCGCATTGCGTTTACAAGCTGATCCATTACCACTTAACCTTATTTGCCCAGTATGCCGCGCTCATCTTGCCCTTGGCGATATTCTTGGCATGTCTTGCTTTGAATGATTTAGCGCGTTTGGTCATTGTCTTATCGCCTGTCTTACCCTGCTGCCCAAAGCGGATTGTCTTAACCTTGTCACCTTCTTTTGCCACAACAACGTGTGACTTAGTTTTGTGGTTTGGTGTACGCTTTGGCTTGTTGTAGCCGCTGACACCCGCACGGGCTAGTCTAGGGTCTTTTGGCATTAGAAGAAACCACCACGAAAGTTTTGCTTGATGATATTCTGACCTAGCATCTGGTACATCTTAGGCTCATTTGCTTTGAGGTAATCTGCCGCTTGTACACCATCAAATGATTTGTAGGTTTCGTTTATTAACTGATCTACTTCTGGGGCAAAAGAAAAGTCGCCTTGCTCACCGCCTGACAATACAGAACCAAGGTTAGCTAAACCGCTGTACATTCCACCGCCACGATGCATACCACCTGATGCATAACGTCCACCGCCATCACCCATGTCGGTCATATCACGGTATCCAAACACGTTGGCAAATCTGTTGCCAAAGCCACCGCCTTGCTTATTACCGCCACCCATAAACGACAAAAGACCAGCGCGTTGTGGTTGGTTCTGAAATACATTTGACTGACGATACTGAGCCTCACGACCTGCGCCTTGTGTGCGACCTAGAGTTTTTGCCGTACGCTCGTAGTAATCCTCATCACGGTCTTTTAAGCCAAGACCCATTGATAGATCGTCAAGGATACCCATTACTTTTTCTTACCGCCTTTGCGGCCCTTCTTTTTATATCCACAAGCCATTACTTTTTCGCTTTCCTTTTCTTAGCTGTCTTTGCTGCTGCTTTAAATGCTGCTGCTGTTGGCGCACCTTTAGACCCAACCTTGCGCATCTTCTCGCCAGAACCAGCCTTAATCCGCTTCTGTTTATTGTGAATGTTGGAATACAAACCTTTTTTGGG
>Ga0255781_10003494_pt1 | contig 12237 bp, 8 predicted proteins | sample 101ome_21_FD_179979 | JGI IMG/M metagenome (GOLD analysis project Ga0255781, IMG submission 179979) | Coastal salt marsh microbial communities from the Groves Creek Marsh, Skidaway Island, Georgia - 101413BT metaG (version 2) | ecosystem: Environmental > Aquatic > Marine > Intertidal zone > Salt...
TCCACCGGGTCGTCGGGACGCGCGAAGATGTCCTCTTCGTCGTCGTCGCTCGAATCGTCGTCCGGGGGGGGCATGACGCGAAGGGTGAGCGGTGATGTGACGACGCATTGAGGGCGGCTTTTAAACGCGCGAGGCAGCCGACGACGATTCGTGAGACAATGGATGTGATTACGGTCGTTTCTCTATCGGTCGCGCGCGCGTCGAACGTGTATCGCGTCGTGGTCGTGCTCATCGTGCGTCGTCATCGGTGGGTCGTCGACCGCCGAACGGATCCGCGACGTCTGACGTCGCGTCTTTTCGCCGCTCACCCGCCACCCGTCGCCGCCGACGCCGAGCTCGATAAAATGATCCCCACAATCATCCCGTACAGCGCCAACGCCTCGGCGAAGATCAAAATCAAAATCACCCCCACGAAGAGTTTCGGTTGTTGCGCGTTCGCTCGCACCCCGGCGTCGCCGACGATGCCGATGCACATGCCCGCGCTCAAGCCGCTCAACCCGCACGCCAACCCGCTTCCGAGGTGCGCGTACCCCTGATACAACGTGTACGACGTCGGATCGATGTTGGTGGAGATGACGACGGCGATGATGAGTCCATAAATCCCGAGCACACCGGCCATGACGACGGGGACGATGGACTTCATCACCAACTCGGGACGCATGACGCCCATGCTCGCGATGCCGACGCCGGATTTCGCCGTCCCGTACGCCGCGCCCATGCACGAAAACACCAAGGCGGAGGTGGCGCCCATGAACCCAAAAAAGGGCGCGATCTCATCGCTCGAGCTCATCGCGACGGTCGAGTCCGCGGTCGTCCGTCGAGTCCGTCACCGCGCGTCGTCTCGACGTCGAGCCACTCGCGCGAATCTGATGCTGATGCGAGACGCGCCCTCGGTCGGTCGCGTTCGGGTCGTCGGTGCGCCTCGGTCGGTCGGTGCGTCTCGATCGGTCGATCGCTCGGTCGATCGGTCGGTCGGTCGGTCGCGCGTCGGCGGTCGTCCGTCCGTCGCCGCGTCGAGGTCTGCGCCCGTCCGGTGCCGTTCGCGAATGAAACACGAGGTGGACGCGCGGTGGGGGGCACCAGGGTTTAGGCTCAACCCTAGCTTTCCATGATGTAGTCTATGTATCGCCCATAGTGTGGAGGTATCTCGGTCCCTACCGCGTTTTACCCGTATAGTAGACTGTATAAACCTAAGAACTCCTTTTACCTCCCGAAATAGGGTGTAGTCTAGGGTTGAGAGGTTCCGTCCCAACGACCGCACCGTCGTCCCGCACTCGATGGCGTCGCTCGTCGTCGTCTCTCGACGACGGGCGCGCGCGTCGATCGATGACGTCGCGCGTCGTCCGTGCGTCGACGTGCACGTCGCGCGAGACGTCGACGGTGACGGTGACGAGACGGATGACGACGATGACGTCGCGCGCGCGAATGCGAAGGATGATGACGCGTGGCGTTTCGTCATCGCGCGCGCGTCGTCGAGCGTCGAGGTGACGACGGAGACGACGTCGACGAGTGGACGCGCGGTATCGTCGCGACGCGCGCGCGTGATCGACGAGGAGGATGGGGAGGAGGCGTCGACGATGATGTGGACGACGACGCGCGCGGCGACTCCGGGAACGACGACGACGGCGTCGGCGCGAGGACGACGGGGACGCGTCACGCGCGAACGCGCGGACGACGGCGAGACGGTGACGTGGACGACGACGCACGCCGTGATAGGGATCGCGTGGACCAACGCCGGGGACGCGGTGGCGTGCGCGACGGACGATGGGGGCGCGTGCGTCGCGCGGGGGAGCGACGGAGGCTTCGTCTGGACGAGAGATGGGGACGGTGGGACGACGATGCGAAAGAGACGCGCGGTGCTCGTGTGCGCGGGAGACGATATGTTTTCAGAATCCGTCGCCGTGGTGTACGACGACGACGAGGAGTCAAGATGCGTCGTTCGCGTCGCGCACGCCGACGTCGAGACGCCAGACGACGCGTTGCGACATCCGGCGCGCGTGCACGCAGTGCGACGGCGAGGCGCCGCGCTCGCCACGCTCTGTCGAGACGGCGCGATCCGTCTGTGGATGCGAACGCGCGAACATCGAGGACCGATGCGGTTGACGCAGACGATTCAGACGCCGCGAGGCGGGGTGACGCCCGTCGTCGCGTTCGATTGGTTGGACGCCTCAGAGGCGAGGTACGATTATCTCTACGACTTTGCCATTGTCGGCGTCGACGGCGAGAGACGCGCGCACGTGTGGACGATATCGGACGTCGACGGCGGCGTGCACCCGTTGTGCGCGAGACGACCGGTGGTGACGCACCGCGGGTCGATGACGCTGGAGGGATGCGGATTCGGGAGGACGCGACCGCTGTCGTTTGACGATTACGTCGTCGCGCGCGCGTCGTTGACGAGACGACGAGACGACGCGCGCTTTGTCTTGGCATCAAGCGCGTTCGGGGTCGTCGCCGCGAGGACGAGACGGGATCGTCCGGATGCGTTGGAGGAGGTGTATCGCGTGAGTCTGCGCGGACACGCGGCGGACGTCGTCGACGCAAGGACGCATCCGACGATGGATATCCTCGTCACCGTCGACGCGGCAGGGACGACGTTGACGTGGAGTCGACGCGAAGAGACGGGGGAATTGGACGACGCGTGTCATCTCGACGCCGAGACGCGCGAGGCGATCGTACGAGAGGTGATGGATGAGAGAGAACGGAGCGCCGCCGCCGCCGCCGCGCGCGGTAGCGGTGGCGCGAGGTCGCTCGTCGAGGGTGAGAGACACGTCGAAACGTCGAGCGATGGTGAACGCGCGGCGTTCGTCGACGCCGACGGAGCGCTCGTCGTCGGTGTCGTCGTCGGTGATTCGCAACTCATCACCGAACGCGTCGAGACGCCGACGCGCGTCGACGCGTCGACGTCAACGAAGAGTGTCACGATGCGTTGGTTCGACGCCGGCGGTGGCGTTCACGTGCTCGCCGTCGCGGTTGGAACGGACGTTTCAATCTACGCGCCGTCGTCGTCGTTGTACGCGTCGACTGGGAAATGGTGGCGGCGCGTCGCGAGCGTCACCGTCACAGAACGCGCTAACGCGGTCGTGTCTGCGATGACGTGGAGCGCGTTCGGTGACGTCGTCTACGTCGTCATCGATCGCGAGATTTTTGTCGTGGGATTCGACGATAAGAGCGTCGCCGCGGTCGCCGTCGCCGAATCTCGCGCGGCGCCGTCGTATCACCCGACGACGCTGACGGATTGGATGAAACGCGGTCGTGTCGATCGCGCGCGACGTTGCGTGCGCGCAATGTCGAAATATTTAGAGAGCAACGATGCGGACGGTTTACGCGCGTTTTCGCTCCCGAACGTCTTGCTCGACGCGAACGAGAAACCGAAGAAATCAATGCCAGCGAACACTTCAGCGCCGGCGCCGCCCGCAGTTCCGGAATTTGATATGTCCGCGTTTGGGTCGTTCGGTGGAGGTATGCCGGCGACGCCCGCGCCGGCGACGTTTTCGTTCGGTTCAGACGCAATCGAAACGGCGACGTCGTTGTCGCCATCTGCGACGCGAGACGTGCGGCGCGCCGCCGACTCGGAAGACGACGCGTTTGGTTCCGCTGAGGCGGAAGCCGTTGCCGAACTCGTGAGCGCGCGCGCGGATCGGTTATCTCTCACACCGTCGGAACGCGTCGAACTACTCGGTGTCATCGACGCCCTGAGACGTGTCGACGAACGCGGCTCGTCGTCCTCGACGATGGACGATGCGGGACGTCGAGTCGCGGCGTCCTTCGTCGCGGGACACTCGAGACGCGGCGCTGGTGCCGGCGACGCGGCGCGCGGTCGCGACGCGTGTTGGGCGATGCTGAGCGACACAAAGAGAGAGTTGTTGGACCACCTCCTCGGCGACGCGGCGAGCGGCGTCGATTGGTCCACGGTGAAACGTCTCGGCACGCCGTTATGGATGGATGACGACGACCAATTGCGCGAATTGATTGAAAAATGCGCCAAGGGTGAATTCGCGAGGACAAAGAACGCCGACGATTGCGCCTTGTTTTTCATCGTCGTCGATCGCGTCAAAGTCCTCGCCGGTCTGTACAAGGCGACACAAAACAAACCTCTGTACGAGTTTATGTGTCGAGATTTCTCTGAAACTCGTCACCGCGAGGCGGCGTTGAAGAACGCATACGCATTGCTCTCGAAGCATCGTTACGTCTTCGCGGCGGCGTTTTTCATTCTTGGAGGACGAGCGCTCGACGCGGCCTCAATCGTGTGGAAACACGAGCGCGACGTGCACTTGACGCTCATCATCGCGCGTTTGGCCGCCAGCCATCGCGACGGCGCGTCGGTTCACTCGTCACCGCATGGACATTTGAACCAGGACGCCATCGTCACGCTCGAACGAGACGTCGTCCCGTCGACGACGGATACGTGGACGCTCGCCGCCGTGCACTGGATTACCGGTCGACGAGACGCGTTTTTGGATTGCGTGACGACGTTGATGGACGACGCGAGAGACGTCGACGCGGCGGATCTCTTGACGCGCATCATCGAGCACCGCGCCGCCGCCGCCGCCGACGCAGAGTGGACGTCCCGGGCGAGAGACGCGTTGCGTCGCGCATCACCGCGATTGGCGCATTCGCTGCGAGCGCTCGGCGCGCCGGTCGCCGCGCTCGAACGCGCGGCGTCTTCATCGGCGTGGACGTTACCGCGCGCCGACGTCGCGAGACTCGCTGTCGCCGCGCTCAAGGGCGACGACACCGACGACGATTCCATCGATACCCTCGCTCGAGACCCGTACAACGTCGACGCCGACGTTCTTCGAGCGTCTCTCTCTCGAAGAGCGCGCGTCGAGACGTTTGAAGGATTTCCGCGCGCTTGCGCGCGAAGCGCGCACCGTTCGCCGCCGCCGCCGCTGCCGCCGCCGCAGACACCGACGCCCGGCGTGAAAACGCACGCGCGCGCACCGAGCGCGCTTCCGGCGGAGATTCGCACCGTGCGCATTCCTCGCGTTCCGTCGGCCAAGGACATCGCCTCGGGATCGCCGACGGAGAAAGTGGCGTCGGCGAGAAGCGCGTTTAGTAAACTGCGCAAAATCGCGGTGAAAACGAAAACGCGCGTCGGGGACGATTCACCTCGAGTGGATGATTCCCCGAGATCAGCCACCGCGTTCGATGACGTCAACGAAGGCGATCGTCGCGTGTTTCGAACCCCCGTCGACGTCGCGTCGCTTCGAAACGATGGATTTTACGACTTTTGTTTCAATCACGAGATTCCGTACGAGTTGGCGTGCGCGAGCGTGCGCCAGGGATTATCCGTAGTGAATCTGCGCGCGCTGAACGACGACGAAAAAGAATCAGACAAGGACGCGTGGGCGTTACTCTTGCGCGCGCAACCGCCGGCGGCGGGGTTTAAATCCTTCTCCAACGCGTGGCTGCACACCGACGAGAGCGAACCGCCGTCGCCGACGACACCGCACGCGGGGCACCACGTGCGCGAACACGAGTGGGCGACGCACGCGGGTTTAGACATGACGTCGCTCACGGGCATCATTCCGCAATCGCCGAGCGATGTCGTGGGACGAAACCGAACGGTGATCAAGCGCGAACCGGCGAACGACGTGGTGGCGAGAAGCGTCGCCGCGCACCCGTCTCGAAGTTTCTTCGCCGTCGGGACATCCTTCGGAGGCGTGCAACTGTGGGATTTCCACGGCGCGAATGCCGAACACGCCGCCGCCGTGTTTTCGCTCGGTGGTAAAAAGTCAACGTCTGGGACTGGGGCGAGCACGCGCGCGCTCGCGTGGTCTCCGCACGGCGCGCGTCTGGCGGCGTGCACGTCGGACGGGAGGGTCACCCTGTGGCTCGGCGACGCCCCCGACGTGGAACCCGCGGCGAGTAAGCCGTGTGGATTCACCAACACAAAGACGGAGGACGTCTTATTCTTATCCACGAACGTCATGGCGATCGCGAGTTCCACCGGTTCGTCGTCGTCGACGCCGCCCGAGAGCGTCGCGCTCTGGGACGCGCTGCAACCGGCGCGCGCCAATCTGGGCGTCATTCGCGCGCACGCCGGCGGATGCACCGCCCTGGCCCAGCTCTCGTCCCTGGCTGCCCCGTACGGCGTCCCGTGGCCGTTCCTTCTCACCGGAGGCTACGACGGCAGTGTCGCCGCGCACGATTTACGCATGCTCGGCGGCGACGCCGACGCCACCGTCCTCTGGCGCGCGCCTCCGCGCCAAGACGCCGCCTCCGTCACCTCCATCGCCGCCATGCACCGCGACGTCGAACCTCTCGTCGTCACCGGCGATCTCTACGGCAATCTCACCGCCCACGCCGCCCTCGACGGTACCATCCTACGACGCGTCACCGCCGCCCACGCACCACAAAAATTCCTCACGCCTCGCGGCGGCGGCGCGCTCGCCTCGCTCGGTGTCTCCAAAATCCTCCCGCTCCACGACGGCGTCCTCACCGCCGGCGGCGACGGCGTCGTCCGATGTTTCCGCCTCACCAAACCCACCGCCGCCTTCCAGTAAAACACGCACAGTAGAAGTAGAAGTAGTCTCATTGACCGTAAGACGAGCGTACACGCGCGTCGTACGACCGAGCGTCCCGCGCGTCCCGCGCGTCCCGAACCGGCGATTTTCGAGCCCACTTTCTCAAAATCCACCCCACTCATCGATGAGACGCGACCGGTGAAATTGCGATACATCGGCGATCACAAAAAAAGAAACCATCCATCGAGGACGAGGTCGTCTCTCGTCGTCACACCGCGGCGACTGCATTCGAAGCGAACATGTCCGCGGCGACGACGGGCGCGAAGATGGGCACGGCGTACTGGCGCATCGCCGGTATGAGCTATCTCAAGTACGCCAACGCGTGCGGAGAGATCGTGCGACAGAGCCTCAAGGAACCGTTCCTGGCGCAGGTGCGTGACGACGACGACGGGCGCGCGGGCGATCGATACGAAATGAGCGATCGACGTGGGCGCGGGACGCGACGACGATGACTGACGGTGAACGACGCGCGACGCAGGCGAAAGCGCGAGAGACGGTGTATTACAAGATGACCAAATACGCCGAGGGGAAACCCGGACAAGCCGGTGCGTGAGAGAGACGCGCGCGCGCGGGACGATGAGCTAGGGTCGACGCGCGGGACGGGCGGGACGGGCACGCGGGGACGCGCGATGTGCGCGCGGACGTGCGTCGCGGTGTGTGCGTGTGTGTGTGTGTGTGTACTTTTTCGTTTCACGGTGTACTGACGCTCGGTTTTCATGTTTCGTTCGCGTGCGCAGTGATCACCGAGGTGACGCCCAAGTGAATCGGCGAGCGCGCGCTCGCCCGAGTCTGATAAAACCTTGTAATGTGTAGTTGGCAACTTTAGATATCCACCGTCGCGTCGTGTGAAATCGCTATATATTCGTAGTACTACAAGCGCGCGTCTCTCTCGAGTTCGATCACTGCGTCGTCTCGGTGCGTTTGCAGCTCTGAAACGCGTCAGCGAGCGTCTGGCACCGCTGCAAGTCGTCGGCGTTTTCGCTCACGCACTGTCCGAACGCCTTGGCCGCGGCTTCGCACGGGTTCACCGCCGCGCGAGATTCTGCGCTCGGCGCCGTCTCCGTGGCGTATCCACCGCCACCGCCCGAGCCACCGAGGATGGAGGCGGTGGCCGCGCGACCGAGAGAACTTCCGACCCCCCAGCCGAAGCCTTGGTAGATCATCCCGGCGAGCCCGCCGACGAGCGAGCCGCCGGATTGTTGCTGCGAGCGCGCGGGGGGCGGGGCGCCTCCGAATCGTGCGGACGGACGGGGCGGGGGCGCGGAGCGACGACGTCCCATGGTTGGTGCGAGTCGCGAACTGTGGTTTGCGGGCGGGGCGCGAACGCGGGACAACGCGGGACAGGCGGCGGCGCGGGAAAGAATGTATTAAAACGCACGCGCGTTTCGTGGAGATCTACGCGAGAGGTTGCGCGAGGTTTTGAGTGAAACCGTCGTCGTTGGTGAAGGATGGGAAATCGTTCGAGACGTCGTCGTCGACGTCTTCGATTCCGGAACTAAATTCAACCTCAAAGGTTCGCGGCGTCGTGTCGGCGGCGGTGGTGACGGAGATTAATTCCGTGGTTTCGTCGTAGTCGAACGTCACGGTGTCTCCCGCGCACGCGAAACCGTCGAGCATGCACTCGGCGAGATTGTTTTCCAGTAAGCCTCGCACGCATCGGCGCATCGGTCTGGCGCCGAATCGCGGAGAAAATCCATTCGCGTAGAGCAAATTCTTGTACGCGTCGCCAAAGTTCAAAGAGATGCCCTTGTCGAGCGCGCGTTTGGACACGGACTCGAGCATGAGATCGGCGATGTCGCTCACCTCGGTGCGTTCGAGCGGCTTGAAGATGATGATCTCGTCGAGACGGTTCAAGAATTCAGGTCTGTACTCTTTGCCGAGCTCGCGCTTGACTTGCGCCTGAAGCTTTTTGTACTTTTCTCCCTCGTCCCCTTGGCCCGTCATGGACTCTAAAATCTCTCGACTGCCGATGTTGCTCGTCATGACGAGCATGGCGTTGGTGAAATCTACGGTTCTACCCTTACTATCGGTCAAACGACCGTCCTCTAAGACTTGAAGCAAAATGTTAAATACGTCTGGATGCGCCTTCTCGATTTCGTCGAGGAGGATGAGCGAGTGCGGATTCGTGCGCACAGCCTCGGTGAGTTGGCCACCCTCACCGAATCCGACGTACCCAGGAGGTGGTCCGATCAATCGACTCACCGAGTGTGATTCCATGTACTCGCTCATGTCGATGCGCACCATCGCCTTTTCGGCTCCAAAGTACGTCTGCGCGACAGCCTTGGCGAGCTCCGTTTTACCGACGCCGGTGGGACCGCTGAAAATGATGCTCGCCACCGGCTTGGACGCGTCCGCTAAACCGGCTCTCGCGCGGCGAATGGCCTGCGAGATCGATCGCACGGCTTCAACTTGGCCGATGACGCGCTTACCGAGCTCTTGCTCAAAATTCATCAAGCTCAGCGATTCGTCTGCGCTGAGTTGTTGCACTGGAACACCCGTCCATTGCGCGACGACTTCGGTGACGTGCGTCTCGTCGACCGTCGTCACGTCGCCCGGCATCAATTGTACGAGCGCACCGGCCTCGTCGATGACGTCGATCGCCTTATCCGGCAAGAATCGATCGTTGATGTACCGCGTGGAGAGCGCCACGGCGGCGCGCAGCGCGTCATCCGTAAAGGACACGCCGTGATGCTCCTGATACGTCTCCTTGAGTCCTCGCAAAATCGTGAGCGATTGTTCAGGACTGGGCTCGACGACACGCACGGGTTGAAATCGACGCTCCAGCGCCGCGTCCTTTTCGATGTGCTTTCTATACTCGTCGATGGTTGTCGCTCCGATGCACTGCAACTCTCCTCTGGCCAGCGCCGGTTTCATCAAGTTCCCGGCGTCGAGCCCGCCGTCCTCTCCGGTGCCACCGGCGCCGACGAGCATGTGAATCTCATCGATGAATAAGATGATGTCGCCCGCTTGCTTGACTTCGTCCATGATGTTTTTCATCTTTTCCTCGAATTCTCCTCTGTACTTTGTGTCGGCGAGCAACAATCCGATTTGTAAACTCACGACGCGCTTCTCCTTCAATCCCTCCGGCACCTCGCCCTTACTTATGAGCATCGCCAATCCCTCCGCGATGGCCGTCTTCCCGACCCCGGGCTCACCCACCAGGCACGGATTCGACTTGCGTCTTCGAACCAAGATGCGCATGACGCGCGTCACCTCCTCGTCCCGACCGAGCACGGGATCCAATTTCCCTTCGCACGCCTCCGCCGTGAGATCGATCGAACACTCCGCCAGCGTCTGCTTCTTCGCCTTTCGATTCTTCTTCCCAGCCCCGACGAGTTCTCGCTCGTTCGCGCCCGTTATTTCCTTTCGCATCACCTTGACGTCCACCTCCAAATCTCGCATCGTCTCCGCCGCGCCGCACGTCGCGTCGTCGATCATCGCCAACGCCAGCTCTTTACTCCCGACCTCGCTCGCGCTTCCGCTCGCCCGTTCGAACACTCGTTTCAATTCATCCCGCAGCGGGAGCAATCCCTCCACCGAGGGCTTATTAAACGGATTCATGAGCTCCAACTCGCTCACGCCCGCGCGTTCGCCCAACGCGCGCCTCGTTGACTCCTCCGTCACCCCGCACTTGTGTAATGCCTTGGACGTGCGATCTCGCGCGCGCGTCAGCGCGAGCAGGACGTGCTCGGAGCCGAGTTCGGAACTGCGCAATTTCTTCGCCTGGTCCATGGCGTCCTTGACGGCGACGACGGCGTCCCCATCGAATGTTTCGAAAAATCCCGCCCTCGTGACGGTTCGTTCGCGCGTCGCTGGACGCGCGCGTTGGAGGCGACACGCGGTGTGGGAAGCGCGGTGGATGCAAACGTATCGCTCGACGCGCGCGGAGGCGGCGAGCGACGCGCGGGCGTCGGCCGTCGCGCGCATGATGGGCCGCGAGTCGCGCGCTCGAGACTGACGTCACAAAAAGGCTTCAGGCTCGAGTCGACGCGCGACATGGACCGACCGTCGTGCTCGGCGACGCTCGATCGCGATAGCGGCGTCGCGGTGCTTACCATGTCGCGCGCGACGCGTTCGAACGCCATCGACGCGCGCATGTGGCAGGATTTGCGCGAGTGCATTTCTTTCATCGCTCGAGCGTCCCCGCGCGCGGTCGTCGTTCGCGGCGATGGAAAGAATTTTTGCGCCGGCATCGACGTGAGCGATCCAAAGACGTTGTTTTCGACGCTCGGTGACGTCGGGGCGTCGTGCGAGGGACGGCGGAGGGAGGCGTTGGCGAGACACATTCGGTCGCTGCAAGATGTTTTTACCGCGCTGGAGACAGAAATAGAGGCACCGGTGATCGCGTGCGTGCGCGGAGCGTGTTACGGCGCGGGCGTTGATTTAATCACGGCGTGTACAATTCGGTTGTGCGGAAGAGACGCGCGGTTTTGCGTCAAGGAGGTGGATGTGGGGATTACGGCGGACGTCGGCACGCTGCAAAGGCTGCCGCCCATAGTCGGCTTCGGTTGCGCAAACGAGCTCGCGTTGACGGCGAGAGTGATCGACGCCGAGGAGGCGAAGAGGATAGGACTCGTATCCGAGGTGTGTGAGGACGTCGAAGCGAGGGCGATGGCGTTGGCGATGATGTTGGCGTCGAAATCGCCGCTCGCGGTGCGAGGTACGAAGAGAGTGTTGCTTCGCGCGAGAGACGAGCCGGACGTCGCGAGAGGGTTGAATTACGTCGCTACGCACAACGCGGCGGTGTTAATGAGCGATGATTTGAACGAAAGCCTCAAGGCGCGTTTCGAGAAACGCGCGCCCGTGTATTCTAAGCTCTAGGCTACTTTGTCACAATATCTCTGCTAGTTTTCTAACCGACTCGCTCGCGTTCGTCGCACTCCGTGTCTCCGCGCGACGTTCGCGTCTCAACCTCGATGAATGAACGACGACAAAACGGGTGTTACCGTCACGAGGGTGGCGCGTACCAACCTCCATCCACGGGTAACATCGCCCCGGGGCCGTTAAAACTCGCCGTCGCCGGATCTCGCACCAAATCGAACGCCAACAACTCCAAATCGTCATCCACGTACACCCTCCCGTCGCTTCGCGTCTCTAACCCGCTCCACGATCGCGTGGACACCCCTAAAACCTCCCCTCGCGCGTACATCGCTCTCACCTTTCTGCCGGCGGCCGTCTCCACCATCACCTCGAGGTATCCGAAGAGCGTCTTTCCTTCGTCGTCCCAATACATCTGCGTCACGCGATGCGACGCCTCGCTCGCGCGCACGTCGCGAAACAACGATTCCTCCGCCTCGCTCGGGTGTTCCAACCGTCCGTACGCCCGCCCCTCGCGCACCGCGCCGGCGTCGTACGCCGCCACCTCGCGTTGTAAGATTGATTTCGGATAGATGCGCTGATTTCTGTTGACGCGATCCGCCCTCGCGAGGAGTCCGTGGAGGATCAACCGACCATCGTTCGCGTCGAGCGAGCGCGTGAAACGCTCGACGCGTCGCTCGCGCTCGATCTCGGCCTCGTCCGCGAGCACGCGCTCCACGGTGTGCACGGACACGCAGACGCCCATCGAAAAGTGAAGTCGGGAAGACGCGGCGGCGAGGCGGCCGCACACGTCGACGCGAGCGAAAGACGCGAGAGACGCGAGTGCAAGACGCGAGAGACGCGCGCGCATCGTTCGGACGCGCGAGAGAGATGTCGGCGCTGGAGGCGATCG
>Ga0255781_10003497_pt1 | contig 12234 bp, 9 predicted proteins | sample 101ome_21_FD_179979 | JGI IMG/M metagenome (GOLD analysis project Ga0255781, IMG submission 179979) | Coastal salt marsh microbial communities from the Groves Creek Marsh, Skidaway Island, Georgia - 101413BT metaG (version 2) | ecosystem: Environmental > Aquatic > Marine > Intertidal zone > Salt...
AGATTTCATCGATAGCTTTAAGATGAACCTCTTCTCCTCGGAGATATTTGTGTTCACCCCACGTGGGGAGATGGTTACGCTCCCAAAAGGAGCGACTGCGTTGGATTTTGCATTTGATGTGCACAGCGAGGTTGGCGCCCATTGTTTGGGTACGAAGGTCAATGGAAAATTGGTCCCACTAAGTTCTCCTTTAAAATCTGGTGATCAGATTGAAGTGCTTACATCGATGAAGCAGGAGCCAAAAGAGGAATGGTTGAGCTTTGTGAAGACGGGAAAGGCCAAGCAGCGTATACGCCAAAGTTTAAAGAAAGAGAAGCAGTTGATTACTGGACAAGGGCAAATGACCTTGGAGCGTAAACTCAAAGTACTTAAACTCAAATCAACGCACAGCAACATTCAAAAGCTTGTCAATTATTTTGGGCTAAAGAACCCAGACGAATTGTTTTACAAAGTAGGCTTGGGTGTCATAGATAATAAGAAGCTTCGCGAATATGCAAGGGAGACTGCGGGTCTCGTCAACTATTTTAAAAGGAGAATAGTCAAGAGTTCCTATGCCAAGCAAAAGCCGCTTGCGAAGGAAGTCAAGAAGGACCTTATGCTCGTTTTCGGTACGGATGAGCATGAAATGGAATATACTTTGGCAAAATGCTGTAATCCTGTTCCTGGCGATCGTGTCTTTGGTTTTGTTACCACAGCAGAAGGATTAAAGGTTCATAGAGACGATTGTCCGAACGCGGTGTTGTTGCAGAGTCGTTTTGCGAATAGAACGCTCAAAGCGAAGTGGATCGATAAAAAGGGCTCGTTTGCGACCATTAACCTTCTTATAGAAGGTATGGATCGCATGGGTTTGGTGAATGATGTCACCAAAGTCATTTCTAGCGAGCTAAGCTTGAATATAAAAGCAATTTCTTTTGCCGTAGATGATGGGTTATTCACAGGCCAGTTAACCATTGAAGTCGCGGATAAAGTGGCCTTGACGGATACGATCACGAATATTAAACAATTAGAAGGCATTAGTACCGTCTCTAGGGTAGGTAAATTCGACTGATTCAACGTATTTTAGCGCTTTAATTCTCATGGGTACAACTGAGGCATACGAGAAGGTTAAGGAAGTGTTCGGTCGCTATTTGGAAGAAAACAACCAAAGAAAGACACCAGAACGCTTTGCGATATTGAAAGAGGTCTATGAAAACGAGGACCATTTCGATGTGGAAACCTTGTATCTCAACATGAAAAACAAGAATTACCGCGTTTCTCGTGCCACCCTGTACAATACCATTGAATTATTGATCACCTGCGGTTTGGTTCGTAAGCATCAGTTCGGACAGAACCAGAGCTTTTACGAGAAATCTTATTTCAATAAACAACACGATCATGTAATTCTGACGGATACCGGTGAGGTATTCGAATTCTGTGATCCTCGGATTCAAAACATTAAACAAACGATTGAAGATTTGTTCGGTGTAGATGTGGAAAGCCATAGCTTGTACTTCTACGCTAAGCGCAAACCTTCTAACAACAACTAAATATGGCTGTAGATGTGCTGCTAGGACTCCAATGGGGTGATGAAGGCAAGGGTAAAATTGTTGATGTACTGACAAAAGAGTACGATATCATTGCACGATTCCAAGGAGGGCCTAATGCTGGGCATACATTGGAGTTTGAAGGAAAGAAGCACGTTCTTCACACTATCCCTTCTGGTGTTTTCCACCACGATGTAATGAATGTGGTAGGTAATGGTGTCGTAATCGATCCTGTGATTTTCAAAGGGGAATTGGACAAACTCATTGACCAAGAGCCTGATGTCTTAAAGCGATTGAAAATTTCGCGCAAAGCACATTTGATTTTGCCTACTCATAGGTTATTGGATGCTGCCAGCGAAAGCGCAAAGGGTAAGAAGAAGATTGGATCTACTTTGAAGGGAATTGGTCCAACATACATGGACAAGACAGGTAGAAATGGCCTTCGTGTGGGAGATATTCAACTGGATAACTTCCAAGAGCTCTACGACCAATTAGTTACCAAGCACAAGCAATTGCTCAGTGGATACCCTGGTTTCGAATACAATCTTGATGAGCTAGAGCCTACTTGGTTCGCTGCCATTGAATATTTACGTTCGTTGGACATCATTGATAGCGAGCCTTATTTCCACACGAACTTGGCAGCTGGAAAAACCATCTTGGCAGAAGGTGCTCAAGGAACACTATTGGACATTGATTTTGGTAGCTACCCATTTGTAACCTCATCCAACACCACTTGTGCGGGTGCTTGTACAGGTATGGGCATTGCTCCAAATACAATTAAAAACGTTTACGGGATTTTCAAAGCATACTGTACGCGTGTAGGTAGTGGTCCTTTCCCTACCGAATTGTTTGATACTACTGGTGAAACCATACAGGCAAACGGTCGTGAGTTCGGTGCAACCACCGGTCGCCCTCGTCGTTGTGGCTGGTTAGATTTACCTGCATTGAAATACGCTATCAATATTAATGGCGTTACAGAGTTGATGATGATGAAAGCGGATGTGCTATCGGGAATTGGCAATTTGAAGATTTGTACCGCGTACAAGTACAACGACGAGGTCATTGATCACCTTCCTTATAAGCTTCAGGATGATTTGATTGAGCCAATTTTCACGGAAGTTCCTGGTTGGGACGAAGATTTGATGCAAATGACCAGTGAAGATGAATTCCCAGATGCCTTCAAGTCATATATCGCCTTCATTGAAAAGGAAGTAGGTGTGCCTATTACCTTAGTTAGTGTGGGTCCAGACCGCGCTCAAACAATCCTTAGAAAGTAATGAGAAAGGCCATACAACTTTGTGTGGCCCTTTTTTTCTCCACCGTGACCATCGGCTGGGGACAGACGAAAATTCAAATCCTCAGTAGTGATATTACAGATATCACCAAGGGTAAAGACAATACGCGTACATATTACTTAAGAGGAAATGTAGGCCTGAAACAAGATGTGGCTTACATGTATTGCGATTCTGCGGTGCTAAGACAGCCTGAGAATACGTTTGAAGCCTACGGGAATGTTCGAATTATTCAATCCGATACTGTTCGCATCAACGGTAAGGAGCTATTCTATTCTGGAGATGATCGTGTATTTACTATCAAGAAAGATGTGGTACTTACAACCCCTTCCTCAAGATTAGCTACCTCAGTACTCCGCTACGATCGAAATAATTCGACAGCATATTATTTGACGCGTTCTACCTTAGAACGCAAAACCCTGAGACTTACATCCGATGTAGGCAGTTACAATACGGAAATAGATCTAGTAAAACTGCGAGGTGAAGTGGTGGCCGTTGATTCTTCCTTCTTGATGAATACGGATACCTTATTGTACTATCCGAAGCGTAATGTGTATGATTTTGCAGGGCCCACTACCATGGTCCGAGACAGTACTACATTGTATTGTCAACAAGGCACATATGAAGCAGATCAAACGCTCCTACATCTTGAAGGCGGTGCCTCGATGATTTCACCTGGCCAATTCATCAAAGCCTCAACCCTCACCTATAATCTCAAAGCAAACAGTGGTGAACTTCATGGACAAGGTCTGGTATCTGATACTGCTCAAGGGTTTGTCTTAGAAGGAGAATTCATTGAATATGTGAAATCACCAGTATTTGTAGATGCATATTACCCAGTTTTCTATCGTCAGGATATGGACGGTGATACCCTGTATTCCAAAGGCGATACCTTGCATATACAAGAGGATTCCTTGGGGTATAAAAACGTAGTATTGCGAAACAATACACAATTTTTCAGCTCAGATTTTCAAGGCATCAGTCCTAATTTTAATTACGACGAAGGCAAGGAAGAATTGGCCCTATACCCCTCTCCTACACTTTGGAGTGACAAGAACCAATTCGCCTCTGACTCTGCCGCACTCAAGCTCAAAGAAGACCGATTAGATAGTTTGTTCATGGTCGGTTTGGTGCGCATTGCGAGTCAAACAGACGATTCCACCTTTTTTGATCAAACCACCGGGAAATACCTACGAGGAAATTTTGTGGAAGGCCAGCTTAGTGCGATTCGACTCGACGGAAATGCACAGAACTATTTACACAACATAAGCGATGGAAAGGCCGTTGGATTAAACAATAGCACCTGTTCGTGGCTTCAACTCAATTTCGAAGAAGGCACGGTCAATCGTATTCGAATGGCCAAAGATGTCCAAGCTACCTATAGGCCCATTGATGATAGTGGGCCACAGTGGTTGGAAGGCTGTAAGCCAAACTTTGAATTACGTCCCGAAAAGATCAACCTTAGGCCTTAAGGTGCTTTTCTAAAATGGCGCCAATATTAGGTTTGAAATAATTAGGCCCCTTCATCACCTTTCCATCCTCTCTATAGATCGGTTTACCGTCCGCACCTAGTTTACTCATGTTGCTGGCTTGAATCTCTTCAAAGATCTCTTCAATGATATGTTGCATGCCGTGACTTAGAATGGTGCCACACAGAATGTACATCATATCCCCAAGGGCATCAGCGACTTCCACCGCATCGCCGGCCAATGCCGCTTCCAAATATTCTTCGTTTTCCTCTGCCATTAACCTATGGCGCAGTGCTATCGTAGCTTCCCCTACACGAGCTTCGGGTTGATATTTATTGGTAATTCCAAACGTATCATGGAATTTTTCGACATGGTCCAATTGTTTCTTCATGAGTGCCTTAAAATGATTGAATGAGATGTAAATTTACAATATGGAAAACATTACGACAGGACACTGGATTTTTGCGGGAATATTTGCCGTAGCCTTCCTCTCCTACTTAACATACAGCTATAGAAAAGACCTAAAACTTCACAAAGTACATTACAGCGGAGGTGGGATTCAGGTCTTGTTGTTGATTGTCATTACCCTGTTCGTACTCTTCGTCTTCAAGCGAATCATGTAGGCCCCATTCTGTCGTATATTTGTAGGGACTAATGTCAACCCTATCACATGACAGAGAAACATACCAAAGAAATAAGCTACCAGGAGTACAAAACAGAAGTACTTGAAGATTACCGTATTGCAACCATGTCAAGAGAATGTTCCTTGATGGGACGTCGTGAGGTACTCACTGGTAAGGCGAAGTTCGGCATTTTTGGTGCCGGAAAAGAATTGGCCCAAATTGCATGGGCAAAAGCATTCCAAAAAGGTGATTTCCGTTCCGGGTATTACCGCGATCAAACCTTCATGATGGCATTGGGAGAAATGGACGCTACGTCTTTCTTCACTTCGCTATATGCAGTAACCGACACCAAGGTTGAGCCTATGGCCGGTGGTAGACAAATGAATGGTCATTTTGCCACACGTTCATTAGATGAAAATGGCCAATGGGTCGATCTTACTAAGCAATACAATAGCTCTTCCGATATCAGTCCTACAGCGGGGCAAATGCCTAGACTGCTAGGTTTGGCGCAGGCATCGAAAGTGTATAAAGAAGTTTCTTTCGAAGGATCTGAAAAGTTCTCCAATAACGGAAACGAAGTAGCTTGGGGGACCATAGGAAATGCCTCTACCTCTGAGGGTTTATTTTTTGAAACCATCAATGCCGCTGGGGTGTTGCAAGTGCCCATGGTCATTTCTGTTTGGGATGATGAATACGGTATTTCTGTAGGAGCTGAATATCAGACCACTAAAGAAGATATCAGTGCTATTCTTAAAGGATTTCAGCGTGACGAACAAGGGAAAGGATACGACATATTTGTCGTAGAGGCCTGGGATTATCCAGAGCTTATAAAGACCTTCTTGCGCGCATCGAAAGTGGCTAGAGAAGAACATGTACCTGTGATGATTCACGTCAAGGGCATGACGCAACCGCAAGGCCACAGTACTTCTGGATCGCATGAGCGCTACAAGTCTCCTGAGCGTTTGCAATGGGAAAAAGACCACGATTGCATCCTAAAATTTGGACAATGGATCGTGGATCGCGGCATTGCGACTCAGGAAGAATTAGACGCAGTAACCCAAGATGCAAAGAAAGCTTCCCGAGAGGGAAAGAAGGAAGCTTGGACCATTTTCCAAAGCTTGCCTAAACAACTTCGAAGCGAGGCCCTGACTCTTTTGAAAGGCATTCAGCAAAAAGGTGAAAAAGGTATTTTCACTACAAACATCATTCAAGAATTAGAGGCTCAGCAAGATCTTGACGTTGCGATGTCTATCCGTGCCGTGCGTAAGGCCGTTCGTATGGTGAACGGCGATGCTGCTATCGATACTGCCCCACTTAAGGCGTGGCTATCGGCTGCAACAGCGGAACAAGAACGTAGATATAGTTCACACCTTTACAATCCAAACGATGAGGAAAAGCTCCTCGAATATATCGCAGCGGATGTCGAAAACGCAGAGCAGGTAGATGCCCGTATTGTGATTAGAGATAATTTTGATGCTCTATTCGCGAAACATCCTCAGGCCATGGTCTTTGGTGAAGATTCTGGAAAGATTGGAGATGTAAACCAGGGGTTAGAAGGTATGCAAGCGAAATACGGAGAGACCCGTGTTTCTGATGCCGGTATTCGTGAAGCCACTATTATGGGTCAAGGTATAGGATTGGCCATGAGAGGTCTACGACCCATTGCAGAGATTCAGTACCTGGATTATTTGTTGTATGCGCTACAGATCATGTCTGATGATTTAGCTACAGTGCACTACAGAACTGTTGGTGGCCAAATGGCTCCAACTATAGTTAGAACGCGCGGTCACAGACTCGAAGGTATTTGGCATTCGGGCTCTCCGATGGGTACGATCATCAACTCTATTAAGGGAATGTATGTATTAGTACCTCGTAACATGGTACAAGCTGCTGGGTTCTATAACAAATTGATGGAGCTTGAAACTCCTGCCCTTGTCGTAGAATGTTTGAATGGCTACCGAAGAAAAGAATCGTTGCCGAGGAATCTAGGGAATTACACCACACCTATTGGTGCAGTAGAAGTATTGCAGGAAGGTACTGATTTGACCTTGTTGACCTATGGTAGTAATTGTGTTCTTGCACAAGCAGCCTGCGATGAATTAGCTACTTTAGGCATAAGCGTCGAACTTATTGATGCACAGTCCCTTATTCCTTTTGATTTGGAGCACGAAGTAGCTGCAAGTGTTTGTAAAACCAATGCCTTTGTTGTTCTTGATGAGGACGTTCGCGGAGGTGCCAGTGCCTTCCTAATGCAACAAGTATTAGAAGATCAAGGAGCCTACGAATATCTAGATGCAGCGCCTATGACCATTACCTCAAAAGATCACCGACCTGCCTTCGCATCGGATGGAGATTATTTCTCGAAACCAAGTGTGGACGATATGGTAGAGCGCATCTATGGGTTAATGCACGAACGAAATCCACAGCAATACCCTGCCCTCTAAATGTCCATTCACACCCAAAGGTTGTTTCCGAATACCGTTGCTGGGGTTCTAGAAGCCTTAGAAATCACCTTTGGGAAAGGAATATATGCAGACAAGGTAGTCGAGCGTATTCTCCGCCAGAATAAAAAGTGGGGATCTCGCGACCGTAGCTTTGTAGCGGAACACACCTATGAAATGGTACGTTGGTGGGGGCTATTGTGGGCTATACTCGATCAAGAGCCCAGTACGAAAAGAAAAGATCTTCAGAAGCTTTTCGGAGTCTATTGGTTATGGCGAGGTGGCATTCTCCCTGATTGGCCTAAGTTCGACGCCATTCGCAATCTAGACGTAGGTCAGCGCCTAGAAGCTATTGATAATGTGGCCACGAAGGAAAGTTATGCGCCATGGTTTTCAGCGTTGGCAGAAGAGCAATTGGGCCCTGAGAAATGGTCCCGAATTGCAGCAGCGATGAACATCCCTAATACGGTGAACCTGCGTATAAACACCCTAAAAGCAAGTGTGGAACAGGTTACTCAATCTCTTGAGGATCACGGGATTGCCTTGTACGAACACCCTACTTTTAATGGCGCCTACTACATTGAAGGACGTCCGCGACTGAATCACATTCCGTCCTTTCAAGAAGGATGGTTTGAAGTGCAAGACGCTGGATCGCAAAGCATTGCTCCTTATTTACAACCGCAGCCTGGTTCGACCGTTATTGATGCTTGTGCTGGAGCCGGAGGAAAAACATTGCACCTAGGAATGCTGATGAACAACCAAGGTCGATTAATAGCCATGGATGTAGAAGGTAGAAAGCTTGGGGAACTGCTCAAGCGTACACAACGAAGCGGTTTGGACATCGTGGAGACCAGGGCATGGGAAGAGCCGGGAGTATTAGAAAGCTTGAAAGACACTGCAGATTATCTGTTGTTGGATGTTCCGTGTTCTGGGACAGGCGTGATCAAGCGTGAACCGGACACTAAATGGAAGTTGGAACCGGAACACTTGGAACGTTTAGAAGGTGTACAGCAAGAAATCATGAACTCCTACTCCACTATGGTTAAGCCACAGGGTACCATGGTTTATGCCACTTGTAGTATTTTACCGCAGGAAAACGAACGCCAAGTACAGCGCTTTTTAGCATCGCACCCTGCATTTGAATTGGTTGAAGATCAAAGCGTAGAGCCTTCCACCTATAATGATGGATTTTACATGGCCCGATTGAAACGAAACGCATGAAAACCACAGAGCAAAGTTCGAATTACAACAACCTAGAAAGCATGGCTGTTGGTGAGGTATTGCGAGGCATCAATGCCGAGGACGCAACCATAAGCCAGGCCATTGCTGCAAGAATTCCTGCTATTGAAGCGTTCGTATCGGCCTTAGTGGAACGAATGAAACGTGGAGGAAGGTTGTTTTATATCGGCGCTGGAACCTCGGGCCGCTTGGGAATTTTGGATGCGAGTGAATGTCCGCCTACTTATGGAGTGCCGCATGATTTGGTCATTGGCTTAATCGCGGGCGGCGACAGCGCCATTCGCAAAGCAGTGGAGCATGCAGAAGATGATTTCCATGGGGCCTGGCGCGACCTGAGCAATTATTCGCCTACTCCCGAGGACACCCTGGTCGGCATCGCTGCGAGCGGATCCACGCCTTACGTGGTAGGCGGATTGAAAGCAGCTCGTAAGGCTGGCATGCTTACGGCCTGTATTACGTGTAATGAAGGTTCAGCTTGTTCTGATGCCGCGGAGCACCCTATCGAAGTAGTCGTAGGACCAGAGTTTGTTACCGGTTCCACTAGAATGAAAGCGGGAACAGCTCAGAAATTGGTCTTGAATATGATTTCGACTACTGCTATGATTCAGTTAGGCCGTGTACAAGGCAATAAAATGGTCGACATGCAGCTCAGTAACGCCAAGCTTGTAGAACGCGGTACTCGTATGATTGTGGAGGCGTTGAGTGTTGATGAGGCGACCGCAAAAGAACTCCTATTAACCCACGGCAGTGTGCGCGCTGCTGTTGAACATTGGAACCATGGCAAGAAGTAATCAGGACAAAATCATTGCAGGGTTGTTTAGACTGGCTTGGTCCTTCCCTTTCATATTCATTGGACCAGCGCTGTTTATTGGTAAAGGAACGGGAGGTCACTGGTCTTGGACGGCCGTTTCTTTAGTGATTATGGCTACCGGAGTATTCCTCGCTGTGGCAGGCCTACGTTTAGTTCTTAAAGGGTTCTTTAACGACTAATTCCTCAACTCATCTGTTGAGAATTAAATGGTTTTGATCACACGTAATCGTTGGAATTCATTACCTCGTCTGAGATATAGGATGTACATTCCTGGAGGCACATGATCTCCCGGGCTCCAAAGGGTCTGATAGCGTTTACCTACCAAGGTGCCCTCTGCGACTTTTCGATCCATCAGATCGTACAATTCAAGCTCAATATCCAAGGCTTCACCATCCGGCAGGAATAATTCTACGTAATCCGCAAAGGGATTAGGATATACCAAAGTGCTAGGGACTTCCCCTCCTACTACAACATCTAGGTTGCGCTTTGCCAACCCAAGATTTGGAATACCATATCCTATGCGGATATTGTGGCTGTAATAGTGTGAGGCACTGGTTTCGAGCGCTTTGATTATCTGTTGGGCCGTCGCATTAGGTTGAGTTTGCCAAAGACAGGCCGCTGCTCCTGCCATGATGGGCGAACTGAAACTGGTGCCATTTGCCCAAGCTAATTGTCCGTCGGGACGAAACACATAGGCACCTTCTCCCCGAGCGCAAACATTTGGTTTAACGCGTCCGTCGACCGTATATCCTCGAGAACTAAAGGCGCTGGCCATGCCGTATTGATTCACACTTCCTACGGTGAGCACGCTATCAGCATCTGCAGGGAAAGTGATTTTATCCCAAGCACTACCTCCAGCGTTTCCAGCACTGGTTACTACAAGCATTCCTGTACGAGCCGCAGCCAAGGCACCCAATGAGATAATACTGGTACGTCCGTCGAGGTCATTCACGGTGTAATCGTCCGCAGGATCGTCAAAGGTGCTGTAGCCTAGGGAACTGTTGATGATATCTGCACCAATGGAATCGGCAAATTCAGCGCCAGCGATCCAGTTGAACATTTCCTCTGGTGTTTCGCTCAGCTCCTTTTCGGTTTTGATCAAGGCATAAGCGGCTTCTGGCGCAGTTCCTACATAGAAATCAGGTTGGAAAGTGGCCATAGTGGAAAGCACACTGAATCCATGAGAGGATCCTTGATAGACATCTGTACCTCCCTCTACGAAGTTTCTCGTGGTAAGGATGTTAAGGTTGTCGTTGATATTAACAGAATTGGCCCCAACAAAGCCCGCATCTAAAACAGCAATCAGCATGCCCTCACCTCGAATTATATCGAGTTCATATCCAAGATTCCGCTGTATAGCTTCTAGATTAATTTGATCATTTTGAGACTCCGCATACCCATAAAATCCATGCGTGGCTGTACCGCCAGTGATGGGTTGAACCTTCGCAACAAAGGGAAGGCTCTGGATTTGAGCAAGTTCTGAAGGTGTTGCTTCTACATATATGCCGTTCAACCATTTGGAGGTGTGGCCGGCGTAAGACACGAGGTTTGCGACGGTTTCTCTTCTGAGGTTTGATACGGGGATGTCCGAGGGGCCTAAGGCAATTCCCTGTCTTTCACGACGTGCGATGGCCCTTTCGGAAAGGAACGTGGTAGGTTGCTGTAGTTTCCAAAGGTTTTCTTTCGCGGTGAAGGAAATCATATAGGCCTGCTGGTCTTGACCTTGAAGGGACAAGGTGCAGAGTAGGAATGCGAAAAGGCCCAATTTCTTCATCCTATTCAGCAATTATTCCTGATCCTATGAGTTCTTCTCCATCGTACCAAGCAGCGAATTGGCCCGGTGTAATGGCTTTTTCTGGTGTTTCGAACTCCATGTACAAACCCTCCTCAACCTTGTGTAAGGTTACGGGCACCAAAGGTTGACGGTATCGAATACGTGCAGAATACTGCGCCGTTTCGCCAGGCTGCATGCTACGATCTGGTCTGACCCAATGCTCTTCAGCAGCCGTGATGAACAATGCTTTGCGGTAGAGACCGGGGTGATCGTCGCCTTGTCCTACGTAGATGGCATTGTACTGTGTGTTTACTCCAAGTACAAATAATGGAAGTGGACTGCCACCAATATTCAAGCCTTTGCGCTGCCCTACGGTGTAATAATGAGCACCGCGGTGCCTTCCTCTTTTTTCCGCATGCTTGGGATGGAAATCGAAAGGCTTGGCTTGTTCTTCCAAGGTATGTCGTGGTTCTTGTAGGAACGCTGCCTCTCTCGGTACTTCCCAAACATTCCCATCTTTAGGTTCCAGCTTCTGTTGAAGGAAATCTGGCAAGCGTACTTTGCCGATAAAGCATAGGCCTTGGGAATCTTTCTTTTCTGCAGTGGCTAAGCCTGCCTCGCGAGCAATATCGCGTACTTCGGACTTTAGGAGTTCGCCTATGGGAAAGAGTGCTTTGGATAATTGGTCCTGAGAAAGCTGACAGAGAAAATAACTCTGGTCCTTATTAGGGTCCTTCCCTCCTAGTAATTGATATACGGTTTGGCCATCGACTTCCACAGAAGATTTACGCGCATAATGTCCCGTAGCTACATAATCTGCACCCAATGACAGTGCCGTCTTCAGGAACAAGTCGAATTTGATTTCCCGATTACAAAGAACATCCGGATTAGGGGTGCGGCCTCGTTCGTATTCACCGAACATATAATCCACGATGCGCTCTTGATACGGGGCGCTCATGTCTATGACTTGGAATGGTATGCCCAATTTATCCGCCACCAACATGGCATCATTGGAATCCTCGACCCAAGGACATTCGTCGTGAATGGTCACACTCTCGTCCA
>Ga0255781_10003498_pt1 | contig 12234 bp, 14 predicted proteins | sample 101ome_21_FD_179979 | JGI IMG/M metagenome (GOLD analysis project Ga0255781, IMG submission 179979) | Coastal salt marsh microbial communities from the Groves Creek Marsh, Skidaway Island, Georgia - 101413BT metaG (version 2) | ecosystem: Environmental > Aquatic > Marine > Intertidal zone >...
CGCACCTCTTGAGACCAGACAGGCAACTGTAAAATTCTATAATGCTGAGCGTGGCTTTGGCTTTGCATCACCAAGCGATGGTGGGGAAGACATCTACGTTCCGGCTCGTGTTGTAGAACGTGCGGGGATGGGAGAATTACAGCCAGAGCAGTCAGTGGAAATTGATGTGCGACCTGGGCCTCGTGGTCCAATGGCTGCACGCATTCGCCACAATTAGTATTGGAGCCTGTTTGTTCAGGTTTTAAGTATCTGTATTAAGAGGCCTCGCTGAAAAAGCGGGGCCTTTTTTCTATTCAAAGTTTAGATGATGCCCAATTCTCAGATGGTTGAGCCGGCATAGGCTCAAAACCCGCGGCACGAGCACCTAATATTGCACACAATTCATCTTTATCTGATGTATCGCCACTTATTCCAACAGCGCCAACAACAAAATCGTCTTGTCGCTTAAGTAATACACCACCTGGTACTGCTATGAAGCGTCCTCCAGATGCAGCTGCTAGAGCGGATTGGAAAGACGGGCGGTCTGCAAGACGATCACGTAGTACACGCGATGGCACACCCATGCCTAAAGCGCCCCATGCTTTACCTATTGCGATTTCGGGTCGAAGAATTCCAGATCCGTCCTCTCGCTTGAGAGAAACCAGGCAACCTCCAGCGTCCAATACGGCTACCGTCAGCGGCATAAAATTATGCCGCCGACCTTCTATGAGTGCTTCAGAGATTATGTTGTCTGCTTGTTCAAGTGTAACGTTTGTCATAGTTCAAGTCTTTGTCGCCCAACGGCTGGCAGCATCGTTATCAGTTTGTCTGGCAGCCACCCAACGCTCACCAGTTTCAGTTTCCTCGCGTTTCCAAAAGGGCGCTTGTGTTTTGAGATAATCCATTAAGAATTCGCATGCTTCAAACGCAGCCTTTCGATGGCTGGATAAAGTTACAACGAGCACAATAGGGTCTCCAGGGATGAAGCGGCCGTAACGGTGAATTATTAGACAATCAATGAGTTGCCAACGTTTGCGGGCTTCCAGCTCGATTTCCAAAAGCTGGTTTTCAGTCATCCCAGGATAGTGTTCTAGTGTCATAGCGATTACTGGCTCGGCACCTTCATCAGGATTATCTTCTCGAGCTATTCCTATAAAGCTGGCAACCGCTCCTACATCTTTTCGTTCAGCTGTCATCCTGGAGATTTCTAATCCAACGTCGAACGGCGGCTCCTGCAAACAAACCGTCATGGCTTTATCCTCCTGTGACAGGCGGAAAGAACGCCACCTCAACAGCCTTAACAATGCTGTCATTAGGTTCAGCAAATTGTTGGTCGATAGCTATGCGGATAGTGCTTCTATTAGCAAATGCTTCTGCGTGTCCTTCAGACAAGCCAATAAGCCAATCGATTAGTTGCTCCGCTGTTTTTACGTTTAGAGGAGGCGTATTTATCTCCTCTGCATATCCAATCTTCTGGCGAACCCATGCAAAATAGAGAATTTTCATTTTTCTAATTTCTCCAAGGCTGCTCTTTTATGCGACTTTGAATAAACCTTGCTACCGTGACAGGGTCAGATAGAGGAAGTGATAGAGGAGCACTAGCAGTTAATTTGGGGTCGTCACTTGCCACAGCGATGATCTTATCATCTTCCTGCCAGAGGGGCTTTCCACCATGAGCTTCCCTCCAAACTTCGATCTTTTCGATCACACCACCCTTATATCCCTCTACTAAGACAATATCTGTGGGTCCTAGTAAAGCGAGCGAGTCCTCGAGTGTTAGTTCTGGCTCATTTCTCAGTTCAGTCATAAGTGCCCAGCGATTTGGCGAGGAAACTAAAACCTGTCTCGCCCCAGCGGAGCGATGTCTGAAACTATCTTTGCCTTCGCGATCAATATCAAACCGCTGATGAGCATGCTTAATGGTGGCAACGTCAAACCCATCAACAACTAGAGCCCTAACAACACCTTCTATTAAGGTGGTTTTGCCAACGCCACTCCATCCGATGATGCCGAGCACATACATTCTAAGACTATCTTCTCTTATTTGAGAGTGGAAAGAGCAGTGCGAAGATAAGATAGCCCTGTCCATACAGACAGAAATGCAGCAATCCAAAGTAAGGCGCATCCAACCAAAGGCACCCACTCACCTAGAAGGGCCCCAGTTAAAAGGATAGCTAACGCTGTCATTTGGACAAATGTTTTAGATTTGGCGGCATATGAAGATGTGAGGCGTGGTACATCTTTGCCGGCCATCCCTTCCCGCAGGCCAGAAATGAAGATTTCACGACCTAGTATGGCTACTGCCGGAATTAAATTCCAATCCGGTAATGAACCTAGCCACAGGAGCACGATCAAGGTGATGCAAACCTGAATTTTATCTGCAATTGGGTCCAAAATGGCCCCAAGAACGCTTTCTTGTTCAAGCTTACGAGCAAGGAAACCATCAAACCAGTCGGTTACAGAAGCTGCTATAAAAACTGCTGCGGCGCTGTAGCTACCAGCTTGGCCGTCCACTGCTGCTAGAAGCACAATGACTGGCGCAGCTAAAATTCGTGTTACTGTAAGGATATTTGGTAACGTCGTCATAGAACCTCAAAAACTGCTATTTCAGCACCGCGTGGCCGCCGCGCTGCTGTTGCAACGGCAACCACATTATTTAACCAAAGATAATTCTCTGCTCCAGTTTCAAAAGTTGGTGTGGTGCGAAATCTATAACGGCTTGGGTCTACATCTTCTCCACGATCAAGCATGGCTCCCACTTCACTATCTGCAACCCTAACTCCACGATTATGAACGAATATCAGCCCACCATCACCTGTTTGCAGCATGTAACGTGATTCGAGGCTCACAACTCCATCCGGTCGAATAAGTTGCCAGTCTGACCCCCCCGAAAGCACCTTTCCAGACATATTTGGTCCGTCAAACCAACCACCTGTGATTTGTATCACTCGTCTAATGCCATGGGGTGTCTCACCAATCATCCTTGGTTTTTCTGCTTCAAGGCTGCATTCATAAAGCAAGCGGAAATTTGGTTTTGGCAGATTAATCATTCAGATTTCGCTTTTTCAGCCTCCAGCTATTTTTGGGATAAGACAAACTTCACTGTCTGGATTAATGGGCTCTAGATAAGTGTCCTGACAGATAACACCATCGATAGCCACGGCCATGCTTTCTTCCACCTGATTACCAAGGCCTGGATATCGACGATCAAGTTCGCGAATAAGGGCGCGAACGTTGGAGGCATCTATCTCAACTTCTGTAACCGTTCCCATAAAAGGCCTGCACATCTGACTTGCGACAGTGACACGAGCCATTTTGTCTTCCCCTTTCAAAAAATAAGGCGGCAAAGCCTTACAGCATTGCCGCCTTTTTACCACATTGAGAAGTTGATTCTAAAAAATCAACCTTCTGATGCATCCAAAGCCGCTCTTACGCGGGGTGGAGACATTGGTAGGCTCGACATTCTAACCCCAGTAGCATTTTCCATCGCATTTGCGACAGCTGCCATTGGAGGCACAATCGGTGGCTCGCCAACTCCCTTAACACCAAATGGGTGTCGAGGGTTTGGTACTTCAACCAAAATGGTTTCGATCATTGGTAGGTCTGACGCCACAGGGATGCGGTAATCGAGGAAACCGGCATTATCGAGACGCCCATCCTTCGTGTAGACGTATTCCTCATTAAGCGCCCAACCGATACCTTGAACAGCACCACCCTGAAGTTGCCCTTCCACGTATGATGGATGTATTGCCTTACCAACATCTTGAATCGCAGTATAGCGAAGGACGGTGGTATGACCTGTTTCCTCATCGACTTCTAGGTCACAAATGTGAGTGGCATAGCCTGGTCCAGCGCCTTGAGCATTTATAGACGCTTTCCCTGTAATTGGGCCGCCTGTTCGAGCAGATTTTCCTGCTATATCGGCAATGGTCAGGGGGTCAAATTTACCAGCATTTTCGCCAGCTGGGTACGCTTTCCCATCTTTCCACTCGACTGCTTCTGCAGGAATTTCCCACAATAGAGCCGCCCGTTTGCACAATTCATCTCGAACCATCTCAGCGGATTGAGTAACCGCCATACCGGTTGCAAACGTTACGCGACTTCCACCAGTTAAAAATGAGAAACCAACGGAGGTAGTGTCACCGACAACTGTCCGGACATCTTTTACATCCATTCCGAGTACCTCGGCCGCCATCATGCCCATTGAGGCACGACTTCCACCGATGTCTGGGTTTCCTGATACAACGGTGATTGTTCCATCTTCGTTGACGTATGTTGCCCCTGAGCTTTCACCTCCGATGTTGAACCAGAAACCAGATGCCATACCTCGGCCTCTGCGTTTACCTGGCGCAGCATCACCTAGCGGCGAATTCCAGTGCGAAGATGATTTTGCAGCTTCGAGAGTTTCCACGAAACCAATATCTTTTAGAGTTGGGCCATAAACAGCCTTTGTTCCGTCTTTTGCAGCGTTGATAAGGCGGAGCTCCAAAGGATCCATATCGAGATGTTTGGCAAGCTCATCTACTGCGCTCTCTGTTGCAAAAGTAGAAACTGGTGCCCCAGGAGCCCTGTAAGCAGCTACTTTGGGACGATTTGATACTACGTCGTAACCCCAGATGGTGACATCGGACAGGTCATACATTGCAAACGGAGTCATCAGGGCAGGTCCAATTGGAGACCCTGGGAAGGCTCCAGCCTGAAGCATGACTTCGCATTCAGCTGCAACAATCCGACCATTCTTGGTTGCACCAATCTTGACATTAATTGCGCCACCAGAAGTTGGTCCCGATCCTCGGAAAACTTCTTCACGTGACATAGTCATTTTAACTGGTTTGCCGCTTTTTCGTGAAAGAGCTAAAGCGAGTGGCTCCAAATAAACAAGCGTTTTTCCGCCGAACCCACCACCGATTTCAAGAGGGAATACCCGGATATCAGCGATATCCATTCCCAGTAGTTTGGCACAATAGGCCCTAACCATAAACTGGCCTTGGCTTGAGCACCAAATCTGCGCTTGGCCATCTGCACCATATGAGACAACACAGGCATGTGGCTCAATATACGCTTGGTGCACAGGGGCAGTTTTATACTTCCGCTCAACGATTACATCGGCTTTAGAGAAGGCCGATGCAGAGTCACCTAACTTAAACTCCATTCGCTTGGCGATATTGGATGCTTTCGTTGGTTTAGGATCAACCCCTTGAGTGAACAGATCATCGTGGAGGATGGGTGCATCGGGTTTCATTGCCTCCTCTACGTCAATGACGTTTGGAAGGACTTCATACTCCACATCTATAAGGCGAAGAGCCTCTTCAGCAATTGATGGAGAAGTAGCAGCAACTGCCGCTACTGCGTGTCCGTCATAAAGCACCTTATCTCTGGCAATGGTGTTAAGCGACATGTCGCGAAAGTTAGCAGGTCCTTCGCCAACAAAAGCTTCTTCGCTTGGGATATTAGGAAGATCATTTGCTGTTATTACAGCTCTAACACCCTTAAGAGCCTCGGCTTTTGAGGTGTCAATGGATTTTATCCGGGCATGAGCATGCGGGCTACGCAACACTTTACCATGGATCATACCTGCGACGCGGAAATCTGCACCAAACGCCGCTCGTCCAATGACTTTCTCTACACCATCTGGCCGGATTGGCCTGGTGCCAACAACCTTAAGCTCAACATCCTTGCCGAGATAATTCATTTAGTTACTCTCCGCGCATTTCTGCGGCGGCGTCCATGACCGCCTCGATGATCTTGTCGTATCCAGTACAACGGCAAAGATTTCCAGCCAGCCAATAGCGGGCCTCTTCTTCTGTTGGGTTTGGATTCTTATCGAGCAGGGCTTTGGAAGCCACAAGAACCCCGGGAGTGCAGAACCCACATTGAAGAGCTGCGTGCTCGAGGAATTTTTGCTGAAGCGGATGAAGCTTGTCGCCATCCGCCATTCCCTCAATTGTCATAATATCGGTTCCTTCAGCTTCGGCACCGAACATGAGGCAAGAGCAAACAAGCCTGCCGTCAACCAGGATTGAGCAAGCGCCGCAGTCCCCGGATCCACAGCCTTCCTTTGACCCAGTTAGCCCCATTTCATCGCGCAGTACATCCAGCATGGTCTGCTGGCCATCGCAGAGAAATTCTGTTTCTTCGCCATTAATTGTCGCTGTGACATGTGTTTTAGCCATAGTTTAACGCTCTCCTGCGCGCTTGAATGCGATAGTGGCTGCGCGGCGCGCTAGCACACCTGCAACTTTAGTGCGGTATTCGACGGTACCACGTTTGTCGTCGATTGGGTTGCAAACGGACTGGGCCGCTGCATCGAGCTTTGCGAGTGTAGCATCATCAAGACTGGTGCCAACGATGCAGCTAGCATCCACCTCAACGATCGTTGGTGCGACCGCTCCGAGCCAAACCGTTGCTGATTTAATAGGTCCGCTTGAACCATCACGAGTAATGTTAACGCCAGCTCCAACGACAGCGATGTCCATTTCTGTGCGCGGAATGAACCGAAGATACGCGTCAGATGAATTGGCAGTTGGCTTTTTCAGCTTAAAGCACTTGATGAATTCGCCCTTGCCTAAGTTCGTACGACCTGGGCCAGCAGGCACTTCCGACACTTTCATTTCGCGTTCGCCATTTGGGCCAACCACAACTGCTATAGCACCTGCTGCGGCTAAGCATGGAATGCTATCCGCGGCAGGAGAGGCATTGCATAAATTGCCTGCCAGACTTGCGCGACCTTGTACTTGAGTGGAACCTATCAGCTCAGCTCCCTCGACGATGCCTGGATAGGCGGCAACGAGGCCAGCATGTTCACCCAATTGAGCGCCTGCAGTGGCTGCGCCAATCACGAAGCCATCCGACGTTTCCTCGACACCAACAAGGCCGGGTATCTTTTTTAGGTCAACGACTGCTGCTGGCCGGTTGCGTCCAGATTTTAATTGGACAATTAAATCCGTTCCACCAGAAAGTGGTTTTGCGCCGTCGGCGCCTAGCATACGAACTGCCTCATCAACTGATTGAGGAGCCGCGAAAGTGGGTGCGTACATAGATGTCCCTCGGTAAGATCTTATTACAAATTGAACATTACTCTAAAAGTAGCTCGGTTCTGCGCGATCTCCAAGCCCATCTATGATGTATTTTATATTAAATTTACTACTTAATTTAGTGTTTCTAGATCGATCTCAGAAATTTCATGCCCAAGAGCATCCAGAAAAATAAGAAGATCACTCTTCGCGATGGTTGTAGTCATAGTGTTATTTAGAGGGTGAAAATTCAGGGGATCAGATGCAAGTAGCTTTTTGTCAAAGTAAACCGAAATAGACCCTGCGGGCGCATTGATGAGTGCAAAGGGCGTCACAGCACCAGGCAAGACCCCAAGCTAGTCCATGCGGAGATTTGAATTGGCAAATGAGAGGTTTCCGGCCCCGACAGCTTTGCTAAATGCCTTCAGATGAACTGGCGCATCTTCCTCGGCCACTAAAAGCCAGAATTCACCTTTTTTATTTTTTAGGAAAAGATTTTTCGCATGCCCACCTGGTAGAGTGCCGCGCATTGCTCGCGAATCCTCTACCGTATGCAAAGGGGGATGAGACACTGTAGCGTGCTTTATTCGAAGTGAATCTAGCTTTTCAAAAAGGTCTTTTGGAGTCGCAGTCATTGTCATTTTAAATGGCCCGAGGCACGCCTCATTGGATAGCAAACGCTATAAATAAACATTTCTGCTCTTTTGAAACACAGCAAACTTTAGGGAAACCTTGTCTCCTAATAACTCGCTTAATCAAGCAAATTGCCAAAAAGATCCAGAGTGTCCATAAGCCAGGCGGGTTTTAAAAATGAAAAGGCTCCATTTTTTAAATATCCCCAATACCCACTTATTAAAGATATGATCAATCACAGCGGAGCAGTAGCACTAACCAGCCAGCCAGCTTCATCATCAGACAGATATTCGGCTAATTCGTTGCGAACACGGGCATGATACAAGTCTATCGCTTCAAGCTCGGTTTGTGAGAGCAAACTGATATCTATAAGATTGCGATCATATGGGGCAAGAGTGAGGGTTTCGAATCCATAACTCTCGCGCTCACTTCCTGGAATATCTATTTCAGTTACCAGCAGCAGATTTTCGATCCGGATACCAAAACTACCAGCACGATAATAACCTGGCTCGTTAGAGAGAATCATTCCAGGCGTCAAAGCAACGGTGCTCGCTGCTTTTGAAACCCTATGAGGCCCCTCGTGAACGGAGAGGTAGCTGCCCACACCGTGCCCCGTCCCATGGTCAAAGTCTAAGCCTGCTTCCCATAATGGTGCCCGAGCCAACGTATCGAGTTGCGTCCCTGTTGTGCCCTTAGGGAATCGAGCGGCTGATAGCGCAAGGTGACCTTTTAAAACAAGCGTGTAAGTCCTCCGCATATCTTCACTTGGCAGGCCAATTGCTACAGTCCTAGTAATGTCTGTAGTGCCGTCAAGAAACTGAGCGCCAGAATCACATAGATACAAAGAATTTCGTTGTAACTTAAACTCTTTGGCTTCGGACGCTCGGTAGTGGATGATTGCACCGTTTGCTCCCGCCCCCGAGATTGTTGGGAAGGATAGGTCCTTGAACAAATCAAGGCTTCGCCGGAAACTTTCTAGACGGTCGGAGGCTTCGATTTCAGTAACTTCCCCGGATTGTCCTTCAGTTGAAAGCCAATGCAAGAAACGAACCACAGCCTTTGCATCTCTCTTGTGGGCGGCACGAGCGCCTGAGATTTCGACCTTATTTTTAATAGCTTTCGGAAGAGCAACTGGATCTTTTCCGATAATCACATTAGCTCCGTTTGATCTAAGAATTGCTAAAGCAGCAGCAGGAGCAGATTCAGAGACTAAAATGCTTTTGTCGTTATATTCTTTCAGTGAGTCAGCAAAAGAGTTGATGTGTTCAATCTGTACGTTTTTTCCAACCCAATTTCTGGTTTGTTCAACCAGTTTATCCGGGTTTACGAACCATTGAATGCTTGCATCCGAACCTAGCACAGCGAATGAAAGAGGTAGTGGAGTGTGTTCTACGTCCGACCCTCTAACGTTCAGAATCCAAGCGATACTATCAGGTTGAGTTAAAAGAGCAGCCGTCGCTTCACTCTCAGCTATTTCATTTGCAACTTCCTCTTGCTTTTTCACAGCATCGACACCTGAAAACTCAAGTGGATGAGGGAGTATAGGAGTAGCTGGTGGAGGTGGTCGGTCAAGCCAGATTTTGTCTACAAGGTTCTGTTCCGCTGCGGCAACAGAGCCCCCTGCCTTTGCTGCCGCTGCAGCAAAACGTTTCACTTCAGCTTCTGTAAGAAGCCATGGGTCGTAAGCCAAAATTTCTCCAGGAGCTAGGTTTTTTGAAACCCAATCATCAGCCGGATTTGTTACCAGATGGCAGGGCTGGAAAACGTTAAGGTCGATTTCCTCTTTAAGTTGAATAGAGTATCTTCCATCTGAGAAGACAGCAGCCTTGTCTTTCAAAATAATTGAGATGCCGGCTGACCCCGTAAAACCAGTGAGCCATGCTAATCTCGCCGCAGATGCAGGTACATATTCACCCTGAAATTCATCTGCTCGTGGCTGTATCCAGCCATCAAATCCTGCCTCTCGTAAAGCCTGTCGTAGGCGTGAGACATGCGCCAATGTCATAGGTGACCCTTTAGCTTTGCAACGGTTGCAAAATTGTAATGCTGCATTGCAACAAAAACATGCCTCATTTTCAAAAAAGCTCCTATATGTCCGTTCAATGTCAAAGTAACGCGACAGCAAATAAGGATGTTACACATGTCAACGATAAAACCAATCAGCTCCCTAGAAGTTACAATTTTAGAGTGCCGGAGACGCGATGCGCTTCAACTTACTCAGGCTTTGCTAGGGGTCTGGAATTCTATTACAGCACCCCACAATGCTGAGTCGGATAAACTTGAGGCCGCTATCTTAGCTTGTCAAAAGAGAGATCGTGATTGCGTTAAAAACGCTTTGGCAGATGTTGTGGGTGAGCCAAGTGGCCCAACGACTACTGCGCGCGCCTAACGGTTAAGGCGAGCCAATCACCTTTTCGTGTTCGCTTTTCCAAAGTAAGTCCGTGCGCTCTATGCGCCGTCATAACAAAGTTTTCTTGCCAGTAGAGAAATCCGGACAAAATAGCTCTCCCTCCAGGCTTCAAAGCGTTGGCCAGGTCCCCCGCCATCGACCTAAGTGGTCTCGCTAGTATATTGGCTAAGACTAAATCAAAGGGCTCGATGCTTTTGATTATCGGATTACTCCAGCCGTTAGCCTGAATAACCCTGCAAGACACATGATTTAACTTAGCTGCTGCTTTTGCAACTATTGCAGCGCGTTCATCAATGTCTGTCATAAGAAGCTGTGGCTTAGCCATCTTAGCTGCAGCTATACCTAGTACACCTGTGCCACAACCAAGATCGAGAACCTTTTTTGGCTGATGACGTTTAAGAGCAGCAGTTAACGCTTCAAGGCAAGCTTTTGTTGTTTCATGTTCACCGGATCCGAAGGCGGCTCCGGCCTCAATTTCTAGATCAATAACTCCTGGTCTAGCAGGTTCTGTTATGTGTCTTCCTCTTACACGAAAGCGCCCCACCTCGATTGGGGGTAGGTTCGCTAGAACCTCAGCCTGCCAGTCGATGTCGGGGACTTCTGAGATAAACACTTCCGGTGGGTGCTCGTTAAGACTTGCGGCTGCTACTGCTATGGTCTGTTCTATGTCGGACTGGTTTGGCAAAGAGGTAGCTATAGCTTCAATGGTACATGCTTCTGCTAGCCACAGATCTCCAGCCCAATTTGCTGGCTCCGGTAAACCGCGAGAAATCGTAATATTGTTACTCGCTTCAGATACGGAAATTGCTTCTGAAAAAGGCTCCAGCGCCGACTCGTAAACTTCCGCTGAAACTGCTGACGTGGAGATAGTTATTTTCCAGGTTGGACTCATATTTTTTCAACGAAGCTCGCAATTACTGTTTTGGTACCAGCTTGTTCAAAATTGATCTCAAGCCTGTCTGCGTTCATATCTTCGATCCGACCATAACCAAACTTCTGGTGAAAAATTCTTTCGCCAATGGCAAACAGCTGACTGACCGCTTCATGACCTTTAACTTCTGAGCTAACGCCTTCGATAATATCCGTACGTCTCCCGGATGCTTTTTGGCCCATCGTAAGGGTTCTCGCGGATACGTAGCCACCATGCGTATCCCCATAGCCTTCAAACGTATAACCTGAAGAACCATAAGGGAGCCCGCCAGAGTGATTGGCATGGTCTGAGCGAACGTGTTCTTTAGGCAGCTCATCGATAAACCTGGACGGTAACGAAGACACCCATTGATTATATACTCGTCTATTGGCGGCAGCAGAAATGATCGCGCATTTTTTTGCGCGCGTTAAACCTACGTACGCAAGGCGCCTCTCCTCTTCCAAGCCTGCCAGGCCGCTTTCGTCAATAGCCCGCTGGTTAGGAAACATGCCGTCCTCCCAGCCAGGAAGAAAGACAATGTCAAATTCTAGGCCTTTAGCAGCATGGAGGGTCATTATGCTTATTAAATCGTCTCCAGCGTCTGCATCAATTTCCATTACAAGGCTCACGTGTTCAAGAAACCCTTGGAGGTTTTCGAAATCACTGATGGCCCGGACTAATTCTTTGAGGTTTTCTAGTCTACCAGCGGCTTCTGGTGATTTATCGTTGCGCCACATGTCTACATAGCCGGACTCATCCAAGATGGTTTCGACTACTTCAAGATGTTCAACACCTTGCTCAATAAGGCGCCAACGATCAAAAGCTTGGATTAAATCAGACAATGTTTTGCGAGTTTTGGGTCTTAGACTTTCGGCAGCAGCTAGCTTCCTACACGCCTCAAACAGCGATATTCTTTCCTGACGCGCCAAGTTATGAGCAGCTTGGATGGTTGCAGCACCTAAGCCACGTTTGGGGGTGTTGATTATGCGCTCGAAAGCCAAATCATCGTCTGGCGATAGTGTTACTCTTAAGTAAGCAATAGCATCACGAATTTCTAAGCGCTCGTAAAATCTTGGACCGCCAATCACACGATATGGAAGGCCTAAGGTCACAAAACGCTCTTCGAATGCACGCGACTGGAAGCTTGCGCGGACTAGAATGGCTATTTCCGAGAGAGAAGTTTGCTTTCGCTGAAAGTTTTCGATCTCTTCTCCTACTATCCTTGCTTCTTCATCTCCATCCCAAACCAAATTTAGATGTACGGGCTCACCCATATCTGCTTCGGTCCA
>Ga0255781_10003499_pt1 | contig 12234 bp, 8 predicted proteins | sample 101ome_21_FD_179979 | JGI IMG/M metagenome (GOLD analysis project Ga0255781, IMG submission 179979) | Coastal salt marsh microbial communities from the Groves Creek Marsh, Skidaway Island, Georgia - 101413BT metaG (version 2) | ecosystem: Environmental > Aquatic > Marine > Intertidal zone > Salt...
CGAAGCCCTGCTGAATCTCGGTTTTGACCTAGGTGCTGGAGAATTTGCATTTCTGACCGGTCACTCCGGGGCCGGTAAAAGCACCTTACTCAAACTTGTCATGTGCATGGAGAAAGCCAGTGGTGGCCAGGTGATTGTTAATGGCAAAAATTTAAATCGCCTGTCGCGGCGCCAGTTACCTTATTTCAGGCGCGACATAGGCGTTGTCTTTCAGGATCACCAGCTCCTTTTTGACCGTAGTGTGTTTGACAATGTGGCACTGCCGCTGCTGGTGGCGGGCTATAGCAATGAAGATGCTGCCCGCAGGGTAAGGGCAGCACTCGACAAGGTCGGGTTGCTGAAAAAGGAAAACCAAAACCCCATTGCGCTTTCCGGAGGTGAACAACAGCGTGTCGGTATAGCAAGGGCCGTGGTCAACAAACCTGTTTTGCTGCTTGCAGACGAACCCACCGGCAACCTTGATCCAGAATTGTCAGCTGAGATCATGGACCTGTTCGAGCAGTTCAACCAGGTGGGCACCAGCGTGTTGATAGCGACCCATGACCTGGGTTTGATAGACAGAAATAAGCACAGGGTACTAACCCTTGAGCAGGGTCGTCTTGCCGACTCGGAGGATGCGGCATGAGTCGAAACGCCTCTTCCAATTCGGTTGTCGGCCGCAAGAAAGCAAATAAGATAAGCTGGTTCCAACAGAACCAGGAAACCGCCGTGGACAGTCTGTCAAGACTGATGGTTGAGCCAGGCTCCAGTTTCCTGACATGGTCGGTAATTGGCATCGCGCTTGCCCTGCCGGTCTGCCTGCTTCTTTTTCTTCAGAATCTCCAGCAACTGAATCGCAGTCTCGACCAGGCTGGTAATATTTCACTGTTCATGGATATTGCCATTAGCGAAGCAGCGCTCGAAAACAATCGACGGGAAATCGAAGCCATGGAAGAGGTGCTGACGGTGACGGCTATTTCCGCAGAAACAGCGCTGGCGGAATTCCAGGCGACCTCCGGATTAGGTAATGTGCTAGAAAATCTGGATGAAAATCCGCTGCCTCCAGTCCTGGTTGTGACGCCTGCCGAGACGGCATTAGGGTCATTGCCTGTACTGGCAGGTGAGCTCGATGCGAGGCCCGATGTTGAGTATGTGCAGGTTGACCTTGAATGGGTGCAGCGCCTTTTTGCCATCATTGGCTTTGCGGAGAGACTTGCTGCCGGTCTTGCCCTGCTGCTTGGTCTTGGTGTCATCCTTGCCGTGGGAAACACTGTGCGCCTCGCCATTGAAAATCGGCGTGATGAAATTCTTGTAATGAAACTTGTTGGCGGAACTGACGCCTATGTGGCCAGGCCTTTTCTCTATACCGGAATATGGTATGGCATAGGGGGCGGCCTGATTTCTATCTTGCTGGTTCTCATCGTATTCCTGTTTTTGTCAGGACCTCTTTCACAGCTGCTCACCCTGTATGGGAGTGACTATTCCCTTGCCGGAATAAGTGTTAGCAATGCTTTGCTGCTGCTGGTGACCGCCGGAGGCCTTGGTTTCATCGGTGCCTGTGTAACGGTAATAAGGCAGCTGAAAAATATCGAACCAGCCTGACACTCAAGCTTTTGCTGCATATCAAGCCTCCAAACTGATTCCCTATGGTACAAAAGACCAAATCAATTCCAGAAACACGCTGTGCCTGGGCAGGCGACGATACGCTTTATCATAGGTATCACGATAATGAGTGGGGCGTACCCATTCATAACGATAAGAAACTTTTTGAATTCCTCGTGCTCGAAGGCATGCAGGCCGGACTGAGCTGGATAACAGTGCTAAAAAAGCGGCAAGCGTTCAGGGAGGCGTTTGATGGATTTGATTTTAATGCTGTCGCTGAATACAAGCAGGGAAAGATAAATAGCCTACTTAAGAACCCATGTATTATTCGCAACCGAATGAAAGTAAATTCGGCTGTCACTAACGCCAGGGCCTTCTTGAAAGTGCGTAATGAATTTGGCACGTTCAACAGTTACATCTGGAGTTTCGTGGACGACAAGCCGATTCAGAATTCATGGAAAAGTATTAAGGAACTGCCGGCCAAGACTGAAATATCAGAGGAGATATCCAGGGGTCTGAAGAAACGCGGGTTCAGCTTTGTGGGCCCCACTATCGTGTATGCCTACATGCAGGCCATCGGCATGGTCAATGATCACACAAAGGATTGTTTCCGGTACCGGAAAATCAAAGCTCTGTTGGATTGAGGTGCCGAATTTTCGGCTTAGAAATTTTCCGGGTTTATCCCTTTGATGTCCTGGTAATGTGACTTGATTAGCCGTAGATCCTTGTCGAGATCGCCTGACGGAATAAACTCTCCCATTAGTTTGAGTTCTCGCCTTTCTGAATCAATAGCGGCCATAAGAATCGGCACGCCAGCCTTGCGGGCAATAAAATAAAACCCACTTTTCCACTCCTTCACCTTGCTGCGTGTCCCTTCGGGGGGAATGCACAGGATGGTATTCGGATTTGTTTTGAGTCTTTCTGCCATCCGAGACACCATGTTGTGCGCCTTGGTCCTATTGACTGGAATGCCGCCCAGCCAACACATGATGGCACCTGTCACTGGGGTAAACAGCGTGTGTTTGCCCATCCAGTGAATCTCGATTCTGAGGACCAGGGTCGCTGCAATTAGGTACGGGAAATCCCAGTTGCTGGTGTGGGGCGCGGCAATAAAGATAAAGGGCGGTTCTGGCACTTCCTTTGCGCTGACTTTCCACCCTGTCCACTTGAGCCATAGTCTGGCTAAAAAGCGAAAAATGGGGGTTATGACAGGGGTATTGAAGACAGTTCTTTTCACTGGCGCCATATAAGGTTTTTGGAAAGTAGCATAAATATTGACCTATATCATATGTTAGTACTTACAAACATTCAGTTTTTGTCATTTTAAGGGTTTGTTGAGCTGTAGGGTGAAACTTTAAAGCTTCCGGACAGGTTTATCACACGCAGAAAAGAAGAATTTATTCCTTAAAATTTAAACCTGTACCTGCCCCAAAAAAGGATTTCATGGGCTACACATAGTGCCTGAAATTCGAGGTTTTTTCATATTTCCCATAGGGTAATTGAGGATTTCATGGGGTATACTTTTTTATAATTCTAGAAAAATCATCCCCGGTGAAATTTCCGGCTGGAAATGCCGGTTTTACTGCTTGATTCTTGTTTTTGAGTGGTTTACTTTTGATTTTTTCCGGTTTCTTTCGGGCAATAATGAGAATTAATAAAAGCATAAATCTGCGTCAGAAGACGCAACAGTTTTTAACTGCATAGATAGACTACGAATTAACGAATTGCACAAATTTTATTTAGGCTACAAATTTAAAAACCAAAGGAATTGTTATGGCAACTTTAAACATTAACGGTCAAACAATGGACATCGGTGAGATCGATCCCTCCACCCCGCTACTGTGGGTGCTTCGTGACGAGCTTGGTCTGGTTGGCACCAAATATGGCTGTGGTATTGCCCAGTGTGGAGCATGCACGGTGCATTTGGACGGCGCGCCAGTTCGCTCCTGCCAGATTCCAGTAGGCAACTTAAGTGAACAGCAAATCACTACTATCGAGGGTCTTGCTGCTGCTGATGGCACCTTGACGCCTGTTCAGGAAGCCTGGATTGAAATTGATGTTCCCCAGTGTGGTTACTGTCAGGCTGGTCAGATCATGAGCGCGACAGCTCTACTGAACACAAACTCAAATCCCAGTGATGCTGAGATTGACGCAGCCATGTCAGGCAATATTTGTCGCTGCGCTACCTATACGCGTATTCGCCAGGCAATAAAAAATGCTGCTGCCAAGATGAATGGCACTGCGTTTTACAATGCCGCAGAGGGAGGAGAATTAGCATGAAATTAATTAAAGAAAATACATTGTCCCCAGAATTACCAGATTTTTTTCAGGAATTTACAAAACCAATCAAGGCCAATGCTGGCATACCAGACGTTAGCCGTAGAGACTTTTTCAAAATCAGCGGCATCGCTGGAGGTGGTCTCGTCATTGGCATGGCCATAGGCAATAGCCCCAAAGCAAAGGCGCAAGGTTCTGAACTAAGCACGCTCAGCCCGTATGTCCAAATTCAGACTAATGGTCGAGTAAACCTGTTTTCCAAGAATCCTGAATGTGGACAAGGTATAAAAACCGGTCTGCCGCTGATTATTGCAGAAGAGCTTGATTGTGCATGGGAAGACGTAGATGTTGTTCAGGCTGATATTGATGCGACAAGATACGGCGTGCAATTTGCTGGCGGCTCGCTTTCCACGCCAATGAACTGGATGGCTATGCGTCAAGCTGGCGCTACAGCACGCGCCATGATTTTGACCGCGGCTTCACAGCAACTTGACATTCCTGTGTCAGAACTTTCCACAAGCAACACTAAGGTACAACATGCTGCTTCCGGGCGTGAATGGGGTTATGGTGAATTTGCCGAACTCGCGGCGACGATACCAGTGCCTGACCCTTCCTCTCTGACTCTAAAATCATTTGATCAGTTCAAGCTACTAGGGCGCCGGTTCACAGGTGTTGATAACTATGACATCGTTCAGGGTAAGCCTTTATTCGGTGCTGATACTCAGATGGAGGGCATGCTCTATGCCACCTATACTAAGTCAGCCCAGATTGGCGGCAGAGCACGGTCTTTTAATGAAGATCACATCAAGGCAATGCCGGGCGTAGTAGATGCATTCATTATTGATGAGGTTGGAAATCCAAAAGGCTTTAACACAGCCACTGGTGATATGTTCAGTGGTGTAGCTATAGTTGCGGAATCGACTTGGGCAGCAATCAAAGCTAAGCGGGAGCTAGAGATTGATTGGGACCTGAGCAATGCAGAGACTGCAACATGGGATGATCTTGTAGATCAGGCTCGAGCAATTCAGCATTCAGATGGCGAACCTCTTATGATGTTGGCCGGTGGCCCGGGCGCGTCAATTCCCACAGATAATCCTGCTAGCAAAGGAGACGCTGAAGCAGTTATGGAAAGTGCTGACCAGGTGCTTTCAGCTTTTTATGAATATCCCTATGTTAGTCATGCTCAGTTAGAGCCTGAAACATGTACTGCGCTTTACGAAAATGGCTCTATAGAAATTTGGGCCCCTGCTCAGATTCCACAGGGTGGTGAAAGCAGTGCTGCAGCACTCTTGGGTGTTCCGCAGGAAGAGGCCGCTGAACGTGTTGTGCTACATCAAACTCGAATCGGTGGTGGTTTTGGACGAAAACTTGCCAATGATTTTGTTTCCGAAGTCACAGCAATCGCCCAGCGAATGGAAGGTATACCAATTAAACTTCAATGGACGCGTGAAGATGATATGAGTGGGGATTTTTTCCGCCCAGGCGGTTTTCACTCCTATAAGGCTGCTCTTGATGGACAGGGCAACTTGGTGGCATGGCAGGATCATTTCATGACGTCAACCATGAATGATGTTACGCCAATGACAAGCGCTGATTTAAATGCAAGTGTCTTCCCAATGGATGTCATTGATAACGTCAAGCTGACCCAGACCATGTTTAAAAATGCAATTCCAACAGGCCCAATGCGCGCCCCCGCATCAAACGCCTTTGCATTTACTTTCCAGGGCTTTATGCATGAACTTGCAGTAGCCTCTGGCAAATCACACGTTGAATTCTTAATGGACACACTAGGTGAACCTGGGCTTGCAAACCCCGAGAATCCTGGCTCCATGCATACTGGGCGTGCAGCAAACGTAATCTCAGAAGTTGCAAGGATTTCTGGATACGAGCAGGATGATAGCGAAGCAGGTCGTGCTAAGGGATTATCTTTCTACTTCTGTCACAGCGGTTATGTAGCTCAGGTTGCAGATGTTTCGGTCAGCGCTAATAAGGAAGTGAAAGTTCACAAGGTTTGGGCCGTGGCAGACTTTGGTTTCATTCACAATCTTAGTGGTGCTGAAAACCAGATGGAAGGCGGCATCATTGATGGTATTAGCCAGCTGTTTAACTCAAAAATTACCTTTGAGAACGGTATAATCCAGCAGCAAAACTTCCACCAGTATCCTCTTCTGCGTATGCCTCAGACACCGGAACTGGAAATTGCATTCTTGCAGCCAGAGGAGTTTTCGCCTACGGGAGCTGGAGAACCATCCATGCCGCCTGTATTAGCTGCTGTAACTAATGCAATTTATAACGCCACTGGTGAACGAATCAGGAAGCTACCCTTGTATGAGCTGGGCTACAAGCTGGTATAAATTCTGCAGCAGTTAAATCTGCCAGACATAAAAAGGCCGGGTTTTCCCGGCCTTTTTTGTGCGTGAATATCCTGCTTTTTAATTATAGGAATAGTAATAGCGAAGTTTTACATTTTCATTACTGGTAGCCGAGCCATTAATTAATCCAGGTCTGAATTTCTCCTGTCATCAGGGCGCACTCTCACGAAACAATGGAGTTTTACTAGGGGGATGTTTATTTAACCTATTGATTTATTGCGCTAAGTATAGAGTTAACGCGAATCCTGGTTGAAATGCCAAGCAGGTTTAGTAAGTATAGTAATAACGGGTTTCGACAAGGTCCTGATCAAGCAGAATGCCATCCCCGATTCGTGGCCTGAATGATGTGGAATTTCGCACATGTCTTAACAAGCGTGTGGCCACTGGATCGGTTGTGCTGTCACTTTGTCCAACTATTTCAACATTCTGGGTCTGCCCGTAACGATTGATTTCAAACCGAAGATCTATCCAACCATGGTATTTAAGAGGCTGATCTTCAGGAACGCCGAGAGAAGCCCTGGAATAGCGATAGTCGATAAAGGTAGGAATCGTTTGAGGGAAAACCGGGCTGAAAAGATCATTGATACTTTCTTTGAGTGTGTCAGTCGCTGCTAGGGCGTTATACGCTTCCTGGTAGAGATTGAGGGCTGCAGTACGTTTCTTGAAAAGCAGCAGCCAGTCGGCAAGATCAATCCTTGCCTGGGCTAGTTCCAGCGGAGATACATCCTGCATGCCAAGCATATAATCAATGCGGCGTTCCAGGGCTTCGCGGCCATGACGATAGCCCATTGAGTTAGAGGACACTCGAGACATATCATAGAATCCCTGGGATGAATTCAGAGCCTGTGAGGGAGACTTGCCGCTGGAGACATTAGACATTACATCCAGATTCGTAGCAAAAAAGTAGTTAGTGAGTGCGAGCTTTTTCTCCATGTCCAGCAGGCGGCGGTCAGAGACACCGAAGTTGCTTAACAGGATATTGATTATTGTGCGGTAGATATTCTGTGCATTTAATAATCGAACTGTACGCAGATCCTCTTCCCCGATGGCATTGCTCACCTGGTCTTCTGTGTAAACACTGGCCTCGGCTGCATAAGTTTGTGTAGGGTCCATGGCAAGCCTTGAATCAAAGGCAAAAATATTCCAGTCAGCATATTCAGACAAGGCCGGCAGCATTTCCACGCTGGTGCTGCCGTATTCTTTACGCTTTATATAAAGAAGGTACTCCTGCTGCAGATCAGCTTCATATAAATCACCAAGTGCAACATGACTGGCAATTTTCATATCGATGATCTGCTCCTGATCAAGATTAAACAGGCCCAGGTTGACCCTGTTAATGTGAAGTGCCTGGTCAAAAAACTTTAGGGCTGAATTATGATCTCCTTGCTGCTGATAAAGTGACCCAATTGAGATCAGCTCCTGTATTAAGGCTGGCTCGTAGGCGTCGCCATCAAGTTCAATGTCTCGAATCGTTTCTTCATAACTGCTTATGGAGGATTCTAAATTATCTACCTCAGTAGTTTGTTCCTGTAAGGACTTATTAAAGAGGAAGACGGAAACAGGTATAGGGTTATCGCCTGCAGGAAGATCGGTAATTTCTTTGACTGTTTCACCAGGCAGCGCAGCCTCCTCAGGCTCGCTTTCCTGGTTGGATGGGGCTGGCAGTGCAGGGTTTCGTTCTATGAGGACGGGTTCGAATAAGAGGTTGCGGAGCTCTTCGCTGTTTTGTGCTTCTGCCCCAAACGGAATCAAGGCCATGCTTATCAATAACCACAGGTTCGGCATTGTTTTTGAAGCATTGGCTTGGCCGTCAGAAACGGCGGTTCGCGGGCTCATTAACTCTTTCCAATTATTTGCATTAATAGTTAAATCATTGAATGCGTTGTAGTTTTACGTTGCTCAAGTTAAATACGATTTCTTTTGGAATGCCATTTTTAAAATATAGTAAATATACTTCAGTAGGAATAGTAATAACGTACTTTTATACCTTTTAATTCTTGCGTTTCCCCATTCTCTACATGAGGCCTTATCTTGACTTTACGCAAAAGGCCGAGGAGACGTGTCTTAATACGTTGACCGGTATTTTCGGAAGCGCTTTCAATTGATATGTCTGTTATCGAACCATTTTTACGCTTGTCGAAACTGACGTCAATGTACCCAATGTAGGGTATATCAAGATCACCCTTTATATCCTGAAACTGGCGGGTATCTTTATAGGCTATGTAGGCTGGGACAAACAGGGCGCGCTCTGGAGATAAAAAATTATCAGCCCTTTCACTGCTGTATCCTGCTCCTCGAAGCGTTTCCCATGCTTTTTTGTAGTTTTCAGTTGCTCTCTGGGGACGATCGAACAGGAGATCCCAGTCGGCAACATCCAGGTAGGCTGTAGCGGCGGTTTCAGGGTTTTCTTCAGCTTCAGCTATGGCAATAAAGCTATCGCGGCTTTCGTTATACCCCCTGCGCAGGGCAGTTACGGAGCGCGTCAGACGATTGCTGCTGGCTGAAATGTTGCTCCCAATGACGTTGGAACTAACAAATTCCTCGAGCTGGGTTCGAAACAGCTGAATAATATTTGCTTTGCGTTCCAGCAGCGCCAGGTCATTGGGTCTGCTGTCCAGGAATTTGTCGAGGATGTCCTCGGCCCGCTTCAGGCGGGGATCAAACAGCTGTTCGGCGCGGTACATTTGCGGTGCCATGGATGCTGTGCCCTGAAAAGCAGCGCGAGGAACAAACTGTATTTCGCCAGAGAGGTTGCTTTCTATAGGAATCAGTTCTCCCCTTCGCAGCATGGCGGCCGGTCCGCTTTGCAAGTTGCTGCTCAAGGCGAGCCCCTCCTCCCCGAGGAAGATCATTCTTTTAAAGGCTTCCAGGTTCCAGTCCGCGTATTCTATTGTGGCAGCCTGCAGCCGTTCATCATCGGGCTCAAGATTCTGAACTAGCAAGTAGTAAAGGTACTCATGATACTTATCTGCTTCTGGAAAATTGCGCGCTCGCTCATAGCCGTCTATCAGTTCGTTGACTACTTCGACCTGGTTCAGTGTAAACAATCCTTCGTTTACTCTTTGAATATGCATGGCGCTTTCAAATGCTATTACCGCCTGCTCGTATTCACCTGCTTGCTGCTGGGCGTTCCCAAGAGAAAGGTATTGCTGTATCAGATCGGGTTCATATGTGCCCGTGGATTCAATAATGCTGCTGATAACCGACTCATAACGACGGACAGTTTCTAAAAGTTGAGCTGGTGTGCGTTCCTGTTCAGGCAGCGCGTTTGCAGTAGAGTCAAGAGTAGGTTGGCCGTTGCCGCCGGAAGATAGACGCAGTCCTTTTTCATTCTCGAGGTAGTAACCGTCAAAGAATAGGTATTGAAGCTGTTGCGTGGATTGGGGGTAGGCGAATGCAGAAGCGAACAAGCAGAGAAACAGAAAATATGAGGCTATGCTGAGAAAGGTCAGCGGTTTCCTGGAAAGAATGCCTGCCTGCCTGGTCATTGTGTTGATTAATCCATATTAGTTTCAAATATTGAGAGATTCAGGAAGAAATATCAGTAAAAATAATAATAGCGCAACTCAATGTTGTCCCTGCTAATGCTTTGACCGTTTTCAATTTCCGGCCTGAATGTCTGGCCACGCAGATGTTCCATCAGTGTATTTCTTATAACGCCCGGCGTGCTGTCCGATTCGCCCACTACATTGATGGCGTTGGCTTTTCCGAACCTGTCCTTTGAAAAGCTCACATCGATATAACCTTTATAGGGAATATCAACATCTGCGCCGATATTGAAGAAATTGCGGCTAAAGCGGTGAATGCCGTAACCGGGCACAGAAATATCAGGTTTGGGAGTAATCATATTGGCAGCCTCTATACTGTTTATGCCGCTTTCTGCAAGAATGTTATAGGCCTGCTGGTATGAATCAAATGCCCGCCTGGGACGCTCGAAACTCAAATGCATATCACCAAGCGAGATATAGGCGTCTGCTTTATCAATTGCGGAGACGCTTGGCGAGTCATTGATCTTATTTATAAGGGCTTCATACTCGTTCTTTGTTTGTACGTAACGTCTCTCAGCCATCATAGTTGCATCGCTGGTGTATTCCTGGTTGACGCGGTTATAGGCAATTGAACCTTGATTATCAATTTTCTCGTACATCTTCAGTTCCTGTTTTAACAGAAAATTGACGTTGGCAATTTTTTTCTGCAGCTGCTGCTGTTCAAGCAGGTTGTCAGGGCTACTAGTTTTGACTTCTTCCAGCAGGTCGCGATATATATTTTCCGCATCATAAAGCCGCTGGTTGACGATCATGTCCGACGCTAATGCTACAGGGATGCTCTGTAAATTGTATTCGGTAACAGCCATGTTAGTGGCTACCGCATTAGAGTTCAGGAGGGGCATGTTGGCTACGATAGTGCCTCCAACAGAGCGATTGGTATCACCTCCCTGGTTATTATCTTGCATGTTGGGCATCTCGACCCGAAAAGGAATCCTTACTTGGTTGTTCGTCGACCTTCTGGCCAAGTTGGCGCTGTCCTGGAATGATAAGGGGGACAGGTATATGTCGCGGTACCCTTTGGAATAGGCTTCGATATTCCAGTCGGCCCATTCGTTCATGGCAAGAATCAGGCGCGGATCGTTTTCATCCAGATTTTTGACTTGTATGTAGTATTCGTAATGCTTGAAGTTGTCGACAGAGGGAAAATCGCCAAGCTGAGTATAGATGTCAATGAGGTGACCAATGACCCTGGCCTGGTCAAGATTAAAGAGACCCTTGTTTACCTTGTGTATGTGAATGGCATCTTCGAATGCAGCTACAGCATTTTCATAGTCTCCCAAGCGAAACAGGCTGATACCGTAGGCTTCATACTGCTGGGCAAGTTCTTGGGAATAAATATCCCCCTGCCTGATGCTGCCCTCGATAGAGCTTCGGTACTGTTCGACTGCCTGGGCTGACATCTCGGACTCGGAGGTTTTGGCGCTACCAGTGTTCACAGGATTGCCATTGCCTTCTTTGTCACCGTCTTTTACTCCCGAGCTTTTATCTGTCCCGGGGACTACAGATTCAATGATCAGCGTGCCGAGGAGGTTGCTCTCACTCTGAGCCAGGGATATATGACTAAAAAAACTGTAGGTTAATAATAGAGCAGCAAGAAATTTAATCCCGATCCGAGGTAAGCGTTGGCAAGTATGATGTTTCATGTCCTGTTATTGCGCTGGGCGGCTATCACGATTTTAATCTAGCTGGGAATAAGTGCCCGGCTTGATTTATTAAGGGGTAAAAAGATGATGAAGCAGACTGGCTGAGCAATCTTTTGACCTGTCAAAATAATGATCGGGTTGTCTATGTTACACACGTAGTTGTTAAATAAAAGAATACTTTTCTAGGGAAGCCAGAATATGAGTCATGTCTTGATTACCGGCGCCAACAAGGGAATAGGCCTTGAATTTGCTAAGCAATACTTATCACGCGGTAATAATGTGATCGCCTGCTGCCGGGACCCGTCCACAGCCAATGAACTTCAGCGGCTTGTGGATTCGGGGCTGGATGTTCTGTCTCTGGATGTCAGTGACGAAACCGCGATTGAAAAACTTCCTGCCTTGCTTGCTGGTAGAAAAGTGTCCTTATTTATCAATAATGCCGGTGCTTACGGGGCTGCACAGTCCCTGGATCAGGTCCAAACCTCTGAATGGATAGCTGTAATGAAGGTCAATACTATCGCGCCACTGCTTGTTGCACGGGCTATCCTGCCTAGCATGGAGGAGGGCGGAAAGCTTGCATTCCTGAGCTCTAAGATGGGCTCGATTGCTGATAACTCTAGCGGTTCGGTATACATCTACCGGACCTCGAAAACGGCCCTGAACCAGGTAGTGAGAAGCCTTTCCTATGACCTGTCTCCTCTTGGGCTGCCGGTTGTAGCACTGCATCCGGGGTGGGTCAAAACGGATATGGGTGGGCCTAATGCCCTGATTGACACCAAGACCAGCGTTAGCGGTATGGTTTCAGTAATTGAT